>Ga0070753_1000124_pt1 | contig 48152 bp, 75 predicted proteins | sample VirMetDEL_Aug_31_FD_77441 | JGI IMG/M metagenome (GOLD analysis project Ga0070753, IMG submission 77441) | Aqueous microbial communities from the Delaware River and Bay under freshwater to marine salinity gradient to study organic matter... | ecosystem: Environmental > Aquatic > Marine > Coastal... | reverse complement strand
AAGCCATGACGTCGATTGCTTTACCCTCTAAGTGCAAAGACTTCATCGTTTTACTTGCGCCCTTTGCTACAAGCTCTTTTTGCTGTTCAATGGTTCTCATTCCTTGAATTACACCGAAATCGGTTTTGGAAAGGCTAATGGCTTGCTTCGCTACTGCTTGCAACCTTTCGTCAACGCCCTCTAACTTATCAAGGCTCCGTCTACTTAGCTTGAATGGCATCGTTTTTTCTCCAAATATAAGCGCCAGCAATTGACCAGCGTGTTAAGGCTTACAGCTGTAAAGAGCAGTATCCACTGCCACATCTCCATCAGGGCTTCGCTTTCATGTATTTGCCTACAGCCCTACCCCCAAACCAGAAACTGATTATAGCAGCAAACAATCCAGATGTAGCATCGTCCCAGATAAGCGAAAGAGAGCGGCCCAAGTCGTTACCCGCATCCATGAGAGCAATCAAAGCCGTCACCTTAATGGCAACGAAAAGACCAAAAAAAACATAAGTGATGACAGGACGGACAGACCCTCTAAGTCCATTAATGAACCAACCAGCGTCAATACTGTCATGCTTGTACAAACCTTCTGTTTCTTTGATTTCCGCTTGCTTATCCATGATGTTGAGCTGTAACTCATTTCGCTTCGTCATCATGTCCATTTCAAGCTGCATACGCTCAAGATTGTGCTTATGCTCTTGACCTGCTTTGAAGTAATTCAATACCTCTGGCAGAAATGACGTGCCAAAGCCCAACAGACTTCCAAGAAGTGTAATCATACCATCACCGTCCCGTAGAGGGCCATCTTTGTGTTAAGGAGAAACTCAAGCGCCCTTACCATCAGGAACACCATGAAATCCTCAAGGCTTACCATACTTTTCTTCTTTGATTACCGAACCTTCAGTAACCGTAGTCTTGCTTTCTTTGCCCATCCAGATGCCGAAGCAACCTGTCAATGCGCCCATGCACACAGAAACTAAACCGCTTTGAGCAACAGAAGGATCAGGCAAACTCATAAACCAGTGAACCGCTTGATAGGTAAGTATCGTTACCGCCAGCATCATCAGGCGTGGCAGTATCTTGAGGCTGTCAATATACTTAGCTGTGATTTGAACCATTTCAGACCTCCATATCTATGATCTGTCCTTGAGGTTGCAATTGAGTATTACGCGCCCCAAACCTATCATAACTGAGCATTAAATCAAGTTGCTGTCTCTCAAGCGCCTTAGAGAGCTTGTGAGCACGATTATGTTCTTTCTGCACCTGTTGCTGCGCCTGATGGTTTTCGATGCTCTCACGGCTTCTCTCAACGCTCACGGCAAACGGTAAATTTCCTACAGGATCAAGCATTAGCCAACCAAACAAAACCAACAAGACCAGAAAGTAAAACTAAGAACAAGGCAATGCCAGCGCACCACTCAAGAATAGTTTGCTTTATTTCCATGCGCCTAAACTCATGTTCTTTTTTTTGTTTTCTAATCTCAGCCTCTATTCTTAGGAACTCTTGCCAATGCGAAGGACCAAGTATTGCGGGGTGACTAATGATCTCGCGTAGCTCATCGCGCATCTGTTGCGCTTTCTTCCTCGCAAGGAATACTTCCATCGCTTGCGCCTGAGTACCACCGCCAAGAGCTTTGTACCAAGGTGGCTTCCCCGTCATCTTTTCAGCCTGATCCAGTTCAGCCATGCAACCAGCCCACTGTTGAAGCTGTTGCCCCATGTCTTGGAGATCACGCCCAACCTGCACGCCTTTTTTCAAAAAATTAAAAGCGGCTGTAGCTCCCGCGATTGCAGTAACAGGATCAATCATGTATCGTAAATCCTCACAGGGCAGAAGTAGCTGGGGGGTACTACATAGCTCTTATCATACCACAAATATGAGGGTCTGTCATACCCGCAGTCGTACACACAAACCTGATATAACCCCAGTGAGAAAGATTGGCCCCAGAAAATTGCGACCAAAGCGCACACTTAACGCTCAATCAGCCTGTCTAGCTTGCCTTCCAGCCGATCAAGGCGAGCAATAACTTTATCCATGTCAGACTGTGAACGGTTTACAGATGTATAATCACGCGCCATTATTTCGCGTGTTGTAGATAAACTTTCGGAGAGTTTGTCCAATTTGGCGTGTTGCGTTTTAGCCCACCAACCAGTTGAAGCAATCAAAACACCTAAGACTAGATCAACTCCGAAATACATATTCATTTCATAACTCTCATGTAACTTTGATTTGCGTTCACTTTCCTAAGATATATCACGTCATGACCCGAAGCGGTATCTATAATCTCACTTGAGCCTGTCCAAAAAGAACTATCCCCGCTTTCTTCTGGCTCATCTGCGCTAATGATCTCCCCAGAAGCATTATACCGATCAATCAATATAGGATAATTACCTGAACTTTTTTTATAACTTTTCCAATGCGTTAATTGGTTTTGAGCGTTGTAGTGATAAGCCCTGACTGTCTCTCCATCCGCTTGACCATTGACATAAAACCTCTGATTGCCAGACCGCAAACTCTCCAAATTAAAGCCATAGCGTGTTGTAGATGCAGACAGAACTTCTGGAGGTATATCGCCTACATAATCTCTCAATGCCGCAATATCATTAAAACAAACAGAGGTTGAGAAATCGCCCTGCCTATCGCAGAAAGCTATTTCCGTAATGAAAGGCCAAAGCGTAAATGACATCTCATTAAACGCCTCAGAATGCTTTGCGAATTTGATTACCCAACTCATCAGACCACCGTATAGCTACCACTTGAGCCAGTTGATACAACTGTTGACCCATTAGAAACCAATCTTAAAAATCCACCGCGCCCAGATGCCCCATCATGGAATGATTGCCCCCCAGCGCCCCCAGAACCTATAGTATAACTTATTGATGACCCCACATTAACATAACCCGCGCCGCCTTTTTCTTGACCAGCATTTCCACCAGAGCCACGGCTTCCACTTTCATCATAGTCTGCGGGTTGATCTCCACCACCGCCAGAGCCGCCAGCCGCATAACCAGTTCCAGCCGCAGCATTCTGATTGTAAGCTGTGTATCCACCAGAATACCCAAAGTTCTCTGAATACCCTTGTGCAGTTGAAGCGTCTTGCCCCTTTGTAAAGTCAGAGGTGTAATAAGTGTCGCCATTACCGCCGCCCAAGCCCCCCGATGCTGAAATATTGGTTCCACCAAAATTCATAGAACTTGTACCACCTGATCCCGCCCTTCCAGAACCACCACCATTCTCAACCCCGTAACCGCCACCGCCACCACCGCCCAAAAGCTTATAAGAAATGTATCTTGCTAGAACTGTTCCTCTAAATTGACTTAACTTAATTTCACCAGATTGAGGAACCCCAGTATTGTTACCACTTACATTATTTTCATATGTGTTGCTTCGATAGTATTCAGACATTGAAATAGGATTGGAACCGCCAAACTCAGTCTGGATTGTAGACATTGAAATAGAGCCTGTCGAAGCAATTGCCATTAGACTGTTCCATATGCTGTAATATCGCCCACACAAGTCAACGAACCTGTGGATGTTAGCTTCATCACACCAGTTCCGTTATATTCAAAGAGCAAATCATTCCCTGATCTTTCCAACTTCCAAAGACCGATAATTGGATGAAAAGTGTTGTTCGTGGTATCCAATTCTCCAATCGTTATCCAATCGGTCCCGTCATAAATCTTCAAAAGATTGGTGTCTGTTTCGAACCAAAGCATGTAAGCGGATGGGCTTGAGGGGGCATTTGCCCCAGAGTGTAGTGTGTTCAACGTATCCAGCGCGTTGTTAATTGCTGTTCTTGCTGCACTCGCTGATACGTTGCCTATAGTTAAGCTGTTTTGTGACATCTAGTAACCTATTGTTCCTGTGAGTTCAGTTATTTTGGGTGACACTTCAGTATTTGTTGCGTCCAAGTTTACTCTAAACTGAAAGCCACGTCCAACAACCTGTTGTCCAAGAGCATCAGCCCATTCCCCCCAAGTAGGCGATGAAGCTGGATCATCGCTTGTAGCCCTTACTTGTATAGCTGTAGAGAAATCCCCAAACCCAGCATCTTCATTTGTCCAATCGTCGAATGTATCAGGCCAAGTGTCCCAAGTTTGCGGGATATTATCAAACACAGAAGAATAATCTATGTATCGCGCAAATGTTACTGATCCGCTAGTTGTGACCGTGCGAACAGTACCAACATCAATGTAATCTGCACTGGATGCAGTTTGCGCCCCTGACAATGCTCCACCAAAATAATACGTCCCAGAAGGTGTTGATGCAGACGTATCATCAATTCTCAATTCATTTGGACTTGGAACAGTATCAACTTGAATATTTGAGTTTGTAAGCCCCGTATTGCCGCCGAATGTAGAATGCTCAGTCTGAGTAATGTTGTTTCCAAGAACTGGAAGAGCAGCCGCAGGGACAAGCACATACCCAACATTATCACTTGGGTTGCCAGCTTTATCATATGCCTTGATAAGATATGTCCCTGATCTAGCGGGTAAAGAGATGTTCGTAGCGGGGCGTCCTACACGCTCAACAAGAACATTTGAGTTACCGCCCCATAATGTATTTGCCGCGCTCAGTGAAGCTGTAGTGAGGTCTGAGGAGTATCTTATTAGATAATAAGAGAGATCAAGGTCAGAGATAGCAGCCCATTGCAAGAATATTGTGCCTTGCGATACTTCGAAAACAAAGCTGGAACTTGATACATCGCTTGGTGGACTGTCAAATGGAGCAAGCAAGAAGTTCAAAAGATAGCTATATTCGCCCTTTACTCCGAATGTGTTTATGCCCCTTACTCTTGCGTCATAGTTTCCTTCGTCTAAATCCAAAACGCTATACCGCCCAAGACCGCCCGTTCCAATATTTAAATAATCGCCAGTGCTTGCTGGTCTATACTGAACCTCAACGCGATCAATTCTTGAAGCATCTTGAGTTGTTACGTCTAGCTGCAATTCCCTAAGAAGCTTTTCACTGACAACTTTAAACACGCCACCATATTGATTTGATGTTGCAATAGCTACAGCGGGAACTTCAAATGGGCTTAGAAGGTTTGTGTTGTCCCTTTCATAAACCTGCCCATCAGAAATAGTATCAAAAACACTTGCGCTGATTTCCCGCAAAACCAAACTTACGCCCAATTCAGCGCCAGAAAGCCCAAAGGTCCATTGAATAACCTCAAATGTCTTTGAGGAGAACCCGAACCTGTCGATTGTCAAATTCACAACATCGCCAACTTGAAGCTCAAATGCCTTCATGCCGAAGGTCGCTTTTACCGTTAGCTGTTGACGATTGCGCTCTAAGGTTATCAAAGCCAAATGACGCGCTATTTGGAAATCATCAGTAAATGGAAGGCTGAGATTGTAAACGCTTTTTTGACCGCCATCAGCGTCAATGAACGCTTGGTTTGTTACTTCTGCATAGTCTGTAGGCTGATAGTTTGTAGCGGGACCGCGAAACACGCCCTTGATTGTATTGAAATTATCTCTCCGACTATGCCTTGTAGATACTTGCACATTGGAACGAAGATCATCTGTGGTAAGGCTAATTGTTGGATTGACATAATGACCAGCCTTCATTCGCCATTTGCCTTGACCATACCAAAGCACACCGCCCATCGCAGTCAGCAAATCCATAAGATGATCATGCGGGGTTACGGCTGTTGTAAAGGCACCATTTAAAGTAAATCGGTTGCCCCCTGTTTTGGTCGATGGCGGGTCCGCATCATTAACATCGTAATCCGCATATTGGCAAACATCAGCCGCAATCTCTACCTTATCATCATCAATTGAAGCCGCCGCTTCCCCAAGGCCATAAGTTGTGCTTGTTAAATAATCCCTTATGCACAGAGCGGGGTTATCTGACCAAGCCGTTGTGCTGGTTCGCGGATCATAAACCTTCTTGCCCTTTATAAGACAGGACATCTCAGGAACACCATTTGGGAACGCATCAGCATCAAACGCCATTCTTACATAAGCATAAGCAACACCTCTTAGCTTATGATCAGACGTCCATCCGCTACCCTCTGCGATAAGGTTCGCAATCGCTGTGTCATTCTCTGTGCCGCCTTTTCTGAAGTATATACGAACATAATCGTTATATCTGTCATGGGTAGCACCAGATGGGCTGGTTGCTACCGTAGGATAATAATAAGTATCGCTGTGACTGTCTGTGCCTGTGGTAAGGGTCAAAGCTTCATTGTTGAAATAGAAAGTTGTAAATTCCTCAATCTCATGTCCAGTAAAGGCAATGACCCTATGCAAAACCTTATTGTTTACACCAGACACATCATCATAAACGATTGCACCGCCTACTTTGGTTTTCCCATAGATGATTTGATGGTTTGCAGCCGCCGCCCTTGATGATACTTGATAGCCGCTATTCGCTTGGTTTTGGGGTATATCTGGAATTGAAGGCTTTGGAGTAAGCGCATTGAGGGCCGCGCCCATAGCTGTAGAAATCAGGAAGTGCGACATCATAGAGCCGCCCATAAGGGTCGCACCTGTCACCCCCATTCCAACCATTGCGCCTGTGGAAAGGGTTGATACCAAAGCCATGCCAGCCGAAATCGCCATCAGTCACCTATATATTTCTGATAGACCCGTTCTACCATATTATAGCGCATATAATCCAACAGTTTGTCAAAGGGCTTATGAGCCTTGGTGTTTATGTTAAGAACGGAAATCCCATCTTCCTTCAAACACCGCTCTGCAAACTTAATAAGCTTGATCCCCGTAAATCCCTTTCGATGTTCCTTTGAAAGATAAAGAACATCATTCTGTGCAAACATATGGTCTTTGTAATGAATGTTGACGCCCGTTATAACAACGAAATATCCAACCAACTTTCCATCTTCTCGCGCTGTAAATATCTTGAGGCGATTATTTTTCTCAAGTTCCTCATAAGCGTCCCAATCAGGATTGAGTTTTATCTTGGACTTATTGACCGCAATCTCTTGCCAATGCTCTTTGATCAGTTCTTGTATTTCGATATATACGCTTGCAAGAAACTCTTGCTGATAACTAGACACCAGCCCTTCCCCAAGTCAGTTTTTGCTCTTGAAGACTTTCGACAAAATCAAAACCCTTATCTTCGGAGTAAATAGATTTTTGATATTCGGAAGTAAACCTTCCGACCCGTGGACGCTCCAAGTCAATCAATTTATTCTCTACAGTCAATTGAACCGTAGAACTCTCTGGACCCTCATCAATACTCATCTGATCCATATATCCCGTAAACACTTCTGTCAGACTTGATTGAGAGGACGTCATACCAAAATAGATTGTGCATTCACGTCCCTGATATTGCTCAGAGAGAGCCAAAGATACAACTTGGCTAGGCACACCGCTCAGAGTTATAGTTGCCCCTTTAGCGGCAATCTCTGTGCTTTCTTCGATGCTGGAAATGTCTAGCATATTACCAGTTCCAAAATATTGGTTGCCATCATATGTCAGAGTTCCCAAGCCCGTCCAAAGCCTCAGAACGCGATCTTGGGTTGTTCCATCCGCAGCCGTAAAAGTACCGCTATCAAAGTTTAACTCAACAGCAAAAAATGGATATATAACATCGTCGTTTAAGGTAGATGATACGCCGCTTGATAAATCCCTAGACACCGATCAACCCCTATAACACTTCAACAATATCAAATGAAATTCCATATCTAGCGATATTATCTATGTTCCATGAAACGGTATTTGTAGATAAACGAAAAACCCCTTGCGGGTTGTTTGTTCCCAGTGTTTCAGAGGAATATGTTTGACGCAGATTTGGATAAATTTCCAATGTGCCATTGCCAGTTTTATCTGCAAGCACTTGATAAAGTTCCGCAGAACTACTTGACCCTAACTGGATAAAGTCACCCGCTAACAGTGTTTTATCCTGATCACCTGTCTGCATTGTAATGGTGACCGAACTATCGCCTTGGGTTCCAGTTATGCTTGCCGCATTCCCAGCATTGGTCGATCTCAATGTTCCTCTGGGGGTAGCGTGATCAGGATGACCGAAAAGCATACTGCCCTCAACGCCTTTTAAGCTTGTAAGAGCCGCAGCCCATGCCGCCGCTGTTGCTCTCTTTTGAGGGGGAAGGGTCACGGTTGCTTCCCATCTCTGACCGCCAAGAACAACAATTTGCTGTTTAAACGTATATGGAGACTGAGAATTGATTACAGCATTGATTGATCGCCACTCAATCGCAGAGATGCCTGTTGAGGGCAATGTTATGGGGTATGTAATAGCCATTAACCAAAGACCGCTTTCATTTGACCGCCGCGCCGCCTACTGCCCATTATACCTTGCTCAGTCATTTTTGCAATTTGTGGTGCAGCTTGGTGGATGATTTTCTTGACGCTCTCATCGCCATTTGCTGAGAATGCAAAGGTTTGATTGACAGTAACACCGCCGCCCATGCCCCTTGTGGTTGCCGCATTGACAATAGAACCAGCGCCTTGAGGCACAAACAATTCTGGACCGCGCTCCCCTACCAGAACGGGCGCTCCTCGCATTACTGGACCGCCTGTAGCTTTGGTTTGCCCTATTGAGGAAATGAATGTTCCAGCATCACCCCCAATTGCACCGCCTACCGCGCTGAACATACCACTGATCATAGGTCGTATAATCTGTGCCTTAATAGCATCTGCGATCATTTGTCTTAGAATATCTCTGAATGTATCTCTTAGGCTTTCTAAGTTTAGTTTGCCCTTTTCTACAGCATCGACCAAAGCATCTGTTAGGCTATCTGCCATTGCGTTAAAGCCATCCCTAATAGACGTCAAAGCTGGGTATGTTTTTTCTAGCATTTCTAATTGCAATCTAGCCAACTCATCTTTGACATTTGTAAATGCCTCTTTAAGCTTTGGACCAGCTTTGTCCCCCATCGTTTCCATAGCGGCATTTAATAAATTAAATTCTTTTCTTACTGCATGAATAGGGCTTATATTAGAATTAATAGCCTTCTGTAAATCTGTTAAGCCTTTTTTACCCTTTCCACCACCCGCCGCAGCGAGTGCTGCTTGAATGTTTTCTATCGCTCTCGCGGCTTCCCCCGCAGGGGCAAAAGTTTCTGGCTCAAAAGCTTGACCCGCAGCATCTCCAAAAATTAACCTACGCGCTTCGTCAATATCAGAAGCCGCTTCTGTAAAATCCTCTGAAATTGCAGAGAGCATTTGTTTAATATTGTCAGGCAATATATCATCAAAGGTCATCTCAAGCTTATCAGCAATATCCTCAAACATACCAAATTGTTGCGCAGCATATCCAAGTGCGCCAGCAATAAGAAAAATTGGTGATCTTTTAATCACTCTATTCATAAATGCAAAAGCTTTACCAGACGCCAAAGTCGCCCTTGCAAATTTGAATGCTTCTTGCGCAGAGGTCCAAAAAGACTTTGCTACGTTAAGAGAAATGTATGCGCCCGTTGCAACAATCAAAAGCGTCATGTTTTCGCGCACAACATCAATGGCTTTTTGAACATATTCTATGATAATGGCAATGTATGGGCCAAAAGCTTCACTAAGCTGAGTATAAATTTCTTTGCCTAGTTCAATTACACTTCGCATTGGATTAGCAAGTATAGCAAAGCTTTGTCTTACAAAATCAATTGTTTTTGCAAGATTTGAGAATGCAGCACCCAAGAAATTACCTATGATGTCTGCAAGCCCCATGCTGCTATTTGTAACATCTGTTAATTGTGCTACTAATTCTCTGAACCCTTCGTTCAATCCACTTTCAGCAATTGCACCCCTAAATTTGTGCATTGCGTCACCGAACATAGAAACAGTACCAGCGGTTGTTTTTGCAAATGCGTCCATAGCGCCATCTGATGTGCCGCCTGTTCCAAAGTGCTTGATCAAAATAGCCGCCGTCTCAGACGCACTATAACTTACGCCAGCTTCAAATCCTGCAAAAGCAGAAACACCAGCCTGTTTAAATAAGTCCGCAGAGCCAATACCCGCAGATAGCGCCCGTTGTACATTTTCTGATGCCATCTCAAATGGGATGCCAAATTGTGCTGCAATATTACCTGTTATCTGTAATAGTTCCCCAAGCTCATCTGCATTGTCAGAAGCAGCCGCAAGAGAGCCAGCACCTTTTTGGATTTGATCCAAAGAAAACGGAACACGACCAGCAAACTCAGCCATAATGTCAAACGCTTTGGCACCCTGTTCCGCGCTGCCAAGCAAAGCATCAAGTTTAACTCTTAAACCCTCTATTTCAGCGCCCGTATCAATGGCGCTTTTAATGAAAGAACCAAAGATTGCAGTGCCGCCGATAACCGCAATGGCTCGCCCTACCTTTCGGAAAGCATCAGCCATACGGTCTGTATGTCGCTCAGTAGTTTGAGAAACCTTGGCAAGATCACGCTTGAGATCAGCCATATCCGCTTCAATGCGGACTAAGAGGGTATCAACTGTCGTAGCCATTAGTCGGGATATAACTCCATCAAGTTCTCAAGTTCATCCTTTTTCAGCGGTGGCGGTTTACCGCTAGAATGAAACTCACTAAATCCTTCAATAGCTAGGTAAAACTCCTGCAATGACATCGACCAAAATTCACTTGAACTCATTCTCATTTTGCCCAAGGCAACTTTGATCCATTCATCCCAAGGCAGTTCTTCAACTGCTATGCGACCGCCGCTATCGCGTTTCCCTCCTCATCCCCCAAGATATGAACAATGATCTCCGCAACCAACCTGATGCCCTCTGTAAACCCAGCTTCCCAGATAAGCTTTTGGACGTCACGATCTTTGACATCAGTGCCGCTTGTTCTGATTACTGGCGTCAAAATGGAAACCATATCTGTCGCTGAAAAATCTGCGTCTTGCAGTCCGCTTGCGATCTTCAAAATACCGCGCCCACAATTTTGCTCAATACGCATTATTGTGTCCATTGATATTTTGCAGTTATATGTCTGATTTCCCAGACTTAACTTTAGCTCTCCGCGTTTTGGGTTTGTCAATTTCTAACTCCTCTGTTTGAATTTCGCAGACCTCATTTCGATTGCCTACGTTAACAATACTGACCACCTTATAATCATTCTTGTCAACATTCAAAATTGCGCCTACGGAAATCTCCGCATCAAATGGCACTGAAAATAGCAAGCCTTTTTGGAAGCCTGATACCTCAGTGTCATTGATACTTACTTTAACAGAGTTCCAAGCCATCAATCAGCCTACACCGTTGCGAAGGTAACTGTGCCACTGCTTTCAAGGGTCACATCGTATTGGACTGTTCCGTTATACTCACCGTTGAATGCCAATGACGCGACCATGAACTCCCCAGTGTATGTTCCGAAATCAGGAATTAAGATTTGGAAGTTATGAAAGTCTGATGCCGCAAACGCGCTTTCAAGAGTTGTTTCTGATGCCGCATCCGTAAAAACGCCGCTTCCCGAAATCGTAACAGACTGAATGCCGCCATTTGCTAAAAGCTTACGGATACCTGCATCATCAATGGTTGTTACGTCAACCGCTTCCTCATTCTGAGTAATTGATGTTGTTCTCAAGCCACCAATGGTTGTGTATGTATCGCTTGCCGCAGACGCAGTATTATCCGCGCCGATTTTAAGCAACATCGCTGAACCTTTTTGAGCCGCCATATTTTATCTCCTATGTGTCAAACATAACGACCCGAAATCTCATGACCCCGTGCCGCGTTATTCCATCATTCTCCGCTAGTGTTGTTGAAAACTCTTGTCTGATAAGCACTAGCGATGCTCCTGCTACTGTTATAGCACTATCGTGTAGCAAAGAATAGATACTTTGCATGATCTCTTTAATCTCGCGCCTTCCTCTGTATTGGGACCACGCATGAATGGTTAATGTATGCTCAAGGCCATCAAGGGTTTTTGTGCCATTATTCGATGTAGTTTCTTCGCCCATCAAGACATAAGGGTAAGACGTTTGCTCTGGCACATCATCATAAACAGAAACATTCCCAGTACCGCCAATCCCAGTGACATTGCCGTTAAGGGCTGAATAGATTGCCTTCTGTAATTCCCACGAATGTAAAGACATTATAGACCGCTCCCTTTAAGACGCTTGAACATTCTTCTTATCTTTGGCCTATTTTCTTCAAGAGCGGGTTGCATGAAAGGACGCGCATCCATTTTGCTTGTGCCAAATTCAAGAAACTCTGAATACTCTGCCCTGCTTTCGACACTGGCACCCATTTTGTCGCCATCAATAACTTCAGAGATATTATTAGCTAAATATCCAGTGTCAGTATTAGGCGGGTTTCCAGCTGAAGATGCCGTATGGGTCCGTCTTGGATTGTATTTTTCATAAGTAATCCCAGAACTTCCATGCTCGTGAATAGATGTAACAGCCGTGTTCCTAACCATCTGCGCACTTGCAGCGATAATTTGCTGAACCTTTCGCTCATAAGCTTTGCTGACTTTTGCGGTATTGCTCTTGCGAACCACCTTCGTGCGAATGCTCATGTTGGGACGCCTTCTTCGCAATCTAATTCCAAAAACTTGAACCGATTATCTACGTTAATCACGCCCTTGATATTGAAAATTCGCGTTTCTTGCTGACCATCAAATCTTACAAATGTTTGAGAAAGCCTGTTTTTATGGGTCAAATCCTTGCGATAACGAACAGTGATCTTATGCTTGGCAACCTCTCTCAATTGGTTGTCTCGCCCAAACTCGCTTTCTCTGGCGCTTTGAGGCTCAATCTTAGCAAAGATAGTTGCAACCTTAGACCATGATAATGCTGCACCACCCCCATCATCAGATGTTCGCGTGTACGATTGCAGTTCAAGTCTTTCCCTCATGCGACCTATAGACATCAGCCAATCCCCGACCTCAACACATTCTCATAAGGCGTAGCGCCAAATCTCATAATCTTGTATGGCTGAAGCAATGCTTGCAATAATGAAGGCGGCTTAGGTAGCGCGGACCCTTCAAAGTCACCCCTGTGCTCATACAGAAAAGTGCAATATTGCAAAATCGCTAACCTAATAGGCTCTGGAACGCTATCTGGGGAAGAACCATAACCAGCCGTGAAATTGATTTCCAATCCATTGGCACCGCGCAAATCAGTAGGCCATGAACCGCCATCCAACAGAACAATGCGGGGGACGTCTCTGACTGTATCGACGTAGTAATTACTTGTAGCCCATGTGCTTTCTGTCCCTGCGTCATTGTAATATTTGACTGAGGTAACGCTGATCACTGGGGATGCGGCAATCTCAATGGCATATTGACCACCCGTCAAAGAATTTTGATGGCCTGTTCTGTACCCGTTGAAACCGTTATTCGTAACTGCGGGGGTACTATCCAAGAACTGCCGCAGTGTTCGCGTTATGAACACTCTGCCCGTGTAATTCTCTGCCCATTCACGCGCCGCCATGATATAGGCCATCACTTGGATATTATCGACGTCATCATCTAATCGGAGATGTTCCCGTGCCTCAATCGCCGTAACTGGCTCTCTGGCTGGTTCTGTTACTATTTGCAGTCCTGACATTGAAGCACCTATGTAATATCATCTAAGACATCAATTTGGATGTACCCAGAATTTGGAAAAGTTTCTATTGTTCCATCACTGTAGGTGACTTCGAACTCGCCTATGAAAGAACCACCCGTGTCTGTGTCTGAAGATTGCCACGCATAACGAACAATCCCGTTTTCTTCATCATATATCGTAGCAGCCGCATCTACCTTTGCAGTAGAAGCCCCATAACGCTTCATATGGAACCGAACTGATGATCCAGTAAGATCAACCGCATTATTAGCAGCATCAGTAATAGTGGTTTGCAGAATTGGGCTTGTATCGTTCTTTTTGAGTTTAAAGGGCATGGCTTCTCACCTTTGATTTGAACCCATCATACACAAATTCTTAAAGATTTCCAGTTATGCCGCACGATTACGTCCTGTGTTTGACAATACAGCGGAGTTTCTTGGATTTGTGTTTTGAAGGACTACAGCATTCCTTGAGTTTGCAGAGGCGCTGATAAAGCGCGATATACCAGCATCATACAACAGCGATGGGATAGAGGGTGTTCCTGTGGTAATACCGTTTACCGTAAAGATGTTTTGCTGGAACAGCGAAGGCTCCCCAAGGGTTGGAGTTCCAGAAACAAATTCAGCCGTAGAGAATACGTTGTTCTCCGTAATGTCCGCAGAGCCAATATCAACAGCGCCAGTAACGAAACCATCCCCAGCAAAGGTTTCATCCTCTGACATTGTGGCATTGCCCACGGATGGAGAACCGCTATCAAGATCATCCCCTGCAAGCTGATGGTCTTGTTCAATAGTTGCTGTGCCAAGATCATGGGCTTGAGCATCAAGGTTGTCCCCATTGACTTTATGGTCTTGAGAAATTGAAGCCGTTCCAAGTGAAGGCGCACCAGTGCTAACATTGGCGGTGTTGAATGTCTCCTCTTCAGACATTGGGACACTTTCGACGGAAGGTGATCCCGCTGAAATTGTAGTGCCGCCAAGCTGATGATCTTGATTAATTGTGCCAGTATCAATATCGGGAGATTGAGCATCTACATTATCGGCATCTAAATCATGCTCTTGGTTTATAGTCGCTGTAGAGAGATCAGGCGCACCCGTGTCCAAATTAGCTGTTGTGAATGTCTCCTCTTCAGACATTGTAGCATTTGCGACTATAGGCAAATTCAATGATATTGTATTACCAAGCAACACATGAACTTGAGCAAATGCAGTTGATGGGACAGACGGGTTCCCTGTGTTTAAATTGGCTGTTGAGACAACGTGGTCTTGATCAAAAGTCGCGCTTGGTACACTAGGCGCTGAAGTAGTAATTCCATCTGCGAAGAGAGGCGTTGTTTCCAAAACAAATGGAGTTGCAAGAGATGGTGCGCCTGTGGTTATTCCATTTCCAGACAGACCATGTTCTTGAGAGATTGATGCACTCCCCAAAACAGGATTACCCGTTGAAACCTCACCAGTATTAAAGGTTTCACCCTCAGACATTGTAAGGTTGCCAACACTAGGGGTGCCACTAATCAGGTTAGAGGTTGTAAGTATATGAGTTTGAATGCCCGTTGGCTGATCAAGCTGTGGTTGTTGAGTTGTAATTCCATTTGCATCAAAGTCATGGTTCTGGTCAATTTGTGTAGTGCCTAAGGATGGCGATCCAGTATTCAGATCAGATGTACTGAATACATTATTTTCCGTAAAATCAGCCGCATCTATAGAAGCCGCGCCAGTTGTAATACCATTCGCAGCTAAGACCTCATCCTGTGCAATTGTGGATGTGTCTATTGTGGGCGCTTGAGAAGATAAATCATTCGCAGAAAATTGATGGCCTTGCGTAAAATCAACCTGATCTACAACTGGCGAACCTGAAGTAATCCCCTGCCCACCAAAAACTTCGATGACATCAATATCATCTGCAAACGGGGATGCGCCGAATGGAAAGAATGATGACATTGAGAACCCTTTTTTGGTGCGCTACACTATAGGCAACTTATCACAATTCTATGCCGTTTGTCTATTTAAGTAGGGATAGATTGATTTCTTACAATCTTACGCAAATTTTCATCTACCTCAATATGACTTACCCTTTTCATTCGCAGCCTTGGAATGTGTTTCAATTCCTGATGCAATGAAAATTCATTCATATCGCCCGTGTAAAAAACAACAGCATTGAAGTTCACCTGTCTACATAGGGCGATGGATGCACCATAATGGACGGCTGTTTTTTCAACTTCCTCTGGGTAAACACGAACACTGTCTTGTTTGAACATGTTGCGCTCTCTGCCCTTTAGGTAAAAATCCCAGACGGTTTTACCCTCTACCAAATCCTCACTGTCCCACCATTCACCTTGACTATCCCACTTGCACATTAGAGTTCGCCTGTCTGAGAACTTCATGCTGACACCATCAGGGGTTTTATAGCGAGAATAATGATTTTCTCCATAGCTATACAAAACAGGCGGGGGAACCTCTGTTGATCCATAGACGTTGAGAACCTTCTTAGCTCCACGCCTTGCTATATCATGTAACATACCATTGGCTGTGAAATCACCGCCAACAGAGACAAAATCAAATGAGGACATATCCAATTTCTGCCATGAACTCATCTTAGATAAGACGCGCCACATATTTGGCGGCATTACCATAAATGTTGGTCTTACCTCATGGATATAATCTATGAATGTAAATGGATTAAACTTCTCATGCAGAACTTCACACCCAATCATGCGCTGAACATTATCCATCATGACCGCCGTTCCTATGCTCATAGGAGCCATATAGTTCAACAGTTTGGATTTTTTGGTATGACCATACAGATCAATGTTTGCTTGGGAAACTTCATCCAAAAACTCTTGGCTGTGTTGAACCTGTTTTGGATGCCCTGTTGTGCCGCTAGTCGTGAAGGTGTGGATTGAGTTCTTGATATATTCTCTCATTAAAATACATAGTCCATCTACCTACGTTTTCCTGTTCTGTCTCTTCTGTTGTCATCCAAAGACCAATCCTTTGAGGGATAAGCTGCAACATTGACCAATGAGGAGTTTGTTCATTATTATCATCAAGCTTCTTTACGTCCGCACTTATTCTATTTGTATGCAATGTTTTGCAATATTCAACGTGTTGCAGCCAAAATTCCCTTGAAAATGTCCAAGTTCGACTACCTTCGTATGATCTGTAAAACCCAGCGCCTTGATGGTATCTATCATTGAAAACCCCAGCAACGCCATACATTACCAATTGATCGCCACGCCATGCTTGATGGAATTTGTATTCCTCTTGCTCCGCAAGGGTGCGAATTGTGCTATCCCAATAATTTATTAAATATTCTAAATCATCAGACCCCTGTTTAAACATAACCGCTTCAGACATAGCCTTTTGACTATCTGATAAAACATATATCATTTTTTCAGGATCATATTCATCTTCACATCTAAATTCATACATTTAATAAAATCTCCTCAATGTATGAAGCTCTAGCGCAATGGCTTTTTTGTTGCTATTTATTGCTACCTTCTTGATCCCCTGATTAGTTTGTCGGGTAGAAAGCGTTACTAAGTGATTGACCCAACTAGAACTACCCCATCCACCATCACGCAAACTATAAACAGATGAACCAGAAGAATAGTTTGCACTAGTTCCCGAAACATTTGTCCATGCTACACAGAAACAACCACCGTAAACATCAAAATCACTCACAGTGCCAACATCATTAGTATTTGTTCTGCCAAAACAATCATCTAAAATATCACTACTTACTTGCGTCCAACTTGCGCCAGCATTAGAGGCGGTTGTTTTGTACATATGATCTCTACTTCCTCCAGTATTCAGGGTTACGCGTATTAAACAATAAAAATCATCATTTGCTTCATCTACCGCGTAACCCTGTATCCATAAGTTTTGATTGGCCTCAGTGCTGGTATTTAGAGTTCTAATTGTGGTTGCCGAATAACTTGATCCACTATTTGAAGAATAAAGTGAAACAATTGGGTCTTGAGTTGAATTACTACCACCCCTTCCTACAATGAAAAGATTACTGCCTTTTTTCCAAGGTCTTGAGTAAGCATAACCAATTGAGGTTGATGGCATTGGGAAACTGGTTACATTCGAACTTGCTACTGCGGTAGATGAATACGACCCGTTCCACTGCCAACCATTTTGGGATGATCCTACAGCAATAATTTGACCTGTTTTATTGTTTTGATCCCTGCCTAGTTGAAATACTTGTACTCCATAATTCTGACTATTAGGTATTTGAAGGTCATGGCCATTATCAGTCAAAATCCAAAAAGACATATTGGAAAATTTTCCTGATTGATACTGAGCGTAAAGCCCCCCTGCACTGCCAAATGGTAAAAACGTCCTATTGGCATTGGTAAAAACTGTTAGCGGTACATTAGTCGTGTTACTTCCACTTGGGCCTGTTTGGGCGGTTGTACTCCAACTAGCACCATCATTTGTCGACATAGCGCGAGTATTATAATTTAATCCATCATATCTAAAATGTAACTGAAAGTCGCCATTATCATGTGCATATATAGCCATGAAACCATTAATAGTGGTTCCATTTATTGATGAGGTACTTGAAATGTTTTGTGGCGTAGCTGAAGAACTTGCCCCGTAATATTCGTTGAATGCGTTCTGCGCCCCCGCGCCCTTGCTGATTAAGCCGCGAATATCTGCATCGTTCAAAGTGCATTCGGTACCAGTAGTGCCCCCCGCTTCGACATGCATTGCGTTGAGATCAATTTGACCGCTACTTGTGAGAGCCATTTTTTAGTTCCTCAATTTCTGCTTTTAAGTCTTTGATAGCTTCGATGAGCAAAGCTGTAAGCTGATCATACTGAACAATATCATATTCAGTTTCGTTATCATCGCCCATTTTCAGTTTCAGCTTTGACTTCTTAATAGCAGAAGGCAGAACCTTTGCGACCTCTGGGGACATAACACCCGCGCTTGATACCCCATCAGCCTTGTAATCGAAGGTGTAGCCATTAAGCTGCATGACCTTCTCAAGCCCATTTGTTACAGGCTTTATGTTTTCTTTGAGGCGTGGATCAGAGATAGTGGTTGAATACGCTATGACGTTTCCATCTGCATGGAAGTCACCATCGTTTTCAATACGCGCATCAACATTCCCATCAAGCACAAAATCAATATTGGTTGTACCAACAGAAATGTAATCGTTTGTATCTTGACCGATTTGTGTAATTACGGACCTCTGATCCGCGTTTACGCTGAAGGTAGTGCTTGAAAGGGTAAGCCCGCTGCCAGCACCATAAGTTGTATTGGTATCTGTGCTTGAAAATGTAACCCGTTTATTGGTGCTATCGAAAGCAACTGATGTCGCGCCACTCGCAGCAAATTCCAATCCTACCGTATCCGTTACAGTAAATTGCGATGCGCCACTTCCATTTTCAATCGCTAGGCTTGTGGTGTTTGTATCAGTGTTTACAACAGTCTCAGTCCCGCTTGAGATAGAAGTAATATGCCCATATGTGTCCAATGTTATGCTTTGGATGTATGTGCGCCCTGCATTGCTTACAGAGGCTTGAGAGGACGTGTCCGAATGGCTGAATGTTGTCCCAGTAAGGTCTATACCAGAACCAGCCGAATATGTGGTGTTCGTATCGGTTGCGGCAATTGTTGTTTCCCCAGTAGTGTCATTATAGCTGACTGTAATGTTTGAACCTGCGGTAATAGCCGCACCAATTCTGTCTTCAACAGCCTCTTGGAAGTCAGTGATTTGACTTGATGTGTGCGTGTGGCTAGAAGCCGCAGCGCCTACATCTGTATAGCTAAGTGTCTTAGAGGCAAGCCCAGTGACGTGACCATTGGTATCTAGCGTTACGTCTTGGATTACAGCCGCGCCAGTATTGTCAACGCTTGAAGCCGCCGTGATGCTTGGGTGTGCAGTTAAATAGCTGGGATCACTTGCTGGAACCCAAGAAGGCGTGACATCTGCGTTTGTTGCAATAGTATCAAGTTTAGTGCCATCAGTAGCAACATCACGACCATCAACGGTGCCTGATACTGTTATGTTGCCAGTAACATCAATACCTGTGCTTTTCGTTGCAAGTTTTTCTGATCCGTAATGGTATAGCTGAACTTCTCCAGTTGACCCATTTGCTGTAAGGTATGTTGCAGTGCCACCAGAGCCATTATCACTTTGAATACGAACATTTGCATCGTCTGAAAAGTTTCTTATATCTAAATTACCTACATAATTATCTATAAAACTTGTAGCTGTATTGTGGTAAAGTTGCAGATCATCTGAAGACCCAATTTTAACCTTACCATTGTCGGGCAATGATATGTCATGGTTGAAGATAGCTGTACCAGCATCAGACATATCAAGGGTAAGGGCGGTAACTGCACCACCACCATCAACACCAATAAACTTTATATCTGCATCTGATATAATAGTTTTTATTTCTACATCACTGCCGTTTCTTCGAAAAGTTCCGTAATGCGTTCCACCGTCATAAAACTGAACTTTGCCAAAATCGTCTGCATCTAAAATGATTTCGGTGGCGACATCTATTGTTAAGGCACCAGTTGCGTCACTTATTGTACTTTCGTCAATACTAATATCACCTACGTCAAGCTGCCCCGTAACCAGTGCGCCAGTTGATGTTGTTTCAAACTTTTTTGAACCCCCATAATATAGCTTTACCTGCCCCGTTGATGCTATCAACTCAATAGTATTCCCGCCTGTCCCTGCATTAATGTCGATATTGTTATTAGCGCCAGACGATACTATGAGTTTTCCATCACCACTTTTTACAAGGCGCGTGTGGCTTCCATCATGATAAATTTCTAGGTCTTGGGAAGCACCAAATTGCAGCCTATCATCAGTTGCACTACCACTGTCTCCAAATTGAATTAAATTGCCATTGGTATCAAGTGTCCCGCCAAGTTGAGGTGTGGTGTCACCTACCAAATCAGTAGAGATACCCGTAAGGGAAGAGCCATCCCCTGAGAATGCGGTTGCGGTTACTGTTCCTGTTACTTCGACACCGCCTGTCTTTGTCGCAAGCTTCTGGCTCCCATAATGATATAGCTGAACTTCGCCTGTTGATCCATCTGCAATAAAATAATTTGTAGTACCGCCAGAGCCATTATCACTTTGAATAAGAACATCTAAATCATTACCAAATTGCCTTATATAGAGATTACCCGTATAAATATCTATAAAATTATTAGTTGAATGATATAGTGTAAAATCAGAAGATGAACCAAGTCTTATCTGTGCGTTATCTGGAAATTCTAAGGAATTAGTAGAATTATCCCAAACAACGTCATAAACACTGCCTGAAAAAGTTACATCACCCGTAAAGGTTGCTCCCGCAAAACTTGGGCTTGCTGTGGTAGCAACATCTTGACCAATAGAGAATTGAGTTCCTGTCAAAGTGATGCCAGTTCCAGCGGTATAGACCGCCGTTTCAGCAACAACTGTGAATGTAATCGCTGTTGTGCCAAAGGTAATCGCACCAGTTTGGTTCATTACATAGAGTTCACCCGCGCCAGTACTACCTTCCTTTACAAAGAACGCATCGCCCTCACCAAGAGCATCCTTGTCAGAAGCACCATAGCTATCTGCATCCGTAGCACGGGTAAGAACCCAAGCGGTTGAGCCATCCCCAACAGTTGAAACGTAATAAATCCCATTGTGCGCTGAGTTTGTTTGATTATAGACCAACACACGATCATTGAGGCTTAGAGAAACCCCATCAATGCTTATAGCCGCATTGGTCCCTGCATTTGTAAGAGTGGCACCCACACCAGATGAGCCGTTGTTGTATGTAGCGTTGAGATTGCTTGGTGCTTCAACCCTAACTGGATCATGGTAATGAATACCCGCCGCAGCAATTGTATCCACATATTCTTTCGTCGCAGCGTGTAAATTAGAAGTAGGATCAGCATTCAAGGTCAGAGTACCCGTCATTGTCCCGCCGCTGAGACTTAACTTACTGTTCAGAGATGTTTGCAGTCCATCGACATTTGAAATGACGTGGTTATGGCTATCATCCGCCACAGTCACGCTAATAGATGTGGTCCCAGAACCGCTTACATCTCCGCTCAGTGTGATTGTTTGGTTCGCAGTAAGCGCCCCTACCTCTTCAAGAGTATTGTTTACCCACGCGGTTCCATTCCATTTTAGGATTTCACCCGAACTATTCGATGTAATAGTAACATTGGAAAGGCTATCCAGAGTGTGGTTATGGCTTGAAGTAGCAAACGCACTTGCTTGATTACCATCAAGAAGGTCTGCATCTAACCCTGAACCAGAGCCATCAACTGTTTTAATGGCGGTCAATATCTCACTGGCTGTTTGATCCGCTGTAGCGTTTGCCTCAACCCCATCAAGCTTCGTTTTGTCAGATGCGGACATGAAGCCATCTGCGCTTGTAGTCGCATTAGTGTGGTCATGGCTATCGTCTGCAACCGTTGCAGTGATGCTGACATTAGCTGAACCGTCAAATGTGGTGCTGCCACTAACATCACCCGTTAGGCTAATTGTACGCCCTGTCTCAAGGGCAGAGGCGGTATCTGCATTTCCAGTAACATCCCCTGTTAAATTACCAGTAACATTACCAGTAACGCTTCCAGTAAAGGTCGCATCTGTTCCATCAGTACCGCTGTCCAATACAGATGTGCCATTAGTTGCCTTAACATCCCCCGTTAAGTTACCCGTAACATTACCCGTAACATTAGTTGTAAACCCGCTACTGGTTACTGTCGCAACATCTGTCCCACCAACTTGGAACTTTAAGGAACCTGTGCCACGCTCATTAATTATAGTGTTCGTTCCGTTATGAACGATTTCAAGATCATTATCAGTACCGATTGAAAGCTTTGAGTTGTCAGTCAACCCAAGATCGCCCGTCATTGTATCGCCATCTAACTGGACGAAATCATCAGCCGCAGAGGTAATAAATACATAGGCTGTTCCTGACAGGCTTATTGCGCTATCAGCATTATTGCTTTCCAAAACTGTTCTGGAAAGTGAAGTACCCGAACTTGTGTATGTGCCAGTGCCAATTTCCCAGTTGTCGCCATCCTCAATGACGTAACGGACCTCATCTCCGTTTACGACCCCTGCTTCTTCAAATGTTTGATAACCCGCTACGGCTGACCCTAAGGTAATTGTCGATGTGCCTGTAGTCGCTGTGGACATTTTGGCTCTATTCACGAACACTTTTTTCGCCATAGCGAGTTCTCCTATTTTAAATTACTAGCAAATTATGCTGGATCAGGGATACCAATATCAAATGTTGCTAGAGTAAAGGTGTTGCCAGAGGTAACTGCCTGTGACGCTGTAAGCGTTCCCGTTGCCAAGAGGCGTGAGTTGCTTGTGTCAGTAATCGCGTAATGTGTGGCTGTTCCAGTAGCACTGATTGATCCATCAGTAATAGCCGCCACCGTCACTTTGCGCCCCCCGCCCGTTCTATCGCTTGGTGCAGCAATAGAAAGAGAAGTTGAATTTCCAAGAGTGTACGTGGAAGTAGCTTCTGTGTAAGTAGTGGCTTCTTGAGAAGTTACGTCGATGCGAGAGGCTTCAGTGTCCAGAACCGATAGGCCACTATCAAAGACGCGATCATTTAAGGTTGCCATTTTCGGCCCTCCGTTGATTGTTGCATATGCACCATGAACTTAGCACAAACAATGATCACACTCAACGATTAGAGCCTTGTCTATTTTTTTACTTTCGGGGGACGTCCGCGCTTTTTCTTTGGCGGCGTGGGTTCTTCCCATGCTTCATTCACATCAGGAGTGCTAGGGTCATCAGCCTTCAATTTACCTTTTGCATCTCTAGCACGTTTTCTCTTTGTTTCTGTCGGCCCTGCGTTGCCACCGATTTCGTTTGCAAATCCAAGAGATACTAAAGTAGAGAATACCTTCTCTTGCCATTTTTCGGTAGCTTCGTATTGGGTACCCGCAAGATACTTCATTGACACAGCACCATCTTCACGGGCTTTTCCACTTGCGGTCTTAACCATCATTATCTTCATGTGCTACTCCCAGAGGTGAAGGGGGGGCCGAAGCCCCCCGTTCAATTTTTACGGATGTTCAAGAACGCGCATTGCCTCTGCAAGCACTACTTCACCACCTACGCGGCGGCGTGCAATGTAACGCACGTTACCCGATGAGGCTTGTGAGTATGGATCGCGCAGAACAGAAAGCGCAACACGATCAACAATCATAAAGCCACGGCGATAATCACCGAAGATTACAGATTTGTTTCCTGTGCCAATATCCGCAACATCAAGCGCCTCTACATATGGATGGCCCAAGATTGTGTTTGGCAAACCAGACTGACCTGAGAACCCTGTCTGGAAGATGTACTGACCAGCAGTATCTTTCAGCTTACGGATTGCACCAAGTGTAGAGCGGTTCATCATAAATGAAGCTGCACGGGCATAGTCTGATTTGAGGTCGTGAACCAAATCCATCAAGTCATCGGTAGTAATTGCCGCTGCACCCGCCGCCGTTGTTGATGAAACCGTTGTGCCGTTGGTAATACCTGTTGGCTTGTTGGTTCCGTTTCCAGAAATAAACGCTGCACCTTCCGCTTTTGCAAATTGCTCTGCAAACTCTTGGTTCATTTCCGCTTCAAGATCAAACACGCTGTCTTCAAGCAATGCACTTGAAATATCAACCAGAGCGTAAAGCTCATGGGTTGGGATCGTATTCAGAGAAGTGGTATAACCAGTTGTCTCTGTACGTGATCCAGTTTCAGCTGTCCATGCCGCCGCGAAAGTCGCTGTTTTGCTTGGAACTTCGATTTCCTTGTTTGATGTCTGGCGAACACGCGCAACAGAACGAACAGGAGAAATCTCTGTAATTACTTTTACAAGCTCTTCAACGTACTCGGCTGGTGCCAAGTTACCCGCAGTTGCCGCAGTACCGACTGTAAGAGCTTTAAGCTCCATTTCGTCCATACCTTGCTCACCCTTGCGCATGAAGCTGTCCCAAGCCTTGAGGCTAATGTCGACTTCTTTGGCTTCCATTGCGTTTGCAGGGCGTCTCAACATCTTTTCGATTTCGCCAAGCTTTTCACCAAAGTTTTCGCTGGCTTTCTCTTGCTGCACCAGCTTTTGGTTAATGGCTTCGTAACGGTCAAGGTCAGCTTCGATTTTCGCAAGCTTTTCCTCTGTTACAGGGTCAGATGAACCCTTGGCTTCAATTTCCGCTAGACGCGCATCGTTTACCTTTTTGAACTCTTCAAAGGCACCCGCCATTGCGTCAACGGCTACTTTTACCTGATCTTCCATTTGATCACTCCGTTGATTAGGATTTAAGGATGTTTGTAAAGCGACTAATCGCTTCAAGGACTTCTGGCGTCTCCTCTTTTACAGCATCCCGCTGTTCCAGTGCCACGGCGACCGCAGATGCGGCGACCTTTGCCTCGTTGCGCGATAGGCTACCTGCATCCCGCAGAAGTTCCTCCCATTCACGCACCGTGCGTTCCGCACCCTTTACTGCCTGAACCCGTGCACGGGGGTTCATGGGGAAAGTGACTGCGGAAATCTCCATTAGGTCAACAGATTTTAGATAGCGCCTTTTACGCTTCTCATCATATTCAACCCCCTTTGGGTCTACGCGATAGCCGATTGAAAGGCCATCAAGCGCACCCATCTTCATAAGCTCATAAACTTCGCGTCCGCGCTGCGTTCCCATAGCAAGACGACCCTTTACTTTAAGGCCACGGCGGTCCTCTATGATTTCATCAAAAACGCCAATTGGTTCATCTTGACGGTGCTGGTAAAGCATTTTGACAGCTTTTGCGCCCTTTTTGCCAATTGACGAAGCAAAAGCACCCTCGACAACAATGTCATTTCCAAGGTCTTTGTTGCCAAAAATTGAGCCATATCCAGTAAATACGCCCTTTTCCTCTGCGTCATCATGCGCTTTATACTCAAACGCAATATCTATTGTTTCTGATTTTGTTTCGTCAATTGCTTCCATTTCATCGCAATCAACTGTATTGTCATTTACCATCTTTGCGCCCTCGTACTGGGAATTACAAACAGCAACCCTTTGATTACTATCTGGAAATTCGTCTCTTACCTTTTCATCGCCCATACATCTGGACATAAAGTCATCCCGATCTTCACCCAAGTTTGGCTGTGGCAATGGCATACTAGACCTCGTTGTTTAAGCTAATGTAACATACTAATAGTGGTTTTTGAAGTATATGTTAATCCCTAAAGATTTCGTCCTCATCCGCAACATAAAGAGTTGCACATCTGCAATTTACATTGTTCGCTGGACCGCCTCTTGGATCATGCGTATGCGACATGCGATATTCAACGCCATTGTAACGCACTATAAAATCCTCGTCTGGTCCTACTTGCACACCATTCATTACCGCATGGTGCGACCTTGAGCGGCTATCTGATACCGCAGCCCATTGCTTGTTATATCTAAGAGGCTGATCTTGTATCGCTGTATGGGTAGCCCATGATGCAGCGCCATGCGTTTCTGTTCGCGCTATTGTAGCCGCCCTAGATCGCCCCATTGCGCCGCCTGTGCGTTCCCTGATCAAACTAGCAATCGCGGCTACTCCAAGCGCGTCTGCTTCCCCTGCGAATATGGCACCCCTGATAATATTAGCTGTAGTGTTGCTTATTCCTGTTATGCGGTTTGCCCCATATAACAAGATGTATTGATCAATCAAAAGCTCAAACGCCGTGCGCTTTGTATTGTCATAAACCCTATTGCTGAAAGTAGTAATGACGCTTGCGTAATGTGCGCGAAGAACCCTTTCAACATCGGCCTCGTGTTGAAGGTCTCTCATTGTAAAGCTGTTGAAGCGTTCAAAATTATTTGCCGCTTGCTGTCCAGCTTTTGCAAAGACCGCAAGCATCGCGGTGCCAAGAGACTTTTCATAAGACAGCCGAAGCCTGTTTATTTCACCAAGCTCTCTCGCAATGTTTAATCGTCTGCGACCCTCGGCTTTGATAAAAACTGGTATGTTCATATGATTGATGTATCACGAATAAAGCTCCATGACTATATGTTCAATCATTTCTTGGTGCAACTCTGTAGCCCTGTTAAAGCACATATTGACTGTAGAGGCGTCAACCGTGCGCTCTACGATCGCCTTCATATCGCTTTTAACATTCTGTTCAACCTTTATAGTAGCCGTTGGGCCGTCCAGAGGAAATGCTGTGAGCAAGCCACAACGCTTGTCGCCGTAAAAAATATCCCAAGCTGGAACATCCTTGTGAACTCGCTTTTTGCTGTATTGGAACACTGTCTGTCTCCTTACGGTATATAAAAGATCATCTTTGTACCATCATCTGGGTTGCCCTCAAGCCCCTCGCGTAAAGCCCATAAAGCCTCGTAAGACTTCTTGCTTTTCTCGGACAGCTTGTCCCAACCTCTGCGATCCATTGTCTCTAAGATGTGATCAATCGCATCTATAACTTGTCCCTCTCTTACCATTTTCATTCCCCCTTATGCTGCGTGTACTGCGCTGTATCCGATTTGGATAAATCCGATATTTGCTATTACTGCGATGGTGCCATCCTCTGCGATAAGTATGTCTCCGACTGATGCTGATGAAAGTGCAGCATAGCGAGTAATCTTTTCTTCTGGTCCAATATTCCCGACCTCGAAAGCATCGTTGTAATCTTTCGCATCAAGTGTTGCCACTCTAGTATAAAAGAATTTGTCCCAAGCATCCCGCGCTATACCGCCTATCTTGTTGTCGCTGAAATCCATCATCATGTCGATTTTGGCCTTGTCCGCTGCGGGTGTCGCTGTAGCTGCTTTGATTTGGTAAAGATCGTATCTCATGTGCTTTCTCCTTTGCCTTGCATACAACTTATCCACAAAATTTGTTGATGTCAATAACTTTTTTGTTAATTATTTTAACTTTTTGCGTTGACAGCAATATCCACAGATGCTATATAAGTTACATAGGCAATAAGGAGAAAACGAAATGACAAGCATCTACCCAAAATTTCCTACAAAATGGGAAACAGCCAAAAAAATCTTCAACGCTAAAATGCGCGAGCTTGATAACGATGGCTCAAAAGCCATTCAATATTTTATTGACCAAGCTGCTCGTTCTGAAAAAGCTGCAAAGGTAAATCCAGCAAGCAGTCATAGCGCACTCGCAAGACGCATGCACAATTGCGCAACATACGGCATCAACTTAGCATTCGGCATCGACAAAGCAGCAAAGGGTTAATCGAATGGAATACACTCGCAAAGTTACTAACAAATTCTTGGATCGGGTTGACCAAGGATATTATAATCTTGAACAGGTAATACGCAGCTTTTGCGTTTACTTGAGCGAAGATGAAATAAAAGACTTCGTTATAGCAGAGGAGTATATGGACCCCTCGGAGGTAAACGATGACTAAACTTTCTCTAAAGAAATGGACCAGAACGCCCCCTGAGACTATGTATTATTGGAACCATGGTCTTAACTATTCCATGTCATTTCCGAAAGACAAACCATTAACTGCGGCCTCAGATGAACAATTTGCTAATGCCTTTATCTGGAACCATTTTGAGTGCTTGCCAGAGGGCAGGGATCGTTCTCATAAAACATTCAAAAAACACTATTCTGTTTACTTGCTTGGCTCTTTACCAGACGCCGACAAAGAGGGGAATAGCCCAAACAAGAGAGTAATACCCCTTTACATTGGCTGTACTTACAATCTTCGCAGTCGAATAAGACAGCACCGAAATGATAAATCATGGTGGTACTCAGTTGATTTTATTATGACATCATATTTCCAAACATATGAAGAGGCAAGAGATGTAGAAGCGTTAGCGATTGCAAAGATGCGACCAATATTTAATAAACAAGTAGTGAGAAAAAACAGATTGAAGAAAAACAAACCAGTTTTTACAGAGGTTTATAATTTTGTAGACTTGATAAATGCTGACGTCATTTGTGGAGATGATTACTTTGATTATTACGGAGGTAATCATGTCGGGTTCTGCTAGGCTTAAACCAATACAATATCTTAAAACTTTGGAGGTAAACGATGATTGAAATTATAACGTGCGACCCGAACTTTATCGCAAAAAAAAGAATTTCTTTTCATGGGCGTGAAAACAGAGCGTACAGCCTTGAGAGGCAATATAGCGACTACCTCCCTGATGTCTTTACCATAGATATAAGCAATAATGTTGCCCCAACCGGATGGATAGAATTTCGGGGAACAGACTGTACTAAACTCATTAACGGAATACTAGACAGTGCTGACAGATATACCCTAAAAGCAATTATATCAGGCGCACAGGATCGGTTAGAGCAGGATGTCTAGGTTCCCTAAGTACATCAAGGCCGTCCAAGCGGCCCGTATGCTGGGCTTAACGATAACCGACTTCTTAGGGGGCGTCAGGAACAAAAGCCTACCACAGCCTCATTATATGGGCGTTGGAAACAGGTGGAGCGAAGAGGAAATAAAGGACTTCTTGAAAAATGGGCCACGGGTTTAATCGTGGCCCAGTCTAACAGGGAGGAACGATGCACTCAACTACATCGCAACTTAAATATACCATAAAATAACATTAAACGCTATGCGCTAATTTCTCTTGATCAAAACCAATTCAATTAAGAAAAAGGGGGGCGAGTACGCAAGCACTTACCCCCTTTTCCGACCAATATAGTAACTTCAGACATGTACGATAAGAAAACACTATCCTAAAAGATTTTTCTTTTCAAGCCTGTTATTCCATTCATCCCACCTTGGCAGAACTTCCCCATAATCAATCTTGTTCTGATTACATAGCAAACGTAAACGATATATTTCGTCCGCAGCCGAAGTATAAAGTTCAGAGTGCTTATTTTCCCTGCCACCCAAAAACAAAGCCGCCCTCTCAAGCCTTGATGCGATGTCTACCTTTGGAACAAAATGCTTTTGGGTTTCCCAAGGAAAAGGCCAATCTCTTCCACTGTACTGGCTCATCACAAATCCTTATCTTTCGGTATCGTCGCATCCATTTGCTTTTCTAGTTCGCGGAATAGCTTGTAGATGCCCAAGGTGGTGCGCTTTCTTACCTTGTTGTAATTTGGGTTCTTTGTCGCCTGATCTCGTATATGTTGAAGAACTTTCTCTTGTGCCAAGTCTAGCGTTTTATATTCGCCTCTCAGGAATAAAGCACTGTAACAGGCGACCCCCATAAGCAAATCTTGATCCCACTTTGAAAGCTCCATGCCTGATAGCTCATTCCAATCACGTTCAAATATTCGGCCTATCTCTTGGAAAAGATCAACGGCATCAGTTTTTGTAAGTTTCATTAATTTCTCTTCAATAAAACAGAGAATGTACCAGAAACCGCATCTGTGCCTGATGAAGTAACAGCCCGAATTTCTATATCGTCCTTTTCATTAGCTACCGTAGCGACCTGCAAGTCTTGAACGAAAGAGGTGTTTTGAATTGTTGAACGCGCCTTTGTTTGAATGATCCCCGCGAACCTTTGAATTATTAGCCGCCCATCTAAATACTTGTTAGATGCTGAAGCACCAGAACTAAATGACCATTGCGTAACATACCCTGTAAATCCCGCTGGAACGGTATATACAGCCATTAGCGTTTGCCCCTGATTGGCACTAATCTGCGCCCTTACCGAACCACCGATAGAGATCGTAATGTTTCCAGCATTAACCTTGCCGCTACCAGCTTGGCTTACATAAACACGATATACCCTTATAAATGTTTCGGTTGTTGAAACATTAGTCGTCCCATCCATTTCGACTTCGACGATTTGAGCATTATAGTTAGCATCAAGACCCTCAATCTTTACCTTCTGTGCGCCAGTGCCAACAAGATCATCTGCCGTTGATGAGCTTACAACCGTTGCCACCCCCGCGCTTGATGGATAATTATAAACACCCCCAGCGTCCCATACTGTTTCCTCATCGGTTGTAATCGCTGCATTAAAACCGAACTTATATATGGCTGGTCCATAAGAACCTTTAGCCGCTTGCACTGATCCGATATTCATTTATCTTTTCCTGTTTTTAAGGGATGATCCTCTGGTAAAAGATCGGTGTCAAATTTACCACTTGGGAACCTATTCGTTCTAACCGCCCTCAAGAAAACATTTACACGTCCTAAACCCCATTGATCTGGACCTTGAACAGTAGGTCTTACTGATTGCGGATTGGTGTGATAAGCGCCAACGCCTCTACGGAATACGGCCTCAAGCATCCCTTGCGTTACCCGTTTACCCTTTTGATCCCCATATTCGTCATTGTGTTCCTTTACCTTAGAAGCAAGCGATTTCTTGATTGCATCCGAAATCTTGGTAGGCGCTTTTGTCTCATCAACTGCTTCGCACATCTTATCGCGTTCACGATCAAGCTGCTTAACCTTGCTTGCCGCCCAAGTTTGACCCTCATCGCCGCCCCAAAGCAACCATGCTACCAATCCAGCTGTAGGCCAACCATCTTCCCCGCGCCGAAATCCTTGCGCCCTCTTATCTACTTCGTGCCTTGAAAAATAACTGTGCATTCTTCGCACAACGCTTGGGCTAAGACGCTCGCGGCTCTTTAGCTGATTTGCCCTTGTAACACCGATGATAGTGCCACCACGACCATACTCTTTGCGAAGCTCAAGTCCACGCTCTGCGTTTCGTGCCATTGCCGTTGTTGGCACTGTGTCAACATCACTTTCTGCTTTCTCTTCGTCGTCTTGTGGCTCCCATTTGCCGCAAACATACTGCGCCCTGACCTCTGCATCAAATAAATCACAATATTGCTGATCAAAGTGCATGCAGTTGCCGCACCGCTCTTCACCATCCCCCATACGATAAGCATCTGGTAAGTTGTCGGGAACCTCTTCACCATCTGGATAAAAGTCAAGCTTTTGCTCTCCGTAAGCTTGCTTACCTGCTTCTTCTGGTGTTTGACCCTCGCTTGGCGCTATGTCTGGGCCACCAAGGGGAAAGAGATTAGCCGCGATGTAAACCTCATCACCACCATTGATAGGCTCTAATCCTAGTCTCTCTCTCGCTTCATTACGGCTTATTATGCCTTGTGCAACCGCATTTGTAACATTTTCATATATACGGCGGCGGCGCTCCGTCATCGCTGGTATAGCATCAATATCATATTCTATTGAAATATCGTCACCAAAACTAGGCGCCAACCATTCGTTAAGGTCGCTCTCAACTCTACGCGCTAGAGGAATGATGGTTTCCTCATATAGCGCAAGACGCGCCTCTTGAACATTCGCATAGGTTTGGCTGTCAGGTATCCCGATAAGCTGAGAGGGAACCCCGAAACAAAGCGCAATGTCCTTTGCAGCCATATGCTTGTTTTGCAAGAAGTCCATATCACGCGGTGACATAGCCATCTCTTTCCAATCAAAGTCGCCTTCTAAAAGCATAGGGCGACCAGCGTTCTTTTCACCCGTAAATCTAGCCTCTAAGTCACGCATTACTTGCTGTCTTTGCGTTTCAGTCAATGTCATGGCATTGCCAAGATCATCTTGTGGCTTAAACACAATTGCACCCGAAGGCCGCGCCCCGTTATTAAGCAACCCAATATTGTGCTTTGCAATCATGTTATGCTGATCAAGATCAACAGCCGCCGCCATTAAGGGTGATAGACCCAAATAATCATCTAAGGGGTTCCAAAGCTTAAAGTGCTTAACCTCAGACTGTCCTGTTACGGGATCAGCTTCATATCGCGCTACCACTTGGCTGTTAAGCTTATACTTGTAACTTTTTGGGATTGATGTGTCGCTTGGCTCAATTTCAACCCTATCTGGTCGAAGAAGGTAAAGCTCTGTAGGTATCTGGTTAACACCAGAGGACAGAGCGTAACTATTACCAGATAGCAAAAGAAATGAATACAATGCTTGAAAGTATTCGACGCTTGCTTGCATCGGGTTTGGTCTTTCTAACAGGCTTATAAGAGGGTGGCTTTCAAGTTCTACATCCCCCTGATAGACCTTGAACGGAATAGATGCAGCCCCGTTTGCTATCTCATTAACACAGCGGTACACAATAGCGTTCTCTTGATACCCCTCTTTGGCATAAGCCTTGAAGTTATCGCGCCTTGTATAATTCATCATCGCGCCTTGAACATAGACCTTTGGTGCTTCCTTGATCTCAAATCTTTGCCCAAATACTGCGCTGCGCAGATTGTCGAAAATACCCATTAACTTATTCTCCACGATGGCTTGCCACTACGCTGCGATAACTCTGTCAAAGCCCATACAAGGGCGTCCAATCTGTCAGGTGACGATTTGGATGTTGGAGTATATGAAATCAATTGGTCCTCCAACTCTTTAAATTCTTTGACATGATGAACTTTCCTTTGCTCATAAAGCGCCGCAATCGGTTCAGCCCTTACTAGCTTACCACGACTAGCGCGAACTGCTGAGTAAGGAACTCTCTCTATAGTTCTTACCACTCTTTCGACCAAATCTCCACCGTTGTTTACTTCTGCGATAATTCGATCCGCGTTATATTTGTGGTAAAGCTCTACCGCTTTTCGCGCCCACCCATCGGGACTTGCCTTCATTGTAGCATCTTCTAACACATAAAACTCATCATTTTCACCCCTTGCTGCAACAATTATCCCTGTTTCATCGCTATCGTCACCGCTTGTAACAGCGGGGTCCAAAGCTACCACAATTCTTTGAAGCTCTGGTAAATTTTGATCTGAAAGTCTACTTCCCTCAATCATAGACCAAGACCAGAGTGCGCCTTCTATATCATCAAGCACCTCTGCGTAAAGCTCTTGTCTGCCAAGCCTTGTCCCGTCATATTTTTCTTTCAATTGCTGCAATGCGGCGGGAGCAAGATTTGCAGCATTGTCAAACGTGCTACCCCTAGTCACAACAGTACCAGTTCTCTTGATCAATGAACGGGTAAGCTCATTCGGCTTTGGTGTTGTTGTAATAACGCATTGCGGATTTTCGCCTAGACGCAAGCCAAACATTAGTTGGTCAAAAGCTTCTGGATAAAACCAAGCTGCAACCTCGTCGCACCAAGCCCTATGAAACTGTGGCCCCCTAAGTCGTTCTGGCTCTGTAGCCGCAAAGCCTTGTATCAATGAGCCATTGTAAAGCCTTATTTCTTGCGCTGATGAGGAGTATCCTTGACCTCTGCCTTTTAGCAAGCACTCATCTGGTAACCACTTGAGTATACCAGAAACACCACCAAAAGCTACACGGCGAAGATCGCCAAATGTAGGAACGACTACAGCTACACGGCTTTCTGGATTGTTAAGGGCATAGATCATCGTATCAAATGCCCCCGTCATTGTCTTGCCCCAACCACGCCCCGCTAAGATTAACCAGACATTCCAATCCCCAACAGGGGTAATTTGCTCTGGTCGAGCCATTTTCAGCCAATCACTGTATAGTGTGCTTTGCTGTTGATGACTTCGCTGCGGCAAGTTCGTCCAAGTCTGCGATAACCTGTCGTAAACTATCTGGTGCTGTAACATGAGCGGAAACCTTGCTAATCTCTTGAGCCTGACCAAGTGCTAATTTGCCGATCTTTTGAGCAGTAGCCACAACCCCCGCAATTGAGTTTAAATCATGCGCTGTCAGAATTTTATGTTTAGTGTTGAACTTTCTTAGTTGCTCATCTCTTTCTTGAGCACTTGGGATATTAAGAATTTCGTTCAATGTTTTTCTGTTTTCTTGATCTTCGGTTAAGCGCCTTGCTACATCGCTCATCATCCCAAAAGCAAGATTGATTGACCTATCGTCTAATAAGGTGCCATTTTGCACCATTAATTGTTGACGCTCTCTTTGCACCGCTAATTCATATTCGGTCTGCACTTTGTTCTTTTCCCCCTGCCAATCTTCTTTTTTTGACCATCTGTGCAGGGAAACATTAGCAACATCGTGTCGCTTGGATAGAGCTATAATAGAGGGGTATTGGCGCACACCGTTTTCATCGATGTAGCCATGAACAAACTCTTCTTTGATCTTTCGGCGTAGCGCCTCTTCTATTTTGTTACTCATGTCACCAACATTATCACTTATTTTCACTTTTTACCAGCGGTAAGCTATTGGTCAACCCCATGCTCATCTTGCCACTTCTTTTTAATCAAGATTTGCTGTTTAGTTACCCATGCCTTTTTGTATTCGGCATCTACAAATAGCTTTGAGAAGCCAGTAATATGCTTTAGCCGCAATAATTCTTCTGGCTCCATACCCAACTGGTTACAGATTTCCGCATCGCCCCAACCTTCCTCTAACATAGAGAATACCATGTTCGCCATGCCATCGACTGAGTGTGCGCCTCTGGCCCGATTGTGACGGACTGTTGAGGCCATACGATCATTGATGTCTTTCTCAATGACAACGATGGGCAGTCTGCCCTTGTTACGATCTCTGATGTCCTGATTGCTCTTACAGATAAAATAGCGGTGAAACCCATCTACGATGACATACTTGCCTTTTTCTTCGTCATAGATGGTTACTACGGGCTGCGTGTATCCGTCATGCTTGATTGAGGTGTAAAGCAAACGCATTTCTTTACCCGCTACACTGTTGGGGTTGTAATCGTTAGCCTCTACTTTATCAACATCAACCCAATAGACCCGATCAACGGGCTGTTGGATTGGGCTTTCCTTATGCAAGTGATCTTTGATCTTTTCGATCATTTCTATTTTGTCGTTCTCACTTAGCCCATGTAAGGCTTGCTCTAGTTGACTAATGATCTTCATGTCTTTACTGGTATCCAGTCCCTATGTTCTGACCGCTGCACAAACTTCGTGTCGCCGCGCTTCCAACGACGATAAGTTATAGCATACGGCCCTTGCTCGAAATTACTGCATTTAGTGAAATCAATATCCTGTGCTAAGACTGTAGCAACATGCACCTTATGCAGCTTGGATATATCTTTCATTGCAGCATAAACATTGTCCATCTGCGCGAACTTCTTACGCATGGCCTCTTGGTAATCATGATCAGTAACAAGATTTATCAACAGATGATCTCTGTATTCTTTCCAATCCTTGAACATATATGGAAGTTTCTTGGCTTGGAACATATCCTCTTTCGTCATATGCCGTGCCTGATTAATACCGCCTAGACGCTTTGTCAGCTTGTTCCATGTGTCTCGCTCAATCTCCTGTAAATAAAACAACTGATGAACTGCTGTTTCATGGTGAAGATTTGACACGCGCATCTTGGTTGGGCTTACTCCATATTGATAAAAGTAATCATACGCTTTGGAATATGACCAATTATTGTCATGGATGGATTTCCAAATATCAGTATATGACCAATCATACAGGGGGTAGAAATTGTAATGCTCTCGGCTTTTGTTTGGATGTTTACCCCATGTAACCCACTTATAAGTCGCCGCCGTTGTTAGTCCCGCTAGTCGAGCGGGGCTTTCTTCTGCCCTGATCCCTGCCAAAACAGCAAGCCTTTGCCCATCCCAGTGCTTTTTGTATATTGCGGGGAAAAGTTCGTGGAACCGATCTGTGCCATAATCGTTTTCTGTAATAGCGTAAGGGACTTTTTCGCGCATCCATTCGCTACCGTCCTCCCAACAATGCAGATAGTGTTGCTCATTCGATGTACTATTGGTCAAACGGATGGGCATTTGAAACCACATCGGTTCAATCTCATCCCGCTCCATGACTTCTTGCACATAGTCAATTACGCACTGCCATTCGGCTTCCTGATCTAAAAATAATACTTTAAGCGGCAAGCGATTTCTTTCACGCGCAACGATTAACGCCATCTCAAGGGTTACTGTGCTATCCTTGCCGCCTGAAAACGATACTATTACGTTCTCAAACTCGTCAAAGATGTAACGAATACGCTCTAATGCTGCATCGCAAACATTATCTTTGAGGTGTATTTTCATTCATCAACATCCTTAAAACTGTAATGCAGTGAGCGTCATAATCTGATGCTACAAATGTATTGCCAGATTTTACTTTCTTAAAGTGCAAGACAGGAACACCATAGCCGCATGTAATATCCCCCATTCTATTGAATGTCTTACCCAGATATTCACACACCCCTAGATTACTCATTCCGCTAGGTGGTGTTATGCCCCAACAGCTAAGTGTTTCCCAATTGGTATTCAGCCTGACTTTTACTTGCACATCTGGTTTTGGAAGTGCTTTTTCTAACCGCTTGTTAGTAATAGCCAATCTTGGTTTGTGTGAAAGTCTTTCCCAAAGCACTGCAAACTGGTGGGCAAAATCGTTATAAGATGATGTCTTTTCTTTAGCTCGCTCATCAAACACCTTTACTCCCGCAGGGAATGGTGGCTCGCAATAAATAATATCACAGGTTTCTAACTCTGCAAAATACCCCTCGGTTATTATGTTACGCCGCATACCGATGCAGCCCTCATGTTCAAACCTTTGTGTGGGCGGGTATCCCTCGAATTGCTTTGTGCCGTTTTTTAATGCTGAGTTATAAATCGTCATATATACCATTCCTAAATGTTAGTGATTGACGCTTAGAAGAACGGCGCGGGTCTATAGCTGACTTGCCAATTCGATGATCAACAAGACTTGGGCAGTGTATCCAATACTTTTCCTTGCGAGACTTTAACCAATCACACACCATAGTATCTGTTCCTGTTGGGTGTATTTTTCCATTTTTCAAGTACCATCCCATCGCATACTTAAGCATCTTTTCCGAATAGAACATTGGTGCATACCAACATTGGTTCATTAGAAAATTATTATCCCAACGCGAACCTTCTGTAAGGTCCTTCTGCCGCATCGAAAAAAACTGTATAAAGTTATTGGGCTTTTTTGCTATGATCTCATGTATCTTGTTGTAAAACCCATCGGTCAAAATGACATCTTCTTCCATATGTATGCATGGCTCTGTACCAGCCATTTTCAAAGCACGCAAAAAAGTATCAAATGCGCCTTTACCTTGGTCCATGCAAAATTCGGCTTGCGGCAAATATTTCCGTAAATAATCAATATACGGCTGTCTGGATGGCATAGCTTTTACAATTATTCTGACCATTTTGGCATCCTAATTGTTTCACGCTCTCGGTTTATGATTGCCGCGTCATTGGGGTCTTTGTCCATAATCCAATATCGCCAACCATCTAAATAAAAGTATTTTCTAGGGTCTTTGAAAAACTGCTGCTTAATCCCATGTTCCTGTATTGCATGACATGTCCAAAGAAATTCTTTGTAGTCATCCCACGTTTTTCCAACAGTGTAGAAATGCGGCATGTAGGGCATTGTCTTTGCGAACTTATAGGTCGCGTTCCTCAAGTTCTCTGACAATCTTTCTATGGACATTATCTACCCGTAAATACGAATGTTTCCATGCAATGAGGGCAGATTACTTCTGTCCCCTCCCGACCCATCAATCTGTTCTCTTGGTCGCGCTGCATATATTGGTCTGCCTTTACCATCTTGCTTTCGTCAATCTCTGACGCATCAAATGTTGGCTCATATACTGGGTTATAGTTAAAAGCTGACATATCAATATCAACACCCATAAGTCCCAGATCAAAGCCGTCATTACTCATTTCCTTTAGCTGAGAAAAATACTCATTAGTGTCCCACTCGCCATTTTCTGCAAGTTTATTATCTGCAATAACATAGGCTTTCTTTTGCTGTTCCGTCCATCCAGTAGCTCTAATACAAGGAACCTCTTTCATGTCTAACTCTTTGGCTGCGAATAGACGCCCATGCCCCGCAATTACCTGTGTGTTTTCATCTACTAGAATAGGCATAGTCCAACCCCATTCACGGATACTATTTGCAAGCTGTTTGACTTGAGTATCTGGATGAATTTTAGGGTTTCTGTCGTATGGAATTAAATCTTCAACTGCAATCTGTTCGATCTCTTTTGCCGCCCACTGGCTCATTTTTTACCTCCGTATGTTTATTTATTCCTAAATCATGTTAGATATATTATCAAGCGTGTTGTTTTAGGCGTAATTTAATAATGCTGGCGATACCCAATTCGGTTTTTGCTCTTGCTGATATATCGCCGCAAACTGGCTTGTATCTTCGCTTTTCATTGTCTGCGCTCATCCACCATCTGCAAGCATTGCTGATAGCCCATGCAGGGAAGTCTTTTAGCTCTTCATACCAGTCCATGCCTAAAGCCTCTAGTAATTCTTCTGGCATCGCTTGCGTATAGTAATGGGCTTGCAGCGTTGCGACACGCCCAAACAGCCATTTGGAAGTTACTGGCTCTGTTAATTTCCCTAAAGCCATTTCAAAGAATGGTAAATCATCCTTGCAATCTATTTGCGAGTTTACCAAATGCTGACAGCATTGTTTGAGCATTGCCGCCTGTTCTGGCGTTATATGCTTTGGAAAACTTTCTAGCGTTGCCAAGCCATGTGCGCCATGCTGCATCCCATGATTTGAAAGTTGATCCTTTGGAAAGGTGATAATTTCTGAACTGTTCCGCTTCATGTGTTATTTCCTCTTCTGTAAAATCTCTTGATATTGCATCTGCAATATTCTTTTGGTTTGGAACCCATTGATCTGGCAAAGAAGTAGCTCTTTTTGATTTTGCCCTATTAGGTTCAATTACATGATTATTATTTCCAAGGTTAAGGGTAGGAATATTTTTCCTTGGCTGGTCGGAAATATTTTCCAAGGGGGTAGGAATATTTTTCCTAGGGTGGTTGTCGCCATAAGTATCCATAAGTTGCAGTAGGTAGCTATTGCTAGTCTGTGAGCCATTATCGCGCTTTCTCTCTACGATCTTTATGAGGCCCAAATTTTGCAACTCCTCAAGGTGATTGCGAACGCTGCGGTCTGTCATCTCGCAAAGCTCCGCTAATCTTTTATGGCTAGGGAAACATTCTCCTGTTTCGCTGTTATGATGATCAGAAAGCCAATAAAGAACTATTTTCGTTGCTGGCTTTAATCCTACTTGCTTCATGGCAAGAGCGGTCATATAATGGGACATGAAACTTAATCCTCTTTAAGTTTTACTACTGTTCGAACTGCCTCATATCTGGACCCTCCGAGCGGGGGTCTTTTTTTATGGCCTCTCATTAAAATAATCCGTCAAGCCGCTCAACAGCTTAAATGAGGGATTACCTTCGCCTCTCATCAATCTACTGAGGCTCATGTATGTAACGCCTATGCTTTCCGCTACATATTTAAGTCGCCTATCTTTGAGGCGCTCTCGTGCCTCTTCAACAGATATGTAACCGCTAGTTTTTTCTTCCATTGTTAATCCTTCTATTTTTTTCTTTACATTATTTATCATTTTCGATAGATAAGTAAACAGGCAATTTAAGGAGAATGACGTGAAAAGACCCAGCACAGCTGACTTGAAGGATGAATTAATCAAACTTTTCATTGATCATCAGCGACAAGTTGACGATCAATATGAAGCTGGTGAAATAGATCACCTCAAGTATTTGCAGCGATCAATACCAGTTGGAATGACTGATATTATTAACAAGGCCATTGAAATTGCGCACGGGAGAAAAACCCCATGAAACTAGACAGCGCAATTATTACAATGCTTTCTGAGGAACTTGCTCCGTTTAAAGATGACTTAGAAGTATTCTGGGATACACTTGATGGGGAAACAGATGTTATGGAAGCTGTAGGGAGCATTATTGAACAAATCGTAGAGACCGATGCTCAATATGAGGCCGTTCAAACCATTATAGAAAAATACAGCAATCGCAAGAATACAATTCAGAGACGCCGCGATAGTCTCAAGCTATCACTAAAGCGTCTACTGCTTTGGACGGGACAAAGCAAAATACCACATACACTCGCAACCATATCATTACGCAAAGGCGCAGAGGCTTTGCTAATACACGACGAAAGGAAGATACCAAGTCAACTCTGCAAGGTGACTATCACACCAGATAAAGTAGCAATAAAAAATCAACTGAAAGCTGGAGTTCAGATTGATGGGGCCGAATTGGTCGCTGGACCCGAAACTATATCAATAAGGATGAAATAATGACTGACGCAATCAAAGCGTTTACAAAAGCGCAAAGTGAAATGGGGGTCGCCTTAAAAAACGCAACAAACCCATTTTTGAAAAACAGCTATGCGGACTTGCAATCAGTTCAAGACGCTGTTTTTCCAGTATTCCATGCACATGGATTTGCTATTATACAGTGCTGTAATGCAGATGAACATGGTTTTTATGTAAGAACGGAAATTCTCCATGAAACAGGCGAGGGATTTCACAGCAAAGTGTACCTAGAATACAAGAAAGGCGACATGCAGTCTTTAGGTGGCGCGATTACCTATGCACGTAGATATGGTTTGCTATCTTTAACGGGTATTGCAGTCGCAGATGATGATGGCAACACAGCGGTTGGCATGGGGAGAATGCAGGTTAAGCAAGACGTCAAAGAAAAGCGCCTTACAAGACAGCAACAGGAAATGTTAAACAGAGCGGAAAAGCTGGAAACCTTTTTAACCGATGCGACAGCGGATCAAATGATACAGTTTGGCCCTGAGGTGCATAACCTGATTTCTAATATAAAGGGTTTTAACAGCATCAGAGCAAGCGAACTAGAGCTTGCTTACAATAACCGTGAAGCGGAGATTATAAAATGAAAATGATAACATTGGTCGGAAATGCAGTAAGAGATGCAGAGATAAGAACAACTCAGAATGGTGATGTGGTTTGCTCATTTTCTCTGGCTGTTAATGACAAAAGAGCAAATGAAACCTATTTCTTTGATTGTAATTATTGGGGCAAAGCTGGTGAAGCTGTTGCTCCATACATTGAGAAGGGCAAACAACTTACCGTTGTCGGAGATTTAAGTTGGCGAGAGTATAACGGCAATAAATATTTGCAATGTAGAGTGTCCAGCTTAACGCTGGGGCAACGATCTAAATCGCATGAGGTCAATATGTCACCAACTCAACAGAAAGCAGACCCAGATTATGATGACGCAATACCTTTTTAAAAAGAAAAAGTCCTGATATGAAGAAAGAACAACCCCGCATAACAGTACGCATGTCCAGCGGGGTTCTTGAGCCAGCTACTCCATATGATGCGGAAATGTTGGCTCAGTGTTCGGGCGGCACTGCATTCTCCTTATTGCCTTTAAGAGACAGGTCGCCCGAACATCATAAAATGTATTGGTCAATTCTGGGGAAAGTGGTCAAGGCTACTGGACGCTGGCCTACATCAGAGCATTTGCATAGAGAGCTTAAAATAGCCTGTGGATACTATCAGGTTGTAGCAAGCGAATTTGGCGGGGTTTATTATTTCCCTGACAGCATTGCTTTAGACAAAATGGACCAGCAAGAGTTCAATACATTCTTTGAGGCAGTAATGCAGAAACTGTCAGAGGCAATAGGCTTTGACCCAATGGAGTTATTAAATGACAGATAAAACTGAGCCATATGAAGTATTTAGAGGGGAAGGCGTTTCGATTGAGCAAATGTGCGCCGCATTGCCAAAACTTTTTGATATGTTTGACAATGAAGCGATTACCTTATGTCCTTTCCCGATTTTCTCTGAAAGTAACGGACTTGGCTCTAATATAATAATCATTATGCACCCAGAGTTAGAGGACCTTATGGTTTTCGATTACAATGGCTTAATCAAAGAAAGGTTTCTACAATGAGCGACATTCCACGCGCTAGAGCAATATTAGAACGACTTCTGGACGCAATGGAAGATGGCACATCTGACCCCATGTTCATAAGGGCGTCTGTGCAATCCGCGCTTAGTCATATGGTGCGGAAAAAACACAAAAATCAAAAAGCACCAGCGACCGCGAACCCCATAACTCCACAAATAAGAGACAGTGTGTTACAATGGCATCTGCAAGAGCCTTGGATGAGTACAAGGGCATTAGCGGAGAAATACAATGTCAATCAAGGACGAATTTCTGAAATCATCGCAGGGGACTATGGTGAACTCGGAGATAAAAGAACAGATGGACCTTTTGCGAAGAGAGGTTAATTTCCATGACAAACTTGGCGAACAAGCCGCCCGTAGGACTGAAAGACAAATCCAAAAAACAGAAGAATGAACGCTTTTTACAATCAATAAGATCAAGACGCTGCATTATTTGTAAAACTTTTAATGAGGTTCAAATGTCAGCGACCACAGCGCACCATCCCATTCACGATAGATATAGCACAAGGAAGCGTTCTGATTTAGACGCTATTCCATTGTGCGAAGGGCATCATCAAGGTCTTTGGGATAGCTCAAAGGTAGCTATACACAGACAGCCTAAATTGTGGCGAGAACTATATGGTCCCGACTATTCTTACTCGGATCATCCCACTGAACTTTAACATGGACATGAGCTTGCTGTCCTTGATCACAATATTGCTTTGACATAGCCAAAAACCAAATTTGAGCGTCATCTACATAAACAATTTTGTTGCAAGCATCCGCAATGATTTTACCGATGTTATCTATATCAGGGCGTGGCGGTATAACTATTCCACATTGGCATTCTATCGTCTTAGCCTTTGAGTATGACTTAGGAATATCAAAGAACGCTGTAATTATCATATTGACCCGCCTATCTGTAGGCTGGATACCCTGTCGTTTCATTTCTGCCCATGCAGCCGAAGCAACCCGCTTTTCATAGTCTTTGGTTTTGGTTGGCGTGTAAGTATGACCATTACGAGTAAAGCGCGGTCTGCCTTTACCTATTGGTGTGCCATATACTTTAAATTCACATATCTGTAGTGCCATGCACTAGATATAGTAGATAGCCCTCGTAAGGGCTACCATTTTTTCTGATGTTACTTTATGTAAAATTAACGATGATTATTTTAAAAAAGATGTTGACCTATCCACAATCTTGTGATATTCGTTAAATAGGCAAAAGGAGAAAATGACATGATTGCTAACAGACTTACATCAGAAAAAATCTTCAGCACTTTAGACGAAGCTAAAACTTGGGGCGAATACATCGCAAAGTCATGCGATTGGAAATTCTTGGGATCAGCAGTTGTTTACCTTGATCATGACATCGGGTTCTCACCAATTTGGGAGTATTAAAAATGGGCGATTGGATTTCAGAAGTTGACCTTATGATGCGGAAAGAAATTTGCTGGTTCTTTGACAGCAATATGAACGTAACCATAAAGCAGGTTGCGAGGCACTTTGATCTGACCGAAGCACAAGTCAAACAAATCCTTATGGACGATGCTTGGGGGACAAAACAATGAGGCACAGAATGTTTATCCAAAAGCGCAGTATGTTAACTGGAAAACTTAACGAAATGGAACTGCCCATAACCAAAGAGCAGCTTGACGATTGGCAGAGCGGCAGACTTATCCAGCACGCAATGCCACAGCTTAACGATGATGAGCGCGAGTTCTTGATGTCGGGAATTATCCCAGAAGAGTGGAACCAATGCTTTGGGGGTAACGATGACAGCTAAACTACAGTTTAGGATTTCAACGCCTAGAAGGGTATTCTGGACTTACAATGAGGAGTGGGCAATTTGGCATTTTGAGCAAGGGTCCGAAATAACAATTACTCATAATAACTCAATCAAGAGAGATGGTGTAACAATCAATCGACCAGAGGAAGAACAGCTTACCAGCGAAGATCAAATCAAAGACAACATCGGTCAAAGATACAGAGTTGTCTACACTGTCGCAGATATGCCAGATGAATACTTTTATGGTCGCGGCACATGCACAATATGGATGTAATCAAAAAAAGGAAACCAGACTATGAATGAGAATGAGTTCTTTAACTATCTTGATAGCGTTAAGACAAATGAAAAGGGATGTCTTGCTACTGAGTTCTTATATCACATGCGCACCAATCCAGCGACCTTTCAGTTCTTTGAGCAGTTCAGCTTACAAATGATACAGCGTCGACCTAAGCGCGGCTCCGCTTGGATGGTCGCTAACAGGGTCAGATGGGAAACTGCAATGACGCATGACGAAGTTTATAAAGTTTCCAATGACTTTATTGCGCTGTACGCCCGTTTATTTATGGCGCGACACCCGCAACATGAAGGGTATTTCATTACAAAAACAATGAAACGCATATTCGGCTTGTAATACAGAATATGGATTGATGCACAAAAAAGTGAAATAATTTCACAAAAGGTGTTGACATATCCACAAAAATAAAATATTGTGTTCTTATCGGCAATAAGGAGAACCAAATATGAATAGCTTTCCCAAACACGGATCACCAATGGATCGCGGATCAGCGGATGCTTATTACTGGCGTACAGCAAAGCCACATTACTGGCCTCAAGGCACTTACAAGGGATACCCAGTTCTTGAGGAAGATATGACCCCAGAGCAAATCGCTGACTATTACGAGGGTTATGACAATCAAATCGACAGGAAGGAATGGGACTAATGCTTATCGAAACATGGGCCGGAGAGCGCCTAAACCTGCGCTGGGAGCCATCAAAATACAAAACCAAGGCATCAGCAGCCAAAGCACTTTATAAGGCACTCTGCGAAGCTTGTAGAGCCTCTGGCATGAACCCTCATTATGAGGTCTGGATTAAATCACCAGAAGAAAGTCAACAGCATGGATATGTTGGGAAGGCTTGGCACGTTTGCTGGGAAAGCGGTCCACATGATTGGGCAATCGCAGTTTTCGCAAATGGGCCTTGGGGTCACTGCGAAACATATTGGGGCTTTGACCTCGCCTTCTACGAATGAGGATAGTAAAAATGCAATACGCAAATTATCACGGATATAGCGACATTCATCCATATGAGGTTGTCAAAAAGATAAGCGAGAAAACCTTAGAAATACGGGAAATGAACGCTGAACAAGACCCTACATGGACCCCAAAATGGGAACAGGGCGGCTTTGCTGGACACTGCGCAAACAGCGCGGAACAGCGATGGATAATTACTAACGATGACAACCTTCGCACACTTCGCATTCGATTACATAAAGATGGGGTTTGGCGAGACCGCTATGGGTCAAAATACCGATTAAGCGAAAAGCCACGCCGCTTTTATGACTATAACTTTTAGGGAGAATGACGTGGAAAACCTTCACAGATACATTGAAACTTGGGATGAAATTTCCGCTCGTCACAAGAGAGAAAAGAAAGAACTTTTGCTCTCTCTTTCAGAGAGCGGTTACACTCAAACAGAAGCGGCTAGAATACTAGGCCGCTCACTCACACTGATCAATAACTATGCACAAAGATATGGGATTGATTGGAAGGTAAAAAAACAAGGGCAAAGGACAGAGCTATGAACATTGATAAACAAGATTGGATCATCTTCGGATTGACCATAGTACTTGCAGCAATATTCGTAACAGGTATTAGCGCGGGGTGGTGGCTATGATTGAGTTCTTTACTGTCCTGATGATCGACTACGAAATGGCGTCATTCAATGCAGCGCCGCTTGCATCCATCGTCTACGCCTCGGAAAGCCATTGTCAACAAGTAATGGATCAGGGGTTGGCTGACCCGATCTACGATCATATCGTAAAGCTGTACGGCAATGACATTTTTATGACCTGCGTAGAAACAGACGTTGTGTCATCCGTACTTAGACCAAGGGCAAGACCATGAAAATAAAATATAACGACAATCCACCTTTTTGGAACAGTAAATGCGTTTCAAAAAAATCAAACGAAAAAACGATGAAACTGGCATCAAAAACAATTACAACAATAAGAAAGAAAGATATTTCAAAGCACCTCAAAGCAGGGCACCCTCAAAACATTGTAACGCTCCTTTGGGGAGCAGAGGGTGAGTATCAAACATTAAAAAAATATTCTTTTAGAACACAAAAAGAAGCAGAAGCTTTTAAACTGGCACTAGATGAATGTAGAACTTGGAACGCACTAAAATGGAGTTTTGTAATTACGGAGCTTTGTCATGACTAAAAAAGTTTTTTCTGTAACAATAAAGAGCAAACATCTTGGCTTATTAAATGCGATTTATGGCTTTGCAGTTTGCAACCAAGATACCATTTTCAAAAACATGCCAATGAAAGATCAAATGGAAATGCGCCAAGCGCTTTCTAAATTCTTTAAAACTTACCTAGACTTTAATCAAAATCTCAGAAAAAAAGACAGGCCGACAAATATTCATTCTGGCGGTGACGTTGAGGCACTTTTCAAAATGATTGAATTAGCAAAAGGGGTTAGAAAAACGATGAAAGAAAATCATCTACGCATGAAAGAGGCGTTAGGAGATAAAGATTATGCAACACTTTTATCAAATCTTGATGAATGTTGCGCGGACATGGGGGGCTTTGAAAAAAAATATAGAAAACACTTAAACAAGGGAGAAGAATAATGACTGAGAAATGTGTGTACTGCGATAGGGATGCTCTGGTAAAATCAGACTATGACACACTGTGTGCCGAATGCTATATGCGCAGAGAGGTAGAAAATGCTAGAACTCACACCAGCGGATCACGCACTTTTACGTCATCTAAAGCGAGAGGAAGAACGATGTCTAGACGCTTACCTTCGCACAGGTACAAAACACCCTAATGTTCAACAAGACCTGTGGAGAGCAAGAAAAGAGCTAGAAAAATTTGTGCGAAGTTTGCGCGTAGAGGGGAAAAAAATATAACTGATCTATACGATTTAAATCTAAAAGCTTATTTAGATGATGACCTTAACTATCATTATATGGAGAAAGGTCCGCATCTAAATCTATTTGAGAACTATACTCATAATGCACTTCCTTATCTAAATGGCGTCAAATCAATACTGGATGTTGGCTGTGGATATGGAGGTCCAGCGCGTTACATTTCCAAGCACAAACCAGAGTGCCGAATTACTTGTATTACAAATTCAAAATCGCAATACAAAGCCGTATCGCCACTATTAACCTGCTACTTAACAAAAGCAGAAAACTATTTCTCAAATGACAGATTTGATATTGCAGTATTCTTTGACAGCTTGTGCCACATGGATGGGCCGAAAGCTCTTGCGAACATTTCGAACTATACTGATAAAATTCTAATTAAAGACTACTGTTATTTTGGCGCAGATTACTATTACTCTAGTAGATGGGAAATGTCTTTTCGGTCAAAAGATAACTGGGAAAAAACACTTTCATCTATAGGCTTTCAAATAAAGGACTATAGGCTGAACCATAATGTTCTTATTGAACAATCTCATCTTTTTTGGAATGACAAAGTAAAAGACAGTCTAGACCCTCACAGGCAAATAAGTCTTATAAAACAGATACCTAAATCCCCCACACTAAATGAGGGAAAAGCCCATTGTATTATCTATGCAGAAATTTCGTGAGAAACAGGGCATGAATACAGGATTTCACCACAAAATACAGTAGTATCCATAGAAAAACACAATCTGTTCTGATTTTCCCCTGTTTCCCAAAACTATAAAAACACAGATTTTTTTTGAATGCAACTACTCTCTTATTTCGAAATGCGGTCCATCTATAAATGGACGTTTACCTTGCGATCTACGGAGGTCTACATACGCATTCATAGCATCTTCCATTGTGCCATCCCACTTCCTAATATCGTCTATGTGCCAAGCCGCGCCCCATCTGATAGGCACCCCAACAATAATCGCTGCCTCTTTGATTGCATCCGCAAGATCATCATACAGATTTAGTTCCCAGCTTGCGCGACCATTGATGTAAGCCATGACGTCGATTGCTTTGCCCTCTAAGTGCAAAGACTTCATCGTTTTACTTGCGCCCTTTGCTACAAGTTCTTTTTGCTGTTCGATGGTTCTCATGCCTTGAATAACACCAAAGTCGATTTTCGAAAGAGTAATGGCTTGTTTAGCTACGGCTTGCAGCCTTTCGTCAACGCCCTCTAACTTATCAAGGCTCCGTCTACTTAGCTTGAATGGCATCGTTTT
>Ga0070753_1000118_pt1 | contig 50551 bp, 50 predicted proteins | sample VirMetDEL_Aug_31_FD_77441 | JGI IMG/M metagenome (GOLD analysis project Ga0070753, IMG submission 77441) | Aqueous microbial communities from the Delaware River and Bay under freshwater to marine salinity gradient to study organic matter... | ecosystem: Environmental > Aquatic > Marine > Coastal... | reverse complement strand
TAGGTACTTCAGTGGCGGCACGTCGACAATAGTGAATGTCGGCGGTGCGGAATACAGGTTCTTGAGAGCCTTCTTGACGTCGTACTTGTCCATAAGTTGTCTAGGGCTCGCGGTATCCCATATTGGATGCCACGCGCTGCAACACCGACAGTGTTGTCAGGTACTCCTCTTCGGTGACCCCACTCGTGATTGCTGTGCGCTGTGATGCAACCACGAGGCTCAGTCGTTCAATGGCACCGCTGCCGCGCTCGGTGAGCCGCAGGGCACCTCCGCTCGATTCAACCCACTCACTCTCGATAAGCTCTGCGAGGTGCTCCATCGACGACTCGGCTGCGCCGCCTGGCACTCCGTCGGTGGCGGGTGTGCCGGCGGCCAAAAACGGCGCAATTGCGAGGTCGAGTTTCTCGACCGTCGCTTCGCCTTCAGCCAATACGTTGAGCAGTTGCCACTGCCGCCTCGTCACCCCGTGTTCTTCGAGGGTTGAAGCGAATTGTTCTTCTAAGAGTCTGTCGACCACCTTGAGCCAGTAGCCGATCGGTCGTTGCTCGGTCATGCCAGAAGGATACGCTCGCAATGACCGCCCGGCTAGGGGCTAAAGCCCCAAAACCGTAAAGCCCCAGCTCGCAGCCTTAGTAGGAGAAGCCCAGCTCCGCGGGGTAGTCGCCGAGAGCCGTCAAGGTTGTGGCGGTCGCTTGCAAGTGGGCGAGCGTCAGTCCGAGGGTTCCCGGTCCGAAGCTCACTCGAGAGACACCGAGTTCGGCGAGCCTAGTGAGTGGCACGGATGTCGGGTTCGAGACTACAGAAATCTTGCCGTCGATCTCATCGAGGGCTTTTTTCACGAGATCTTCGGTGCCGAGACCCAGAACAAAAACGACGTCGGCGCCAGCACCGAGGTACGCGTTGGCTCGAGCTACCGTATCGGCCCAATCGGAGCCGCGCACGAGAGCGTCGACGCGAGCGTTGAGAACGAGGGGAACCTCTGTCGCGTCGGCAACTTCGCGGATGGCGGTGATTCTCTCAACCTGAGCGTCGAGGCCCGTGAGGGGAGCGTCGGGGTTGCCCGTGGAGTCTTCGAAGTTGAGGCCAGCAGCTCCCGCATAGATAAGGCCCGTGATGTTGTCTTTGAGTTGGCCAAGATCGCTCGCGTAACCGCGCTCGAAATCCACCGAGACCGGGAGTTCGGTCGCGCGAATGACAATTTGTGCGGCCGCGAGGGCTTGCTCGACGGAAAGACCTTCACCGTCTTCGACGCCGTGGGCGAAAGAGATGGCGTGGCTCGCGGTGGCGAGTGCTTTCACTCCGGGCGCTGCAGCGACTGTGCGCGCGGTGATGGCATCCCACACATTCGTGACAATGAGGGGTGTTCCTGGTACGTGTAGTGCGCGAAGCAACTCAGCCTTGTCGGCAGTGGATTTCATGCCTTAAGCATGCCAACTACTGCCGACAAAAACTAATGGGAACAGGATGCCCGGCACTACGCGGTTTCGCGAGCCTTCATGGGTGGAGGGTTCACAAACCACAACAGAGTGAAACCGACGGCGAGAATGAGTGCAATCCCCAGGATGCCGTAGATGGTCTGATTTGCGGCGGCGAGGATGAACACTCCCCACAACAGCGAGGCCATCCAGCCTGCGGCACGGCCCGTTGTTGCGTAGAGGCCGAAGATCTCGCCTTCGTAGCCCGCGGGCGTCACGCGAGCGAGGAACGAACGGGAAGCGGCTTGAGCCGGCCCAACAAACGCTGCGAGCACGATTCCCGCTGCCCAGAAGAGCGGCTGGCCAAGTGAAGCCCCGAAAAATACGACGAGACAGCACACGACGAGACCGCCGATGGCAAACAAAATGACGGGTTTCGGACCGAAGCGGTCGTCGAGGCGACCGGCGAGAATTGTGGAGACTCCAGCGACAAGGTTGAGGGCGATGCCGAAGATGACGAGATCGGTGAACCCGAACCCGAATACCTGACCGGCAATAACTGCGCCAAAAGTGAACACAGCGGCAAGACCGTCACGATAGACGGCACTCGCAAGCAGGAACCAGAAGGTGTGCCGTGCTGTGCGCCACAGACGCTGGATGCTGCGGAACAACTCGACGTAGCTCCTGAAGAAGTTCACTTGAGCGATTTCGCGCATCTTGGTGGGCTCTGGCACGGCAAGGAAGATCGGAATCACGAAGATCACCGTCCAGATGGCCGCCCCGAGACCGATGATGCGGAACGTCATGGGGTCGGCGCCATCAAGGACACCGCCGAGAATGAGTCCGACAACGAGTGTGAGGGCGATGATGCCGCCGAGGTAGCCGAAGCCCCAACCGAGCCCGGAGACCTTGCCGATATTTTTTGGCGTTGCGACAGACACCAGGAGCGCGTTGTAGCTCACGTTGGCGATTTCACCGAAGACGCTGCCGATAGCGATGAGCGATACACCCACCCAGAAGAAGTCGGGAGTGCCATCAACAAAAAACATGCCGAGCTGAGCGAGAACCAAAAGGCCCGTGAAGATTCCGAGCTGCAACTTTTGGCGACCACCGGCATCCGCGCGCTGGCCCATGACGGGTGCGAGAAGGGCGATGAGAATTCCGGCGACGGTTATTCCCCAACCGAGTTGGATCGCTAGAGAGCCGAGGCCGCCGCAATAGGCTGTCGCCGCATTCGCTGCGGTGTCGCAGTCAATGTAGTCCCCGTCTGCTCCGAGGCCGCTCGCTGCAAGATCGGGATCAAGGAAAAAGTATGAGGTGAGAAAGCTTGGAACCCACACAAACGTGAGAATGACGGTGTTGAACGGCTGGGTCGCCCAGTCCCACAAAGCCCACGCAAAAACTCTACTGCGAGGAATAACTTTTCCCTCCTGCAGATCAAGCCCAATCGCGGCGATCGCACCGGTGTTGGCCGTTACGGGGACCTTCTTGGATGTCTGGCGAGCGACGTCGTTGTCGGGTGATTTCTCAGTCATCCTCACAGGCTAGTGGGAGCAGGTAAACAAAAGGAATACGTAAACTTGAGTCGATTCCACTCAAGTTTTTGGATTTCAACTTGACTTGTCGAAATCAAGAGCGCAACATTGATAGGGAGCGGCTCAAGTATCGATTGCGATACCCCGCGGATCTAGACCTCAGAAGGAGAAAGAGCTCATGGCTCGTGCAGTAGGAATTGACCTCGGAACCACCAACTCGGTTGTAGCCGTGCTTGAAGGTGGCGAACCAACCGTAATCGCAAACGCAGAAGGCTTCCGCACAACCCCATCGGTTGTGGCCTTCACCAAGGATGGCGACATCCTCGTTGGTGAAACCGCCAAGCGTCAGGCAGTCACCAACGTTGACCGCACCATCGCAAGCGTCAAGCGCCACATGGGAACAACGTGGACGACTGACGTCGACGGCAAGATGTTCACGCCGCAGGAAATCTCCGCGCGAATCCTCGCCAAGCTCAAGCGTGACGCTGAGCAGTACCTCGGCGAGCCCGTCACTGACGCGGTCATCACAGTTCCCGCGTACTTCAACGACGCAGAGCGCCAAGCAACCAAGGACGCCGGTGAAATCGCAGGCCTCAAGGTTTTGCGCATCATCAACGAGCCGACGGCAGCGGCGCTCGCTTATGGCCTCGACAAGGGTAAGGCCGACGAACTCATCCTCGTCTTCGACCTCGGTGGCGGAACGTTCGACGTTTCCCTTCTCGAAGTTGGAAAGGACGACGACTTCTCGACCATTCAAGTTCGCTCGACCGCCGGTGACAACCGCCTCGGTGGAGACGACTGGGATCAGCGCGTTGTCGACTACCTGATCACTCGCTTCAAGGCCTCGACCGGCGTCGATGTCTCGAACGATAAGATCGCTAAGCAGCGCCTCAAAGAAGCTGCAGAGCAGGCTAAGAAGGAACTCTCGAGCTCAACGAGCACGAGCATCCAGCTCCCCTACCTCTCGCTTACCGAAAACGGCCCAGCCAACCTCGACGAGACGCTCACACGCGCCAAGTTCGAAGAGCTCACGGCAGACCTCGTCGAGCGCACTAAGAAGCCCTTCCTCGACGTCATCAAGGAAGCCGGCGTGAGTGTTGCGGACGTTGCACACGTCGTGCTCGTTGGTGGATCGACTCGGATGCCCGCAATCGTTGAGCTCGTCAAGAAGCTCACGGGTGGCAAGGAGCCCAACAAGGGTGTCAACCCCGACGAGGTTGTGGCCGTTGGCGCCGCCCTCCAGGCTGGTGTTCTGCGTGGAGAGCGTAAAGACGTTCTCCTCATCGACGTCACCCCGCTGAGCCTCGGAATCGAGACCAAGGGTGGAATCATGACCAAGCTCATCGAGCGAAACACGGCCATCCCCACCAAGCGCAGTGAAACCTTTACAACTGCAGACGACAACCAGCCGTCAGTTGCCATCCAGGTCTTCCAGGGTGAGCGTGACTTTACTCGCGACAACAAAAACCTCGGAACCTTCGAGTTGCAGGGCATTGCACCGGCCCCCCGCGGCATCCCGCAAATCGAGGTGACTTTCGACATCGACGCCAACGGTATCGTTCAGGTTCACGCCAAGGACAAGGGCACCGGTAAAGAGCAGTCGATCACCATTACCGGTGGTTCATCCCTCTCGAAGGAAGATATCGAGCGTATGGTTCGCGAAGGCGAAGAGCACGCTGCAGAAGACAAGGCGCGTCGTGAGGTCGCAGAGACTCGTAACACTGCAGAACAGCTCGCCTACTCCACCGAGAAGCTCATCGCCGACAACGCAGAGAAGCTGCCAGAAGACGTCAAGACCTCGGTTCAGGCCGACGTTGACGCTCTCAAGACTGCCCTTGCCGGCGACGACGAAGCAGCAGTGAAAACTGCCTTCGAGACTCTCGGTGAAAGCCAGTCGAAGCTTGGCGAAGCTCTCTACGCACAAAGCGAGACCGCAACTGCTGGAGCCGATGAGGCTCCTGCCGAAGGCGCGACCGCAAGTGACGAAGACATCGTTGATGCTGAGGTCGTTGAAGACGAGCCAGAGGGCGACAAGAAGTAATTATGTCCCCGAAAAAGAACCGCAGCGAAGAAGAGCCGGACGACACAACGTCCGGCTCTTCGGAGCACGACAATCACCCAGAAGACAACAACGCAGCGACTGTGCACGACTTGAGCTCTCACGAGAACGACGAAGACACTGTGGATGCCGCGGCCGAAGCCGCCGACGAGACGTCTGAGGACACTGCGAAGCCCGAAGACTCTGACCACTCTGAGGACGCCGAGCAGGCTGCAGCAGAGGATGAGCCTGTTGACGGCTTTGAACTCACGGATGAGGATGCCGCGCTGCTCGACCAAGCGGCCACCGACCTCGTAGCGGAAATGCGCAGCGACATGTTGCGCGCTCAAGCGGAGCTTGTGAACTTTCGCACCAGGGTCGAGCGTGACAGGGTCGCGAACCGCGAGGCTGTTATCGCCGAAGTTATTCGCGCTTTGCTTCCAGCGCTTGACGACCTCAACCGCGCTAAGCAGCACGGTGACCTCGAAGGCAGCCCGCTTGAAATCGTTGCGACGAAGATTCAGGCAACCTTTGAGCGTTACGGACTATCGGTTGTCGGCGAAAAGGGCGATGTCTTCGACCCAAAGGTTCACGAAGCCGTCGTGCAATTGCCGTCGCCAGACGTCAAGGTCAACACTGTCGCTGATGTTCTCGAACCCGGTTATGTTCTCGGCGAGAGGCTCATTCGTGCGGCCAAGGTCGCTGTTTCAGTTCCCGAATAGGCAGAAAAGTAATGGCAAGCCAAGACTGGTTCGATAAAGACTTCTACAAGGTGCTTGGTGTTCCCAAAAACATCTCGGAAGCAGACTTGAAGAAGGCGTACCGCAAACTCGCGCGGCAGTTTCACCCAGACTCCAACCCCGGGGATCCCAAGGCTGAAGCGCGCTTCAAGGAGATCAGCGAAGCACACTCCGTGTTGAGTGATCCAGAGTCGCGGCGCGAATACGACCAAGTTCGGGCCATGGGTTCTGGCGCCCGCTTTAGTGCGGGCGGCAGGCCCGGCCAGCCGGGTGGGTTTGAAGATGTCTTTGGTGGCATGTTCGGTCAGGGCGGTGCTTCCAGCGGTGGACGCGCAAACTACCAGGGTGGCAGTTTCGAAGATTTGCTCGGCGGCATGTTCGGTGGCGGCGGCTTTGGCCAGCCTTCTGGCGGCTTCCGCGGTGCTGCGGGGCCGACAAAGGGCCGTGACTTCACTGCCACGACCGCGCTTGACTTCATTACTGCCATTCACGGCGACACCATCAAGTTGCAGCCTGCTCAAGGCAAGGCGATCAACGTTAAGGTGCCGGCGGGCGTGAGTGACGGCCAGAAGATCAGGCTCAAGGGCAAGGGTGAGCAAAGCCCCGATGGCGGCGAGTCGGGAGACCTCGTTCTCACGGTGTCGGTGCGCAAACATCCCGTGTTCGAGCGAGACGGGCTCAACCTTCGAGTTGACGTTCCCGTGACATTTTCAGAGGCCGCACTCGGTGCGACCATCGAAGTGCCGACTCTTGGCGGCGAGCCTGTGAAACTGCGAGTCGCTGCGGGAACTCCCTCTGGCCGTGTTTTGCGCGTCAAGGGGCGCGGAGTCGAAACGGCCAAGGGCACGGGCGATTTGCTTGCAACGGTTCACGTGGCCGTTCCCAACCACTTGAGCGCGGAAGCGCAAAGTCATCTTGCGGCTTTTGCCGCTTCGTTGCCGCAAGAGAACCCGCGCGACGACCTCATTGCGAAAGCTCGCCAGTAGTTTGCCCCACACAGCTTCACACCCACACACGAAAGACGACTGAAAGAACAGGAGAAGAGAGATGGATGAGTTTTCACCAGTTTTCGCTATAGCTATAGCGGCTGAGCTGTCTGGCCTGCATCCGCAAACTCTTCGCCAGTACGACAAGATCGGTCTCGTGTCGCCAGGGCGCACTGCTGGCAAGTCGCGTCGATATTCGATGCGTGACATTGCTCAATTGCGTGAGGTCGCGGCGATGAGCGCTGAGGGTGTCAACCTCGAGGGCATCAGGCGAGTCGTAGAACTCGAAAACCAGGTCTCTTATCTCGCAGCCAGGGTCCGGGAACTCGAGACAGCGCTCGCCGACGAGCTTCTCAACCGCCCCGGCCGCCGCGTGTTTGCTGCAGGCACCGAGGGCGATGTCATTTCCTTGCGCGCTGGAACCCGCAGCCGCAAGTCCAATCAACTAGTCGTTTGGCGGCCACCACATGCTCACTGAGATCGATTTTGCTGAGCTTCGTCGATGGCCTGACATTGAGGCAGAGAACCTTTTTGCTTCGGATGCGAGTGACCGCCTCATTCTCGACGAAGCTGCTCCCTTCCTCGACGGGCTCGAGCCCGGGGCCCTCGCCGTTATCGGCGACAACTACGGGGCACTTACTCTCGGCGCGATCGCCGCTGGTGCTCGTGGTGTACGAGTTCACCAAGACGAGCTCACGGGCGAGCGAGCTCTCGATGCGAATGCCGCACCTCTAGGCTTCGCCGCGGAGTTTGCTCACCACAAGCTCGACAGCGCGCTGCTCACAGGTGCGAAGCTCGTTCTCATGCAACTGCCGCGCTCTCTTGATGAGCTCGATGAGATTGCCGAAGCCGTAGCCACTTTCGCTGACCCCGAGGTCGTTGTTGTTGCGGGTGGACGCATCAAACACTTGACCCCGACAATGAACCCTGTTCTGCTGTCTCACTTCGACAAGCTCGACATCTCACACGCGCGTCAAAAGTCGCGAGTGTTGATTGCTCGCACCCCGAAGGCTCACACTCCGGGAGAGAGCCGCTTCCCCGTCATGGAGACTCACTCCGACATCATGCTCACCGTCGCAGCCCACGGCGCGACTTTTGCGGGTGCGGGCATCGACATCGGTACACGCGCATTGCTCGGCGTGCTGCGCAAAGCCATGCCGGATGCCACAACTGTCATCGACCTTGGCTGCGGCTCGGGCATCCTCGCGGCGGCTATAGCCGTAGCGCGCCCGAACGTGAGCGTGATTGCTAGCGATCAGTCCGCGGCTGCGGTAGCGTCAGCTCGAGCGACTATGGAAGCCAACGGAGTGAGTGATCGGGTGACGGTTGTACGCGATGACGGGCTCATCGAACAGCCGTCCGACTCCGCGGATCTCATTCTGCTCAACCCGCCATTTCACGTGGGCGCAACAGTGCACACGGGACTCGCGCACAGAATGTTTGCCGACGCCGAGCGGGTTTTGCGACCTGGTGGAGAGCTGTGGACGGTCTTCAACACTCACCTCGGGTATCGGCAAGCGCTCGCTCGCATTGTTGGACCCACTGAACTTGTGACTCACAACTCCAAGTTCACGGTCACAGCATCCACCAAGCCTGTATCTTCCCCTTCTTCCCACCACTCGAAGGATCACGCACACTAATGGCAAACATGCAGGGTGCACCTGGCACCGACGAAGAACAAAAGTCTGCTCTCGAACGCTACGGAGTGGACCTCACGGCTATTGCGCGAAGCGGAAAGCTTGACCCCGTCATCGGCCGCGACGCCGAGATTAGGCGAGTAAGCCAAGTGCTTACCCGACGCACCAAAAACAACCCCGTGCTTATTGGCGAACCCGGCGTTGGTAAAACTGCAGTCGTGGAAGGTCTCGCACAGCGCATCGTGGCGGGAGACGTTGCCGACTCCCTTAAAAACAAAAGGCTCGTCTCGCTCGACCTTGCTGCTCTTGTCGCTGGTGCCAAATACCGTGGTGAGTTCGAAGAGCGATTGAAAGCTGTTCTCACTGAAATCAACGACGCCGACGGTGAGATCATCACTTTCATCGATGAGCTTCACACCCTCATGGGAGCGGGTGGTGGTGAGGGTTCGGTTGCTGCAGCCAACATGCTCAAGCCCATGCTTGCCCGTGGAGAGCTTCGCCTTATCGGCGCGACAACTCTCGACGAATACCGCCAGTACATTGAGAAGGATGCCGCTCTCGAGCGCCGCTTCCAGCAAGTTATCGTCGACGAGCCCAGTGTCGAAGACACTGTGGCAATCCTCCGCGGGCTCAAGGGACGCTACGAGGCTCACCACCAAATCACGATCGAAGATGGCGCGCTTGTCGCCGCAGCCTCGCTGTCGCACCGCTACATTTCTGGCCGCAAGCTCCCCGACAAGGCCATCGACCTCATCGATGAGGCTGCGTCGCGATTGCGCATGGAAATCGATTCGTCCCCCGTGGAGATCGACCAATTGCGTCGCAGCGTCGAAAGGCTCAAGCTCGAAGAGTTCGCTCTCAAGCGTGAGAAAGATGAAGCATCGAAGGCACGACTCGAGAAGCTCCGCGCCGACCTTCGCGTGCGCGAGTCCACTCTCAAGGGGCTACAGTCCCGGTGGGAAACCGAGCGAGCGTCCATCAACCGCGTTGGAGAACTGAAGAAACGCCTCGACAACCTCGAAACTGAGTCCGAGAGGGCTCAGCGTGAAGGAAACCTCGAGCGGGCTTCCCGACTGTTGTACGGCGAGATTCCCGAAGTAAAGCGCGCTCTCGATGAGGCAGAGAAAGCTGAAGCTGGCGGCCCACGCATGGTGAGTGAGCAAGTCACCGCGGCAGATATCGCCGAAGTGATTGCCGCGTGGACGGGAGTTCCTGTTGGCAAACTCATGCAAGGTGAAACCGAAAGGCTTTTGACCCTCGAGTCCGAGCTTGGCAAGAGACTCATCGGGCAAAAAGAAGCCGTCCGCGCCGTTTCCGAAGCGGTTCGTCGCACGCGCGCCGGAATCTCCGACCCCGACCGACCGACGGGCTCTTTCCTTTTCCTCGGTCCAACCGGCGTCGGTAAAACCGAGCTCGCCAAAGCGCTCGCCGAATACCTCTTCGACGATGAGAAAGCCCTCGTGCGAATCGACATGAGTGAATACGGCGAAAAGTTCTCCGTCTCGCGCCTCGTCGGTGCTCCTCCCGGATACATCGGCTACGAACAGGGCGGCCAGCTCACCGAGGTTGTGCGGCGCCGGCCGTACTCGGTGATCTTGCTCGATGAGGTTGAGAAGGCGCATCCCGAAGTTTTCGACCTTTTGCTGCAGGTTCTGGATGACGGTCGCCTCACCGATGGGCAGGGTCGCACTGTCGACTTCCGCAACGTGATTCTTATTCTCACCTCGAACCTCGGTAGCCAGTACTTGGTTGACCCAACGCTCAGTTGGGAGCACAAGAAGGAAGCTGTCGACGAGCTTGTGCGTCAAGCATTCAAGCCCGAATTCATCAACAGGCTCGACGACATCGTTATGTTCTCGCCGCTGTCCAAGGTGGACCTCGCCCAAATCGTCGAGCTCTATGTTGACAGACTGAGCCGCAGACTGAGCGATCGTCGCCTCGAACTTGCCGTTACCCCGGATGCCCGCAGCTGGTTGGCCGAGCGCGGTTACGACCCGATTTACGGCGCACGCCCGCTTCGCAGACTCATGCAACACGAGATCGACGACAAGCTTGCGCGTGCTCTGCTGAGCGGTGATATTCGTGACGGTGACACCGTGAAGGTGGACCTTGTTGGTGACGAGCTCAGCGTTTCTCGGATGGAGAAGTAGAGCGAGCTTTCGCACGTTTGTGTGCAGCCTTCATGTCACTTTTGCGGTTGCTCTTTCGTGTGGCGGTGCGAGCCGATTGTGCGGTGTTTCGGCTGTGAACTTTCGTGAACCGCACGAGAACGAACAGTCCGGCAGCTATGCCCAGAGCGATGCTGATGAGCGAGCCACCCCTGATCGCCGCTCCCCACAGTTCGGTAACCTCTGGTGAGGCCCCGGCACGCACCAGCACGGTTTCTGACAGGCCGCTCCCGCCACTGCCGTAACGGCCGATTCCACTCGGGGCTGACAGCAAGAACCACAGGCTTGCGACGACAAGTACCGTGATTCGACTCACGCGCGACGGTCGAAAATGCCACCACAGTACGGGACCAATCACGGCAATTCCTGGAAGCGCGAAGATGAGGGTCGTGAGGCTGTAGACGCGCTGTGCGTTCTCGCCGTATCCGGGGAGTCCCTGGTCGATGAGTCCAGCGAAGATCGGGGGGAGCCACACGTATACGTAGGAGAAAATGATGACGCCAGCGAGCACCGCAGCGACGAGAGCAATGATCCAGTTGTGTGCGTGATTCCACGGCGCGCGCGCAGCTGCGGGTGCAGGCGCGCTTTCGAGTGCGTCGTCGGGAAAACTCGTCATGAGTCAAGGTTATCGGCGGGTCAAGCGTAGGCTCGATGTATGCGCGCAACGGTGATTTACGGACCCAAAGATATTCGACTCGACGAGGTCGCTGACCCGATTCTCACGGGAGTTACTGACGCCATAGTGCGCGTTGTCGCCGCGTGCGTGTGTGGCTCCGACCTGTGGTCGTACCGCGGAATCACCGAGACAAAACAACCGCATCGCATCGGCCACGAGTTCGTGGGAATCGTTGAAGAGATCGGCTCTTCTGTGTCAAACGTCACGGTCGGCGATTTTGTCATCGCGCCCTTCTACCACTGCGACATGGAGTGCATTAATTGCCGCAATGGTGTGAGCACCTCGTGCCAACACGGCGGATGGTGGGGTTCGGCAGACCGTGACGGCGATCTCGCCGACGGCGGTCAAGGTGAGCGCATTCGTGTACCCAACGCCGACGGAACGCTCTTCGCTACCCCGACAGTTCCGAGCGACGACCTCATTCCGAGTCTATTGACCCTCTCCGACGTGATGGGAACTGGGCACCACGCGGCAATCTCCGCGGGTGTAGGTCCGGGCAGCACAGTTGTTGTTGTCGGCGACGGAGCCGTTGGCCTGTGTGCAGTTCTTGCAGCAAAAAGGCTGGGGGCCAGTCGCATCGTTGCGATGTCGCGCCACGCCGATCGCCAGGCGATCGCTCGCGAATTTGGCGCAACTGACATTGTCGAAGAGCGCGGAGATGACGGCGTCGAGAGAATTCGCGAGCTGTTCGACGGAATTGGCGCGGATTGTGTTCTCGAGTGTGTCGGCACTAAAGAATCGATGGATCAAGCGATTCGCTCCACGAGGCCTGGCGGAACTGTCGGCTACGTTGGCGTTCCGCATGGTGGTTCCGAACTGCCCATCGGCACCCTCTTCGGCTCCAACATTGGCGTGCGCGGGGGTGTAGCTCCCGTGCGTAACTATGTTGAGGAGTTACTGCCCGAGGTTCTTGCCGGAACAATCAACCCCGGCCGCGTTTTTGACCTCACCCTGCCGCTTAGTGAGGTCGCTGAAGCCTATGCGGCAATGGACGAGCGTCGTGCGACCAAAGTCATGCTCACGCCCTAGGTTCGATGTGGCTCGCGGCGCATTCGTGGTGCCCGGAGACGTGCGTCGGCGGCTAACGCTCGACGGGGTCAACTCCATCACGGTGGAGGTCTGCGAGGCGAGCGCCAGAAGATGACTGCCCTGCTGCATTGGGATCGAGAGCCACCGCGCTGAAGCGCTTCCGCGCTGAAGCAAGCTCGGGCTTCGAGGGGAGACCCTCCCAGTCGCCCGGGACTGTGCAGGCTAGAGCGCCGGCGATTGTGGCATCCCTCAGCCTGTCGGCGATGGGCAGCCCCGCAACGATTCCGGCCAGATAGCTCGCGACAAAAGCGTCGCCCGCGCCAACTGTGTCGATGACTTTCACGCTCACGGCGGCGCGCTCCGTGTGGGTGCCGCCATGCCAGACGAACGCCCCGTGAGAGCCGAGTTTGATGACAACTTCGCGCGGCCCGAGGGCGGCGATTCCCGCGGCGAGTTCTGCGGGTGTTCCGTCACGACCGAGTACAAGAACGGCTTCGTCGTGGCCGGCAAAAACAATCGTCGATCGGGATGCCAGTTGCCGATACACAGCGGCAGCATCGCGAGCCCCCCACACTCCGGCGCGGTGGTTCACGTCGAACGACACGGCCACTCCAGCGGCAGAAGCCACCTCAATGGCGGACGATACGGCGGCGGCCGCGCTGTCGCTCAGCCCTGGGGTGATTCCCGTGATGTGCAGCACGGCCGCGTGCTCGATGAGGCCTCCCGGAATATCTGCGGCACTCAGGGTGCTTCCCGCACTGTGAGCGCGGTAGTAGCTGACTTTGCTGCCTGCAGGAGTGCGCTCTTTGAGCATGAGACCTGTTGGCGCCGATCCGTTCACGATGGCGAGGGTGAGCACTCCTTCGGCGCGAATGATTTCTGCAATCCGCTCGCCGAGGCTGTCGGCTCCTACGCGACCTACCCAGGCTGTGGGAACCCCGAGGCGCGCGAGACCGATGGCGACGTTCGATTCAGCCCCGCCCATGCCGACGGTAAGAGCACCCGCGTCGACGGTTGCCGTCGACCTGTCGCCGCGCAATGCTGTACCGCTCGCGTCGACGAATAGCCCCATGGTTTCACCGAGCGTTACTACTGCCGCGGGTTCGAGGTCGCTAGACGCTGTGTCAGGACTCACTGCTGGCACCCCTTGGTGAAATCATGAGTTCGCCAAGCGCGAGGCACAGATCCCGAATTCCGCCGAAGTCTTTCGCTTCAATAAGAGCGCGAGGCACCATCCAGCCGCCACCAATGGCAACAGTTGCGCGGTGGGCTAGGTATGTTGCCGCGTTGCTCGGCGTGATTCCGCCACTCGGCATAAACCTCACTGCGGGAAAAGGAGCGGCCAGAGCATCAAGCATGGCGGTTCCCCCGAGAATCTCGACGGGAAACAGCTTGACGGTATCGACGCCGTGGGAGACGGCGAGTTGTAGTTCGCTCGCTGTGGCTACCCCAGGCAGATAGGGAATGCCGTGGGTGCGAGCTGCGGCCACAATGGTCGGGTCGAAGCCCGGGCTCACGGCGAAGGCCGCACCGGCCGCGACAACCATGTCGAGTTGCTGCACCGAGGTGACGGTACCTGCTCCAACGACGAGTCGATCGTGATTGCGAATACGACTGATGGCCTCGAGCCCCGCGCTCGTGCGAAGAGTGAGTTCGATCGCACGCACTCCACCGTCGGCGAGGGCATCGGCGATGGGTGCGGCATCCGCAGCGTTGTCGAGAACAACGACCGGTACGACGCGCGCGAACGCGAGAAGCTCCCGCATCGATTGTGGCTGGATCATCGGCCGAGCCAACCACCGTCGACGGGCAAAGTAATTCCCGAGACGTAGTCGGAGGCGCGCGATGCCAAAAATACTGCCGCTCCGCCGAGGTCGGAGGCGTGGCCCCACCGTCCCGCCGGGATGCGGTCGAGGATCGACTTGGAGCGATCTTCGTCGTTGCGCAATGCCTCAGTGTTGTCGGTCGCGATGTAACCGGGAGCGATTGCGTTGACGTTGACACCTTTCGATGCCCATTCGTTGGCAAGAGCTTTAGTAAGCCCGGCGATTCCCGACTTGGCGGCCGTATAACCGGGAACGTTGAGCCCGCCCTGGAAGCTCAAGAGCGAAGCCGTGAAAATGATCTTTCCACTGCCGCGTTCGAGCATGGGTGCCGCGAGAGCTTGCGTCAACACGAATTGGCTCGAGAGATTCACTTGCATAACCTCATCCCACCAATCGAGGGGATGCTCGGCCGCGGCCGCGCGCTTGATGGTGCCCGCGTTGTTCACCACGATGTCGATAGCCGTGCCACTGCCGAGCAGGGTGTCGGCAAGGCCTGTGACATCGTCGCGCTTGCTGAAGTCGGCGACGTAACCCTGGAAGTTGCGGCCGGTCGCGCGAACGAGGCGTCCGACTTCGCCACCATCGGGCTCTTGATGTGCCGAGACGCCGATGATGTCGGCGCCAGCTTCGGCGAGAGCGACCGCCATCGCTAGTCCGATTCCGCGGCGCGCTCCCGTGACGACGGCGCAGCGACCCGTGAGGTCGAAGGGCGAGGTTGTGGCGGTGCTCATGCGGGCACCTCGGTTCCTGGCATCCCAATGAGTACTTTCATGGCCGCCCCGGATTCAAGAGTGAGGAAAGCGTCGCCGGTGTGGTCGAGTGTCATGACGTGGGTGATGAGTTGATCTGCGGGAATGCGGCCGGCGCTAATGAGCTCGATGGCCTTCTCGTAGTCGACACGTTCGTAGACGCGAGCGCCGACGATAGTGAGTTCGCGCCAAAAGACGCGGTGGAGGTTGATGGGGCGTGGTTCGGAGTGAATGGCGACAATCACGAGGGTGCCACGCACTTTTGCGTAGTCGGTCGCGCCGAGCACTGCCGCCGCGGCTCCTGAGACTTCGAAGACCACGTCTGCTCCGGCGCCTCCCGTCCACTCGTCGATGACTGTCTTGTGTTCGGGGTCTCTCGGGTCGAGCGTTGCAACGCCCATCGATTCGGCCATGGCCCGCCGTGACTCGTCGAGTTCGAGGAGGCGAACATCTCCACCGAACTCGCGAGCGACTGTTGCAATGAGCACGCCAATGGGGCCACCGCCAATAACGATTGCCTTGTCTCCTTGGGCAATTCCCGAGCGGCGCACATCGTGTACGGCCACGGCAACAGGCTCAACGAGGGCCGCGTGGTGGAGCGGAGTGCCAGCAGGCACGGCGACGAGAACGTCAGCTGGCACGGTCCAGTACTCCTGCAGCGCTCCGGGAGAGTCGATGCCGATGAAGTTCAGGTTGTGGCAAATGTGCTGGTTGCCCGCGAGACACGCGGGGCACGTGCCGTCATGATCGAGGGGGATGACGGTGACACTGTGACCGACATCCCAGCCCTCGACGCCGTCACCAACTCGCTCGATTGTGCCACTCATTTCGTGGCCGATGATGGCGGGCATAGTCACGCGTGAGTCCATTGCCCCGTGGAAGATGTGCAGGTCGGTGCCGCAAATGCCCACGAAGGCGACTTTGATTTCGACCTGGCCGGCGGCCGGTGCAACCCGTTCCGCATCGCGCACTTCGATGGTGCCGCTACCTGTGTAGTGGGCTGACTGCATGACCGCTCCTTTGCGTGGGGTACTAAACATCAGACATCATACTAATTTTCACACCAACGAGATAGGGATCCCCATTTACCGCGCTCTCGTGGCACTCGCGCTCGTTGACCTGAGCGAGACTTGAGGTGCTCCTCACGCTCGAATGGTTGCAACAACATAAGACGTATGATGTAATAGCAATCGCCCGCTCCTCGCGGGCTTTTCCCGATTCGTTTCGGGGAAACCGTCGTCAAGGACGCCGACCACAAAGGACGCACTATGTCACAGCACTATGCCCCTGCTCGTCGCAGAGGTTCCGTCTTCATTGCCCTGACCGCTTCGGTCGCTGGGCTCGCACTGCTCAGCGGTTGCGCTACAGGAGCCTCGGGCCCCGTAGACAGCGAATATGGTTTCGCGATTGCCGAGCAAGTTGCTGACAGCCCCATCACCGTATGGGTAGACGCATCTCGCGAGCCAGCAATCGCTGCCTTCAAGGCCGCACACCCAGAAGTTCCGCTCGAGTACGAGGTCTACGACGGCAACGCCGGTGGCTCTGGAACTTTCCAAACCAAGATCGCCCTCATGGACCAAGCCGGCGAAGGCTGGCCCGATGTGGTTTTCTCCACCCAGCAGAACGACGCCATCTGGGCTTCACAAGAGAACAACGGACTGCAGGGTTACGCAGCACCGCTCAACAAGGGATTCCTCGATGAGGACTTCCTCGCTGGCTTCGCAACCGGAGCAAACGACATCACCACTCTCGACGGAACCGTTTACGGCCTCCGCAACGACCTCGCTCAAGTGGTGACGTACTACAACCAGCCACTGCTCGACGAGTTCGGCTACGACGTTCCCACCACGTGGGAAGAGTACGAAGCTCTTGGAATCAAGCTCGCTGCTGAACACCCCGGATATATTCTGGGCAGCATGGGCGACGCATTCATGACCTACGTCTACTACGGTGGCTCCGAGTCTCCAGTCTTCCAGGCGACTTCTGACCTTGTCTTCTCGAGTGACACCGCCGATGAAAACACCGTCAAGATCACCAAGATCATCGACACTCTGCTTGCCAACGGAACCCTCGCCAAGGAGTCCTTCTTCAGCGCAGAGTTCAACGAGAAGTACGCGGGCAAGGTTGTCGCCATGCCAGGAGCTGTCTGGTACACCGGCGCGATCTTCCAGGGTGGCCTCGCAGTCCCCGCTGGAGAAATCGGCGTAGGCGCACCGCTGCACTGGGCTGACGGCGACGTCACCACAGGCAACGTCGGTGGCGGTGTGTGGTACGGATCGAGCCACTCCGCGAACCTCGACGCAGTCGAAACCTTCCTCGAGTTCGTCACGAGCGACCCTGCATTCCAGGTCGAGGCATCCTCCGGATACCCCGCCTACAAGTCGGCTGCTGACGGTTGGCTCGCAAAGCAGGCTGAGACCGGCTACTTCGTCAATGACGACTTCGCTGATGTCATGTCTGCCGCAGCCGGCCAAGTGTGGTCCGGATGGAGCGTCACCAAGTGGAGCCCCGAAAGCGCATGGGCAACCATCGTGATCCCCGGCATCACTGCTGGCGACAGCATCGAGTCTCTCCTCCCCGCATGGGAAGAAGAGCTCAAAAACGAAGCAACAGTAAACGGATACACGGTTCAGTAACGTGCCTCAATCCAGCACTGTCCGTACGACCGGTGCTGCCCCTCACGGGCAGCACCGGCCGGCCGGCCACCACAAGAACGTTCTCGGGCTCAAGCAGGCCCACTTCGGGTACATCTCGATTAGCGGCTACGTCGCACTGCTGTTGATGTTTGGCATTTTTCCCGCGCTTTACGCGGTGTACCTCGCCTTCACCAAAAACAACCAGTTCGTCGGAATCGACAACTTCGCTCGCGTATTCAGCGACTACCGCTTCATGCCCGCGGTCATCAACGTCTCCCTTTACATCGTCTATTGGCTCGTCAGCCTCATCATCATCGTTGTACTGCTCGCACTCCTCGTCCACGCCATACGCGTACGGTGGCTGAGCAACTCTGTGCGCTTCCTGTACTACATTCCTGGGGCCATCGCCGGCGCATCCAGCGTCATGCTGTGGCTCTTCGTTCTCGACCCGACGGTAAGCCCGGTCTCTGGCCTCCTTCGAGCCATGGGCTACGAGTCGCTCGTAGGCGTTGTCGCTCTCGACAATCTCCCCGTTGTGTTCACGATCATCGCGTTTTGGACCGGAGCCGGCGGCTGGATTGTGATCATGTACGGCGCCCTCAACAACATCAGCCACGAGATCATGGAAGCGGCGCGCATTGATGGCGCTGGTCCTATTTCGACTGCCATCCACATTCAATTGCCACTCATGACCAAGTGGATCTCCTACATGGGCATTATGTCGCTCGCAGCGGGAACCCAATTGTTTGTCGAGCCGCGAGTGCTGTCGCAAGCAACGAGAGGCGTCGTCCCCGACGACTACTCGCTCAACCAGCTCGCCTACTTCTACGCCTTCCGCCAGAACGACTTCTCTGGCTCGGCGGCAATTTCCATCGTGTTGCTTGTGGTCGCGCTGTCGCTGTCCACAATCTTCATCTTCCGCGGAAAGCTGTTCGAACGTGAATAATCTGACGCGCCACCGACGCAATTCGGTAACTCCCCAGCAGTGGGTATCGCGCATCCTTATGGTCACGATCCTCGTGGGCTTTGTCGCCTTCTTTGTGATCCCGATCGTGTGGCTATTGCTTGCCCCCACGAAAGATGGACCGGGCCTTCTCCTCGGAGACCCGTTCTCTTTCGGCTCATTCGAACAGTTGGCAGCCAACGCAGAGGCGCTGTTTGCCTTCCAGAACGGTGTGTTCTGGATCTGGCTTGGTAACTCGTCTCTGTACTCCTTTGGGGCGCTCGCTCTCACCCTCGTGGTGAGCATCCCCGCCGGGTACGCACTCGCTCTCGTCGACTTCGCTGGGCGCAAACTCCTGCTCGTGACAACCCTCATCGTCATGCTCATTCCGAACACGGCTCTCGTTTTGCCGATCTTCCTTGAGCTCTCGGCTTTGCGCCTGGTTGGAACACCCTGGTCGATCATCCTGCCGTTCTCGTTCTTCCCGTTCGGCGTGTACTTGACCTACATCTACTTCTCGACCGCGGTGTCGCGTGACTTGCTCAACGCGGCGCGCATTGATGGCGCAGGGGAGCTTCGAGTGTTTGCGCAAATCGCTATGCCGCTTGCGACACCGGTGATTGCTCTTGTCGGGTTCTTCAACTTCGTTGGCAACTGGAACAACTACTTCTTGCCCTTTCTCATGGTTGGTGGCAACAAGGTTCCCGTGCAAGTGGGGCTCGCGAACATGCTCGCCAACGTGCCGCAGTTCAACCCGACGACGGCAACCAGCACGGTCATTGAACTTCCCGTTCTTGCCCTCGCTACATTGCTGTCGGTAGCTCCCGTTCTCATCATCTTTTTGTTCTCGCAGCGATTCCTCGTTGAAGGCATGACCGCTGGTGGCACCAAGGGATGAGTGAGCCCAGCCGCTACGGCTTCGTGGTGAATATCAAGCCAGAGAAGCGAGAAGAGTATCTCGAGCTTCACCGCTCTGTCTGGCCGCGCGTCGAGGAAGCGATGAGCGAAAACGGTATTCGCAACTATTCGATCTTTGTCATCGAAAACACGCTGTTCGGATATTTTGAATACGTGGGCGACAATTATGAAGCCGACATGGCAAAGATCAAGGAAGACGAGACCAGCCAAGAGTGGTGGCGTCTTACCGATCCGTGCCAAATCGCTTTTGGCACCGGTGCGCCCGGCGAACTCTGGCGGGAGATGGACCTCGCATGGCACATGGATTGAGCCGAGCGATCATCGATACTCACGTTCACCTGTGGGATCGAAAAATTTCACCGCAAGACTGGATTGACGACAGCATGGCTGTCATCGATCGCGACTTTTTTGGAGTCGACTATGCGGCCGAAGTTGCGAGTGCCGCACGCAACTCTGCACACGGTGGCCAGGTTGTTGGCGCCATAGTCGTTCAATCCAGTCACAGCATCGAGGAGACACTCTTTTTGCTCGATCAAACCGACGCTCAGCCCCTTCGCGGTGTCGTCGGTTGGGTCGATGCCACAGCAGACGTTCCGGCCCAACTCGCGACGATCGCGGCCCATCCGAGCGCCGCTGCCCTCGTGGGAATCCGACACCTCGTTCACATCGAGGCGGACGAGAACTGGCTATTGCGGCCGGCCGTTGAGTCGGGAATCCGCGAGATTGCGAATGCCGGCCTCGCTTTCGATCTTGTTGTGCGGCCGTGGCAGTTACGAGTGGCGACGCAGCTTGTCTCTCGAATTCCCGAAGCGCGTTTTGTGCTCGACCACCTAGGCAAACCACCGATTGCCAGCGGAGACCTCGACGCGTGGAGCACCGACCTCGCTGCATTGGCCGCGAACCACAACGTCGTGGCGAAGGTCTCGGGGCTGAGTATTGAAGACGATTGGGTTTCGTGGTCGGCAGACGACCTGAGGCCCGTGCTCGATCACGCCCTCGACGTATTTGGCCCCTCGCGGCTCATGTTCGGCGGCGATTGGCCACTCAGTGAACTCACCCGCGGCGGCTTGTCCGAGTGGTTCGACACCTACTGTGCCCTCACCGAAGAACTGACTATTGACGAGAAGGTCGAGCTTGATTCGCGCACAGCCGAACGCGCTTACCGGATGGGTGAGTGATTCACTAGTGAAACACCACAACGTCGGTTCAACAACCTCAGTAGTCACCGAAGTCGGTTTCGGTGCGGCCTCCCTCGGCAACTTGTACCGGAAGACGACGGATGCCGAAAGCCACGGTGCGCTCGTCGAGGCGTGGGATCGTGGCATCCGCTACTTTGACACCGCACCCCACTACGGGCTCGGTCTCTCGGAGAGACGTTTGGGCGAGACTCTGAAGGCGTTCCCTCGAGACGATTTCTCAGTTTCGACAAAGGTGGGTCGTTTGCTCGTTCCCAACCCCGCGCCGACGGGTCGAGATGAGGGTTTCGACGTTCCCGACGACATGATCCGTCAATGGGATTTCTCCCGAGACGGTGTCCTTCGATCTATCGAGGGAAGCCTCGAACGACTCGGAATGTCGCGAATTGACATTGCGTACGTTCACGACCCTGATGCCTTCAGTGATGATTCTGCAAGGCTCGCACTCAAGACCCTGACCGAGTTGCGTGAACAAGGAGTGGTCGGCGCCATTGGCGTGGGAACCAACCAGACCTATCAGCTGGGTGAGCTGTTCTCAGAGGGTCTCATCGATGTCGCGATGCTCGCGGGTCGCTTCACTTTGCTCGAGCAAGGTGGTCTCGATTCGGTGCTGGAGCCCGCCGCCGCCGTGGGTGGATCTGTCGTAATTGCGGGCGTCTATAACTCGGGGCTCCTCGCAAACAACAGGCCGCCAGCCGATGCCAAATACAACTACGAGGATGCCCCGCCAGCACTCATTGCCACAACGAATGCCATTGCCGACGTGTGCGAGTCGTTCGGCGTGACGTTGCCTCAAGCGGCGATTGCTTTTGTGCTCAGGCACCGCGCGGTTGCGGGAGTTGTGTTTGGCATGCGGACCGCCGAGCAAGTGGCTGACAACATTGCGAGATTTTCCGCCACGGTGCCCACCGAATTGTGGGCCGAACTTGTTTCGCGTGGCCTCGTTGCCGACGGCGCTCCCGCCACCTAAATCCACACTCCCCAACGATTTCGATTCAACCGAGAGGTTTCACCATGAAGTTTGTACAATTCCGCGAGAACGGCACGGTCGTGCCCGGCATCATTCTCGGTGACACTGTTCACGACATTTCGGCGGCAACATCGAGCATTGACGGCACCTTTCTTGCTCGCGCTGACCTCGAGGCCGTTGCTCGCGAGGCCGCAGCCCAGCCCGGCCGGCCACTTGAGGGTCTCGACTTGGCAGCTCCCATTGCCCAGCCCACGAAGATTGTGTGCATCGGGCTCAACTATCGCGATCACGCCGAAGAGACGGGCGCAGCCATCCCCGCCGAACCCGTGCTGTTCATGAAAGACCCATCGACGATTGTCGGCCCTTTCGACAACGTGTTCATCCCGAGGAAGTCGGAAAAGACCGACTGGGAGGTCGAACTCGGTGTAGTTATCTCGCGCGAGGCTCGCTACCTCGAGTCACCCGAACACGCTCGCGAAGTCATCGGAGGCTACGTTGTGTCTCACGATGTGTCCGAGCGCGAGTTTCAGCTCGAGCGTGGCGGCCAGTGGGACAAAGGCAAGAGCTGTGAGACTTTCAACCCTCTCGGACCGTGGGTATCTACAGCAGACGAGGTCGCCGATCCACAGGCCCTGGGAATGCGACTGTGGGTCAACGGCGTGCTTCGCCAGAACGGCACGTCGGCCAACCAGATCTTTGGCGTGCACTATGCCGTCTGGTACCTCAGTCAGTTCATGGTCCTGCGCCCAGGCGACCTCATCAACACGGGCACTCCCGCTGGCGTTGCCCTTGGTTTGCCCGACAAGCCGTACTTGCGTGCCGGTGACGTCGTTGAGCTTGAGATCGACGGCCTCGGCCGCGCTCGCCAGGAGTTCATCCAGGCATAGTGACAGGCTTGCCACGTCCGCGTCCGCCGTTCGAGGCGGGCGCGGAGCCCCACGCGGTGAGGTGTGCTGCAGCGGCAGGGCAACACTCCAGCTGTGCGGCGATGTGTCCTATTTGGGGATGCGGCGACGTTCCCACGCGAGAGTGATGTGGTCTTGCATTGCTGTGCGTGCCGCGGCGCTGTCACCGGCGGCTATGGCGTCGAGAATCGCTTGGTGTTCTGCAACAGTCAGCGAATGGGCATCCGGCCCCGGCGCTCCATAGAAGCGCGCGTTATCACGGGCGCGCGTGGTGAGGGTGCGGGCGATGCCTTGGGCAAGTCGCGCGCCTGAGACCTCCATAATGCGGAAGTGAAAGTCGATGTCTGCCGAGGCAAACGCCTCTTGGCTCCCGTAGGCATTCACCATCTTCTCGTGAGCCACAGCGAGGCTTTCGAGTTCTTCTGGAGTGCGAACGGTGGCAACAGTCTCCGACATGACAGCTTCTAGCTGCGCTCTGATAACCGCGAGTTCGTCGAGGATGCCCAGGGCTGCGTCGTTCTCAATGAGAGCCGAGAGCACAACTTTGTCGAGAATGTTCCACTCAGCGGCGGGAGTGATTTCGGTACCTCGTCCTTGAACGACGCGAACCATCCCTTTTTCTTCAAGCCGCTTGACCGATTCGCGAATGACCGTGCGGCTCACACCGAAGTGCGCACTGAGCTCGGATTCGGGCGGGAGTAAATCGCCCTCGTGAACCTCGCCAGTGATGATTGCCGAAACCAGATCGTGAACGACAAGCACTCCGAGTCTGGCAACGGGAGCGCGGCGCCCGGTACCGCTCAAGAAGGCGGCCGTCGTATCGGTTTCGTTGTCGGTGAGTGAAGCCATACCTGCAGTCTAGAGAACGAGGCGGAATCGAGTTCTCCGAAACACCTGTTATCGCGAAGTCATATGATGTATGTTGTATACACATTACCGGCACATCAAGGATGATATGAAAATCACCGGGTATCGAACCCTCACTACGCACCACGACTGGCAACGATCCATCGGTGACGCAAACGGACACATCCGCGAGGCGGTTACAGCCGTTCCCATCGTCATTATCGAGACAGACGCCGGAATCGAAGGAGTCGGAATCGGCTCCCACGCCGACCTCGACCGACTCTTCCCCGCCATCGAAGGCGAAGACCCACGATCGGTCTCCGCGCTTTTCGACCGGATGCTCGCTCAAGTGTTCAAGTCCGGCCACGCCGGAGCAACCTACGGCGGAATCGCGACGCTCGACGCGGCACTGTGGGACATCAAGGCCAAAGCCGCGGGCGAGCCTCTGTGGCGACTCCTGGGTGGCCGTGACCGCTTCGTTCCCGGCTACGCTTCGGGTCTCGACATTGCTCTCGACGACAACGAACTCGCTGCTTTTTATGCAAGCTTCGCCGAGCGCGGATACGTTGCGGGCAAGCTCAAGGGCGGACTCGACTTCGATGCCGACCTCCGCAGGCTCAAAATCATGGCGGACGCGTTGAGCGTGCACACCAGCAAACCCGGACTCATGCTCGACGCCAACGAATCGTGGCAAGTAAAACAAGCTGTCCGCTACGTTTCAGCCATCGAAGAGCACTTCGATCTTCTGTGGGTTGAAGAGCCCTTGAGGCGATGGGATGCTCGCGGACACGCTCGCCTCTCGAACGCCGTGAAGGCAGCTGTGGCCACGGGCGAGAACCTCACCGGCATCGACCAGTTCAGTCCCTTCTTCGACGCGGGCGCTCCCGATGTCGTGCAGGCCGGAGCTATTTGGGGTGTGAGCCACTTGTTGCGACTCTCCCACGCTGCTGCCGTGCACGACGTACCGGTGAGCCCCGTCGGCTACAACTCCAACCCGGCCGTTGCTCATGTCATGACAGCCGTGCCCAACCACCTCACCACCGAGGTGCAAGACACGACTTTTGCGACGGGCATCCTTGTCGACCACGACTTCACCGACGGCGGCATCGTGCTGAGCGACGCGCCGGGCTCTGGAATTGTCATCGATGAGACGGCTATCCGAATCGCTTCTGAGGGCCCAGGGTGGGCAAACCCTGCTGGCCCCCACATCCGCCCGTCGCGTGCAGGGCTGAGGCTCGTGCTCGACGGCATCGAGCGATAATCGCTCACGCTCTCTAGGAGGACTGTTCGTGGAACTCTCGCCCGGCCTGCACAGAGTGCAAGCTCCCCTCGGGGAACGTTTTGTGGCGCTGTACCTCGTCGTCGGAGACGACGCGGTACTGCTCGTTGACACCGGAATTAGCGAATCAATTACTGACACTCTGCTTCCCTATCTCGACGCGCACGGCATCGATCGCGCCAAGCTCAGGTACGCCGTCAACACCCACTGTGACTTCGATCACACCGGGGGAAATGGCGCACTTAAGGCAGCGATTCCTACAGTGCACATCGTTGCCCACCGCGACGATGTCGAGCTCACCGAAAACATAGAGCGCCTCATTGATGTGCGTTACGGCGAGTTTCGCGAGACCGACGGTTTCGACGACCCGCCAGAGACTACCGACTACTTGCGCAGCGTGAGCGAGCTCGTACCCGTTGATGTTGTAGTCACGGGGGGTGAAACCTTCGATCTTGGTGGGCGTTCGGTCACGGTCATCCACGTTCCCGGCCACAGCCCCGGTCACGTTGCCGTGTACGACGAGACGTCTTCAGCACTTCTCATTGGTGACGCGATCCTGGGCGAAACCGTGCCGTACGCAGACGGAAGACCGGCCTTCCCTCCGACCTACCGCGACACTGACCCGTACCTCGACAGCCTTGCCGAGATTCGCGGATACGGAGTGGACCTTTTGCTCACTGCTCACTACCCGGTTTACAGCGGTGCGCATGTTGACGCCTTTCTTGACGAAAGCGAAAACTACGTAGCTCACGTGGATGCCGTGATCGAAGAGAACCTTTCCGCGCGTTCGGCACCCGTCACTACGATCGGTCTCATTCGGAGTCTCGGCGACAAGCTTGGCCCCTGGGGCCCCGGCGCTCTCGAATACGCGATCTTCCCAGTAACAGGAAATCTCGAACGACTTGAACAACGTGGGCGAGTTGTGTCCTCGACCATCGCGGGGCTGCGTCATTGGGCGTGGGTGAAGTGAGTATGAAGAAAGTGCGACTTGGTGCCGTTGGCGCCGGGTGGTGGGCGACAAGCAACCACTTCCCCATCTTTGCGAACCGCGACGACGTTGAACTCGTCGGCGTGTGCGGTTTTGGTGAGACCCTCGAGACGGTCAGTAAACAATTTGGTTTTGCCGCGGCAACGGAAAACTTTGACGAACTGCTCGATATGGGACTCGACGCGCTCGTCATCACGACACCCCACGACTTGCACTATGAGCAAGCAGCCAAGGCTATCGACCGCGGAATCCACGTGCTCGTCGAAAAACCGGTCACCCTCACCGCTGAATCAGCGTGGGATTTGGTTGCGCGAGCGGAGAGGGCGGGCATCCACTTTCTGGTGCCTCTCGGCTGGAACTACAAACCCTTTGCTGTCGAAGCCAAGAAGCTCATAGACTCAGGCGCACTCGGCGAAATTCAGCACGTCGTGTGCAACATGGCCTCCCCCACGAGGGGCCTCTTCGCTGGAGACCCCAACGACATTCGCGCTCTGTGGGACTCGGAGACCGACGGCCCGTCAGCGAGCACCTGGCAATCGCCGACTCGCGGTGGCGGCTACGCGCACGGGCAGCTCAGCCACTCGACCGCAATGTTGTTTTGGCTGAGTGGGCTTCGGGCAGAAACTGTCTCGGCCAAGGTTTCTCGCGCTGGCGCCGCGGTGGATTTGTTCAACGCGGCCGTCGTCAGTTTTGTTGGGGATGCCATCGGCTCACTCTCGGGTGCTGCAACGCTTCCCGACGAAAACCCTTATCAAGTGGACATCAAGCTCTTTGGCACAGAGGGAGTGCTCCTGTTCGATACCGAACGAGAGCGCGTTTCTCTGCACCGCTACGACGGAACGGGCTGGGATCTCGCCATCGAACCCGGCGCTGGAGCATACGAGTGCATCGAGCCACCAAACCGCTTTATCGACCTCATTACGGGCGCAAGCACTCACAACAACTCTGACTCACGCGTGGCAGCTCACTCTGTGGAACTCATCGACGCGATCCTCCGTTCGGCGGAAAGTGGCGGCGTTGAAGTGCGAGTTTTTGCCGACAACGAAGGAACACTATGACCGCCTCTGCAGGCATCCTCTCTGGCTACACCGTCATCGATTGCTCGATCGCTATGGCGGGCCCGTTTGCCGCCCAGCGCCTGGGCGATTTGGGCGCCGACGTCATCAAGGTAGAGCCGACAACGGGCGAATGGCAGCGCCACGCTTCGGCCGGTGGCGCGAGTGGCAACGAGATCAACGTGTCGTTTTTGTCGCTCAACCGCAACAAGCGTTCGATCGCCCTCGACCTCAAGAACCCTGACGGTAAAGAGGTGTTGCGCGACCTCGTGGCCGGCGCCGACGTCTTTTTGCAGAACTATCGCCCAGGCGTGGCCGCTCGCCTCGGAGTCGACTACGAATCTCTGCGTGCGATCAACCCGCAACTCGTCTATGTTTCGGTCTCCGGATACGGAGAAGATGGACCGTACCGCGACCGGCCAGGTCAAGACCTCCTCGTGCAAGCGATGTCTGGGGCCATGCTCTCGGCGGGCCGCGATGGTGATGCCCCTAGCCCGGCGGGCCAGTACCTTGCCGACGCTGTCACCGCTTCGACCGCGTTCGAGGGAGTGCTTGCCGCTCTCTTGCACCGCGAACGCACTGGCGAAGGCCAGCTTGTTACCGTCAACATGCTTGATGCATTGACCACTCTGCAAATGCAAGAACTCTCGGTGTTCACGGTCGGCCAGAAGCCGCAACAGCGCAGCGCCGAGCCCCACGCTCACGTCTACATTCGTGCCCCATACGGTGTTTTTCCGACGAGCGACGGCTTTGTTGCCCTCGCTTTCGCTGAGCTCGCCGACCTCGGTCGACTCATTGGCGAGCCCGCTTTCGACTCGTGGACAAGCGAAGTCGAGGGCTGGAGCCGCCGCGACGAGATCTATTCGAAGACTGCAGCGAGGCTCCGCGAAAACACGAGTGCTCACTGGATCGACCTTCTCGGCAGTGCTGGAATCTGGATCGGCCCCGTCTACGATTACGCGACTCTCGTCGACGACCCGCAAATCGCACACAATGGCACGTTCATCGAGTACGAACACTCGACGGAAGGGCACATCAAGACTCCAGGGTTCCCGTACAAGTTCTCCAAGTCACCCGCCCAGTTGTATCGGGGTGCACCGCGAGTTGGAGAACACTCGCGCGAAGTGCTTGCTCAAGCGGGCGTCAGCAGCGAACGTATCGACTCTCTATTCGCTAACGGTGTGACTGTCGAACCGAACCGAGAATCCTTATGACCCGCTATCGCGGACTCACGTGGGATCACCCGAGGGGCAGGCTCGCGCTCGAACGCTCGGCGGCAGGACTGCGCGACGCGAGCGGTCAGTCACTCATCGAGTGGGACGTGCACTCGCTCGAAGGGTTCGAATCAAGCTCCATCGCGGAGCTCGCTGAGAAGTACGACGTGATCGTGCTCGACCACCCGCACCTCGGGGACGCCCTCGCGAATGACAGTCTGCGATCGATCGACTCCCTTTTTCCCGCGGAGTGGCTCGCGACTCTCTCGAGCTCGAGCGTTGGGCCGAGCGTGCGTTCCTACACTCTCGACGGAGCGACGTGGGCTCTGCCGCTTGACGCGGCAACCCAGGTCTCTGCGCGGCTGGCCGGCTTGGTGCCAGAGCTGCCGGCAACGTGGGCCGAGGTCGAAGAACTCAGTACCCGGATGCCGGTAGCTCTCAGCCTCTCGGGGCCGCATGCCTTTCTCACTTTCGCTTCGCTCTGTGTCGCACTCGGCGAGGAGCCGTCCACTGTGGCGGGCACCGAGTTCATCTCGAGGGAAACGGGCGCTGCAGCTCTCGCGATTCTCGCGCGCATTGCCGCGCGAGCACCGCACGGTTCTGCCGAGCAAAACCCGATTGCGTTGCTTGAGAGAATGCGCACCGAGCGCGACATTGCCTTCATTCCTCTCGTGTACGGCTACGTCACGTACTCGTCCGGCGATGCGGCAACAGCCGTGACTTTTGGCGATGCGCCTGCAGTTTTTCCCGAAGACGCGACGCAGGATTCCTCGGCAGTTCCAGGTCGACGCGGTTCAACGATCGGCGGCACGGGGATAGCTTTCAGCACGCGCAGCGAGCCGAGCATCGAACTCCTCGACTACGCGCGATGGCTCATGAACCCGATAACTCAAGCGACCTACATTCCCGACAATTCTGGCCAACCGAGCGTGCGCGACGCGTGGCTCAACCCGGCCGTTAATAAGTGTTCTGGCAACTTCTACGTCGACACTCTCGCGACCATCGACGAGTCGTGGGTGCGCCCGCGATTCGAAGGTTTTACGGCATTGCAGTCGATTCTCTCCGCGGCCCTGCGAGAAGCGATTCTTGCGATGAGTGCGGCCGGGCGCGCTGACGCCGCCACCTCCGCCGACGTACTCGCTACCGCTGGAGCCGCCGTTACCGCCCAGTCTCCGTCGGTGCGCGCGTGCATCGACATCATCAACGAACAGTTCAGAACGTGGGCACCCAGCGCCACAGGAAGAGTGAACGCATGATCGAGTCACCCTCACCGCAGATCCTTTTCGAGCAGAACGGATTCGTCGCCACAATCACGATTGCCCGGCCCGAGAAACTCAACTCCGTCACTGCAGAAATGTCGGCGGCTCTCGTTGAAATTATTGAAGCGGTCAACGACGACGAGAGCGTGCGTGCGGTCGTGCTGACGGGCGAAGGCGAGCGAGCGTTTTGTTGCGGAAGCGACATCTCGACGCTCGACAAATACCCGACCCCGTGGTCGTTCCGCAATCGCGCAGACTATTGCGACGCAATCCGCGCGTGCCGCAAACCTGTCATTGCGGCCGTCAACGGCTACGCATTTGGTGGGGGGCTCGAGACGGCGCTCAGTTGCGACATCCGGATTGCTTCGGAAACGGCAAGCTTCGCAGCGCCCGAGATCAAGCTCGGCTGGATCGGCGGCGGCGGCATGACAACGTTCCTCGCGGCGTCCATCGGCGCGAGCAACACGGCCCTCATGACCATGACCGGCGACCCCATCGACGCGCAGCGCGCCGAGAAGTGGGGACTCGTGAGCGAGTTGGTTCCTCAAGCGGATCTCGTGGCGCGCGCTCAAGAAATCGCGGCAACCATCGCTTCGCGCCCGCCCATCGCAGCCGAAACGGCAAAAGCCAATGTGCGTGCGGCATACAACATGACTCAAGAGGAAGCGATTCGCTACGAACGCGACCTCCAGACCATCACTTTCGCCACAGCGGACGCTCTCGAAGGCCGTGCGGCCTTCGCACAAAAGCGCGCGGCAACCTTCCGCGGACTGTAGCCCGCCACAACGACCACCCCAAGGAAAGCAGCCCATGACTACAACCTGGATCGGCACGGCAGCCACAATCCTGCCGGAGGATGCCGCGACCGCAACCCTCGCCGGAAGAGTTTTTGACCCCGCAGTCTCCGGCCCGAGTGTTGTCGTTGTGCGCGACGGCCAGGTGCTCGATGTGAGCGCGCACTTCGCGACGATGCGCGAGCTCGTGGAGATGGACGACCCAACGGCGGCTCTTCGCGCAGCGTCGGGGCCGAGCCTCGGAAGCTTCGAGGAGATTCTCGCCAACACAGAACCCGCATCGCGCAACACGTCGGCGCCGTGGCTTTTGTCGCCCATCGATCTTCAAGTTGTGAAAGCTGCGGGAGTGACGTTTCCCGTGTCGATGCTTGAGCGCATCATCGAGGAGCGGGCGCGCGGCGATGTGAACGCGGCATCCGACATTCGGGCACAGTTCCTCTCAACAATTGGTGGCAGTTTCGAAGCTCTGCGACCAGGCTCAGAGGAGGCGGCGCAGCTCAAGGAGTTGCTCATCGCTCAAGGCTGGTGGAGCCAGTACCTCGAGGTCGGCATCGGCCCCGATGCCGAAGTGTTTACCAAGGCACCCGTGCTCTCGACGGTGGGTGTGGGCGTCGAGGTGGGTATTTTGCGCAAGTCGGTGTGGAACAACCCCGAGCCCGAAATGGTGCTGTCGGTGAGTTCGACGGGCCGCATCGTTGGCGCGACTCTTGGCAACGATGTGAACCTCCGCGACATCGAGGGGCGTTCGGCGCTCCTGCTCGGTAAAGCGAAAGACAACAACGGTTCTGCCGCCGTTGGCCCTCTCGTGAGGTTCTTCGACGAGAACTACACCCTCGACACTGTGCGCGAATCGGTTGTTGCCCTGAAAATCACCGGTGACGACGGCTTCATTCTCGATGCGACAAGCCCTATGGCTCAAATCAGTAGAGACCCAGAAGACCTCGTGTCTCAAGTCATCGGCGAACACCACCAGTACCCCGACGGTTTCGTGCTGTACCTCGGCACGCTGTTCGCCCCCGTCGCCGATCGCGGTGAAGTGGGCCATGGCTTCACCCACGCGATTGGTGACGTTGTAAGCATCAGCGAGCCGCACCTCGGCAGCCTGGTCAACAAAGTCCAGTACAGCGAAAACGTCGAACCCTGGACCGTGGGCGTCGACGCTCTGTACCGCAACCTTGCCGGCCGCGGGCTGCTCGGCTAGCGGCATCCATCCGACACTTTTTACCCGATCGAAGGGCCAGCAATGCTGACAACAACTAACCCGACTACAGGCGAAACCACCGAGACCGACATCGCTCCGTGCACGGCGAGCGAGGTCGCCGCAGCAGCCAAGGCTGCCACCGCGGCATACGCCGAACTGAGACTCCTCGGTCGCGACTGGCGAGCGGGACTTCTCGACGCTCTCGCCGATGGGCTCGAAGCCAACCGGCAGACGCTCGTGGCAGCGGCCAATGCAGAAACGGGTCTTGGCGAGGGCAGGCTCAACGGAGAACTCGGTCGTTCGCAGTTCCAGTTCAGGCTCTTCGCCGAAGCTCTGCGCGAGGGAAGCTACCTCGAAGCCACCATTGACCACGCCGGAGACACACCTCTCGGTCACGGCCCAGAATTGCGCAGGATGCTTGTGCCGATTGGCCCCGTCGCCGTCTTCGGTTCGAGCAACTTCCCCTTCGCGTTCTCTGTTGCTGGTGGAGATACGGCTTCGGCGCTCGCCGCGGGAAACACCGTCGTTATCAAGGCGCACAGCTCCCACCCTGTGACCTCCAAGCTGTCGTTCGCGGCGCTCTCGGAAGCGGCAACGGCGTACGGGGCCCCCGCGGGCACTCTTGGCATCGTTTATGGCACAGAGGCAGGCCGCGTTCTCGTTGCCGACCCGGCCATTCAAGCCGTTGGGTTCACTGGTTCACTTGGTGCCGGGGAAGCGCTCATTGACATCATCTCGAAGCGCGAACAACCTATCCCGTTCTATGGCGAGCTCAGTAGCCTCAACCCTCTCGTGATTACGAGCGCAGCAGCAACAGAGCGAGGCGACGCGATTGCGGAAGGGCTATTCGGTTCTTTCACTCTTGGGGCTGGACAGTTCTGCACGAAACCGGGTCTCGCTTTTGTTCCCCGATCGAACGAGGGTGATGCCATTGTGGCTTCCCTCGCGAGCCGCAGTGAAGCCTCCGGTGGTCTCGTTTTGCTCAACAACCGCATTAAGGGCTCGCTCACCGAAATTCTCGGTCGCATCGAAGGCGCGGGAGCCGCCACGGTACTCGCGACGGGGACCCCGGGCGATGAGGGATTCCAGGCGGCCCCCACTGTGCTCGAACTCGCCGTCGAGAATTTCACAGCGGATGCCGCTGAAGAAGCCTTCGGCCCGGTGATTGTTGTCGTGCGCTACGACACCCTCGACGACGTTCGCGCTGCGATTTCGGTTATTCCCGATTCGCTCACGGCCACCATTCACCACGGTGAGTCGGAACCGGAACTCGTGACGGCTCTCGCGGATGCCCTTGCCCCCACAGTCGGCCGCCTCGTGTTCAACGGCTATCCGACAGGGGTGCGAGTCTCGTGGGCGCAGCACCACGGCGGCAACTGGCCCGCGACGAACTCCCAGCACACGTCGGTTGGGGTGAGCGCGATTCGTCGGTTTTTGCGCCCCGTTGCCTTCCAGGACGCACCGAGTTTTGTGTTGCCAGAAGAGCTTCGCGACGGCTTTGCGTCGATCCCACGTCGTATCGACGGCGCGCTAGTCCTGCCTGCCTAGCGGCGCGGGCGCAAGTGGGTGATGCCGCCGTCGACGTCGAGAGCGGTTCCCGTGATCGACTTAGAGCGAGGGTTGGCGAGGAAGAGCACGGCGTCGGCAACTTCGACGGGCTCGACCATGCGCCCAGTCGCCTGACGTGCGTTGAGGGCCGCACGCTCGGCGACCGGGTCGGGAAAACCGAGCAGCATCCTCTCGACAAAGGGGGTCGCTACTGTTGCGGGCCGAACGCAATTGACACGAATGCCTTCAGCCACGTGGTCTGTCGCCATCGCGAAGGTGAGGCTCATGACGGCACCCTTGGAGGCGGAGTACAGGGCCCGATCGGGAAGTCCGTTGAGCGCGGCGATCGAGCACAGGTTCACGATCGATGCGGCTTGTGAGCGGCGCAACCACGGCAAGCTCGCACTAGAGACTCGAGCGATTCCCGTGACGTTGATGTCAAGCACTCTCGCCCACTCGTCGTCGTCGTTGGTTTCAACGGTGCCAACAGCGCTGATTCCCGCGCTGTTGATGACAATGTCGATGCCGCCAAATTTCGCCGCAATGGCTTCGACGGCTTCGTTCACTTGAGAGCGATCGGCGACACTTGCCTGAAAGCCCACAAGGGGAGCTTCGATATCGGCAACGTTGAGGTCGAGCACTGCGACGTTGGCGCCGCTCTCATGCAGTCGTTGTGCAATTGCGGCGCCGATCCCTGACGCGCCTCCGGTGACTATTGCTGTCAGTCCGGCAAAGTCTGCAGTGGGGGAGGTTGCAGTTTCTGAGTGCGCCACGTCGGGGTCCTTCGATGTCTCGGCGGCGTATCCGGCACCCGTGGTTGGGCACCATCACCGCACCCCAAGCATAATACGTCATACAACGTGTGGCTAGCTGCCCGCCGTCGACTCAGCGCGTTCCGAAAGCGAGAACTGCTATTCGTCTCTAGGCCAGAGCAGGCATGACCTCGTTCTCGAACAACTCGATGCCGCTCGTGTCGTAAGCGGCTTCGGCGAAATACGTGATGGCGTACGTCATACCGAGCGCTTGGCGAGCCTGCAGCTTGTCGATGAGTTGCTCTGGCGTGCCGGCGAGGCCGCTCCCGTCGCGCAAGTCTGCAACTGCCTTGGCGGCTTTGTCTGCTCCAACGAACCGATCGAGCCGTGCTTCGATGGCCGCAATGCGGTCAGCAACCTCGGCCTCGTCGCGCCCAACCACGGTATTGAAGTTCGACGACCGCGTGATGGCGTCGAAGTTTGTGCCGAGGCGCTCGCAGTGCCCGCGTAGCACCTCACTTTTGTGTGTGAACTCTTCGGGAGTACCGGCGAAGTTTGTGTACCGCGCGTACTGCGCGGCGATGCGCAGAGTGACTTTCTCGCCACCTCCCGCGACCCACAGCGGGATGCCATCCGGTTGAATGGGCAACGGCCGTACAATTGCGCCATCTACCTGGTAGTAGCGGCCATTGAGCGTGGCCGTGCCCGTGCTCCACGCTTGGCGCATGATCTGTACGCCTTCGTCGAGCATGCGCAAGCGGTCGGGAATCTCGGGGAACCCATAGCCGTACGCATTCCACTCGTGCTCGTACCAGCCGCCGCCGATGCCCATCTCGACGCGGCCCGCCGAGATGTGGTCGACGGTCGACGCGACCTTGGCGAGATAGGCAGGGTTGCGGTAACCCATGCACGTGCACATTTGGCCGAGACGCACGCGCTCTGTCACGGCGCCGAACGCCGACATGAGACTCCACGCTTCGTGTGTTGCCTCGTCGGTTGGCGCAGGAACCGTATGGAAGTGGTCGTAGACCCAGATCGACTCCCACCGACCGGCATCGGCATGCTGCGCGAGATTCTTCATCACCGACCAGTGTTCGGTGTGGTCAATGTCGACCAGGTCGTGACGCCAGCCTTGAGGAATGAAGAGTCCGAATCGCATAGTTCCTACGCTACGCCGGTAGGTGATGCTGCGCGACAAGGTCGCGAGCGTTGCGACTAGCTGTTCGCCGTCAACTCATCCCGGACTACGCGGCGCAGCACTTTTCCGATGAGCGAGCGCGGCAGCTCGTCGCGCTCCACAATGGTGCGCGGAACCTTGTACGCAGAGAGTCGTGTGCGGCAATGCTCGCGCAGAGCTGACACGTCAAGAGTTGCACCCTCGGCAAGGACAACGACGGCCGCGACATCCTCCCCGCCCTTCGAACTCGGGAGGCCAACTACGGCGGCGTCAGCGACGGAGGGATGCGACAAGAGCGCTTCCTCAACCTCACTTGGCGACACATTGAAGCCACCCGTGATGATAAATTCCTTCATTCGGTCGACGATCGTAATGAAGCCGTCGGTTGAGACGGTCACGATGTCGCCCGTGCGAAGCCAGCCACCGGGCAATAGCACTTCGGCGCTCTCGCTCGGGCGTTGCCAGTAGCCAGAGAATACTTGCGGCCCACGAACGAGCAGCTCGCCCTCTTCGTCGAAGCCTCTGTCAACGCTCGGGTCTTCGGGGTCGGTGACACGAATCTCGGTGCTCGGGAATGGCACGCCGACGGTGCCTGGTCGGCGGGAATCACCGATCGGATTGCCCGCGATGATCGGCGATGACTCGGTCATTCCGTAGCCCTCGACGAGCAAGCCGCCCGTTGCCTCTTCCCAGATGCGAACGGTGTCGATGGGCAGGCTCATGGCGCCGGAAATCGAAAACCGAATTCCCGATAGATCAACCTTTTTGGACTTCGCCGCGGCGGCGAGGCGCGCATAGATCGGGGGAACGGCAGGAATGAAAGTCGCTGGACTCTTTTTCATCGCCGTGAGCACGAGGCCCTCATCGAACCGCGGGAACAGCACGAGTCGCGCGCCCATGCTCATTGCAAACGTCAAACACAGCGTGAGACCGTAGGCGTGAAACATCGGAAGAACGCCGTAAAAGACCTCTTCGCCCTTGCGCATTCCTTGCACCCACGCTTCGCCTTGCAAAGAGTTGGCGCGCAAATTGGCGTGAGTCAGAATCGCACCCTTCGGCGTGCCGGTTGTGCCGCTCGTGTACTGCAACACAGCAACATCCTCGAGCTCGGGCTTTTCGTGATCGTTGGACAGAATGGCCGACGACACGAGGCTCTCCCACGTGATCGTGCCGCGCACAGGGCGTCCAACGGTCAGCGCGTTGCGAGACTCTTTAGCTTTACTGATGGGCAAGCGCAACAGCGTGCGAGTCGAGCGCGGCATTGCGCGCGTGATATCCACAGCTATGACTGAAGTGATCTTCATGTCGGCCGGGAAGTCGAGAACCGTGGATGCCACTTTGTCCCACACAATCGCAACTCTCGCGCCGTGGTCCTCAAACTGGTGCCGCAGCTCGCGTTCTGTGTACAGAGGGTTGTGTTCGACCACAATCGCGCCGAGCCTGAGCACCGCGTAAAAGGCGACGATGTGTTGCGGGCAGTTCGGGAGCACGAGGGCAACACGATCTCCCCGCCCCACGCCGAGCTTTCGAAGCCCGTTTGCCGCTCGTGCAATCTGCTCCCGCAGTTCGCCGTAGGTCATAGTCTGACCGAAGAAGTCGAGCGCAACCTTGTGGCGATACAGTCGCGTCGACGTCCAGATCATGTCGACAAGGCTTTCGCTCGGCTCCTCGATGATGGAAGGAACCCCAGGCTGGTAGCTCGAGATCCACGGTTTCGAGTCGAAAGCGGTCATCGTGTTTACCTCCTACTTGGTTGTCAGTTCTGCCGCTATCGCCGAGACGAAAGCGTCAATGTCTGACTCCTGAGTGTCGAATGAGCACATCCAGCGAACTTCTCTCGTTGCGGGGTTCCAGTCGTAGAACCTGAAGCTCTCGCGGAGTGTGTCGGCGACTCCGGGTGGCAACGTGGCAAACACCGCGTTGGCTTGAGTCGCTTGAGTGAAGGCGAGGCCCGTGATTTCCCCTGAGGCGACTCGCTCCTCTAGTGCCGACCGTAGGCGCGCGGCCATGGCGTTGGCGTGCGAAGCTGAGCGAAGGTACAGGTCGTCAGTGAGCAAGGCTATGAGCTGCGCCGAAACGAAACGCATCTTGCTCGCCAGTTGCATGGAGAGCTTGCGCAAAAAGACAAGACCGTCGGATGCCTCGGGGTTCAGTACAACGACGGCTTCTCCGTACAGCAGGCCGTTCTTGGTGCCACCGAAGCTCAACACGTCTACTCCGGCATCCGTGGTGAATTCGCGAAGCGGAACGCCGAGCGCCGCCGCTGCGTTCGAGATGCGAGCACCGTCGAGGTGGAGTTTCATTCCACGCTCGTGAACGTGATCGGCGATCGCGCGAATTTCACTCGGCGTGTAGAGCGTGCCTAGCTCGGTGGTTTGGGTGATGCTCACAACGAGTGGCTGGGCGCGGTGTTCGTCTCCCCAGCCCCACGCTTCGTGGTCAATGAGTTCTGGGGTGAGCTTGCCGTCTGGAGTATCAACGGTCAAGAGTTTCAAGCCGCTGACTCTTTCGGGTGCACCACCCTCGTCGGTGTGAATGTGCGCAGTGGAGCTGCCGATGACGGCACCCCACCGCGGAACCATAGAGGTGAGCGCCGTGACGTTGGCGCCCGTGCCGTTGAAGACTGGGAAGACCTCGGCGCTGTCGCCGAAGTGGCTTTTCATGACCTCGTGAAGGCGTGCGGTGTAGACATCTTCGCCGTAGGCGATCTGGTGTCCGCCGTTGGCTGAGGCAATCGCCTCGAGCACTTCTGGGTGGGCGCCCGCGTAGTTGTCGCTGGCAAAACCTCGGTAGTTCTCGTCGTGGATCTTCACTCCTCTAGTCTCGCACCCAGCGCACCACCGCAGTGCTCCGTTTCACCTTCTACCCCCGTTTGTGTGACTTATGTTTTGGTGCAGCACCACGTAGATTTGTATGAATACGCATAAGTACCTAGCTGAGCCGGTTGTAGAGTTCCGTTGGGCCGCGAATCCTTTTCCCTCACACTTTTGGTTTCTCTCATTTCTGATTCTTCTCAATCCACCGACTTCAGCGAGCTACTCGACAAGTTCACAGCCGTACCTGCGGCCACACGCGGTGGCGGTGTGCCCGTTACAGGATGGGCGCGCGTCGCTATGGCCGTCCAGAGTCTCGCAGACCAGAGCGAAGCGCTCATGCTTGTTGACCTCGCCGACGGTGCGCTCATCATCATTGACTGGGGCAGAAAAGACTATTGGTGGCTTGGGGGTTCCGGCACCTTCCCCCAACACCCCACTGTGAACAAGGTCCGGGTGTTTCGTGGGGCCGGAGCGCGCCTGCCATTCATGCAAGAACAACCGAGCGACCTCGCCAGTTTGTTGTGGAACATCGGACTTCACGCTTTCCCCAGCGGGCCCGCGTGGTGGCTGGATGCAGACGCGCACTATCGTCTCGACAGGTGGCCAGACTTCAACTCGCTCGAGTATCGTCCCGAGCATGTGCGAATGACGGCCCTGCTTGGCACGGGAATTTACTCTGCTGCAAGCCTCGCTTTGTCTTCTGGGGCAACTCGTGACTCCGCGCAAAACATGCTCAATGCCCTCGGCCTCATGGGACTATTGCGAGCCGAACAACCGAGTGAGCCCGAGGGCGGATCCGCTCACGCACCTGCCCCCGGACTGTTTGCGCGATTGCGCGCACGTTGGGGGATCTAGTCATGGCCGAACATGTCATTCTGTTCGCCGGACCCATGGGTGCAGGCAAAACGACGGCAATAAGTACTTTGAGCGATGTGCCGGTCATCAGCACTGAGGCCGCAAACACCGAGCGAGACATCGTCAATAAAGAGACGACAACCGTTGCTCTCGACTACGGGGAAATCACTGTTGGAGCCGACGAAAAGGTCCGGCTGTATGGCGCACCCGGCCAAAAGCGATTCGACTTCATGTGGACGATTCTGAAGGAACGCGCAAAAGGGCTCATCCTCCTTGTCAATAACGATTCCCCGGACCCTCTTGCCGAGACCATTGAGTTCATGGCTGATTTCGCCGAGCTTGTCTCGCAAGGACGCGTGGTTGTTGGCATCACTCGCCGTGACATCGCGCGTAATCCCAGCCCCAACGATTATGGCGACGCGATTGATACTGCACACCCTGGATCGCTCGTGCCGGTGTTCACTGTTGATCCACGAGACCCCGCCCAGATGACAACAATTCTGCTGACCCTCATTGCCACCCTTGACTCTAAAGACGCGGCTTCGATCACTCAAGGAGTTACCCGATGACCGCCATTCACCGAAATTCCGAGGTTGTCGCTCTGTGCGCCTCAGCACTTGCCGATGTGCGTGAAATCGCGCCATCCCTCGTTCTCGCCCTCATTGTGAGCGACGATGGTTTTGAAGTCACCCACTCGCCAGACAACGCGATGGATGTCGGCCGCTTCGGCAGCATGACGAGCTCAGTGCAAGCACTCAGCGAAGCCGTCTCACGTGAGCTGCGCCTCGGCGACAGCGGCTACGTCGTCATTGCCGCGGAGGGCGGGCACGTGCTCCAGTTGCGAGTACCGGGTCAGCCGCTCATTCTCGCTGCCCAGTTCGATACCCACGAAACCCTCGGCAAGGCTCTCTCCAGTTCGAGGCGCTGTGTTGAGAATCTCAGCGCCGCTTTGTCGGAACGTGAATTGACTCCAATCGAATCGGACCTCGACTCCGAATAAGGACGGCACGTCCACAACGCCGACCACTTTGGTCGAGAAGTTTTCGCCCCACCCAACCCCGAAGGAAATACCCGAATGTCCAATATCACCCCATCACTCGAGTCCCTTGTTGCCGTCGATGGCGCCATGAGTGCGGCTCTCGTTGATAGCTCGACCGGCATGCTGCTTGGTGCAGCTGGTTCCGGAATCGACCTCGAAGTCGCCGCAGCAGGAAACACCGAAGTAGTTCGTGCGAAGCTACGCACGGTCAAGTCGCTCGGCCTGAACGACACCATCGATGACATTCTCATCACGCTCTCGACGCAATTCCACATCATTCGTCCGCTAGCGTCGACCCCCGAGGTCTTCATTTACCTCGTGCTTGACCGCGCGAAGTCGAACCTCGCTTTGGCTCGCCTCAAGGTCAAAGAGATCGACGGCCACCTCGAACTTTAAGCTTCAGGCTGGGGCGCGATCGGCGGTTCGTCGCCGCGCCCCCGCTTGCTCAAAATTCTCCAAATAGCGACGCTCGCCGCCACGAGCACAATCGCGTCGTCACCGAAACCCAAGGGGCCCGCAAAAATCTCGGGGATGATGTCCAGCGGCGACGCGCCATAGATCAACGCACCAAGACCAATGAGCACTGACTTGAGGATGGGGTTCATCCCTCAAGCGTATTGTGCCTAGCGACTCTCGGCGGTAATTCCCGACGTCGACTCGATAACCGCGGTCATCTTCTTCGAAAGGGCTTCGTAGAACATTGAGAGCGGGAACTCGTCATCGAGAACCTCATCCGTGTAGCCCTTGGGCATTCCCGCCAGAATCTCTGTCGGCAACCCCTTCGCCCACACCGATGCCGGGTGCGGGGTCAGTGTTGCTGAGACGAGATCGTACGCAGCGAGCCAGTGCGCCATTTTGGGCCGATCAATCGACTTCCAATACAGCTCGTCGATGAGATCACCGAGAGCAACAACAACGTCGGGAACGTCTTTCCAGTCGATCGCCAGACTCGTGTCGGTCCAGTGAAGAACGCGGTGTTGGTGAAGCCACGCGAACAACAATTGCCCGCCAACGGCGTCGTAGTTGCGGACCCTCTTGCCGGTGATCGCAAAACGGAAGATGCGGTCGAAGATAATCGCATACTGCACGAGAGGAGCGTGAGTGAGAATCTCTCGCTGGTTCTCGGAAAGCTCCGAGGGGTCCATGGCCGAGAGGGAGCGCTCTAGCCGCACAGCTTCTCGAAAAGCCGTGAGGTCGCAGCGCAGTTCTTCTAGCGAGTACAAGAAGTAGGGCATCCGCTGTTTAATCATGAATGGGTCAAACGGAAGGTCGCCCCGCATGTGGGTGCGGTCGTGAATGAGATCCCACATGATGAAAGTCTCTTCGGCGAGTTTTTGATCGTCGAGGAGTCGTGCGGCGTCTTCAGGAAGCTCGAGCTTCGTGATCTCGGATGCAGCCCGCACAACTCGCCGGTAGCGAGCAGCCTCGCGGTCCTGAAAGATTGCACCCCACGTGAAGGTGGGAATCTCGCGCATCGCGACGGTCTCGGGGAACAGCACGGCGGAGTTGGTGTCGTAGCCGGCAGTGAAGTCCAGAAAACGGATCGGCACAAAGAGCTTGTTTCCGTAGTCGGTAGCTTCGAGTTCTGCGATGAAGTCTGGCCACATCACTTCGATGAGCACGGCTTCGACGAATTTATTGGGGCTGCCGTTTTGAGTGTTCATGGGGAACACTACGAGGTGGCGAGTTCCGTCCACGCGGTCACGTTGCGGCTGAAACGCGACGAGCGAGTCGAGAAAGTCGGGCTGGCCGAGGCCCTGGTCAGACCACTTCTCGAAGTCGCTCACGAGTGCGGAGAGGTATTCGGCGTCGTGGGGGAACAACGGAGCAAGATCCTGGATGGCCGTGACAATGTGCTCGACGAGGCTTGTGGCAACGGGCACACTGTCAACGACCGCGCCCGTTGGATCTTGAAGGGGCTGCAAGTCGGCAATGGCGGCTTTGAGAGCGACCCACGCTGGGGAGTGAGCGACGTCCTCGACGACCTCGGGTTCTCCAACAATCGCGTTATGTGTAGTCATTCGGGACATGGTTCAACCTCCGATCGATCTCTAGTGAGCCTGTGTATCGAGGCTAATCGGCGGATCGTAGCGTTTGGTTGCGCCTGACGCGGAAAACGTGCGCCAAAGCACCCTTCGAACACACAAATAGCGCGTCAGGGCGATTTCTCACGCAATCAGAAGAACATCGGCCGATCGTCGTCGTCGCCATCGAGGGTCACGTCGACGACGACGGGAACATGATCGCTCGGGCCGTCGCCCTTGCGCTCGTCTCGGTGGATCGACGCATCGGTCACAAGATCTGCGAACTCTTGATTGCCCAGGATGAAATCGATGCGAATGCCTTCGTTGCGGGGGAATCGCAATTGTTTGTAATCCCAGTAGGTATAGCCCTCAGGAATGATGGGTCGCACGGTATCGATGAGGCCCATCTCGGCAAACGCTGCAAACGATGCGCGCTCTTCCGGCGAGACGTGAGTAGAGACACCGACGACAATGCTCGGGTCACCGTTATCGGCATCGGTGGGGATGATGTTGTAGTCGCCCATGAGAGCTATCGGAGCCTGCGGGTTGGCCCTCATCCACTCGGCGCTTGCGAGCCGGAGCTTCGCTAGCCAATCGAGTTTGTAGACCAAATGTGGGTCGTCGAGCCCGCGGCCGTTCGGCACGTACAGGCTCCACAGTCGGACTCCGTCGACGGTCACACCGAGCGCGCGTGCTTCGAGGGGTTGGTCGGGGCCTTCAGCGCCTTTGAGAAAACCGGGCTGGCCAGCAAAAGACGTTTCGACGTCGGTCATGGGGAGCCGGCTCGCGAAAGCGACTCCGTTCCACTGGTTGAGGCCGTGAGCGACGATGTCGTAGCCGGCATCCTCAAAAATGTCCGTGGGAAACTGCTCGGGCTTGCACTTGATCTCTTGCATTCCGAGAACATCGATATCTTCGCGAACGAGCCAATCAACGACTCGCGCTGCTCGAGTGCGGATTGAGTTCACGTTCCAGGTCGCTACACGCATAGAAGCAACGGTAGTAGCAAAGGCCGCTCCACTTTGCGCCTCGTGCCATAAAGTAAAGGGGTGAAAGACACCAAGGCTCAGCTCATCAACCACATCACTAGCGATGCGGTCTTCCACGGTGACTTCACCCTCACGAGTGGCAAGAAGGCCACGTACTACATCGATTTGCGCCGAGTGAGCCTCGATCACCGGGTAGCGCCCCTTATCGGCCAAGTGATGGTCGACCTCATCAAAGATATTCCGGATGTCGCCGCAGTCGGAGGCCTCACCATGGGCGCCGACCCCATCGCTGCCGCAGTGCTCCACCAGGGTGTCGCTCTCGGTCACTCCTATGACGCTTTTGTTGTGCGCAAGGAGCCTAAAGATCACGGCCGTGGCCGTCAGGTTGAAGGCCCCGATCTCGCCGGCAAGCGAGTGATCGTGTTGGAAGACACGTCGACAACCGGTGGTTCTCCGCTCGCCGCTATCGAGGCGCTGCTCAAGGTTGGTGCAGAAATCGCTGCAGTTGCTGTCGTTGTTGATCGCGACACTGGTGCGCGCGAAATCATCGAAGCTGCTGGGTACCCCTACTTCTTTGCGATCGGTCTCGAGGATCTGGGGCTCTCCAAGTGACCGAAGAGAAACCTCCGGGCGAGCCGTTTCGCTGGGATCTCACTCCCGGTGGCGCAAACGATGAGGCCACCCCGCCGCCTTCGACACCCCCAGCTCCGCCGGAGCCCGTCGATCAAGGATTTTTTATCGCTCTTGACCCGAGCGAGACCCTTGCGCAACCCGCACCAACTCCGCAGTCGGCACCAACTCCGCCTCCCGCACAAGGGACACAACCGCCCTCCAACGGTGCTCCGGGGTCCGGCGAAACTGGTTCGCCTTTCGTGGAAGAGCAGCCAACTCAAGCATTCGACTTTCAAGCTCCGTACGTGCAACCGGAGTTCACTCCTCCCGTGTATAGCACCAATGAGGAACTGGAGCGGCAGTTTCCGGCCTTCGACCAGTCGCTCGATGGAGCTTCTGCTGCACTCGTTGCTCAACCTGTTGGCATGGACGCGCCCACCGACGAATCCGCTCCAACGTCGGCGATAGATTCACTGTTCGGTGAGTCGAGCTTTCAAGAATATGATTCGGCGCTTGCCGTTGTTCCTGTTCAGTTCACGAGGCAGGACGTAACGGTTGTCGGTGGTGGTGAACCACCATCGAAACCACCTCGGCCACCCCTCGCGCGCAGCCAAAAGGTGTTGCTCTGGATCGCTGGCGGACTCATTGCAGCGCTCGCTTTGGTCGGATTGTTTTTGTTGGGAACGCAACTCGCTCCCGTACTCGCGCCAGAGCCGGTGCCGACACCCACGCCGTCACCAACATCGACAACATCACCTTTTGACGAGATTCTTGGCCCCGTGAGCCCTGGAGTCTATGACTGGGACGAGTTGCTCGGCACTGAGTGTGTCGACCCGTTTGTGTCGGCGTGGGAAGAAGAGTTCACAGTTGTCGATTGTGCGACACCGTTTAGCGCACAACTGGTTCACCGCGGAATGTTCACTGATTCCCAACTCGACCCATATCCGGGTTTCGATGTCTTGCAAGCTCGAATGAACTTGTTGTGCACGAGCCCCAGCTACATCAATTACTCCGTGGCTGTGCAGTTCACTGACATTCAGTTCTCGGCGAGCTTTGCGGCCAACGAAGAAGAATGGGTATCTGGTAACCGGGACTTCTTCTGTTTCGTCAACAGGTCAAGTGGTGAGCTATTCACCATGGGGGTCGCAATGCCAGACGCACCAGCGCCAATAATTCCGACGCGACCGGAGCTGGAGCCCTAAACGCTCTTAGCGTTCGGTCTCGAACTCGGGCTCGATGAGCTCTGCAACAGAACCGAGAATTTCATCGGGGCGGAACGGATACCTGTTGATCTCGCTCTCGTCGCTAATGCCGGTGAGCACAAGAATCGTGTGCAGGCCAGCCTCTATGCCCGCGACGATGTCGGTGTCCATGCGGTCGCCGATCATGCCCGTGTTTTCGGAGTGCGCGCCAATCTTGTTCATTGCCGAGCGGAACATCATGGGGTTGGGCTTGCCCACAACGTAGGGTTCCATTCCCGTCGCCTTGCTGATGAGGGCTGCGACGGCGCCGGTTGCGGGCATGGGGCCTTCGGCGCTCGGGCCCGTGGCATCCGGGTTGGTTGCGATAAATCGTGCGCCGTTGCCGATGAGCCTGATCGCCTTGGTGATGGCTTCAAAGGAGTAGTTGCGAGTTTCACCGATCACCACGTAGTCGGGGTTCGTTTCGGTCATGACAAAACCGGCTTCATGAAGAGCAGTCGTGATTCCCGCTTCACCAATAACAAAGGCAGAACCGCCGGGAATCTGTTGCTTCAGAAAGTCTGCCGTTGCGAGAGCGGACGTCCAAATGAATTCCTCAGGAACCTCGAGGCCCGAAGCCTTAAGCCGCGCACTCAAGTCGCGAGGAGTGAAAATCGAGTTGTTGGTGAGCACAAGGAAGGGCTTGCCCTGGTCGCGCCACTGCTGCAGAAGCTCAGCTGCCCCGGGAACTGGAGCGTTCTCGTGCACCAGCACGCCGTCCATGTCGGTAAGCCAGCACTCAATTTCGCCACGATTTGCCATGCAGTTATCGTAGCGTTGCGACGCTACGGGAACGTCACGAACTCTGTCGAGCTGCCGGTTGCTGATAGCCGTCGAGAAATGACACCAATCGCTTCCGGGTTCTGGTCGACAACCACAAACCGTCGACCGAGTTTTGCCGCGACAGCTCCTGTGGTCCCACTTCCGGCAAAAAAGTCGAGGACCCAATCGCCCTCCCTGCTGGATGCTTGCACGATGCGCCGCAGAATTCCCTCAGGTTTTTGCGTGGCGTACCCGGTCTTCTCTTTGCCCGTTGGTGAAACGATCGTGTGCCACCACACGTCAGTGGGGAGCTTTCCTCTCGCGGCCTTAGCCGCCGTCACCAAGCCCGGTGCCATGTACGGCTCTCGGTCCACCTCGGCGTTGTCGAAGTAATAGGTCGCCGGGTTTTTTACATACACAAGAATCGTGTCGTGTTTGGCGGGCCATTTGCGATTCGCTTTTGCGCCGTAGTCGTAGGCCCAAATGATTTCGTTGAGAAAAGACTCCCGGCCGAACAAGGCGTCGAGCACAACCTTGGCGTAGTGAACTTCCCGGTAGTCGAGGTGCAAGTAGAGAGTGCCCGTGTCGTTGAGCAGCCGCCACGCTTCTTCGAGCCTCGGCTCGAGAAACTCCCAATAGTCGGCGAACGCATCGTCATAGGAGTACAACAAACCCTTGACGGTTTCGTATGAGCGGCCCTGAAATCCGACTCTCGAGCCGCCCTCGGCGCGCTTTGTCGTGATCGACGTACGAGCTTGCACGCGGCCTGTATTGAACGGAGGATCGATGTAGATGAGTTGGAACGAAGCATCGGGCAGCGCCCGGATTACTCCGAGGTTATCGCCCGAAACCACAAGATTGGGGCTATCAGTCGACCACTGGCTCAACCACTCCGGAAGTGGTTGGGGGCTCGTTGATAGCATTCCCTGAGATTAACAGGGATACCCTCGATACCGTGCACGCCGCAGACAATAACCCCACTCACGAACTCTCCACCAACGGTGTTGGACCGTGGCAAGGGGAATGGCCAACCGACGAGTGGTACGACCACGAGCTCCTTGAGCGCGGCGACACTCGCAACGTCATCGACCGATACCGGTACTGGACGATGGCGGCAATCGTTGCCGACCTCGATGAACACCGCCACGAATTTCACGTCGCCATCGAAAACTGGCAACACGACATGAACATCGGGTCAATCGTCAGAAGCGCGAACGCATTTGCCGCAGACACCGTGCACATCATCGGACGCCGCCGCTGGAACAAACGCGGTGCCATGGTCACCGACCGATACCAGCACGTCATGCACCATGAGGATGTAGCCACTTTTGTGGCGTGGGCGCAGGGCGAGGGTATCCCCATTATCGGAATCGACAACATGCCAGGTGCAGTGTTGATCGAGACGTACGACATGCCCAAGCGCTGTGTGCTGTTGTTTGGGCAAGAGGGACCGGGTCTATCGCCCGAAGCGCTCGCCGCTTCCGAAGTGCTCGTCGAGATCAGCCAGTTCGGTTCCACACGCAGTCTCAACGCTTCTGCGGCTGCAGCTGTGACTATGCACTCGTGGATTTTGCAACACGCTCGGCCGCTCTAGCCACTACATCAGGCAGCCAGAGCTCGCAGCGTCAGCACCCAACCAGCCGAGCCGCTAGAGGGGAACGCGAAGCGACTTCTCGCGTCGGCCCGTGCGTTTGAGCACTTGAAGTCTCACGGCCAAGTAGATGAGAGCGAGGCCGATTGCGGCTGCCGGTACGGGCGTAAAACCCACAACAAGAATGACGCCAACCCCGGCGACGGCGAGGAAAACCTTGATGGCGGCAAGCCACGGTGGGGTGGCATCCTCGTTCGCCTTCTTTCGCGTGCGGTCGTACGAGGCGACGAGCAAAACCACAGGAATGAGCCCGACGGCTATCGCTGCGAAAAACAGTGGTCTGGTTTGCCACCAGAGTTCACTGAGAGGCTCGGGGAGCGGGAAGTTGGCGGTCAGCATCGTGAGAGCCACGATGACCACAACGGGCACGTGCCAGAGGTAGATCGTCATCGAGTTCGCGTTGACCCCACCTGCCGCACTCGCGAGCGACGGCACTCTCGACAGCCTCTGCAAGTACGGGTGCGCCCAACTGAAGAGCGAAATTTGCCCAACACCGAGAACGAGAATGCAAATAGTCGGCGGATTGAGGTTGACGTACATGTCCGTCGAATAACCCACAACGAGAGTGAGAAATACGAGAAGCCCAAAGGCTGCAACAAACATGCCAAACAGAAGTAGCTTGTTTCGCCTCAAAAACCAGCCGTCGGCGTACCAAAAACCCAATTGATGAACGAACAACCATACGAACAGAAAATTGAACGCACCCAATAGTGGCGCCTCAAGCACGGCAACAAGAGTGTCGATGATTATTGCGGCACCCAGCAAACCAAACAAGGTGCGTTTGGGTGCTCTCTCGTGAAGGTCAGCCATGAGGGGAATGAAACCCGCACAACCCAAATACACGGCGAGGAACCACAGCGGCTGGCCGATGCGGAACCCCACTTGGCTCACCACTTCATTGGGCACCCCGGCTATAGCGACAGCCGCAAGAGAGCCGATAATGAGGGCAATCGGGAGGAGCGCTGGATGGGCGAGCCGATGAACGCGTTGGCGAATGTACTCCCCGGCGCTCGCTCCTTGAGCCTTCATCCGTCGCCACTGGGTCATGCTCGAAAATCCACCGAGCAAAAAGAACAGCGGCATAACTTGCACGGCCCACGTTGTCCAAGCAAAAATCGGATGCCCTTCAAGGGCATTGGTTATGGCGAGTCCGTCCTCGCCAACGGTGATCCCGGCCATCATCGCGTGGAGGCCCACAACAACAATGAGGCACGCGGCCTTCACAAGGTCTACAGCTGAATCCCGCTCGATGGCGGTGGCACGCGTTGGTACAGTCTCTTGTTCGGCTGCAGCCACGCGACTGTCCCTTCTTGGCACGGTAACGCCCACCCTAGCGACAATTATTGCTAGAAATCTAGGGTTACAACGAGCGTGCATGGTGTGCCCAAGGCGCGACAGAACTCAATGGAAACATGCTCGCGATAGAATCGGGTGTAATCCCCCACCCACCATGCCGTAACCAGCCGGAGGAGATCAACGCATGCCAGCAATAGTCATCATCGGAGCCCAGTGGGGCGACGAGGGCAAAGGCAAGGCGACCGACCTTCTCGGCAGCCGCATCGACTACGTCGTGAAGTTCAACGGCGGCAACAACGCCGGTCACACAGTTGTGGTTGGCAACGAGAAGTACGCGTTGCACTTGTTGCCTTCTGGCATCCTCACCGAGGGAGTCATTCCGGTCATTTCCAACGGTGTTGTCATTGACATCGAGGTCATGTTCGAAGAACTCGACGCGCTCATCGCTCGTGGAGTCGACGTCTCGAAGCTGCTGGTTAGCGCGAACGCTCACGTCATCACCCAGTACCACCGCACTCTCGACAAGGTCACGGAACGTTTCCTCGGCAAGCGTCAGATTGGCACGACTGGCCGCGGAATCGGCCCGGCCTACGCCGACAAAATCAATCGCGTGGGAATCCGCATTCAAGACCTGTTTGACGAAAACATTTTGCGCCAAAAGGTCGAGGGTGCTCTTCACCAGAAGAACCACCTTCTCGTCAAGATTTACAACCGTCGCGCCATCCTCGTTGAAGAGATTGTCGACGATTTGCTGTCGTACGCCGAGCGCCTTCGCCCCATGGTTGCCGACACGGGCTTGCTCCTGAATCAAGCTCTGGATGCCGGCAAGACCGTGCTGTTCGAGGGTGGCCAGGCCACGATGCTCGACGTAGACCACGGAACGTACCCGTTTGTCACGTCATCCAACTCAACCTCCGGCGGTGCCGCTACAGGCTCGGGTGTCGCTCCCAACCGCATTGATCGAGTCATCGGTATCGTCAAGGCCTACACAACTCGCGTGGGCGCAGGCCCGTTCCCGACGGAGCTCTTCGATGAGTCTGGCGAGTTCTTGCGGGCCAAGGGATTCGAGTTTGGAACGACAACGGGTCGGCCGCGTCGCTGTGGATGGTACGACGCCCCGATTGCGCGTTACTCGGCGCGCATCAACGGTGTAACCGACTACGTCATGACAAAACTTGATGTGCTCACGGGCTTGAAGGAGATTCCCGTGTGTGTCGCGTACGACGTCGATGGAGTGCGAGTCGACGAAGTTCCTGCTTCGCAAACAGACTTCCACCACGCCAAGCCCATTTACGAGAATTTCCCAGGCTGGGATGAAGACATCACGGGAGCTCGCACTTTCGAGGATCTCCCCACAAACGCTCAAGACTACGTTCTCGCTATTGAGGCCATGAGCGGTTCCCGCATTTCGGCAATTGGGGTCGGCCCCGACCGCGAAGCGATCATCGTGCGGCACGATCTGGTTGATTAGGCCGCTCGCCTAGGAATACGCGACGCGTGGTGTCGTTGCACCCTGTATGACTTCTTTAGATTTCGGACCAGTAGTTCTCGGTGGCAACGTATTCGGCTGGACAGCCGATCGCGCGGCAAGCTTTGAGATTCTTGACGCTTTTGTTGATGCCGGCGGACGCTCGATCGACACCGCGGACGTCTACAGTGCGTGGGTTCCAGGTCATACCGGTGGCGAATCCGAGACCATCATCGGCGAGTGGTTCGCGGCGAGCGGCAAGAGAGACAGCGTCTCGATTGCGACCAAGGTTTTTGCGCACGCTGATCGTTCAGGCTTGAGCGCAGCAAACATTGCTGCTGCCGTCGACGATTCTCTTCGGCGACTCCAGACCGACCGAATCGACCTCTACTACGCACACCGTGACGACGAGGATGTTGAGCAGCACGAATACCTCACGGCTTTTGACGCACTCGTGAGGGCGGGAAAGGTTCGAGAGATCGGGGCATCCAACTTCTCTTCTGCGCGACTTCGCACAGCTGTTGCAGTCTCGCGCGAAGCGGGCCTCACGCCGTTCACTGTTGCTCAAGACAAGTGGAGTCTCGTGGAGCGAGATATCGAGGCTGACCTTGTCCCAACTCTTGGCGACCTCGCCATCGTCGAACTGCCCTATTCCTCGCTTGCGAGTGGCTTCTTGAGCGGCAAGTATCGCGCAGGTCTTTCGGTCGACTCGGTTCGGGCGGGCGGAGCCTCCGCGTACCTCGAGAACCCCAAAAACCTCGAATTGCTTTCGGTCCTTGACGAGCTAGCCGAGAGCTACCGCTCAACTGTTCCAGCCGTGGCCTTGTCGTGGTTACGGGCCCAAGCAATCGTCGGAGCCCCTATCGCGAGTGCGCGAACTCTAGAGCAGCTTCCGTCACTCCTTGATGTCGTTGACCTCTCAGTGGCCGACGTGGCGCGCTTGGCGGCGGCAACCGCCTGATCAGCTCGCAAGCGATGCGCCTCACCTGATTCGCGGCAGGGGATGCGGGCTGACAGGATTGCATTATGCCTGCAGTTCGCCCCCAGCCTCGTGAAATTGTTGGCGAGCGTGTTCGCCTCGCTCCACTGGAGCACGCAGATCTTCCCGCGCTATTTGATGCGATTGGGCATCCCGTAGTTTTTGCCGGCGGTTACGGTGGTGGGCCCGCGGGCTACACAGACACCGTGGAAGGGTTCATTGCCTTCGCTGAGAAATACTACGGCTGGACGTCGAACAACGTCTACGGAGTGTGGCTCGTGGGAGGACCCCACAATGGAGTGCTCGTCGGAACAAGCACCCTTGGCGACTTCGAGGAAG
>Ga0070753_1000115_pt1 | contig 51592 bp, 69 predicted proteins | sample VirMetDEL_Aug_31_FD_77441 | JGI IMG/M metagenome (GOLD analysis project Ga0070753, IMG submission 77441) | Aqueous microbial communities from the Delaware River and Bay under freshwater to marine salinity gradient to study organic matter... | ecosystem: Environmental > Aquatic > Marine > Coastal... | reverse complement strand
CTGCTGATAGTCTGGGTCGTCTGTGTCCTTTACAGGGAATACATAATTAGTAGTACCATCACTGAACACCTGATCTCCTGCGTCAGTACGCGATATGGCTGGGGTTGAAAGCTTGCCTTCATGCCTAACCCCTATCGTGCTCTCTGCAGATCTTGATTTAGCAGGGAGAACTGTCTCGACGACACTAAACCCTGTGGTCTCTCCAGAGTCACTCCCGTATAGCGGGCCTACTGGATTTGTTGGGCTAACAACGGGATTGAATACCGCGTAAAGAGTATAGCTCTCAGAATTTTCGTAAGTGTTTGTAAGCTTTAGGTAATTGTGAAGCGCAAAGGCTCCAGAAACCTTAGTAAACCCAGAAGATGATCCCGCGTCAAGTTTGGTTATGTTCCCCACAGAGGAAGCAAGGTCTATATCATAAGTAGACCCTCCAGTCCCGCTGTTTGCTAGCGCAGTCAACTCGAATGGTGAGGATGCGTTATAGGTACCCTCTTCAAACTCGTAATCTATCTCAGGTCTAAGGTTGACTGAAATGAAGTCAATGTCGTTTACGACAGCTCCTGTGGCTGCAGTAAATGCGCTGTCAAGCTGGAAGCTGGGTTCTTTTGTTACTCTGTTTATGGGGTGTGTCTTGATCGTTGCTCCAACGGACACAGATGTTCTAACCTCCTTAAGACTAGACCCCTGATCAACAGAGTCGAACCTCATTACGGCTGGGGACTGGTCACTGCTAAGGAAGTTCATGACTGACTCGATCAAGTCAACCTCCTTCCCATCCTCACAGTTTACAACAACCTTTGTCTTCTCAAATGACTCACCGTCAGTCAGTTGGTTTTCTTCGTATGGTGTGGCGTTATTGAAGTACATGACAACACCGCCCTTGATGGCAGTGATGTACGACATAGAGTCTGCACTTACTCCAAAGACGCTAAGCCCATCCCCTTCCTCTGAAGAAGATGAGCTTAGCAGACTTAGGTCTTCCTTCCTAAATAGAAAGTACTTACGCTTCACGATTAGATCAAGTGTGTAAACACGAAGTTTACTTCAGCGTCTGTGTTGGTCGTGACATCGTGGTTGCTATGCAGGAACGTGAGGTAGATGGTTCTATCTGAGTCAGTGTAAGCGTCAGCGTCACCAGGAGCTGCCGCGTCATGCTGAGAGTCACCTACCCATCCTGCAGCATCTCTACCGTTTTTCAAGTAAAAGACAGCGTTGGATGGAATTTCAGTTCCAACATCCAGGAATCCGTCTGGATTACTTGCAATCTGAGCGCCACTGCTTTCAGTTCCAATCTCGTATCCAGCCTCTGATGATGCAGCGTGAGTTGAAGTCTTAGTAAATCTCACGATTACTTCAGACAAGATGGTGCCAGCAGGCTGCTCAACTTCAATGATAGCTCCGTCAGCGTTCTTTGTAAACACATCAGTGGCAGTCACTCTCTTCGCTGCTGTTACAGCGCCAGATGTATGCTTATATGTAGTAGCCATATCTTGAAAGATTAAGAAGCTAAGAGAAGGCCCCGAAGGGCCCTCTCGTCACTTTAGGTTAATTATCCCTTGAGAGCAACGTGCTGATTAGCAGCGCGAGTGATCAAAGCGATCTCAGAACGGTAGTGCATTTCCGCGACGTCCTTAGACAACTCGTTGTGTCCGAAGACACCACCACCGCGTACCCAGTGCTCGAGCTCACGGCTGTAACCGTTTGCCTCCTTGTAGTTCAACTCCAATGCTGGGGCCTTAGTACCAGTGCGTGGATCAGTGACCTGAGTCAAAGGAATCATAGCACCCATGTACTTAGTAGAAGCACCCAACAAGGTAGGATCGTTCAACAGCTTCCAGTCGTGCTTGTGGAAAGTGTACCCACCGCGAGTGAAGCTCTTGAATCCAAGCTGAACAGCCATGTCTGGTGAGTTCTGGAATGCACCGAACTGACCTGGGAGACCAGCTGTCACACCAGTAGCGATACCAGCAGCAAGCATGTCGTCGATAGCCAAGTCCTGAGTTCTGTTGACGTACATAGCGTACTCACCAGGAGCACCTTGCTTATCGAGCTCAATGATGATGTTATCAAACTCAGCGAAAGAATCGAGAGGGTTGGCGCTACCGTTAGTAACCTCAATACCTCTGTCAGCAATAGCTGCGAAGTAACCTTCAGAACCAGCGACAGATCCTGGCTCAGAAGAAATGGTGTCACCAGAATCTGACTGCTCACCAAAGAGCATCATCATCTCGCGTCTGTCCAAGAAACGCTGACGAGTCTCCTGCTCACCGTGGATGTACCATCTGTAATCGCCACCGACATTCACCCAACCAATGTTGGTAGCCTGTGATCCGTTTACTTCGTACTTATCCTTGATGATCATGAAGGAATTCTGACGCTTAGTGGCGTCTGTGGTCATGAACTTTGAAGGAGCTTCAGTACCTTGATCGTACATGTTACCCAAGATGATCAGCTCGTCACCTGCCGTCCAAGCAGTGTTAGATGTAGAACCGTCGAGTCTCTTGAATTTATTCACATCTGTTCCAGAGAGAGAAGTTGCAATGAACACTTCACCAGTAGTTGCGTTCATAACAACATCCTGAAGCTGAAGTTCTGAGATCGCAGTAATACCAGTGATTTCTCCACCAGTGCCTGCTGGTGATCCAGCAACAGTTACCTTGGCGTGACGGCGTTGCTCCTCCCAGTACTGAACGAAGTCGTTCGTACCAGCAGACTTGGTTGCGCCAGTCAATTCCAAAAATCCAGTGATACCTTGATCACCATACGTCTTGATCAACAGATCTCTGTTGTCATTCTTATTGACCTTAAGCAACGCATCAATAGTAGTGTACTTGTCAGGTGACGAAGTAAACGTTGCATAAGAGTCAGAACCATTCTTAGCTACTGTAGCCATAATTTCTTAGTCTTAGATGTTAAAAGTCATTTTGTTTCCGTTACCGAGAATAGTTTTTAGTTGATCGGTAAGCGGATTAGAAGTTGGTGCTTGACCTTGAACTGGAGCCTTCGTGGATACGTTGGCTGCCTTGCTCACAACCCCTCTCTGACCATCGCTCAATCCCTGTCTGTAAACAGAAGAGACAATCTGATCGATGTTGTCGAGAACAGTTCTGTGAGATGACAGTGTGTCATAATCCCAGCTCCCGTCGTCGCGTACATAAGGGTCGAAGAACTCGTCAAGCTTTGCGTTCTTCTCCTTGAGTGAGGACTTGTATTGATCGTTCAAACCGAACGTCCAGGTCTTGCCATTTCCTAGGTCAAACTCTAACCCAGTCAAGGCGTCAACCTCCTTGCTCATGTTTGAAATCCACTCGTCCGTGATGATGGGGTCTTCATCAACCTGTGACTGCTGCTGAACTGGGAGCTTGTAAGAATCTCTCATTCTTCCGATAGCCTCCTTTGCGTTCTGTGCATCAATCTTCAGCTGAAGCTGTGCCATCTTGACTTCTTCCTGACTGTACATATCAGGATTCAGTTTATACTTGCCTTGCATGAGAGTGTTCACCTCATCAGGGGAGAGTGAGCTGTACTCAGTGGCCATGTGCACACGTACTGCGCTGTAGTCATCCATCTCGGATGGGTTCAGTCGCTGGTATGCAAACCAGTCCTCTGGTGATCTGCCCGTTTCCTCAACGAATCTGGCGATAGCCTCTACACGCTCGTCAAGTTGTTGTTGTGGTTGTTGCCCTACTGACCCAGAATCTTCAAGCGTCTGCGGTTGACCTCCAAACCTCTCGTTCAGATACTCTCCCATCATACGCCCTGCCTCTTCGTCAGAAAGCGTTGGTTGCGTTGTTGGTGCAGCCTCAGGGTCTACGTAAGGTGTCTCCTCGTACTGCTGTGGTTCTGGCTGCACTTCAACAGCCTCCTCTTGCTGAGGGGTTTCATTAAAGCTTGCTGCCAGATCGTCTACGTTGTCAAAGAACTGAAGTCCAGATGATGATTCCTGGACTTCTGGTTGCGCTTGTTCTACCTCTTGAATTTCTTGCTCCACTGCTGGAGCTTCAGATTGAATTTGATCTTCCATATTAAATTATTTGTAGTATGCGATGCACTTAGCGGTACCACCCACATCTATGCTTGTGAATGCCCCGTATATAGTGGCCCCTGCTGGGAGTGTAATAGACACATTCGCAGTAGCTGCTGTCTCAGAAAAACCTGAGTCGTATTCATAAATACCGCTACCCTTTACCGTGATAGTTCCAGCAGTCAAACATTGAATAGCATAAAAGTCGCCAGTAGCTACCTGATCCTCATCGAGGAGATAGAAGCCCTTCGGAAATGAATTTGATGGGTGTGCCATTATCCTAGTGTTGTAGATGAATTGTCAAGGCCAAACACAGCATACTCTACCAACTGATCAACGTCAGTTCCGTAAGCCTTAAAGGTCTGACCGTTAGGGACAGGGATAAAAGCAAACTCGCCGCCACCAATCTTAGCGATGTCGATGTCGTCGGTTGTTCCATCTGCCCACAAGTACACAAACTTTTCAAGATCTGTTGCGAGATTTCTAATGTACAAGTAGGCTCTATCTAGCTTATCTGACGCCTTGTAGATTACTGGGTTACCTGCAGCAGAAGAGGTCGGAGCCAACTTGACTCGCGTCACACTTCCAGCATCAGCAGTAAACGTCTTGGCAGCTGTGATCGCAACAGGTGTTGCCAATACGTCGTCTGTGGCTAGAGTTACGTTTACTCTAACTGTACCCATTATACGTGGTAGATGATCATGTACTCCAAGGTCATGGCAGTTGCCACGCTTGGAGTGACGGTGATGTCAGAAGCTGTGCTTGCGTCGTAGGGGAAGAGTGTCCAGTCTCCAGCGTAGAGCCTCCCCATGTTCTTGCCCCCTACACTTGCAGCTGGAGATCCTGTGATTGTAGCCGCATCTGCAATCTTGATGGTGAAGTACTCAGAGCTCACCGTGCTTGGGTTTCTGAGGTAAACCTTGAATCCAGGGTCAGTGGCACTGTAATCAGCATCCCCGAAGAGGAGGACTTCGTCATCGGAGGTAAAAGTTTTTCTGGCTACACCAGAGGTTTGATCAAGACCAGTGACGCTGTTCCCCTTTGTAAGCGTCGCGGTAGACGAGAGAGACAGAGCGTCACCAGTGAGGTCAGAACTGGATAGCGTGATTGTTGCAGTAGTAGTTGCCATTGCTTAGTTATCTTGAAAAGTTTGTTGCAAATATAGCAAGAATTATCTGTGTCTCCTTGCGATGAGTCTGGCACGCCTAGGTTGACTGCTGTGTTGCTTGCCAGCTTCAGTGTCTTTTCTCTTCTTAGCAGTGGTTGCTGCATACTCTTCGTCGGACATAGCCTCGATCGCAGACTCTGGCAGATAGCGCTCACCAGTAGCATCCTTACCTTGAGTAGAGGGCTTGCCGCTCTTGGTTCTCCACTTTTGATTAGTCCACATCTTCAGGGACTTCTGTGACTTCTTCAACCCCATTATTTCCTGTCCCTGTATCCTCCCCCTGCAGCCTTGTAAGCCTTGGCAAGCATCTGAGCCTTACGAGCTGACCACTGACCTGGTCTACCGCCCTTACCGCCTGCCTTGATTCTGTTAAAGAGACGCTTCCGCAGACTTGGTTTGGTGTAGTTCCCTGCCTCGTTGACTCTGCTCTTGTTCTTACCCATGATTCACAAGTTTGAACTTAGCGTTTTCTACAGCACCTGGGTGTGGCTTGTACTCACCCTTCATCAGGAAGTACCTACCGTTCTCCTGCATCCAGTGGTAGCCAGATGGAGGTGGGACGTCCATAGTCTTCTGAGTGATCTTGAGCTTGCCCCCCTTGTTGTACTTGACAGCCTTCATCTTACCACTTTACCTTGTTGGCCCAGTACGCCGCGCTCAACTTGCCCTTGGCAATATTCTTGGCATGACGAGCCTTGAATGACTTGCGCTGCGTTGCGTTCTGATTTGTCTTAGCCCCTTGCTCACCAAAGCGAATGAGCTTCACAACGTCACCGACCTTAGCCAGAACGATGTGAGATTTCTTAGGATGCTTGGGGGTAGCCTTAGGTTTGTTGACACCCTTTAAGTTGTGCTTCTTAAGTAGGTTCTTTACTCTTGTGCTCTGGGACATGGAGCAAATATAATTAAGACACCAAAAACACTATGGAGTAGTGACTGCCGCCAAAGGCGTCATTGACTTGCTCTACAGTTCCGTTGATATCCACATCCCCAGAAGAGGTGTTTACAACAAACTTTACGTTGGATGCAGAGTTGATGCTAGCTCTCGCGGAACCAGAATCTACGGCTGTAGCTGTGATTGCGGAAAGCTGGCCAGTGCTGAGGACGTCTTCAAAAGAATCTGCAGGGCCACCCGTATACCCAATACCAAAAACAGGCTCTTTCATTGGCGTGGCCACGCCGTCCAGGTACAGTGTTATTTGATTTGACTGAATCATGAAACCGTAATACTTAAGTCTTCAACCCTAAAGTCAACACTACCCGCAGCAAAAAGTTGAACAAAAACACCCAGATACCATTGATTACCAGCTTGGCTTAAACACGCCGTGGGGGATGATTGAGTTAAAGTGAACGTCTGCTCACTTGCGCTACTAAAGGCAAACTGAGTCGCTGCAGCAAATTGGCCTGCAGATGGAGAAACTACTTGAATTGCAATGGTGGTGTTTGTAGTCACCTTAACCGTTATAGAGTACGTAGCAGAATCTGTGGACGACAAACCGTCAAGCAACATCGCTCCATTAGCCCCGTAAGTGGCTTGAGAAACGCCCTGACCAACATTCGAGCTAATCATATCTGTTGATGACGACGTAGCTGTTGCTGACGGGAACTGATAGTAAAAGGTAGCTGTATTCGTAACATCTGTGGCGTACCCAGAGTATGAATACGTCCCTCCTCTAGATACAGCATTGCCGAACGAAAGATTTCCGCTCCCGTCAGTCTTTAAGACATCGCCTGAGCTTCCAGCACTTGTGGGGAAAGTGAGGTTCGTTGTCGGAAGTATGACCGAAACGTTTCCACTCATAGATCCAGACGTAGCTATAGTAACGGCATTTGAGTTGCCATTATCAAACATCCTGATTGAAGAGTCTTCAATGTCCCCATCAATCGTCAGCCTGTTGTTTATCTGAACGTTGCCTGCGGGAAAGAACTTTATCTCACTTGTACCTCCATTCTTAAAGTCGAGCGTATTCCCATTCATCTCAACAACTCTGGCCCCGCTAAGCGTAAGATCAGTGCTTCCTAAGTTAACATCGGTAGGCTGATCTGAAAGGTCGTTGTAGCTACCGCTCGTAGCTACATCCGCCAGAGTGGTAGGCGTGGCTACGCCAGAAGCATTACCAATCCAGGTTTGGCCATTAGGAATGTTTGGTACATCGTTAGCCCTTCCAGCACCCATGATAATGCCAGAGATCTTGTTGCCAGATGTGTTGACCTTGATGATAATCCCAAGGTTCTGAATGGCGTTTGTTCCTGTTGGTTTTGTAGTTGTCCACCCACCAGAAGCACCGAGATATACGGTCTGACCTTCTGTATAGATAGAAGCGTCAGGCACATCAACGTTGTTGATAAAGCCCAGAGCAATACCCTTCCCTTCACCTTCATCCGCAAGATCCTCGTCAAGCACAAAGTGAGCTGGGTAGTTTGTGGCTGCGTCAGCCGCAATAACCTCAGCAAGATTGCCTACGCTACCAGTGACGTGTACTGGAGTCCCTTTGGATAATGGGCCACCGCTTACGTTCTTTACGTTTTCTGCGATGGTCTGAGGGTAGGCAAAGGAAACGGTTCCAGCGCCGTCAGTCATAAGAACTTGCCTGTCAGTTCCGTCAGCAGCTGGGAGCGTGTAAGCACTCCACTTCGTGTCGTAATCAGTTGCGCTGTTCTTCTGAAGGAATTCATTTTCATTTCCTCCAACGATTACACCTGCGCCATCTGCTCCATCGGCACCAGTAGCGCCAGTAGCACCAGTAGCGCCAGTCTCTCCAGTATCCCCCTTTGGACCCTTACTCGTTACAGTAATAGATGAGTCAGCAGGCGCTGTAATTTCTACCGAGTAACCATCTTGATTTGTTACTGTAATACTCATTGTTAGATGCCAGTTTGTACTGCCTCTGAAATGTCTTGATTGACTCTAAACGCACCCTTCAGGATTGTGGTGTGCACATCAACACCAGTCGTGGTGTTTGGTTTGATCTGCTGAAGGTCATAGATGTAGTTACCTGCAGGAACCTGACGCATTGTCGTTGCAGTGGCTGTGATGGTTACGTTACCGCTATCGTCTGTGACAAAGGACTCGAAGCTTCTCTCTTGACCCTTTGCATCAACTGCCTTAGAACCCAAGCCCTTGGTACCTATAATCAAGCCCGAAGCTCCCTTCTCAACGGCAGAAGCGTTGCCATCCCTAACTTGCATAACGAAGCTGTAGTTGTCCGTGGCGAGAGGCAGGGCTACACCATCAGAATCCTTCAGGGTCACCGTAAGTGAGAACGTGTCTCCACGACGGCATGTGATATCAAGCTTTTCGCTTACGTCTAAATTTACCTTTTTCGCCATTTTAGATCATAGGTATTTGAGGTTCCATCCCCTTTCTCTTGTCGATAAGCTTGGCCTGCTCTTCAGCCTGCTTCTTTACTCTATCGTCCTTTTTAGTTTCCTTAAAGACTTCGATCTTCTCCTTGAACTCTTGATCGTCAGTCTTGAATCCTAGTGTTGCCTGAGCTCTGATGAGTTCGATTTCTCTTCTGTACTGATGTCTGACCTCCTCAAGCTGCATCTCCATCTGAGTCTTGAGCTGCATCTTCTGCTGCTCCATCTGGAACTCCATCTGCATCCTTTGCTGTTCAGCCTGTGCAGCAGCCTGCTGAGCCTGTTGAGCGGCCTGAGCTTGCATCTGAGAGTTCTGTTGCGCCTGCTCTTGCTGCTCCTTCATGCGCTTCTTGCGGCGAACAATCAAAAGTCTTTCGGCCTGATTAACATCCTTAAGGCTTCTAATGGCCATGGCGTCTTCAAGGTCTATCTGCTGTTGCGCAAGTGACTGCTGAATGTTCTGCTCCAAGTACACCTTGTCCTGATCCTCCATTTCCTTCTTGATCAGTACACCGAAGTTGTACATAGGTAGATCTGCGAATCCAGACAGGGCAGCCATGTTCTCCTTCCCGATAGCGTTCTGATAGATCTGCATCAGGATGGAGTCAGGTGGGATGATCTGAAGACATCTAACTACGTCCTGGCAAACCTGCTTGAACAGGATCGTAGACGCATTCGTAATGTCATACGTTGCATTGTTACCAGCCGCAATAGCTTGCTGCTGAACACCGACGAGGGTGTCACCCTTCGGAGTTGATGCATCCATCATCTCGTTGATGCCCGTAGTATCACGGATCATGTTGAGATAGTGGTTGTACAGCGTGATGAGCTCGTTGATGTTGCGAATGCTGTTGGGGATCTGCTGGATAGGCGCACCCTGGAATCCACCCTCAGCGTTCTTACTTCTGTAGTAGAACACACCAGTCTGCTCGTAGATGTCATGCAGCTCCAACGGCTGTAGCTCTCCACCCTTACCTAGCTGTACGTTCTCCAACCCCTCAATGTCAATGATCAACCCGTCAGGCTTAGCCTTTGCGATGGACTGTTGAATCTTAAGGTGAGTAATCTGGAGCATGTCTGCAAACCCGATACACCCCTCCACCATGCTCTTGGGCATCATATCCCTAAGGTTGGTGGCAACAACAGAGTACGACATACGAGCCTTGGTTACGTCGTGCATGTTTCTGGGCACGTTGGTCTTAAGGCCGTAGTTAATCAGGTAGTCACAATCCAGAACGAGCATCCCACCATAGATTGACGAGATCTCCATCTTGTGAGGTGTGCGTTCGTAGACCCCCTTATTAGACTTCTCCTTGTACTCAAAACCCTCGTAGTAGAAACCAGTATTCCCGTACTGATTTTCTTTCTCCTCAAAGTACATGCAGTCGACAGAGATGAACTCAAAGTCCAACACGTCAACCATATACTCCTCATACCCGTACACGTTTCTCCCAAGCGTATCATCATAGTACACTTGGTTCATCTTGTTGTAGTCGCTGTTGTGGCTCTTAGACTTCTCAGCAATCTTCTTGTACTGCTCATCCGTCAACTCATCACCAGCGATACGCTTAAGCTCCTGAATGGAGATGGTTCTGATGTGACCTGCGTATACGATGTCAGAGAAATTGGGGTCATCGGTGGAGCTGTGAATAAACTTCACAGGATCTACATATGACGTCTTGATCCCATAGGTGGGGTCATTGTCCCTCTTGACAACAGCCATCCCGCATGCAACCAAATCCTGCACACATCTTCTGTACACGTTGTCCGAGAAGTCGTTCCACTCTAGCGTGAGATTTGTGGCAATCTGCCCAGCAATCTCGGCGTCTGTCTTGATGTTTGTCTCAAGAAGAATCTCCGCCTCCTCCGCTGTGTCAGGCAAATTCTCTGGATCTTGATCTAAAACCAACCCGCCAGTCATCTCCTTGAGAGCTTGAAGCTGCTCCTTCATCTGAACCTGGTTCATGATTCTCTGCTTCTGCTTGTTCTTGGCAGAGGTAGAGATGGGGTCAATCGCTTCAAGGTTAGGGTAAGGGGCTCTTGACAGAATCTTGTTCACTACGATGCGAGCGAACTTGGGGAGGATAGGTACTGGAGTGTAGTCTAAGTTTATCAGAGATCCATCGCCATTGTTAGGATCTAGGGACGTAAGGATCTGCTTGTAGATCGTGGTGTCCTGAACACCGTTGGCGTAGTCTCTGTTCTTCTCAAACGTTCTCGCTCTCTTCTTATATAGGGACTGTTCGTCCTGAATCTTCCCCCACTGATTCTCAATAGCCTTCGCGTACTTCAACCCGTAGTCCTGAGACATCTTGGTCTCCCGTGAGGCTAGAGGGTCGGGAAAGTTCTTTGAATACTTCCTAGTGTTATTATACATTCCGCGAAGTGGTGAGTTGCATGCAGTTGCAAATATAGTGGAAATCCTATGTTTACTTGAACCTACGCAAGAACACCCTTTCAGAAAAGTCAGATGGTGGCTTCTTTGGTTTTGCTTTCTGAGCACCAAGCAGCGCCAACCCTGAACTAATCGTAAGGTCGAACTTGGTTCTGTTGTCAATCTTGTACCCAATCCAATCCTCAAGAGTCCTATTGAAGTACATCTTCCCGTGCTCCCCAGTATCTCTATTTATCCCCACATGATCGTGTATGTAGGCTTCAATGGCATGGGCGTGCGACTGGATCACATCCTGAGAGTTAGAGGGGATACCCTTGGTCTTGGTCTTTGCGCTACCGCCACTGGTTAAGTGCTCTGGCCTATCCATTAGATAACCATCGTAACCTCTTGATTCAAAGTATCTTGCAATACCGTACTTATTGTTTTCAATTAAGATAGGGTACCCGTAAAAGAACGCAGCCTTAAGGACGTCCTCATAGAAGATCTTGGCTAGAGGTGGACGAGATGCATACTCCACTACGAACATGTTCGATGGGTACTCCATGTGAAACTTGTTGTAGAGGTGCAGCGCCCCCTTAGACCCACGTCCGTCGACGGTGGCATCAAGGTCGTAGGAGTCAACCCCACCCACCCCTAGCTCTGCATTCGGTGCAACGAGCTTGCCTCGCTGCTCAATCTTATTATTTCTTAGTTCAGCTGGTGGCATCCAAGCAACCCTAAACCTACCCTTTGGGTCTGGGTCAAACAGTACCTCAGTGTCCTGCTCCCCGTTCTTCCAAACGAAGTTACCCCTGACGACAGGGTTAGGGAAGAGTTCGTCATTGTACTGTATCTGCTCGTAGATCTGACCTATGTTGAACAGACTACCGTCGATGCTGTCCCTGAAGGCTTCGTCAGTGCTGAAGGGGAACTGCCTCGTTACCTCGTTGAGTTCTGAGGGGTCTCCTTTAAGGCTCTCCCTCTCGTTCTTAAGGTACGTCTTAGCCCCGATAGTAATACTATCCCCATCAAGCCCGTCCACAGGGCTATCAGGATCGTCAACGATGGGTCGACCGTGTCGGTCAAAAAATCCTTCAAGTGATTCATAGGCTGGAATAAATAAGCGGTACAAGCCAGATCTGGTCCTACCGTTTGCGTTTCTTTCTTCTGGGTTGGAGTCCTCCCAAAGGTCCTTGTACTCCCTCCCACCCTTATCCATAGGGTTTACAGTGGAGCCGACCAAGGCCTTCCCCACAATCTTTCTACCCACAATCAAACACGTGCGCTGAATTCTCCAAGCGTCACGAATGTCCGTAGGCTTCTCCCACTTACCAGCCTCATCCAAGTACAACAGGTGAAGCTTCTCACCGTCGTATGCGTTGTTGGTGGTGTTCTTCCAGTTGATCAGCGTATTAAGAGCCTCGCCCGTCTGCGCAGTCTTATTCTTCTTCGTGATTCTCTTACTCGGCTCGCGAAAAGCCAGCTCCATGCGCGGATTGGTCGTTCCATCCTGAATAGGTTTGAAGAAGAAGGGATAGTGTCTGAACATGTACACCACCTTCTTCATGAATATATTCTCCTGGGCGTCCTTACCAGTCTTCGACTGTATCCCCAAGAGCTTGTCCTTGACTTGTGTGGCTTCGTCCAGAAGCACAGCAGAGCAGATGTTAGTGTATCCGCTCCGCCTACATTTAGTATACAGCTGCCCGATACATCGGGGGTCCGCCTCACACGCAGACAAATGTACGAAAATATCTCTTTGGAACTCAAGATAGTCTGGATAACCCACATCCATCTTGGTCCACTGGAGCATCATGTAATGCCTGCCCGTAATATACGTAGGCCTACCATCGTTGTAAAACCAAAAGCCCTCACGACGACGACGAAACTCCTCCTCGATATACGGACGAAACTTCTCCCTGAACTCTCTTGGCGACTCGGACCACTCATCCATGCTCTTAATCCGAAGCAACTCCTTTGGCATAGGAATCCTCTCCCACAACTGCAAGTGGTTTGGACGTCCATATCCAACAATTTCTTCTTCGGGGGGCTGAGCGGGAAGTGCAATGTCAAGATCGCCAATCCTAACAATTTCTCCCTCTGTACCGTTGGGACAAATCTGGATAATATATTCATCAGTAGACTTGGCCATACCGATTGCTCCTGAAGCTAGGGGCTCCAGACTTTGGGTTCTTTAACTCCATGTACTTACCACATGGACACTTAACGTTATGAACAGCCTCCCCGTCAATAATCTTGATAGAAGCCTTGTCCCTTGTTTCTTCGTGCTCGCAGCACTTACACACATAGTTAGCCATAAGACATTGATATTCAGTCATTGTACCCCCACCTGGAATCGAACCAAGATTACCGCTTTAGAAGAGCGGAGTTTTATCCGTTAAACTATAGGGGCAGTAGTTATTTCTTCTTTCTCCTTTCGTAAGTCTTTCTTCTATGACAGTTAGCGCATCTGACGTCGCACTTCCTGATCTCGTTCTTTATAGCTTCTATGCTGTAAGAGTTGTTAACCATGTCGGCGACGTTCTTGATCTTCTTACCTCTTACGTGATCAAACTCAAGGACTATAGGGTCTGACTCCCCGCAGTCAACACAGCTCAAAAGCACCTTGACTCTCCGAACAAACTCTCTCGCCCACTTTCTTCTATTCTTGTTTCGCTTTAAGCTCCTCTCCTTGTACAGAGCCTTGTTGCGCCGATAGTGATCCTTAGAGGCCCTGCTTTGATCTTCCTTGCTTTTGTAGGCCATAGTTAACGACCCTGACCCCTGTTAGACTTCACGTAGTTCTTAGAGCTCTTGTGCTTAGAGTACTTGGTCTTTGCATGCACTCCCTTTCGGCGCACGCGCCTGGACTTGTAGTTTGATTCCTGAACCTTTGCCATGTTATTTAATTTGTCCGCAAGGTGGGGCTTGAACCCACATGTAACCAGTTACCCTTTCGACAAGGTATAAGCTTGAGGGGATACTTGCGGTGTAAAGTTACTTAGAGAATCTTTCCGCGAACCCCCCTGAGTAATCTTTTTCTTGTTCTATCTCACCGCTCTGCTTAAGATCCCTCACCATCTGCTCAAGTCTTTGCCTTTCCACTAGCAACTCCTTGGCGTCAATAGCTGTCTGCTTGATGGATTGAAGCTCAGCCTTTCTAGATGCACCGCCTGCCTCTGGGTCGACAGGCTTCTTGATCTCCTCAATCATGTTGTTGATGGCGATCTCCATGCTGTGCATGAGCTTCTCCGCAGCATCAATCGTTGTGAACTTCTTCCTCGACATAAAGCAAATCTTCAGCTCTGGTTCTGTAATACTCCTTACCGTCAATCTTGAGTCTGTAGTCTCTGTTCTTGGCAAACCCAACGACATCCCCTGGAGCTAATCCCATGTAGTCTGTCTCCTCATTGCCGTAGACAAGCCTCCCCTTTGTGGGGAGTTTCTGCTCAAGCTCAACCATCTCTATCAGATCAGATGGGAACTCTTCCTCCTCTTCAACAGCCTCAAGAAGTGTCCACCCCCCAAGGGTTTTGATCTCCCCAGTATCCTGACACTTAAAGGCAATGGCTTGTGAGTTGATGGCCTCTGGGTCGTACTTGACAATGTAATGATCATCCTCCCCAGTAAGTGGCTGCCCGCCCTGCATAACGACAAGGTGGTGAAAGTACAGCGTATCCCCTGGCTTTACACCAGTGTCGTACTTGAACGGGGATGCAACCACAGGACCCTCGTTGATCCTGTACTCAAACTCCCCCATCTCGAACCTAGTGTCTATATACAGCTCTAGACCGCTGTCAGTCTTGATCGTGTCGTTGATGAGCTTCTTGAGCTCGACGACAAAGAAGTTGAACGTTTTCATTATATAGTTTATTGAATTTCATATCACTTGTAAGGGAAGAGCTTGTTCAGTTTCTCTTGCCTCTTCTTGCAGCCGCAGTCCTTCACTGTGGACTTAACAACCCTCTGCACCCCAGTAATCTCTAGGAACTTAGCGATGCTATCACCAACTCCCTTGGGTACTTTCTTGCTCATATCAGTACGCACCCCCAGAGTTTGATCTAGCTGATGCAGGTCGAGCAACCTGTCTTGAAGGTGTCGATGCACGTCTTGCTGGCTGTGGTTGTGGTTGTGCTGGGGCTTCGTTCCTCATCCCTCTTTGGATGATGGCAACCTTGGACGCAACAACCTCGTTAACAGAGCTGAGCCTCTTGTGAGGTTGATTAGTGTGAGTTGGACCAACCATGGCTCCCTCAGAGATGTGCACATGGTATGAGCCAGTGTACGGCTTACCGTCTGGTGTTACAAACTCAGATCCGTCTGTCGTAAGGTTGTTTCTAGTCATCAGAAGTTTAGATCGAATTCTACCAAGCACGGCATCTCGTCTATGGCCTTCCATAGAACCTGACCGTCATCTCTCTTAATATATACAAGATATCTTTTCATCCTGTGCCTGTGAAGATGTTCATCGTCCAGCACGATGGCAGAGACGCTCCCATCCCCCACCTTCATGCCAACGTAGTAAGCCATACCATCCTTAGGGTTTTGGCCTATGACAATCTTCCTGATAAGTCCTTCCATTTTAGTTCAGTGATATACCCAGCCCATCAAGGAGGTCGTCGAGGTCTGGACCTCCGCCACCCTTATCCGACGGGATGAATGTTTCTTCCACAAAGTTAAGGACACTAAGCATTTCATCCTCACTGTCCATGTTGTAGCTGTAGATCGCCCTTAGTCTTTTCTCCTCTGGGTCGTCTTCATCCTCCTCGACAAGCCCAGTTACCATAAGAGACAAGACCTCGTCACGCACCCCATATTTTTCTATGACTCGCTCCATTTCGAAAGCAAGTCTCTGTATCTCTAACAAGAAGCCTTCTTTGTCCATATCTTTGGTTTTATGGCGATTAGGAAGGGTTCCAAGAAGCGTCTCTTCAGGGAGTTCTCCCCTCTTGATCAAAGGTACGTCAAAAGGAACTACCTCAAACACCTTCAGAGGGTGACGAGAGAGTTCTGTTTGAAAAGAGATATTTTCGAGAGGGAGCTTATGTTCTTGCTGTGGGCGTACGACCTTGAGTTCTTTACGATCAAGCACGCTGCTAAGGACATGGGGAAGAGTGCTGCACCAATGGCGCAAAAGACCTTGTATCCTCTTATGAAGGAGGGGTATGTCTATAAGCACTTCGACAGGCTTACACCGTCAGATACCAGAGAGGATCACCTGTTTAGGGACGAAACCAAGCACAACTACAGGGTGAGGTATGCCATCACCCAGAAGGCTAGGTTGTTGGTGCAGGACTTCTATAGGGAGCTAGAGGGTTAGTTGATCTCAGGGAACCACCCATCCCCAATCATGTAGGCTTCACTGACATAAGAGAATGAAGTGGGGAGAATGTCCCCAACATTTATCTCAACACCATGATTGTCATTAAGCCTTGTCGTAACCGCAGTCTTCTTTTGAGTCGTGTACTCTGGCATAGAATCAAACAGCTCCGTTGTATCAAGAGATGCGTGAGGTCTAATCTTGTCAGTCGAGGATATGCAGAGAGCCGCCCTGCCGTCAGAATGTGTTACATACCCACAGAAGTTGTTAGTGACATCATCCTGAGATCTAATTGATCTTGGACGTTGGATTGTCCACAAGGCCGCAGATATTTCTTCACATCTTTCCTCTGAGGTCTTTCCTTCAGTAGGGCTTACCACAATGTAATTCATCAGTAGATAGAATAGAGGTTGTTAATATTGGATTCAATCGCGGTTCGGTTGGCTGACTGATCTGAATTCCAAACAATAACCTCCTGCCAAAGCGCTGTGAATCCGCCATATAGAGTGAAGTCTAACTGGCTGTCAGCAGTGCTTGGGGCGTTGGTTGAGGTGTTACCAGTTAACAGTGCTTCTCCATTTACACCCACCTTGAGGCGATCTGCAGCTGTTGCATTGTCAGCATCGATGTAAAACGTAACCAAGTTTTGACCAACCGCAAAAGTCTCTACTGGAGTCGTGTAGTCAACAGAGGTTGAGGTGCCATTCTTAACCAAGAAACGAGCCAACTCTGTAGAAGAGAACTGACTTGACTGGTATGAAATCTCAACCCCCACACTACCCGAAAACGCGCCAGTCTCAAAGAGCTCGTGCTCTGTCGTCCCACTTGTTTCTCTTGCATCGGTCGGGGACACCACCCATGAGGTTGAACTGCTTGATCCGTCGTGCAAGAACTTGAATGTTGTCTTCGAACTGGGTACAGAAAGACTTATGCTGCTGGTAGACATCTGTACCGCAGGTTTTCCGTTCACTATTATAACACCCGTTGTTCCGTCGTAAATTTTTGGCTGGTTTGCTGAGGTAGACTGTGAAGCGTTGTTGCTTGAGGCTTGGTCATACCACGTGGTGACAAATCCATCGTTCGCACCGCAATGACTAGCTATTGCAGCAGTGTCAAGCGAACCTGAGCTAAAACCTATATCTGTCTCAGCATCATCATTTGACCTGCGAATGCGGATGGCGTTACCTGAATAATCAGTTCTAAGCTTCCTTAAGCTGTAGGCTGCTGAAGCTCCTGAATATTCATCAAGAAGTGGTGGGATGACAGCTGAAGTGACAACCCCTTGATTGGTTAAAGATAGTCCTAGACCTAGCATATCAAAGTTGTTTTCCGAACATCACTTCGTAGTAAACCTTTCCCTGATCGTCACGACAAGCTTTGAGGCAGCGACCACGATTAAGGCCATCATAAACGAAAGACACATGAACCCAATCAGGATTGTCCTGATCACCAAACTCCCAAATGAGTTGATCAAATTCAAGATTCTCTCTGATGTAGTTAAAGATGTCTGCGTTGGTGCACTTGCCGTATACGTCGGCATCCAGGTCGAGCGCACGTCCCTCCATATGCTGACTACGCCTTGAGCCACCGATCGCCTTATTGAGTTCAGGCGAGCGATACCCTGACGACACGTATATAGGAACTCCGAGACACTCCCTAAGAGGTTGAAATATATTGATCGCAACCTGTCTAAGATTTTCTGTAACCCAATCATCTGGTTCGTTGTTAATACCTAGTCTCTTTGCTGTAAGGCTTTTCGTTACCTCTGAAAGGGTTAGGTTGTCGGATAACTTCATTTCTTGTTAAGCAAGTTAAACACGTCAGGGTAGGCCTTGTCGATGTCGCTACTTACCTTAAAGTTATCCACAAGCTTCTTCTTCTCTTCCTTGGTGAGGCTGCCATCAGCGACTTGCTTGTCGAGCATGGCTTCATATTCCTTGGCGTTCATGTCGGCAGAAGGTTTCCTGCTAAGACGCTTGAGAAGGTCTTTCACGCTGGGATCTCCTGACTTGTTTTTTAACACTTTCATTGTTTAGTCTTCGTTTCTCGTTCTCTACTCTAGAGTCTTTACGCTTCTTCTTCGGATTGAAGTAGTGCTTGTTCATTCACACTCGTTAACAGCCGATATTTGGAAAAGTCGAATGTTCATCCTATCATCGTATCAGAATCAATCACGAAAGTACAAACAAACACTTAAAACAAACAACCATGAACAACTTCATTAACCTCACCCTTCGGGTCTTGCGTTGGACTGCAATCTCTGTGTTCGCTTTCTTCGCAGCTATCTTCGTACTGGCCTTCACGTTCGATTGCTCAATGGAGCGTCTTCGAAATCGAGTGTCTGTCCCGTTCATCCAATCTGTGCGATCAGACATGCCGATTCAGGTTATTAACGTGGACCGCGTGGTAGGCTTAAGCACGGCTGACTTTGACAGTGTGCTAGCCAGTGGTGAGATCTACGACTACGAAATGAAGCGTGACGTTCACATCTTCATGGAACAACCTGACAGCGTCATGAGCTTTCACCCTGGAATGGCTGGGGTGTATGTTGTTTCCACGGCTGGACCTCAGGGTGAGAACGAACCATTCATCCTTCTGTTCGACGAGGACTGGGTTCAGCAATGCATCGCGAACGACCAAGTTGTTGTAGAGGAGATGGGGGTTCATATTACAGCCCCTGGGTATGAACTAGATGCCTCGAACAGTCAACCTGTGTATCGATGCTCTGATGTCTGACAAAAAGAAAAGCCCCCGCAAGGGGGCTTTCTTGTTTCATCAATAGCAGACCGTCAGGTAGATTATCTTCTAAGAGCGTCTCTTTCCTCGTTAGTCATGCGAGCACGCTCAAAGGCTCTCATGCCAGCATCAATTGGGTGCTTTTGTACGCTTGACGGGGCGTACTCATAGCCTGGTGCAGTAAGCTCATCATAAAACCCGCTAATAGCAGATCCAATGGCGTCGATCATACCAGATTGCCCGCTACGCTGTCTAGCGTAGTCATCAGCCGACTCATTTCCATAACCCAAGACGTATCTATCTCTAAGATCACCTTCACCTGTAAACAGGTTAAGCAACCCCATCCCAATGGCAGAGGCATCGTCATACATATTCTGAAGACGGCTATCATCAGCGTACTTTCCGCTTGCTTGATACTCCTGGATCTTAGCCTTACCACTTGCCTTAAAGTACTCAATTAGTTGTGATGGCGTCTTATTAGACTTCTGGTGCTCGTTCATACCGCTTGCACGGTACATTCTGTTGTCTCTTAGTGTTCTCATGATGTTGCTACAAAGTATTCTGCTGTGATGTCGGCAGAGTCAGAGACCACCGAAATCTTGTTGATGTTTGCAAAGTTAATAGATACCGTACCGTCGGCTGTGACGGCAGGTGTTGTTGATGTCTGAGTCGCGTCCATGCCCTGATCAAAGAAAACCACGCTACCTCCTGTCGGAACCAACACGGCGTACTCCTCATCAGTTCCAACCACCCTCACGTGTAAGTCATCGCTCCCTGAAAGGTGAGAGATGCGGAGGTACTTCAGGGCACCGTCTATAAACTGACCGTTCCCTGCAGCTAAGTCGAACTTGATAAGATCCATCTCAGTGGACGTGGCGACAAACACCCTAGTATCAATGGTGTTGATCCCATCGATGGTGGTTGATCTAGTCTGACCAAAGTCCCTCCCGTTGAGAGTTACCTTCTCGTCAATCTGTACGCTCATTGTCGCCATGAGGCAAAGATAGTAAAGCTGTTTTAATTATTACTGGAGGAATGGATCGTACACATCAGCCGCCGTGTAAGAGGGTTGCACCATCGGTGGTGGCATGGTGTATGGTTGTGGGGTCTGATACGCTGGGACCTGGAAGGTGGGTTGCTGCATGAAGTTCATTTGATTCTGCATCATTGCAAGCTGTTGCTCCAGCTGTGCTGTTCTGGGGTCTGGCTGAAAACCCCCTTGAGCCCCACCAGACATATTGTTCTCTATGGCCCCCATAGCCGCCTTCTTGCCAAACTCCTTAAGGCCAGCCTTAACCCCTGTGGTTGCAGCAGTCGTGCCAGTTGTGGCTGCAGCTGTCGTGGCTCCAGTGGCTCCAGTGGTGGCCGCTGTGGTTCCTGTCAAGGCAGCAGGGGTCAGGGCTGCTTGAGTGGCGGCAACGCCACCAAGACCTGATCCTCCAGTTGCTGTGATGCCAGTCCCAACTGTTGTCGGGGCAACAGCCGTAGTAGCTCCAGCTGTAGCAGCTCCTCCACCCCCAGCGCCAAGGATAGCACCCCCAGTAAGGGCTGCCCCTGCCAAGACACCCACTATCTCAGCAGTGTTCTCCGATCTCTCCTTCCTTACATCCTTGAAGTACTGCTCGATGTCCTCTTCTCTACGGGTAAGTTCCTTGTACTCACCACCCCTCATCTCAACCTGAGACGGGTCAATCCCCTTTCTCTCAGCCTTCCTAAGTGCTCTACGGTTGAGTCTCTTCTGCTTGTGTACATCTCTCTTGAGCTGCCTGAAGTCCTCCCCCTTTAGGTCACCACCTGCAGCAGACGTTACAGCCCCCTTCTGTGCCTCTGACTCAAATACCTTCTCCTTGGTGTTCCCCCACCCCTTGAACTTATCCTCACCAGAGATTGTGTTTGTATCCTTCTTAGTAAATATCCCCATGGCTGTTAGTCGTTGTAGTAGTATCTATAGAACTTGGCTTGATAGTCAGGGAAGGTCATGTTCTTACCCTTGAGGTTTTCATCCCTCTTATCTCTGATCGTGTGACCAAGATACTCTCTAGAGCCTTGTCTCCCCTTAAGGTGACGCATAAGGAGTAAGTCAAGGTCTGAGAACATATCGTCAAACCCAGGAATCTGTGGTGAATACTCTTTTCTAATGTCAGCGATATCCTCCATGTACGGATTCCCACCAGCGACAGACTCAGTGAGAGCTCTTCTCATCGTCTCGTTCTGAAGATCCTCATCGAACATGTACTGCTCCTTAGTTACCCCAGATAGGTTTGGGTCCTTCTTGAGCAGATTCCACAGGAACTGATGCCCACCAACAGCCGAAGAGGTTGGGTTCTGAGCCCTGTAGTTCAGGTCAGACTCCACCCCAGCAAGTGCCCTAATGAACGCTGTTGTGTCCATCTGTGCGTTGTACGCCTCTTTCGGGATGTTGAACTGACCGCTACCTTGATACACAGGGAACTCAGTGACAGTCTTCCCACTAAACCTATACTCCCCACCAGGTTTCATGTGCTTCACATCCCCCCTATCACTCACACCGATCACATCGTGATCAACACCCTTCATGGAGATCTTGTTTGATGGGATGACATTGAAGTCATTGAACCTGTCCTTGCTATCCCTGCGATAGCCAGTCCTAGTAACGTTCCCCTTGAGTGCTCTCATACACGCAAAGATAGCTTACTTCTTCTTAGTCTTACCGTGCATGGATAGCGCTATGGCTATGGCCTGCTTCAAGGGTTTCCCCTCGCGAACTAACAGCCTGATCTTGTCAGACACCCTCTTGTTGTGTTTGGTTTTAGACATAGCAATCCTCTGACATAAACATCTAACAGATTCTCTGTGTTCACACAAAGACCATCTGAGAAGTTTAGACCCCTCTGATCTGCTTGATGATTGCGAAGGTATAAACAAAAATCTCAAAAGTCAAGGTTGAATTGAAAGTTTAATCAACACAGCCTAACTAATTGTGTATCATAAGTTTAGAATATCCGCATTAAAGTCAAACTCGAACAGCGGATCTGGAAAAAGTGGTGAGAAATGTTTGAGTATGGGATTATCGTGCTACATAGACGAGCACGCGCGCGACCCGAAACGGAATCTGTGTCCCCCCTCCCTTGCATTATGTTGCGATTTGCGCACAACTTTTAGCGTTTTGTGTAACGTGTTGACGCACAGGGTGTTGACCTAGGTTACTTGTACAAAGCATTCAACAGACGTGGCTTTATGCACACATACAGACCACAATAACAAACCCTCCCCAATCCTCCCATCCTCAGACCTAAGCGGAAGGGGTATACGCGCTGACCGACATCCTCCCCACCACATGAACCTGTCGCACCCCCCATCCAACCACCACGTCTTGACCCCCATGCTCAAACTTTTTTTCGCTCTGTATCTCAGTCATACTGCGGGATTCACATTCGTTAACATTTGAAAACTTGACAAGTATCTGTTCCCTTCACGATGTTTGTACCGAATCATTCATCAAACCATTCAAACCCCACACATCATGTACTTCGTAGACATCATCAAGCAAGCAGACACGGCCACGGTCATCGCAACGTTGGAGAACGCCACTAACGTCATGCATCGCACCGACTACAAGATTGCAGTTGGAGACGCAACCAAGCAGGACGAAGTTGACAACGCCACGGCAGTCATGGTTCGCAGAGCGTGTGACGCAGAGTTGACAAAGCGGAAGCGCAACGCCTAATGAAATCACGGGGAGGATGGACACGCTGTCCTCCCCACAAACCCATAAACCCCACACACATGGACAAGTTCAAAGCAGCTACCAAGGCTTACCAAGACGCAATTGCAGCAAACCTAGCTTCACGACAGGAAGCCCGCGCCACAAACAGCAGCAGAACCTTTGAGGAGGAGAAGATGCATCGTCTGCGCATCGAATCCGCAAAGAACGCTCTCCTGAAAATTGCCCGCACCATTGAACTCTAACTCCCCACACAATAACCCAAACACGACAAACGTTATAGACACATGAAAGCAACATTAGTATTCCACACCAACGACCGACCACGAGGATGGAAGGTTACCAAGTTCTTCAGCGGACAACACCACATGCGGAACTTCATCGACTACATCGAACGCACCAAGCAGTTCACCTACGACGAACACTACATTCACCCAACCACATAAACCCCCACACGATGACACCAGAAGAATTGAACACACTGCACGAGTTGTTGCAAACTTTTCAGAACGAAGTTCTGCAAGGAGAGATGGGCGATGCCGACGACAGAGCCATCACTGCCGCAATCTACATCGTTGAAGAATACACATAAACCCACACACAATGAAGATTCAAGTACATGGATTGGAGCGACACAGGTACGCACCAGAACTCAACTGCCTGCACATGACAGACGGGACAGAAATTAAGACACCACGATGCACGACCATCGAGGAAGCGATGGAGCACCCAAACTTCCTCCGCTTCAAATCAAAGAACACAAAGTAAACCCAACCACATAAACCTATACACAATGAAAATTCAACTTGGAGACAATCAGGTAGCCATCCTCGACTACACAACACGAGAGGTAGACGTAATCACAATCGAAAACCTTGACCAAATCGAGGACATGGAAACTCACTTGGAAGAACTCGGCTACGACACATCGAACATCCTGTACATGTGTTGACACCAAATCGATCGATTCATACTGCTCACAAACATCACGCAACAAACCCACACACAATGAATATCGACAAGCTAATGCGCATCCATACCTGTGTAGACATCGCAGGACTAACTGATGACCTGCTCAACGTGAACTTCGCCATCATCCTCGGAAGCGAGAGGAACATCTCTAACGCACTAATGTGCGAGTTCGGTGATGCCTACGACATCGAGGACATGATTGAGGACATCGAGGAACTCATCCCCTTCGCATCGGTTGTCGGAAACGGCACTGACCTGTTCGTCCTGAACTGCGACACAACTCCCGAAGATTTTGTCATCTGCTGACACAATAATCCCAAACCACAAACGTTATAGAGACATGAAGCACACACGATATGACTCCCTTACAGGACAGGGAATGAACTCAGGATACTGCATCTGCGATGGAGATGCATACGCGGCAACCGACGAGACTCTGTTGATTCAGCTCATGGCTATAGAATCCATCGGTGAATCCGAAGTGGTGACAGAATACCTAAGACGATGCTACGAGGACGAACTCTACTACTACACCGAATGGGAGGACGAGGACGATGCCGACGACGAGCCAACCCAAGAGGAACTCAATGCGACACGACAAGCAATGTTCAACCTGTTCAGAACCGACAACAAGTAAACTCCTAAAAACCCCACACACAATGACTACCTACACAACCTTCCTCATGTACGCCCAAATGTCCCTTGCTTGGGGCATCATCCTCACGGGCATCGGACATCTCATCACCTTCTCGTTGGACTACATCGAACACAAAACACAACAATGACCCACGAGCAAGTACGCCAAGCACTAGCACAGGCACAAGAAAAATATCACCACAAACGCAATAAGCAGAATCTGTCTGCGTTGAATAAGTGGAAGCACCACTACAACATCTCTCTCATCAACATCTCAATCAGTAAACTCAAGGAATCATGACCAACAAAGAAATCGTAGACAACATCACCAAGCAACCTGTGGGACGAGCCACACTAGTGGTGAACGACAGGTGCGGAGACCCAACCAACTACCTGTACAAGATTAACTCGCTTGCCTACCACAAACCAGACCTTGTAAGGTCAATGGCGATAAGCATCCTGAGTTATGGAGATGACTTCAACTCCGATAGCATCAAGCGACTCGTAGACAAGCACTACAACGACAACAAGTAAAACCCTCTAAACCCAATACACAATGTCAGTATCAATCATCCTCCGTCAAGGTGAGTCCATCCAAGATGCGATGGCACGAGCCAAGACCACCATCCTGAAGCAGAAGGCAGCAAATCAATCCGATGAAGCACTGAACCTGTCAATGGACGAACTCAACGCAATGTTCAACCCCAACAACTCACAAGCATGAACATCCCCAACCCCTTCCTCGATTGCTCTCTCGATGAACTCGTGATAGCATGGAAAACGTTCTCAGTGCCAAGAAGCAATGGAGCACTAGACACCGAAGCCATGTCGTGGGTAAGCGAAGCACTAGACGAGAAGCTATACCTACAAGCATCAATCATCCCAAACCCATTGGGTGAGGGCAGTATCAACATCGTATTCCTGATGGAGTTATGAACAAGAAGAACCACTGCTACATCTTCAGTTGGAACGAAGGTGGATGGAACTCCGAATGGGCAACCAACATTCGATCCGCTCGAAAGCAGGCAAGAGAGCGTTGGGCTGACCAACGTGAACCTATCCTGACCATCGACTACAACTCGTTCAAACGAGTAACGATGGAGGAGTACAACGGAATCCTCCTGACCGATGGATTCAACTAAATGTTAAAAGTGTTAAATGTCTTGCGACAACGAAACGCGCCCCCCATATTGCATACACACACAAACCCTTAAACCCCAAACACAATGACTAACGAAACAGAATCAGACATCCGAAGCTACGTCAGCGACTGCTTCAACCACCGCGAAGGAGCAGGTGCAGACAGCGGATACATGCGGCTCACCAAGCTGATGCAAGAAGAGTACGAACTCACACACAACGACGTGGACAACGTGGTCGATGACATTGAAGAGCTTGTAGCTCAATACATCATTGAACAATCCCCAAAATTTACAGACAATGACACGAGAAATTAACAACAAGGAACGCCAAGACATCAAGCAGTTCTGCTACGACCAAGTCAATGACATGGACATCGCAGACATCATCGAGTCGCTTGTGCATCACATGGCAGAGTGGTACGAAGCCAATCCTGACCAAGCGAACATCGACATGATTAACTACTACACAACAGAACAATGACGAAGAAGCAACTGATTGATAGCCTGTCTGACTTCAAAGATGACGACATTGTTGTCATCATGGTGCATGACACCACGGCTTACGAGGACATCTACGACTTCTATGTGGATGCCGTATACCTCGACCCTTTGCATAACAACTGCGAATCAGAAATTCAATTAACCCTTATAAACCACACCGAAAAATGAACTCAGTACAAGAATCAAAGAACGAACTCGAAGCGGCGATCCGCTATGCAGAGAACGCCATATCCTCTGCCAAACAAACCATCGAGTCGATGGAGTTCCGCCAAGAGTTAGCTAAGAAGCAGTACGCTGAACAGACAGGGCGTGAGCAAGCCCTCGAAGCGGAGAACGCTAAGCTACGTGAAGACAATGAGCGACTGACTAGCTTGGAGATTCAGCTCCGAGATAAGATTCGGGAACTCAAGGCACAGGCGAAGCAATGAGCGGGCTAGATTACAACATCAAGCGGCTTGAAAAGCGGATCGACGTGATGGTTGAGAAGTGTGAATCAAACCCGTGTTGGATAAACGAGACCTTACTTGAGTGTATGCTCAGGGACTACGAAGCAAAGCAACGACTACTAATTAAAGAACAACAATGAACAGGATAGAATCCCACCTAAAAAGAATTACAGCTCTCGAATCAGAGATTCAACAACTCAAGCAAAAGATTAGAGACGACAAGGAGCGCATGTTCCCTGATACATGGGTTGTTGTTGAAAAGAAAACAAGGTACAGAACATGTAACGGACGGAGCGAAAACGTATCGTCGAGATTCTACGTCAAGAGCAAGGACAAGTTCGGTAACATCATGCAGGTGTATGGTGACCCTGTCGAGGGGAGGAGAACTGCGACATACCTGTCAAAGTTTCCTCAAATGCTAGGAATCTTGAGGGGAATTTGTGAAGGACGCTGTTATGCAGGTATTCAACTTCGAGAACAAGTTGCTGCTCTCATGAAAGAAATAGAAAAGGAAATCGATCAAAATGGATAAAACAAAATCTGAAATGAAATGCCTCGACGCACTCACCTGCATCCAAGCATTCATATACCACTACAAGGCGCACACAGAAGAGCCGTTCAGAGCGAACTCGCATGCGCTCAAAGATTTGGCAAAGCGGATGTCAGACGTGTATGCTTTGTGCGATAACTACGGACTAGTCCCAAAGGGGAACGTGTTTAACTCTTAATTTATTTAATCATGCCTAGAACCAAAGGCGCGACCTCATGGAAAGTACAAGAGGTCAAGAAAGTTATGCGCTCCACGCGCAACAAAAAGAAGTTGTCTCCTAACGATCCTGATGTCGTTGAGTTGTGCAACGAGCTAGGTCGCTCATATCGAGCCATCGTCCACGTGAGAAGCGAAGTCCGCAAGGGGACTATCAAGCTCCTAAACACTGACGAGGGACGGAAGCACCTCTCTGAGTACGTCGATGGATTCAAGAAGCGAACCATTGCTGACAGAATCAAGGATGCAGTCAAGACGTTCAAAACAAACGAGAGTGTCATCCCATTGTCGACCCACAAGAAACTCATGGATCAGCGCGTGAAATCCTTAAGGGATGAATCCTCCGACATGGTTGTGCTAGCGCATCGATGGGGGTACAATCAAGGTGTGGCTGACTTTCGCGGCAAGTTTCTTGAGTCCACCACGGCTCTCAACAAAGAGATCCCTGACGTCAACAACGAGGTGGTAACTCAAACCTCTAAGATTCTGTTTAACAATGGGTGAATACAAACCATATTGGATGAAGGAGATCTCAGAGGAAACCATCGCTGAGATTGACGAGGTTGTAGCGGAAGCTCAAACACTAGTGGCTGAGTACTTGCAGATTGACGAGTTCGATGTTCGAGAGCGTCATGACACAGGTAAGGCATCGCTGCCTGAGGCACTAGTAATCAAGCTGACGTGTGGTTTCTTTTGGTATCGAGTACACAAGTACACGGACATAGAGAAGCGATACATCCTTACGCATTACTTCGGGATTGTCAGAGCCACACTATCTCATCACATGAGAGACGTTGTAGCCATCATTTCGGGTAACGACACAAGGAGAAGCGACATGGTCAAATGTTTCAATCATGTTTGGCCATTGATGAAGGATATAGGCATCAAGATGAATGTCGAGGGGTGGATCAAGAGCAAGGAGATGCGCATCAGATTCATCGATCGTCAGATAGACATGATGGAGAAACGAAAGGAAGAAATCTTAAATACAAAACATGAAACAGCACAAGTTTAAGACCACGAACATCCGTGGCAAGCAGTACGTTGAGGTCAATGAGCGGATCAAATTTTTTCGTCAAGAAAATCAGTATAAGAACTGGGGAATCCACACTGACTTTCCACTTCTTGACTCAGAGCAAGCCCTTTGTCGGTGCTCTATCGTCACCCCTGATGGTGTTGTGGTCGCTCAGGGTCACGCTCACGAGGAACGCTCCTCTTCTAACATTAACAAGACTAGCTATGTCGAAAACTGCGAAACATCTGCAATCGGAAGAGCGTTGGGGATTCTCGGAATCGGAATCGACACGTCAGTTGCGTCAGCTAATGAGGTCGAAGACGCAATCGCGAAGCAGCAAGCCATCATTGACAACCCTCACGTTCAGAAGCTTAGCAAGGCGCTCGATGCCCCTGTCGAAAACATCATGGACAAGGCAGTCGGATACATCAAGGGTCAGTCAGATAAGCGTAAAGCTTTTGAGCGCATCATCAAGGACAAAGGAGACCAACTGACTGAAAAGCAGATCGAAGGTTTGAAGAAGTTTGTACCTGAATTGCGATGAGTATGCGTAATCTGTTGGAGGAGAGAGTGGGTAAACCCCACCTCTCTTACTCCTCCCTCAAGTACGCTCTCGGAGACATGCGTCTGTGGGAACTTTACATGCGAGGGAAACTGAAGAAGGAGAGCGAAGCTTTATCTTTCGGATCTCTTTACGACCTGTTACTCTTCGAGCCAGAGAAGTTCAATGATCACTACTATACTCTTGACGACTCCGATATTGTTAGTTCTATTGGCGGCAAGTATCCTAGAAGCACGAAGCGGTACAAGGAGTGGTGTGCCGAGGCCTCGCAAACTGCACAGAACGCAGGCAAAAAGCTCGCCCCGCAAGCGGATGTCAGGAAGGCGCACGAAATGATCGAACGCCTGAAGGACTCAGGGTTATACGACAAAAGGTTTGCAGGTGGGCAATATCAGGTTGAGTTCAACGTTGATATAGATGGTATCCCGCTGAAGGGATTCCTAGACTGCCTGCAAGATGATAGTATCATTGACTCTAAGTCGTCGCGGGGCATTGACAAGTTCAGGTATGACGTGAGATCATGGAGCTACGACATACAGGCATTTGTCTACACAAAGGTCTTTGACATCAAGGACTTTTACTGGGTGGTGCAGGAGAAGGCTTACCCCTTCTATTGTGCCGACGTAAAGTGTTCAGAAGAAACCCTCTTCTCAGGGGAGATGAAGTTTCATCAAGCCATTGAAAACATCAAGTCTTACCTGTCCCTCGATGGACATGAAAAACAACCTGATTATGCAGAGTTCATCGTATAACTATTTCATCAACGGCCTAAAGGCAGGGGCCGTCTATCTAGTCTGCCTGTATTTTATTTCTAACCTCTTAAATCTTTTACTCGCATGAGCGATCAAAAGTATGATTCAGTACTCGTAGGGTACGCGGAAGAGCCACGTTACGGCGATGATGGTAAGATCCAAGGATGGAGTCTCCGACTCAAGGATCACGAACTGAAGGAGATCGCTGAGACTTACGCTACACAGCGTAACGAACAGGGTCAGGGCGGCAACGTCTACTTCACCATGTTCATGAGCAAGAGCGGGAAGCCGTGCTGCCGTGTGTTTGATCCTAACAGCGAAGCTGCTAAGGAGAAGCGTGCGCAGAAGCAATCCCAAACTGCTGATGAAGCCCTCCCCTTCTAAGGAGAAGGCACCTATCTACCTGACGACCGCTCGTGTAGCGTTTAAGAAAGCTAAGCGCATATACGAGCGTGTCGTTCAGGTGGTGACGGTGTTCGACAACCCTCACGACATTATGAAATATGGGAATCACACCATGAGAAACCTAGAGGAACACCTCTATGGTAAGAACTACAAGTCTCAGAAGCATATTGTCATAAGGGAGTTGTTGAACCAGAAGCTTATCTCTCACTCTAATCTATCCATAGATGAACACAAGGAGCAGTATCAAAAGTAAGTGCAAGCAACTCGAAGAGTTGTTGTTGTACAAGAATGAGAAGTACGGGAACTCAGCTCTCGAACCACTAAACATATTCTCCAAGGCTGGTGCAGTGGCAGGACTGCAGATGCAGATCGACCACAAGCTTAAGAGAATCATGAACGCAGGTCTAGTCGACGCAACGGAGGATACGTTGCAAGACCTCGCAGGTTATCTTATCCTCCTGATGATTGCAAAGGACAATGAAAGTAACAATATTCGAGAGTCTATTCACGGAGGACGCTCATCACGTACATCTATCTCAGGCGCTGAAGAGGATTCAGAATGGGATGTCATCTACTCTGATTGACGAGGTACGCAGTGGCAACAAAGAGGCAAAGAAGAAGCTCCCTGTTGTACTATTCAGCGGGGAGTTTTCGTCTCGCAAGGACGAGGCTCTCTTCGAGCATAGCGGACTGGTTGTTTTGGACTTCGATCACGTTGATGTTGACAAGACGAAGCAAGCTCTTGCCACGGATGATTTTGTCCTTGCTTGTTGGACGTCACCGAGCGGGGATGGGATCAAGGCTGTCGTCAAGATCACGAACCCTGAGAGGCACAGAGACCACTTCAGATCGCTGATAGCATACTTCGACAAGCAGTACGGACTTCAGGTTGATGAGACAGGCATCAACGAGTCCCGTGCGTGCTTTGAATCCTACGACCCTGACATCGTTATCAAGGATGATGTGAAGAAGTTTGGTGCGTTCCTCACAGAGCAAGCACTACAACAGACTCCCATCAACGACGAGTACGAGTACACGGACTACATGAAGCTAAACCTTGCAGCGCGAATGATTCGCAATGCAGAGGACGGTGAGAAGCATATGGCTCTCATCAAAGCCGCCACTCTTTGTGGAGGGTACATAGCTGCAGGGAAGATGGAGGAGGAGGAGGTTGTCCGCGTGTTGTTCAGAGAGATCTGCAAGAGAGACATAGACTCAGAGTCTCAGGCTCAGGCCACGATCCGTGATGGCATTGAGAAGGGGAAGACCATGCCGATCCGCGAGGTGATTGACAACGAGAGGTCAGCGCAACGTGAGATGCTGTTGAATGATGGGGATATGTCATTCATTTCATCTGACGACGAGGACTTCAGGTGGATCGATGACTACGCTCAGGGTTTGATCGAGCTTGGCTTGGACACAGGTGACGAGCTGTTGGATCAGCACTTCAGGTACAAGAAGGAGTTCGTTATCATCAACGGACACTCGAACGTCGGGAAGACAACCACGGCTCTGTACTTGATGGTGAACGCATCCATACGTCATGGTTGGAAGTGGATTGTGTACTCGTCAGAGAACAGAACCGCATCCATAAAGATGTCGCTCATGCAGTTCGCTTGCAACAAGAAGGCAGGTAATATGACCTATGCTGAACGAAAGCAAGCATACAAGTGGGTGCAAAAGCACTTCACCGTGATCAGCAACAAGCAGGTGTACAGCTATGCAGACATCATCCTCTTCATGGAGAAGGTGATGAGACAGCAGGATGTGGATGCGATTTTCGTAGACCCTTATAACTCATTGAAGTTAGACATGCGCAACTCAAGTATTGGTGTACATGACTACCACTATGAGGCTGCTAGTGAGTTCCTTACGTTCAGCACATCGCACAATGTCGCAGTGTGGTTGAACATGCATGCCGTGACAGAGGCTCAGCGTCGGAAGGATGCCGAGGGTATGCCAATCGCCCCGTATGCTGAGGATACAGAGGGTGGTGGTAAGTTCGTCAACAGAGCTGACTGCTTCCTTACTATCCACAGAAAGGTTCAACACCAAGATCCTGCTGTGCGCTGCATGAGTGAGCTACATGTCCGAAAGGTTAGGAACACGGAGACTGGAGGTGAGCCGACTGGACTGGAAGACCCCTTCCGATTCATCATGGACATCTCAAGGACAGGATTCAAGACCATGACTACTCACAAGTCTTTGTTCCAACCCATTGGTTTACAAGAGGCTACACAGGGTAGATTAAACATAGGTATGAACGTTGATTTTCTAAACTCTGGTAACTAACTTTGCTATGTGAGAAAGAAAGCAACACGCAAGCGTTCTCGCAAAAAACATCTGGGGAAGTACAAAAGCAGTATTGAAAAGTATTGTGCTGATCAGTTAAAACAATTCGGCCTAGCTTTTGCCTATGAGGAACAGACCTTCCAACTTGTGGACAGGTTCAGGTTTCCAAACAAATACTTCAAGATGACTGCGAAGGGGAAGACGATGTCAGACAGATCTGACTCCGTCGTCCTCCCCATCACGTACACCCCAGACTTTATGGGTAAGGATCACAACTGGATCATAGAAACTAAGGGATATCTCCCATCACATCACGACTTTCCGATGAGATGGAAACTTTTTCTTAGACATCTAGTATCAACAGACTCCGATGCCATTGTATTTTTAGCGAAGAATAGCCAACAGGTGGATCAAGCGATCCAAGAAATACTTAAATCGATTAAAGATGGAGAAATCTAAACTGAGCGATGCGTTCTCAATGTGTACTCTGTTGATGCACGATGCAGTAACAGACTTCTATGAGAACATTCATGATGACAAGGGGTTACCTATTTCAAATGTTGATGAGGTAACTCGGAAGTCGTCTGAGCTTAAGACAAGACTCTTGAATGAGCTTCAGATGGTGGTGGATATCACCTTGGAGTTCAACGACACTGATGGTAAGTAAACCAAGAAGGTCTAGAAGCTTCAGCATTGGGAGGATGTCTGAGGCTAGGTTCGTGAAAGCAGCCGAGCGTCTTGGCTTGAATGTAATGAAGTCATCACCACGAGAGGATATGCACGATCACGTCGACTACTGGTTGGCGATTGAGGATAGTGGTTCTAAGTGGGGAGTGGATGTCAAGGGGAACAATCTCCCCAACGAGATCTGGTGTGAGTTCAAGAACGTTCGAGGCAAACCTGGATGGCTTTACGGGGGAGCTTCTATCATTGCATTCGACATGCCCGAAGAGGGTGGGTTCTGCATCGTGGACAGGAAGGAGCTGTCTGATTGGTGCGAGTCTGTTGTCGAAGATGTCAAGGTCAATAACAAGGCCGACGCATACAAGAAAAAGTACACACGAAAGGACAGGCTTGATGAGATTACCAAGGTTAACTTGAACGATATCAAGCAGTTAGATTCGTACAGAGTCTGGGAATACGAGAAGGAATATTGACTATCTTGTAGACCCTTTATCAACCCATTTACTGTAACCCATGACTACCTCAATCTTTGAAAAGAGGCTGAGCTACAAGCCCTTTGACTATTCTGAAATCACCGACCCACTGATCAATGCGATGTGGGCAAGCCACTGGACTCACAACGAGTTCAACTTTAAGGCTGACGTTCAAGACTATCATACAAGTCTTACCAAAGAGGAGCGCGATGTGATCAAACGCGCCATCCTTCTCATCTCGCAGGTCGAGGTCGCGGTGAAATCATACTGGTCAAACATCGGCAAGCACTTGCCCAAACCAGAGATTGCGGACATGGGTGCTGTATTTGGGGGTGTCGAGGTGATCCACTCCCGTGCTTACTCAGAGATACTGACGAAGCTTGGGTTGGAGGAGGAGTTCAAAACTCTTCTAGAGAATGAGGTGGTACTGAACCGCGTTAACTATCTGAACAAATACGTTGATCGCGTATATGAAGATGATCGTAAGCAGTTCCTCTACAGCCTCATCCTCTTCACCTTGTTCACCGAAAATGTCTCCCTGTTTAGCCAGTTCTACACGATCCTTGGATTCAATAGGTTCAAGGCTGTAATGAAGGACACAGCCAACGTTGTGCAGTACACGAGCAAGGAAGAGAACCTTCACGCAGAGGGAGGTATGGCTCTGGTAAATCAGATCCGAGCTGAGCATCCTGAGTTGTTCGATGCAGAGCTCGAGGCACGTATCTGGGAGGAGGCACAAGTTGCCATCGAAGCAGAGCAAAGATTAGTTAAGTGGATCTTACAAGGCTTTGATAATCAATTCCTTAGCGAGTCTATCTTAAACAACTACTTGAAGAACAGGGTGAACGAAAGCATGCGCCGTATTGGATTTGCTTTTGAGTTCCCTGTCAACCAAGAAGAACTAGAGGTGACGGCATGGATGGACGAGGAGGTGTACGCCTCGGCGTTGTCTGACTTCTTTCATAAGAAGCCCATCGACTACGCAAAGAGTACCAAGAGTTTTACAGCAGAAGAATTATTTTAATGAACAAAGATTTTTACTGGGTCACAGAAGAGACCCGACAGTTTATGGAGAAGGGGTACCTCGACCCAGGACAAACGGTTGAAGAGAGGGTGAAGGAGATTGCTGCTCATGCAGCATCCATCTTAAAGGATACGCTTCAGACAGGTGCAGAGGATTTTGAGGAGAAGTTCTATGACTGCATGAAGAGGGGTTGGTTTAGCTTGAGCACACCCGTGTGGGTGAACTTTGGGAAGGATAAGGGGCTCCCCATCTCATGCTATGGTACGCAACTGGAGGACGATACCTTCGATATTTTGCGAGGTGCTGCAGAGATTGGGTCTATGAGCAAGCTTGGTGGGGGTACAGCTACGTACTTCGGCAAGCTTCGTCCACGTGGATCTAAAATTAGCAGCGGAGGTGAGACGAATGGAGCTGTATCAATGATGGAGCTATTCAATACAACGACGAACGTGATATCTCAGGGTAAGGTGAGACGTGGTAGCTGGGCTGCATACCTAGACGTAGAGCACCCAGACATCGAGGAGTTCTTACAGATTCGTAGTGAAGGACACCCCATTCAGGATGTGTCGTTTGCAGTGTGCATTGGTAATGAGTGGATGCAGCAGATGATTGATGGGGATCAGAACAAGCGTGCTATCATGGCCAAGATTCATAAGAAACGCAGCGAGACTGGATACCCTTACATCTTCTTCACGGACAACGTGAACGACCAAAGACCTCAATGGTACAAGGATCAGGGCATGGAGATCAAGCACTCACAGCTATGCGCTGAGATCATGGAGTACACGGATCAGGATAAGTCCTTTGTGTGCTGCCTGTCATCCATGAATGCTCTTCACTTTGATGAGTGGGTGAACACGGATGCAGTAAGAGTAATGACAGCCTTCCTTGATGCAGTGTACACTGAGTTTATCAACAAGGCTAAGGGTATCCCCTTTATGGAGAAGGCTGTTTGTTTTGCCGAGGAGCACAGATCTATTGGGATTGGGGTGTTAGGGTATCACTCCTACCTTCAGAGCAAGCGCATCCCATTTGAAAGCCTTCAGGCTAAGTTCATCAACAGAGCCATCTTCAACTTTATCAAGCAAGAAAGCGATGAGATGAGCCAGATCATGGCTGAGCATGGGGGTGAACCAGCAGCGTTGAAGGGGTATGGTTATCGTCACTCCACTCGCATGGCTGTGGCCCCCACTACGTCGTCATCGTTTATCCTTGGGCAAGTATCCCCATCTATTGAACCTCTTCAGTCTAACTACTTCACCAAGGATCTAGCTAAGGGCAAGTTCACGTACAAGAACCCTTACTTGAAGGAGGTCCTTGAGGGGTATGGTAAGGATAACGCAGACACATGGAAGAGTATTATGATGAAGGGTGGATCTGTTCAGCATCTGGACTTTCTCACACAGGAGGAGAGGGATGTGTTCAAGACGTTTGCTGAGATCTCACAGATGGAGGTGGTGCAGCAAGCTGCTGATCGTCAAGAATACATTGATCAAGGACAGTCTCTTAACCTTATGATCAGCGACGAGGTTCCTTTGAAGGACATCAACAAGCTAGTCATCAGTGCTTGGGAGAAAGGTATTAAGACGTTGTACTATCAGCGAGGTGTAAACAAGGCGCAGGCTGTGGGTAGGGATATCCTAAGCTGTTCGGTTTGTGAGGCGTGATTATCTTTGGAGGGTTACACAGGGATAGTCGCTGTGGAACTTCGCTGCTTGAGAGGGGACTTCGGTCCCCTTTCTTTTTTGTAAACAAAGAGGGCCACCCGAAGGCAGCCCTCAACACACAATGATCAACAACCCAGGTATTCCCACACACCTAGTGGAAGAGAGGTTGGGATTCGAACACAACTGCCGTCCGACCTGAGTGGTCATGGTATTCATGGACGTACGCACCGACTGCGCTCTCTTTATTGAATGACTTACATGAACAAACATATGGTAGAAACTCCTACCACGCAAGTAAAATGTGTTAACAGATGTTAATCACAATCCTTTTGTCTGAGTTCGTCAACAAGAATCTCAAGGTGATCAACCCTTTTCTCAACATGATTCAGTCGGAGATTCTGCTCAGCATCGTCGGGAAGACTCCCCATCTCACCCCTTGGCCACTTGATCCTAAACTCTGAGTTTAGTTCGATCTCTTGATTGTGACGCATGGTCTCTATCTCAAGCTTAGATAGTGCAGACATGATGGTGAAGTACAAGGTGACAGCAGCTCCGACTCCAACCACAATCTGGATGAGCCACTTGATATTTATCCCAACGTTAGTGCTGTCGTCGAGCTTCACTCCACCTTATTCTTAGCGAGGAGAACCTTGATCTCTTGAATATCCTTAAGCAACTGCTTGACGTCAGCCTTAAACTCTTTGTTGTCAGCTTCAAGAGCGTGCACTCTGGAGGATAGCTTATTATAGTCAGCTTGAAACTTCATCCACCCCCCGATAAGCGAGCCAGCAACTACAAGAAATTCAAAATGAGAGAGGTAATCTTCCATTATCTCTTAGACTTTTCTATGGTGCGGCCTGCGAAGTATGCGCCGAATGAGGTGAGCATTAGAATCTCCAACAAAGATACATAACTATCTTTTACGTTAAATGGCAGATTATCAAGGGAATCCGCAACCATGGTGGCCATGAACATGACCATAAGGCAGATAAGTGTGACAGGTCTGATGAGCTTTGCGAGCTTTACATCACTCCCCATGTCAGCCTTCCATCTCTCTGTAACATTGTTCTGGAACTGAACCTCAGCGTCGATCATAGCTTTAGCCTCGGCTGGATCTACACTCGGTTCCTTGTCCAACAGATTCTTAACCACACCTAGGGCGCCGCTATCAGGGAGGAGATCCCCCACAGTATTCAATACTCCAGGGGCTTTCTCCTTAAGCCAAGCACCAAGCTTGGTGTCTCTAATCTTTTTACCTTCCTTGCTCATACATCATTTGCATTGCGTCAAGGAGCAACAAGCTGTGGTCTTTTAACCCTCCTCTTGTGTACTCCAAGACTCCGTTATACTCGTTAGATATTTCGTCCAGTCTTGCTAGTCTCTGCTCGTCAGTCAGCCTCTGATACTCTGGAGACTCGATGAAGTTCTTTACATCGTTGTATCTCTGCTGACCTGACACCTTCATGAGCTCAGAGATAAGCTCTGTGCTGAGGTAGATCTGCTTGCCCGCGAACGATGGGTCGTTGATGAATGTGTAATCCCTACCAGATCTTCTCATGAACACATAGTCCTTTCTACTAAACTGCTTTGGGACAGACACCTTCCTGTTTCTTGCGTAGTAAGGTGTTGACACCACGTTGCTGAGTATATCTGTCTCAACATACAATCTGTAGATCTCGTTAGACACTGGATCACTCTCTGCATTCCTAGCCTTGTTGACGTCGAACAGGTTGTATGCAACTGGATCTGCACCCTCAGGGGTCTGGCGAATAGGCTGACCCTTCCAGTTGACTCTAACTGGGACGGACTCCAGATCACCTCCTGCCATACCGTAGGTTCTGTCAAGGATAGTGTATCTAAGTCTCTGTACTATTCGTTCACCAAATGACATATCCTTTGTAACCCTGTAGTCAGGCATGTAAGTTCTGTTGGCTCTGTGCAGCGCAGAGGTGGTGTTTGGAAGCCCTGTCGCTGTAATCGCGTTAAACATCCCATTCATCCAGTTCTCAAGAGCTTTCTCTAGTCTTGCTTCATCAGTCTCACCAAGAATCTTGGCGAGGTTGTTAGCTCCTGTGAGGAAACCTTGATTAAGCACATAGTTAACCGTGGTTGCACCCTTGATTCCAACAACGTTCCCAAGCAACGACTCAGTCTGTTCAGATACTAAGTTCTCCCCATCATAGCTTGACGAGGTGGCGCCGAAGATCGTGCCAATCAAACCTAGCTTTTGATATGACCAGAACCTATCACCTGGTTGTACCGATGGATCACCTCCGTCAAGCTTTCTTCTCAATCCAGAAATGTTGATGGAGTTAGGTGGGAACTGATCGTATGCGATGTTCTTCTTCGACTCCTTTGGTTCCCACTCGATCTCGCTGCTCATCAATCCTTCCTTCATCATCTCCTCAGCAAGCTTAGCTATGGCCGTGCCGATGATTGCCTTGGCAAAAGACTGAGCCGCCTCCCTTGTCTCACCTCTAGAAGACTTAAGAACGCCGTCCACTACAGCCACAGCTGGCACTGTGTACTTAACACTCTCAACAAGGATGTTTACTGGGGTTCTTACGAATGGGAACTGAGTCTTAATCAGGGCGTAGTTCAACAAGCCACCCACCTTTGGTCCGAGAGTTTCTTCTAAACCTCTTCTAAGATTTCCAATTACATTCTCAACAAACTTTGCGGGTCGTGTTTGTTCTTGGAAGGTCAACTCTCTACCCTCCTTAGCCGCTTGCTCCATAACATCGAACGGTGGGTGCTTTACAAACCTCTCAAACTCCTGACCCTGCAAACCTCTTGCCTTTGCCTCAGCGTATACAGAATACCCCTCGGCAAACTTTCTGAACGGAGCATCACCAAGAGACAGGAGTCTAAACATGACCTCAGCTGGGATACCTATCGTGCCCTTTACAAAAAGCTTAGCCTTCTGCGAGCTAGACAGAGGTGACTCCAGCCCCATCTTCGTTAGCGCCCCATTCTTATTCATGGCAGCGGCAAGAGACATGAGAGGGAAGAATCCTCTTTGAATTCTCCACTCGACATCACCCTTACTCTGACCTGTCTTGACCTCAAACACTGCCTCCTTCACACCCTTACCAAATCCCTTGACGCCGTGGTAGAATGCACCAAGACTAAATGGCTTGGAGTTTTGAACACTTGCACCCAAAACCTGACCCAGCGCCTTGACTGCTGGCATGGTGAGTCCAGCCACAAAGTTTACTGGGAGAACCAGACCGAGGTTGTACAGGTTTGCAAAGACGTTGGTCGCTTGTGACATAGGGGTGAGCAGGTTACCCTGCATGAGCTGACCGAATAGTGATCCCCACTCGTCCTCTATAAGTGCGTTGGTTAGTCTTATCAGATTCCTGTCAGACTCTGTTATCTTGTTTTGTGCTGCCTCTAGTGCTACCTCTAGCTTGGCGTAGTCTGCCTCGCTCAAGTTAGTACCGTTAACAAGCTCCTTCGTGATAGCCTTTATCTCCCTCCCATCCTCAAGGACTACAGACACACGCTTCATAACCTCTGCAGACTCAGCCTCTGTAAGGTTGCGTCCGTTCTTTTCAGCCGCATCCCTGATCACTTCGAACATAGCCACTGGTGTGGAGCTCTTGAGCTCAGCGAAGTGCCTAAGGATTCTACCTGCTGAGGTACCGATCTTAGCCAGATCCTCTGTGATCTGACTGACCATGGCCATATCACCCTTAGCGGCAGCCCTGTTGATCAACTCAATACCTGCGAGAACCCCTACCTCGTTCTGAGCCTTAGATAGGTTGACAAGGGATGTCTCTCTGACCAACCCAAACAACTCATCCACATCCATCCCCTCGAGGTCTTGCTTGATGTTTGCCAGAACCTGTGGCTCGAAGTAGTTCTCAGGGTTCTCCATGATGTCCTTACGTACTGACGGCATGTCAGCAGCAACCCTCTTTGCAAACTTCCTCAACTTACCACCCTTGTTGCCTCCGTCTGCAGATCTGTTTGGTCTCCTTGTTCGCTCCGTGCTGGTATCAACAACAGCCTCTGCACCAAGCATGTCCTCGAAGATGCGCTTCATTGGGTCGTTGAGTTCTAGATCGATCTCACTTCCTGTGATTCCGTTGTAGATCTCAATCATGAACTTCTTGAACTGATCGAACGCCACCTTAAGCGCAGGGGTAGGCGCCTCCTCTGTGGCCAAGTAGTTCTCAAACCCACGAGCAAACTTCTCACTCACACTCCTATCCCACTTCTCAGATCCAGCCCAGTCAAGAACATCCTTACGCTCCTGCTCAGTGAGAACAGTCTCGTATGCGTGAGCCATCTCGTGCACAGGAGACGACACGTCTGGGGATGTCATGGCATGGATGATGAACTTACCGTTCTGCATAACGATGGCAGCCTTCTTGTCTTGGAAGTAGACTGGGTCTCCATTCTTGTCAAGCAGTGGTTGATCAGAAGCCTTGAGTGATTCCTCTGTCTTACCCTTGAGAGTCTTTCCAGAAGGTTCTGCCATCACCATGAACCTTGGGTCCGTAGGCGAGGCGTACTCAACGTTCTTTGCGTACACCAAACCGCCAACCTGAATCACCTCCTCAGCTGCAACCACTGGCTGCATAGTAGCCCTGTCGTAGAAGTAAGAGTGACGGAATGGATTCATCCCCACCTGCACCCATGACGGGTCATCCTTTACAGCCTCAATGAGCTTCTCTCCGTTTCTACCCACCTCCTCCACAGTGCTTCCTTCAATCTCTACATTCTCACCAACCATGCGAGCAAATGTTGCCTTGTTCATCGCATTAGATGCGACTTGGAGGGCGAGCCTTGGGTCGGTAGAGAACTCTACGTTTCTGATCCTGGCTGCTGGCCTGTAGCTGACAGGCGCACCGTCTGGTCCGTCGTGGATGCTAACGATCCATGCGTTTGAGTTAAGGTAAGCTGGGATATCAAGTCTCAATCCAACTCTTTCAATAGGTGCACCATCCTTAGACTCCAGTGGAGCCATGATCTTCTCCTGCTGCTTAGCATTCAGACCCTCTTTCATGTGGTCCTCAGACACGGCTGCAAAGAACTGACCGATAGGTCCAGTCTTGTCAAACTCTCTGACCTTTGCGATGTATTCTTCTGTTGTGATCTTACCGTTCTTAAGGTCTGCCGCAGCCTCGCTAATTACATCCTTCCTAACTGAGATCTCGGAGTCCCTCATGTTTCTGATAGGAGTCTCCTCCCACCTTACTGGAGCTCCCTCCAACCTTTCGGATCTTTCCTGAGTAGGCTTTATGTCGTAAATGACGGTGCCGTAAGTAGAGTTGTCAAGGTCTGTGCCTACCGCGTTTACGCCCTCATAACCCATCGCCTTCATGACGATTGTGGAGATGCTGTCTCTTTCTCTATAACGCGCAGGTGGAATGTCTTTCTGTTTGTTGAATATCTCCTGAGCCCTATCCCTCATCTCGCGGGCCTGTTCCTTTGTTACAAAATCACCAGTAACCTCGCCAACTCGAATAAAGGTGTAGGTGCTGAATTCATAGTCACCTCCACTCCACATAGCATCGGATGCCTCGCTTGAGTTGTTGATGTCCTTGAGAACCTCGTGCAACTCCTTGGTCGCTCTAGCTAGATTGTAGTCTGCAATGTTAAGCTGTGATATTTCACGATTATCTGATTCGGCGTACTCAACAGCTCGCTTTTCGTCCGAGAAGAAATAGAACCCAGTACCAAAATGACCCGTGCTTCTTCTGGTTCGCATCTTCGCTGCGGGCTCAGCCTTATCGGTGAGGTTGCCTGCTCTATAGACTACAGACTCAGAAGTTGATTCAGTACCCTTCTCCCTAGCAGATTGGAACAATGTCTTGTCCTTCAACCTAAGCGTGTTGAATGCAAGACCAGAGCTAGGGAATAGCTTGAGTTTGTTCTCTTGAGAGATCGGACCTCCAGTGGTTGGGTCTTGGAAGGACTCATCCCACATAGACACTTCATCTAGAACATGGAGCTTTATCTCAGCCCCATCAGCTGCCTTTATCGCAAAGGGGTAGGACTCGTGAGTACTATCCTCCTGAACAGTAACGACGTCTTGATTCTTGCTCATCCCCTCTGGTCTGCTGACCTCAATAACAGCGTACACCCTACCAGACTTGCCATCACGTGTAACGTCTCTAAGCATGGGCTCGCCAAGCATATATGCGAACCCTTCAGTCAAGGCTGTTGCTGACAACTTCTTGCCTGGCTTAGCCTTGTATAGTGGAGACTTGTTCTGAATCCCCTCTCCAAAGAAGCTAATAAGCTCGTCTCTTGTCTTTTGAGATTTGATCTCTGAAGTAAACTCCGTAAGTACCTGAATAACAAACGCTCTTCTGTCATCGAATGACAGTGGTGGACGAAGGGCATCTCTGAGGAAGGAGATAAGCTCTTTCTCTGTGAGCATGGCTGGGATGTCAAACGGTAGAGCCTTGGTTCCTTTTTTATTCTTAACGTTCTTCGCAGCTCTCTTTATGGCTCTTGTTACCTGCCCCTGTGTAACACCAAACTTAGGGTCTCTAGAGAATCCAAACAGGGTTTCAATTACTGCGTTAGCCGACTTCAATGTCGACAGATTTTTCGTTGGGGCTCCTGTTGCAAGCGCAAGTCTAGCCTTACCATCCTCCGATCTAGCCGCAGACTGGTTTAAAAGTTCTGCCAGCTTAGCGGCTGTCCCCTTACCAGTTCCAGCCCAGACAAACCCCTTGTCATTGTACTTGACTGGGTAATACATACCACCCTGCCCCTCAACCAACAACTCTCCATCCTTATAGATCTCCCCAGAGAATGCATCATCAGGTGAGTGCAGTACAAACTCAGCCCCTTCGGGGAAGTCACTCAGGCTCATGTCTCTAGTGATCTTACCCTCCCTCTCTAGTCTTGCAAACAGATCACCGTTCTTGTCGTAGGCAAACGTCACCCTAGACCTCGGCTCGCTGAAGTCTCCTTGGAAGAGTACGCTGCTTTCGTTAACCTCCTTTGGCAACCCATCAGGGGATTGAACAAACTCAAACTTATCATACTGCTCCTCCTTGCTTACACCGTTTCTCTCAGCCATGGTCTGCACCATGCGGTCAGATACAACGGCTGCCGAGAGAGCTTCATTCAGGTCAAGGCCAAAGACTGTTCTGTATGTTTTGACGAGATCTCTGAGGTTCCTTGGTGACACACCTACTTGATCGGCCACCTGAGACACAGGGGTTTTAACCTCTGGCCTTGATGGTAGTTCAGAGAACTCCTCTGGCAACAACCCCATCTTCTGTTCAGCAAACGCTCTATCCTTTGCTTGGAGATAGCGAACATCTTTGGGATGGAGCAATCCCCCCTCAGAATCCCTCATCTGAGGGCCGAAGTTTACCCATGAGTTTTGGCCTCTGGTCTCTGTGGTCATAGCCCTACGCGCCTTGGGGGAGTACATACGAGCGTGCACATCCCAAGCGTTCTCCTCACCTATAGCCCCGAAGCTGTTGCCTCTCTCCCCGTGTCCGAAGAAGTCATGCACAGCTCTGAATACATCGTTGACAAGCATAGGCTTGCCGTTCTTGTCTGTGAACTTGGACTCGTTAAGCAACGGATTCTCTGCTCTTTGCGACTCTGTAATCCCTGTCTGACCAAAGTCCTTCTCTGTGGACAGAATGAACAGGTGATTGTTGTTGTTAAGGTCGTCAAGCATCTCCTGTGAGTTGGCGTATGGTTCGCCCTCCCCCTCAAAGATCTCCACCTCAACACCTTCCTGCTTAAGCAGTTCGTACTGAGCTTCAGTCTCAGTCGCCATGGCTTCGTACGCCTCTCTCACCTCTGGGTTTTCTGGGTCGTGCTGCATAGCTTCATAAGCGTCAGCAATACTCATGGCCTTTTTCTTGTCAATCTTTCTTATAGGGGCACCCTCTTCAGGCGCGTCAGGGGCTACCTCTCTAAACTTACGAGCAGCGTTAACTGCAGGTTTAGCTGGAGTGCCAAATAAGCGCCTGCCTCTAGGTGGCTTACGTAGTTCTTCATCTTGCTTTTCTGAAAAGGCGTCAGTTACAGACTTGAGTAGGTCGTCTCGTTCTTGATCAGATATCTGACCGTTGCGATGTTGCTCAAGAATTTTTTTCTTCTGAGACATTTCCTCGGCAACAAATGGATCAGTAGGAACTTCATCGGCCCCGTCGCCAGATGCTTGAGTATCACTCAGGCCCAGCTTTTTGTCTAGCAGAGCCTTAAGGTCTTTATCTTTCTCAATGGTAATGCTTGCATCCTTAAGTTCCTCTGGCGTAGAGTTTTCAATGAACTCCGCCATATCCTTTCTGCTGTGATTGACGACCTTTCCGTCCTCAGTTGTAATAGAGTACTTACCTGGCAGGACTGCTGCTGTCAAAACGTTTATAACTGACCCTGGTCCGCCACCTAGAGCTTCCCCTACAATCTCTGAAGGAGAAAGATCTTTTCCAATAACCTTTTGCTTCGTTGCTTCCCCGATACCGCCTCCAGTTCCTTCGATAAGAGCACCAGTAACAGCTACAGCAGTCTTGCTAGCGCCCTTGGCAATCTGCTTCTTAGCAACAGCAGTGCCCAAACCACCAGTAACAGCGTCAATCACAGCTACAGTAGCCCCACCAGCCATCGCGTCACGCCTTACCTTTTTCATAAACTCAGCGTCAGTTAGGTAGTCTGCAAGTGTGTCTTCGTTGTACTCCCTACCCTCTCTTTGAGCCCTTTCTCTAAAGGCGTCAACGACAATGGCTGAAGCCTCTACAGATCCGCTAGCCAACCCAATTCCTGCCCTCAACCCAGTTGCTGCACCAAGAGTTGCACCGCCGCCCGCTCCGACCGCAGTTCCAACTAAAGGCACTGTAAAGCTACCAGCTGTTCCACCAGCAACTGCTCCAGCGCCCGCTCCTACAGCTGTAGATTGAGTGATTGTTCTAATGGACTCCTCGTTGGCAAGCATAGCCATGGACTGCAGTGCTTGCCCCACAATAACTGACGGGTTCTGGAAGTAAGCATACAGTGTGTTGCCCCAAGTATCACCACCTTCTTGAATCTGCTTTTGAAACTCTTGCATTTCTTCAGTCATAATTGACTGATCGTAAGTGGTTTGATAGAACTCACTGATCATCTCGTCAGTAAGCTCCTCTGGCGCTGCAAACGCAGCCTCTAACACTTCGTCTTGAGACGCCCCAATTTTTTGACCTGCAGAGATGTACCCATACATGTCGTCGATGAAATCACCGAACCACCCCAAGCTGTTGATGGTGTTTCCGAGATCCCCTTGGATGAACTGCTGCTCCTTAGGTTTTGACTGCGTCATCCCCCATGCCTTGTCAGCCTGCTGCTGAGTCATGGTCTGAAGCGCATCATTCATGAAGGCCTCTTTGGTGGGGTCAACCTGCACCTGCTTGGGTGCAAAGAACTGATTCTGGAAGTCTTCTAGAGACTTTGTGTACATGTTTCTTTCAACAAGTCCGTTGTAAAGAGATTCTTGTGCCCCAGCTGTAGCGAACTGGCTTTGAAATTCTTCAAACGACTTCGAGTACATGTTTCTCTGTACGAAGCCGTCGTATAGTTGTCTTAGTGGGTCCATGTATAAATGCTAGTGAATGTCACTCACTTGCAAATATACCGTATTATCAACAGGTATTAGCTGAAGAAGATCATTTCCCCAGTATCCTCCCCTGCCTCGTTCAAGAACCCTATAGCCTTCTCCCCTTCGCTGTTTGTAGTTTCAAAGGCAAACAGCTTTTGTGGTAGTGCGTTACTTATCATCTGCACCACCCTGTCTCTCATGTCGGACGGGAGGGAGGCTATAACCCTAGAAGACTCATTAGCCCGCTGATCTCTTATTTGAATCGGATTTTCTTGCTGCGGTGCAGCTGTCATTGCGTGCTTTCTTCTAGCCTCCATCCCTGCTGGTGATTCCATCCAATCAACGATCTTCTGCGCGTTTTTACTTACAGCCGTTTTGTATCCAGCCCAACCAAATGCCCCCTCAAGAACCTTGCCCAGCACAGGTCGATCCTGACCAACACTCACTGGCTCGATTCCTAGATCCTTGATCGCTTGATTTACTTCAGGGTTAGAGAAGAAGCTAACCAATTCGCTCTTACTCATGTTTAGAGGCGTACCCAAAGACTCTTCCGAGGCATACGACAAGTACGGCAAGCTTGGAGACGCATAGGAAGCTACGGCCTCAAACACCCCGCTAGTTCTTGGCTGTCCCCCACCAACATCTTTCGTCAAAAGAGGTGAGTCATCTGGTAGTCTTGGTGTTACAGCGCCAATTTGAAGTGCTGGCTGTTGCGCCCTTGGAGGCTCAGGGACTTCCTCTCCCGTGGCGGAGAACGAACTTAACGGAACGTCGCTAAAGGCTCTTGCGTCTTGAGCCGAAACGTTTGACGGGTCAGCGGCTGGTGGCGCAACCGTAACTGGCTCTTGATCAGCCGACGCAACAGATTCCTGCCCCACAGCCTGTGATTCTACTGGCTGTTCTGTTTGATCTTCAGAAACTCCAGCACTCTCAACCCATAGTCCCGTCGCTCCTTCTTGTTTCGTCTCTGTAAGAAGGTCACTAATAGAGGTGTTGTGCTTAGTTCTCAACCTGAGCTCTAGAGTGGACCTGAGCTCAGAATTAAGAGGTACGGTGTGAACTGCGGCAGTCGTGTTTTCTACATACTTAATGTAGACTTGATTGGCATCATCCACCATTAAGCTCATTGGTGTGATCTCAACTCCACTCCCAGTCCCGTCGTCAAGAACCATGGCACCTAAGCCGTCAATAGACCTGACAGTGCCGCTGTGGGTGCCTCCGTCGTCATCATTAAACTGAGTACTCTCGCCTGAATCAATAAAATTGCTACGAGCAATATCTTTCAGCTCTGGTGTGGGTTCTGACTTAGCCATGGACAAGAAGATCTGCTCACCTCTTTCAAAGGCTTGAGCCGCTGCACTAGCAAACATCTCATCGTCCTTATCCATAGGGACACCCTCAATGAACGCTCTCTCCTGAGCAGGGGTGAGGAATGGTGATTCTTTTCTTTGATGAAGTGTGGCTAGGATCTGAGCCCTGTGCTCCTTACCAGTCTTGTTGTTCATATGAGCCTGGTTGAACACCTCCCTTGCTCTCTCCTCGCTGTACTCCCCGTCAAGAGTTAAAACTCTCTGGACGTTTGAGTCTGTTGCCCAGTTTGACAGCAACCCGACATCGACTTGCTTGGTGCGAGGTGTGAAAACCTCTGCATTCCCATACCCTTCAAGCTCTCTGATGTCAACAAACTCACCGTCCCTTTCAATCATCCACATCCCATCAATCTTTTTTGCTTGAGACGGATCAAAGAAGTTGTTGAATTGCATCTCAACCTCTGCGAAATGAGATGGTGTCTCATCAAACTCCAATCCCACATCAAGCCCAGCAGACGCTGCTCTTTGTTGGTTTGGATCGGAGAAGGCGACACCCTTCATGGCCTTACGAGCGGCCTGAACAGTTTCGTTGTTGTGCTCGGTCATCCACGTCCAAGTGGCCTGTAGCTCCGCCAGCTTAGCTTGTTGAGCCAAGATGTCGTCACTCTCCATGATGAAGTTCCTGACCTCGTTCACATCCTGCTGGAACAGTGGTCTGAATGAGTCGGCCAATTGACCTGCGTCATAACCAGCTAGAGCCTGTAGGTCTTGCCTATCTATTGTCTGAGCCCTCTCAAGCCTGCGCCTTGCCTCGCTAAGTCTAGCTTGACGCAGCTGTGCTGCACCGACCAGCCTCTCCTGTAAGCTCTGCTTCTGACCACCTACCTGAAATGGCTGAGGCAACCCTGCCCCTTGACTGCCAAAATTTACGTTAAACTGTTGGCTCATGCTTACTGAAATCTAGGTTGGGAGAGCAAGTTATCTAAGTAATCGAGAAGTCCGTATGCATCACCCTTTTCAACCAGCTTCTTGATGTCTCCAGAATGCTTTGGGTTTAGGATGTACTCACCACCAGTCATCTCACCAACCTTCTCCCCATCCTTGTCGATCATGTGGATTGGGTTGCGCTTGTGAGAGAACTCTTCTCCATTGGTGGTTGATGAAGAAACACCCCCCTCTTCCCCCACAAAGTCATCGATTGAATTCACCCTCATGCCATGTTCGGCCTCCTTATACGCCTGATAAGTCGACACTCCAGTGCCGAATGCATCGGACATTGGGGTCATTCCAGCCGCTGTCATCTCTGCCTGCAACCCCTGCATCTCTTGAGTCGCCATGTCAGAAGCCCCTCTTTGAAGTTCTAGGTTTGCAAGAGCTGCAAGTCTAGCCTTGTTAGCGTCTCTAACCCCTACGTTGTATTGATCAATCCGCGCAGTCTCTGCCCCGTAAGCTGCATCAGCTTGGTTGGCCATGGCAAGAGCCTTTTGCTCGGCGTCAGAAACAGCTCCGCTCGCATCATCGAGTTGAGCTATTGCGAGAGCTGCTTGAGCTGGGTCACCGCTGTTCAGTACGTTTAGTATTGAGGCTGTGTTTTGCTCACCCCTCTCTCTAGCGCTGTCAACAAACTGCTTTGATGCTGCCACTGCGTTATCCCTCGCATCAGCTGAAGATTTGCTTACACCTAACTCCTCTCGATCATACTTCTCACTGCGAAGATCATTCAGCGTATTCATGTACAGACTCTTAGCATCTGCGTATTTCTCCTCAGCCTGAGCTGCCAAACCTTCGTAGTAGTTTCTCTGCTTGCGCTTATCCACGAAGTCCATGACACCAGCCCCCACAGCCATGCCAGTAGCACCAGGGTCAAGCTCATTGAAGCTCCCGAACATACCGCTGTCTTGGAACATCTTGTATCTCTTATCCTTCTTTAAGAATCTCATGATTGCAAATTTAATCAATACTTACTTGGTGTGGTCAGCATTTACTGGCTCGTAGTTAAGGTTTACTGCAAACAGCTCAAAATCCTGCTGACCTAAGTCAAGCATCATCTCTGCCGTCTGCCCTCTTAGCTCATCCCCATAGAGCTCTGGATCTTTGAAGGCAAAGAGCTGAGCGTTAGACGGGAGCTCTGTCTTCAAGTAATCTATAACGTCTGGATTTGCAGTGACACCAACCGCAGCCTGCCCATACCCTGTCATCTCGTATGATGCTTTATCGGTGTCGAGGGGTAGTATGCTGGATGGTAGGTTTGAAACCCCGTAAGAGTTGTTAAGAATATCGACCAGCGGTATCTCCAGTTTCTCAGCACTTGATGGTCGAAGAACATTTGTTCCTTCTGTGGTCTGTCCATAATACGTTAAAAACTCTAGTAGGTCAGATGATCCAACGTTGCCGTTGCCATCTATATCTGCCGATATCACAGCCGTCGCTCCACTACCGTTTGTTATCGTATAAGTTGGTATGTCTGGATCGGAAACACCAAAAAACGACAAGAATTCGAGCAAGTCAGCAACGGAGACTGCGCCGTCACCGTTAAAGTCTAACTTTTGAATGTCGCTCGGTATAAAGGTGTCTGACCCAACATCCCCCACCCCAATTGTTTCGATAACCCCACCCATGGCTCCTCCGTTGCTTGAGTCCAACATTAAAGAGCCATACCCAAACTCCGAGGTAAAAAAGCCCCCATCAGAACTGGTCGGGTTGATGCACTCCTTTGAGACAATGGCCCAAGAGTAGTAAAGGTTAGGGCTAGGCAGTGGGTCTCCTGGTTGTTGTGCTTCTGGGGCTGGAAGCCTGCTTACTTCTATAATTAGATTGTTGGGGTCGTTAGGGTCAGCATACCACGTGCTTGTGACTTTAGTCACCCCAGTAGGATGTGGATCGCTCACCCCCAATGCCCCGTCATTGTGGTATATGATGTCTCCATACGAGGGGTTGTCGGCCCCATATGGTTGAATGTTAGGATCTGTTGACGGACCAGAGATAAAGATTGCATAGTCCTTTGGCTCAAACCCTGACGCAAGAGCAAAGGGTAGGGTAAATTTTGCACTCGCTTCGGGTGGAGATTCCACTGGCTGAGTAACCTCTATCGTACCCTGGTTGTAGACAAGGTCCGCATATGGTAAACCTGGGTTGAATACAAAAAAACAATTACCCTGTGGGATGTTGAAGAAGTAAGTGGTGGGGAGCATGTACCCATACCCTGTGTTGTCTGCAATACCTGCGCAAGGGGCGCTTGTTCTGAAGACAAGCCTGTAATAACCCTCAGGGAATTGAGACAAGGAGTTCTCAAACACGTAAGTGTTTAAGAAACTACCTGAGTTATCTAGGGTTGCCGCTTCGTGGAAAAAAATTTTAGCACCCCCCCAGAGGATGTTACCACCTTCAGAGTCGCATGGGACTAACCACACTGACGTATTGCTAAACTCATTAAAAGATACAGTAAAGACACCTAAGGCGTCCTCAAGTACCTGCTGTGTTTCACTAGGGGTGTCAGAGTCGTCGATAGCAGTTAGAGCGGCCTCTTTCAACTCGTACAGGTTTAAGGTCACCTTTACGATCTGGGCATCATAATCAATAGACAAGTAAGATTCTGACACAACATTCTGGCCATTACCAGCTACATCTGAATACGGGAGTATGACTGACTGGTTGCTACTTTCTAAGGCATTCGATATGACAGAGCAAGCATCCACGTAAGTTGGGGTTGGTACCTGAATGAAGTTTGTCCAGGGGATAGAAGAGTCAGAGCAATCTCCGTTTTGAAAGTACAGCTTATAGTGATCTAGAGGATTGTCAGAGGCCTCGAGTCCATCAAATGTCACCACGGTATCACCGTTAGTTGTTATTGAGGCAGGGTAGATGAGCGGAGGCGCACCATTTTTTAACAAGTGTATGTAGTGAGGGTCTGCGAAATCTGGGAACTCCAAACTACCTTCAGCAAAGGTAACTATCAACTGACCGTCATTAGCAAGCGCATTGTCTGGCTGAATTATCTCGTAAGTGGTGGTGTTGGCAAGAGCGCTGCAGGCGACGGCTGGGTTTATCTCACCCGCCGTTACATTGTATGTACCAAACACAAGAAAGCATTTGTTTTGTACATCATCATACCCCTCAACTGGAACGCCGTTTTCATCTAAGAAGCTACCTGAAAAGCTGTTGAATTGGGATTGGACTACTGACGGCTCTGAAATAAAGGTTCTCCACGCATACCTGTAATAATCGTAGTACTCATCACCCTCTTGAACCAGCTCTCCAGCAACAACCTCACCGTTTACATAGAAGATAACGTCTACATATTCTGTCCCACCAAACGGTATGTTGTTTGGGATGTAGACGTATAGGTAACCTGTGTCTGGATAGAAAATAGTTTGATAGTACTGACCGCTTGAGTACAGTTCCAAGGCGTCGCAGTTGTCGAACACATCTGTCTCAACACCACCCCCACCATCATCTGTCCCCCCATCACCTTCGTCCGTCTCGTCCACTATGGCTTCAGCACCAAAGTAAAAGCTCTGTTGATCTGGTAAGTAAATCCCATACTTAGTGTGATTGTCTCCTGAAGGGGTGTACCCAGAGACAGAGGTGTCTACATTGAGGAAGGCTGTGTTTAGTGAAATCTGCTCCTCATTGGCTTCAGTGTCTGGATCATCCTCGACAAGCACCACGTCGTCTATGGAGGTTATCTCCCCAACGTAG
>Ga0070753_1000112_pt1 | contig 52381 bp, 38 predicted proteins | sample VirMetDEL_Aug_31_FD_77441 | JGI IMG/M metagenome (GOLD analysis project Ga0070753, IMG submission 77441) | Aqueous microbial communities from the Delaware River and Bay under freshwater to marine salinity gradient to study organic matter... | ecosystem: Environmental > Aquatic > Marine > Coastal... | reverse complement strand
CTATTTTTTCTTTTGTTTCTTTTGAGTGCTTTCTTCCCTTCATGGGTGAACCAGCAAAAGGGGCTTTGTTGTAGCCAACTTTTTTGTTGAGGCAACCACTTTCATCTATGACCTGCTGTTCTACATCGAGCAGCATTTCTTCTTCTACTTCTTGTAAGATGGAAAAAGTAAACGACTGCTCGCCATACTTTTCCCAAGCTGATAGCAAGTGTTGGTTGGCGTGAATACCACTCCGCAAGCGCCACCTGTGAGCACGCCAGCGTTTCTCAACATTGACACTGCTTCCTATGTAGAACTTTCCCGTTTGTTTGTTGGTTATTTTGTAAATGCCGCAAGTCATAAAGAAACCCACCTATTTATCGGTTCGTCTATAATAAATAGGTGGGTCATCAAGGAAAAGCAGTATTTATTTTACTCGTCTACAAATGCGTGTCCATCTTTTTCTTCTATTGTGACAACCTTATCAACATTATCTTTCAAACTGTCAATGTGGGTAATAAGAAGAGTCGTTTTGAAATGCGCTCGTAGGATATCTAGGATTCTGGTGAAGCCCTCCATGTTGTTTGCGTCAAGGGCTGTTCCAGGCTCGTCGCAAATCATTGTGTCGGATTTTGGCATGTTGCTTACATTTAGCAGCGCAATACGAATAGCCATAGCAGCAAGTGTTTTCTCTGCACCTGAGCCAAGCTCTAACGGTCTGGCGTTCTGGTCTTTATGCTGAATAAAGATATCCAGCTTGCGACCGTTGTCCTCAAAATAAACGTTGAAGTCAACAACGTTGGCTAGTACCTCTGTAATAGCCTCGTTAATTACTGGAAGCTTATTCTTAATAATACCAAACGCAATACCGTTCGGGTGCATACACTTCATAAAAAGGTCGTATGCAGAAAACTCACGACGGGTTTTTTCCAGTTCATTTCTTTTATTTTGGTTCTCGGTGAGTTGCGCTTGTAGCGAGCCCTCTTGCTTGTGGAGTTTTAGAAGGTCGTCACGGCAGTAGTTGCACTCCCGCTTTGACTCGTGAATATCCAACTCCAACTGTCGCTTGTTTTCTTTGAGAAGAGCAGCATTAAGAATAGCCTCTTTGTTTTGCTCGTAGTAGTCCAGCTTCTCTCGCAGTTCTTCTATTTGCTTTTCTGTCGCTGTTTTCTTTTGTTCTTCTCGGCTTACTTGCAGTTGTAGTGAGGTAATGGTGTGCTCGTTCTCCAACACCTTTGTTTTAAGAGCGCGGACTTTACTAAGAAGATGGTCTGCTTGGCTACTCTCCAACTTCTGTCGTAGAGAAATGCTCTTTTCCTCTGCAACAGCAAGGGACAAGTTTGCAGCAGGTATCAAGTCTCTTGCGGCAAATGCATTCTCAATAAACTTGCAAGAGGTCTTGTATTTATCTCCACAAGGAATCTCGTCAAGAATACCAATACGCTTGTTGTAAAGGTCAAGGTTGCGCTCTGTGTCTTTACACTCGTTTAACAAAGAAGTTAAGTTTTCTTTTAGTTTTGTGTTTTGCTCGACTTCTTCTGTTAAAGCCTTTTCGTCAAACTGTTGAAGAAGTTCTTTTGCGTTCTCCAAAAAAAGACTTGACTCTCCTATCTTTGTATGATAGTTGTTTATTTTTCTATCGATACTCTCGATAAGAAGCTCGGCTGTGTTTATCTGGTTTTCGACCAATGGCGCGTCAATAATCTCTGCTGGAATAGAGTCGAGTTTGTCTTCTGTTTCTTTGAGGTCTGCTTTTAAGGTTTTTAGTTTTTGCTCCAACTCTTCGCAACGTTGGTCGTTTTGTTCGATAAGAACTAAAACCTCGTCTTGTTTATTTGCGATGGCTTCTTCATCTGCGTCGAGGTTAAAGGTTTCCAGCTTTTTGAGGTAGCCTTTTGTATCGGCACTTTCTTTCTTGGCTAACTTAAACTTTTTATCAAAGAACTCCAAGTCAAGAAACTTTGCAAGAATTTCTTTTCGACGGGTTGAACCCTCGTTGATAAAGTCAAGTGCGCCCAACTGTGAAGACATAGAGGTCGTTAAAAAGTCTTCCAGCGTGCCAAAGGTGTGGCGAATGCGTGCGTCAGTTCCGTTACGGTCTGTGGAGTCAAGTATTTCTTCCTCGCCTGTGGCAAGGTCGATAACGCTAAACTTCACATCTGTGCGTGCCTCTGTGGTTGCTTGACCACGAAGCTTCTTTTCGTATTTCTCACTTGTGCGCTCGACGGTGTATAGTTTTGTGCCTACTTGAATCTTTACTTTGCCTCGACCGCCATTCTTTTTATTATTTACAATATCCACGTTCTTGCGAACGTTCTTTGAGGTAGAGTTGTAAAGCGTGTAAAGTAGAGAATCTACCACGGAAGACTTACCTGAGTAGTTCTTACCGAAAATGCCTACAAGACCCCGAATGTTTTCAAAGTCTATTTTGTTGCCCTCGCCATAACAAAACAGGTTGTCCCATTCAAGGTGTTTGAGCGACCAGTTGACGTTGCGAGCAACTTCCTCGTTTTCCTCGGCTTCTTTGTTGAACCGCTCGTTGAGCGAGAAGACTTCTTTGAGGAGTTCTTCGCTTGGTTCGTAGTCTTTGAGATAATCGCGGATAAGCTCTTGTTGAACTTGAACGTCTCTAAGATTTTGCTCCGTAATTTCGTCTGTATGCGCCGAAGATAAACTTACCCCAGCCCTGTTAAGGAAAGTAAGACTTTCGGGCTTGAAGCGCGTCCTAACCACGTCTGTGGCTTTCCTAATAGTTTCTACCGGAAGCTTGGTATTGGCTACAACACGAACTCTTGCACCGAGTGGTATTTTTGTGTTTTTTGGCACTCTGCCTTTTGCTGTAAGCTCAATAGTGATAAAGGGCTTTGGGTTTCTAAAAGTGTGGAGTTCTACCTTGAAGTCATCCTTATTATCGATAGTCCAAAGCAGGTAACCTTTATCAAGTTCTTCTGCGTGGTTTTGCTGGACTGTGCTGCCAACATAACGCACTCGCCCTTCGTCGTCAAGGCTTTGGTTGGTTTTGTGAATATCGCCAAGCATGGCATAGTCAAAACCCTCAAAGATAGAAACGTCGTTCTCGCCGTGTTCCATAACCCAACCAAGAGAAGTCTCGCAGCCAGAGATAGAACCGTGGTAAAGAGCAATATTAATTTTATCTTTTCTCGTCGGCTTAACCCAGTTCTCTGGGTCGAACACGGAAAGAACGTTAAACACAATATTTGTGTCCCACAGGGTCTCACCGGAGTCTTTAAGAAGGTGAATATGTTTGTGGTTGAGCGCAGTCACCAAAGGTGTGATGGCATCTTGACGTGCTGTGTTTCTCAGGTTGCCGTCATGGTTGCCTGGAATAATAATAAGTGGGGCAATATCGGCAAGGTTTTTGAGAAAGTCTGTGGCAAGGTCAAAATACTCTGGCGAAAGGTTGACCTTTGTGTGCGCCAAGTCTCCACAATGAACAATACAGTCTGGCTTTTGTTTGCGTAGAGACTTATACATTTGTGCGAACACCTCACGGTATTCTTTGTGGTATTTTAGATTGCGTATGTGTGTGTCACTACAATGTGCGATTTTGTAGTTTAACTTCATTTGTCCTCCTAAACGCAGGCAACCTGCATAGCCAAAAGATTATCTGGGTCTACCCAGGTGGCGTTTTCTTTTCTTTCTTGGAACTGTCCTCGGGTCATTTCACCTACATCGTCGTATCCTGAAATGTCAACCTTATAAACATCTACATCGTATTGTAGCAGTTTTCGCATAATTTTGTAAGCCTTTGAGTCGGCGTCTGGGTCAAGTGCGAAGTAGACTGCGGTATCGTTATGAACAATACTTTGAAATAACTTGCTTTCTTCTCGCAGGGTTGAGCCAAGAATAGGCACAGCGTTTTCACCTGCGATGATGGCGTCAAACACGCCTTCTACTAAAATAATTTCTTGGGAAAAGTCGAGGAACAGTTCGTTGAAAATAATGTCTTTGCTTGCATCGGGGTTGCGATACTTTGCCCAAGAGCCTTTGTAGGTTCGTGCGATAAAGAAGTTTGGGTCACCGTCTTTGTTGAAAGATGGGATAATAATGCGGTCTTTGAACTCGCCCCAAGGACAGTAGCCTATTTTCCAAAACAGTATCTCGTCCATTGTGATGCCACGCTTTGCGAGATAATGTCGGGCTGGGAGGGAAGAGTGGGGTAGGTTGTTCTTGCCAAGGAAAATATAATCTTTTGGAAGTTCAATAACCTGTTCTACTTCTTCTCCTTCCTCGCCAAAAAGGTCGTCGAAGTTGGTTAGGTCTACATCGGGGGTGAGTTCCAACCAGCGTTGTTTGTCGGCAAATGTGGCAAAGCGGCGAACAAGACGGAAGATAGACTTTCCCGAATAGTTGCAGTGCCAACACTGGAACTTATCCTTGTCGATATTGACAGATAGTTTGTTGTTGTGGTGTTTACAGTTGGGGCAATGAAACAAACGCTCCCCACCGCTTTTGCGAAAGTCGCCTAATGTTCTGCGGAGGATAGAGACTTTTTCCATACTGACCAACCTGCTTTTGCGATAACCCAACTGTCTGCTTTGTCGTATGACTCTGGACGTGGGTTGCCCTTTGTCGTGTATTGTATATCAAAAGTGGGGTCGTTGTCAAGAACAAATTGTAGAACAACGGGTTTTGCTTTTGTGCCACGGGGAACTTTGATGCCTACTGCTCGCCTTGCTTCGCCTGCGGTTAGATACTGTGGCTGGACTCCAAAAAGGGTGTAGGCTATCCAGCTAACGACTCCGTTGAATCTTTGTAGCGCTGCCATGGTCTTGGCAGAAGAGCCACCGGAGTTGAAAAACATAAACGGTTGCTCAATAAAAACTTCGGTTATTTTAACCTCGCTTTTAATGGTTGTCAAGTATTCTTTTATTTTTTCTGCCTTGACAAAAAAGTCTTTATGTTTGCGGAGGTCTATTGCTGAACAAAGTACAACATCTCCGTTGGTGTCTATTACAGACACACCTGTGATGGACGTTGAAACGTCAAGTGCTAATATCATACTGTTATTATACTATAAGTCGATGTTGACTTTAAATGTGTAGCCATCTTCCTCGTCCTTTTTGACGGGTCTGGCTAGTTTGGCAATAGCGATAAGGTTTTTGTTGTCGTCGTAGATGCCAATCTTTGAGATGTAGGTGACGGGGGCAAAGGGCTCTTCACCATTTACATAATCTGACTTTACTGCGTTTATAACAGTAGAGCCTGTGGGCTGGGTGTAGCTCTTTCTCTCTACATTTACAAACTTTGTGCTGCCACTTGTAATAAATGTTGGGTTATTAGAAAAGTTATATTCGTTCTTGCCAGCTTCACAAAGCATTGTCATAACCGGAACTGTGTTTGTGCCTTCAAACTCCATAACCCATGAACCGGAGTCTGGTGGGTTTGCTTCGTCGTATGGACCAAAGAAAGTCCATTTTGGAGCGGTAACGCTGCCATCCCAGGTGTCATCAGCAGAGTCAGACAGTTCTGCGGAAGATGAGAGAAGAATAAATCCCTCATTGTAAAGAACTGTGCCAACTGTTGAGCCTGAAAGGGAGGCTGTGCCGAATGTTTGTATTAGTGCGCCGTTGCTACCTCTGTCCTCTGCTCTGGCAACAAGGGTGCCTGTGAAATAACAACTAAGTTTTACAGAACCTTTTTTTATACTCTCGCCATAAAAGATGGCTGGAATAGAAATGAGGTTTACTGCCTCATTATCATAGTTCTCATAAGCATAAGATGGGCTGAGGTATTTGTAATAGTTTAGTGTATTTTTGAGGGCTCTCTTGTAAGAGTCTGTCATTGGGTATTGACGACTAATAGAAGATGTGAGTGGGTATGAGCCTGAAATAGTTGCACCAGGGTTTAGTGCGTTGTAGGTTGCTTTCGTTGTAACTGTAAAACTATTTTTGGCAGCGTCTTTTGTTACAAAAGGATAGACCAACTCCCCAGATGCTCTATCGACGTTTATCTCATAAAGAGATAATGAGCCAGAAGAAATGTTCTGCCCTTCATTTATTCTATCGTTATAATATGCATTACCGCTGTGAAAATCCGCCCTCAAGCGAGGGTGGGTTTTCAAGAAATTAGTGAATACTTGATTCTCTGAAAATTTCTTCATTAGTAATCAAGTCTTACCCTCAACACGTACTCGGTTTCTGGTGTCTTGCGAAGTGGCTCGGAAAGCTTTGCAACAGCCAGTAGTTCGTTGTTGGCAGAGTAAAGACCAACGGTTGTGATGTATGACACTGGTGTGTCTGTTGGGTCATCCTTTACAACAATCTTTGATGAAGATAGGTAGGATGGGTTTGCTGAGTAGTTGAACTCGTTGTGTCCTGCGCGGCAGAAGTAAATGGATGAGTTTAGCTCAGTTGTGTTGTTGAAAGAAATATTATCAAGGCGGTGACGGAAGTTGTCTGCAAAATCGTCAGCAGATGCTGAGGCAATCATATTCTCTAGGTTAACCTCTCCAAAGGATGCGGAGTATTGTTCTGCTCCTGTACCCTCACCAATCACGGGGAAAGCAGCGTTAACGCCTGAGCCGGTGATTGGTAAAACAACCACACCTGCTTGGTAAAAGATCAGACCAGCAAAAGACAAACCGTTAGTACCAACATTAGCAAATTGCGTGTTGTATGGTGCAGCGGGTGGTCCAGAAAGTGCAACGCCAGTTTGCTCAGTAACATAAAGAACGCCATATTCACCAGCAGGAGAGTTAATGCGATAATCACTAGCGGCTCCTTGGTCGGCGTATGTTAGTGCCTCAACGGGATTTGCATAGTTGCCAGACATATAAACCTTTAAAGAAAAGGTGCCCTTTTGAATCTCATCTTTGTAAAGAAGTCGAGAAAAGTTAATAAAAAATACATTATCGTATTTATTTCCTTCTGTCAAGTCGCCATTTTCATCAAACTTGCGAAGATCGCCATTTTGATCAAAACCGGCAAGAACTTGCGCCATGGAGTTGTAGACGTTGACACGCTTTCTTTTATCTGCGGCACTTAGCTCGGTTGCGTCATCGACAGTGCTTGTGTGAAAACCAACTGTAAGATCGTAGATGTGGTTTGCAGAGGAGCTTAGATAAGGGTAATCAAAAACTGACTCAAACATTCCGTGGGTGTATTTTCTAACATTATCATCATTGGGGAATGTTCCGTAAGTTCCTGATGCCAACGTACCAGTTAGTGGAATCGCCTCGTGTAATAATGTTGTTACCGAGGTCTTATCGTTAGCGTTGAATTTTTTTCCAAATTGTGCCATTTTTTTATCCTACTAGAATGATTTGATTTTCACAAAGCGAAGCGGGATGCTCAAAGAGTATCCTGTTTTTGCACCAACAACTCTAACTTCTGTATCGATGTTGTATACAGTTGTGTAGCTTCCATCGTCGGTAGAGTCTGATGTGTTACCAAACTTCTCAAAGAGGAAGTCTGAGAAAGCCAAGTTGTCTGATGCGAACACGCTGAAACGGAGTGCGTTTCTGTTGTATGGACCATCAATTGCAGATGGGCTTGACGTGTCAGTTGTGGCTGGGTCTCTGATGGTTACAAAGTTTTCAGCGTTTACTGCGTTACCTTGACTAATAACGTATGTTGCAATGTTGTCGTCATCGATAAATGCTGGTTGTAGTGTGTCGCCATTTGGCTTCACCAGTGTGCCGAGTCTGTTATCTAGGTAAACAAAGTAATCTGTTTCTGTCAAGTCGTTTGCTAGGTTCTCTGTGAAAGAAACCTGTGTGGTGTTCAAGCCTTGGTGAATAGTGATAGAGTTCTTTGTTCTATCGCCTGTGCTTCTTGCCAAGAAGTTGCCTGGGAGTAGGTTCTTAGCTGGTGAGCGGCTTGAGAAGCCGTATATTGTACCAGTGTTTGTTCCAAAGTCGCCATCAGCGTTCACTAGGGCAACGTATGTGCCGATGCTGCTTGTAGCAAAGCCTGCTCCGTTGGCGTCAGATGTTTCTAGCTTTTCGATTGGCAAGTAAAGAAGGCTTGTGTTTGAGTATGTGACTAGCTTTGACTTCATTGAAGCAATGTTATCTGTAATGGCTTCAAGAATTGGTGTTTGTAGAATATCCAAGTCTTGGTAAGCGCTACCAGTTGAAATGTTGTATTGAGAATAATCAATCTCATCGTCGCCTAGTGCGAACTGTGAAATCTCAAAAGAACCATCACCTTGGGAAAGTCTCTTGCGACCAAGGTCGGTTAAGACGGCATCTAAGATAATGTCTCCTGAGTTGTTAAGAAAAGCCATGTGTCATACTCCTTTACTTCAATAAATAGATTGTTCGATACTATTTTACCTTTTATCAATTAACTTCATGGTTCGGCTGAATCTTCCGTAATAATCACAATGTCACCGCCTTCAAGTGGTATCTCATCATACTCAAAACCAGATGGTAGTTCTTTTTCTGAATTAATAACTTTTGTTTGCATTTCAAAGTGAACATTAATATCAAACTTTTTATTTGTTTTCTTCGACTTGATTCTCACCTTGTATGTTTTACCAAAGGGCGACTCTGTACCTAAACCGGCTGTTATCTGCCCATTTTCTACCGATGGGCTAGTGTGTTGTGGACCAGCGGCAATGTACACAGACTTAGCAAATGAGTCAGAAGGTGAAACCTCTTTTGGTAATAGTTGGTCTTCAAAACTAAAAAGTTTTATTATTGGGTTGATGTAGCCATCGTCGTTTATAATACGGAAGCGGAAAACCGCTGATGGGTTTGAGACATTGCCGTTGAAGTCCTTGACCCTTCCTGTTATCCAGTAGTCCTTGTTGGGCTCAATATTCAATGTGTATGAAGAGCCAACAGGTTGGTTGTTGTCTTTTGCTTTCGCTATCTCAACAGGGTCAGAGGTGTTCAAAATACTTATTTTTGTTGCTGTCGCAAAGTCTTCATACTTCTTTGGCTGCTCATCTGTGACAAACAACTCAAAAAACTCTGCGTCCTCTGACTCACTTTTGTAGTAAAGTTCATCTTTGTAGAAAGAATAGAACTGTCTAGCGTATTGCTCGGCTTTATTGTTTGCCTCGTTGTCCTCTAACAAGATGTTTTGCCTCTTTGCACGGTACTGGTCGTTGAAACCGGCGAATAATACTGTCATTAGGTTGTCTGTTTGACGGTAAGCAAAGAGTTGTAGGTTTGGTGCAGCGGGTGCTGAGTCGTAAACCAAGATGCCATCTTGTGAGAAAAATGGGACTTCAATAAAGTTGACTGAGGGTCTTGCCTCGACCCTAAAAGCAAGGTCGGGTAGATCGTTTGTGCCCTCTGCCGCTGGCTCAAGAATAATGTTTTGTCCAACGAGGTCAATGGCGTCTTTTACACCTTCAAGTGCGCTCTCTGGAACCTTGTATAAATAATCTACTGCAACTGTAGCTCTGAGGGCGAACACTTCATATGTTGCATCTGCGCCCTCATTGAAGCGCAAGTTTGTATCAAAAACTTGAATGTTTTGCAAGGATGGGAAGTTTGGAACTATCCAGTGGCTTACTTTGCCTGTGTACTTGTCTGTCTTTGTTACTCGGTAGCAAACTGGCTCGCTGTAATTGGCGTTCAACCAGAAGTCTTCCTTGTCGCCAAGAGTATCAACAATAAGTTCTGTGACCTTTTTCTCAAATAAAAGTGAACTTAGTTTTTTCTGAATGTTGGAGCATTTCTCTTGGTTTGTGCCCTTTGAAAGTTCAAAGTTGAGAAAGTCAGCGTCTTTGGCTAGCTCTTTTGCTCTAATAACTTTTGTATTGAAAGTTTCTACTTGCTCTCCGGTTTCTTGGCTGAAAACAGAGAACTCTTCGCTGCTGTCGAGCCAAGAAGCACCTTCATACTTGTCGGGGTTTTCAACTAGGTCTGTGTAGAGACCAAGGAACTGTTGAAAGAACGGGGCTATCTGTGGAGAGTTCAAAAAGTTTACGAAAGAAAAACCGCTCATTGAGTTCTTCTCGGTTGTAAACTCTGTTCTTGAATAGAATGGAACAAAGTCTCTCAAATCTTCTATTTGTTTTTCTATACTGACATATGGGGCTTGTTCTTTATATGTTGCAACGCTTCTAAGACGGTCTTCTGTAATATCGAGACAACCTTGTAAAAATGTGTTGTAAGAATCTAAGTCATAGAACACGACGTGGTTTAGACCTTTACTTTCATACAAACTGTAATTTGCATCTTTTCCTATTTCGTTCAAAGTCTTGCCATCGGGTTGAAAAAATGATGACTCAACAATTCGGTACATGGATGGAACAAAATCACTGTTTTGCGAAGTGTTTCCCTGAAACCTTTGGTATGGGTCGTCTTTAATGTATTTTTTGTAGTAAGAGCGAATCTTGTAGAAAAAGTGCGGAATGTTCTCTGCTTGTTTTGACTCTGCTATCTCTTCCTCGGTTGCGTCAGCAGGGAGAAAGAAAGACTCGTCAACAATTCTTCCGGCTGGAAACGAAACATCAAAGAACAAGTCTTTGTCAAAGATTGGTTCGGCAACAAGTTTAGTAGCCGCTTCTGCAATTTTTACAAAAATCAAAAATGCGGCTGCTGGCTTTGAGAAACCTTTTGCTTCTAGTTCTTTCTTGAATTGTTGAACCGCTTTATCACCGGCAAAGTTTTCCACTCTAAACTCATAAAGTTTTTTTGTCTCGTCGATCAAATTAAGTTTTTCAAATTTTATCTCAGACTCGCCGCCAAAAAGAAGTTTGTTCAAAAGAGCGAGGTCAACATCTGGCTTTATTTTTGTGCCAAGGTTGAATTGTTTCCTGATGCTATCAATAATGCCATTGCCAACAAGGTCGGTTGGAATGTAAATCAAATTTTCTTTATATTTCTTATTCATTCTCTTGCTCCGATGCTTACGGCGCGAGTCGAGCGTGCTTTACTTGGATTTACTGCTGAACGGGATGGCAAACTAATTCCCTGGAAACCTATCAACGTTTGCGCCTGTTCCGCAGTTAATAGCTCTGGTGCTTCGCTCAAGAACGCAAATGGCGAAGGCACTGGTAGTGCGTTCACGGAGTTGCTGATAATAAAGTGTTCGTTTGTAATGTTGTACTCTGACAAAATAGGAATGCCTGCTTTTAGCACCACTCTTGCAACCACATTTGATTCTGCGGGCAGTTGTGTAAAGAACTGTTTTGTTAGCGGTGTGTAAACTGGCTCAAACTTTGAGTTGAGACCGGAGACATACTCTAACTGATAACTATTCATCAGTCTTGTAATAAATGATGCTGGGCGAAGTTTATACTCTGGCTCTCCAAGTAGTTGAGCAACCTTACCGTGCTTTTGGTCAATCTTGCTAATAACTTTTAGAAATACTGCTGTCTGGACAAAAGCGTTGGGGTAAGTTGCTTGGTCTAGATACAATGACTTTGTTGCCTGTTGACCAAGTTGTTCTACCGCTGCTTGTAGGATGGCTTTTAGAGTTTGCTCAATAACACTTACCTTTTTTGTTATTTTCTTGCCAGCAAGTGGTTGGCGAGAGTTGTCAAGGTCTGATGGGATAAAGTTGTCTTGTGGTGGAAGCGCTGTCAAGGTTTTTTGTCCCGGCACTTCTATTGTAACACCATCTGCTTCTAAAAGTTTACCCACTAAGTCAGACCGAGTTGTGTAAAAATTGTATGGAGCTTTGACTTCTAACTCTGCTGCTAACAATGTGTCTGTGTAAAGTTTTTCAAAGTCCTCGACATCTGTCACGAGGTTTATCATTGTGTCGTCGATTTTTACTGAAACTGGTGCAAATGATAGAACTTCGTCGTCGGCGTAAGCGTTGCTCTCTTCTGTGACTCCGTAAGAGTCGAGAGTTTGACCTTCCAAGTCTACTCTTGATGAAAGTGTCTGTGGGTTGACAAAGAAACCACTCTCAGTCGGCTCAGTTTGGTTTATAAAGTCATAAAAGACTCTTGCCTCTCGGTAGGTGTACCCTTTTTCAAAAACAAAGTTGAAGGTCTTGTAGGGCTCAAAATCTTTTTTCTTAGACTTGTTGCTTGATGTGGCAGATTGGTTTGGAATATTTATTCCTTCTGTCTCGGCTATCTTCAAGAGGGTTGTTTGTGCTTGGTTGTATAACTCTTGTAATTCTTGGAACTGGTCAAAAGAAACTAACTTTCTGTCTTCGATAGTTATTTGTTTATTTGGCAACAAAAAGTTATAAACTTTGAATAATGAAGTTCTAAGCTTCCCATATAGTTGATTGTCGTTAGTGTAAAACTCACTATTGATGTAGTCGTCGGTAAAATATCCTGTTATGGGATTAAAAATTATCAAAGACTTTTTACCCGTTTCAAACGAAGAAACTATACCGTCCAAGGCATATTTTAGTAACCCTATTAGCGGCAGAACATAGTCAAATAAAGATTGTAGCGGACTTTTCGCCGTGACAGTTACTCTATAATGAAACTCTCTCGGGTCATAAACATCTGTGAACTTGTAGCCAACAGTCATGCCACCGTTAAAAGAAAGTCCAGTTAAGGTTGCGGGGTCTGCGAGTTCTTCTATTGTTCCATCGTCAAACACCTTACTCATTTTTACACCCTGCAAAACATCTTTGTAAAGTTCTGGATTGTCTAAAAATGCTTGGTAGGATATTAGATTCTTTGATAAGTTTTTTTGACTTAGGAAAAATACCCCGTTTACCTCTTGACCGTACCCAATAGAAACCACTGGGTCTGAGATTACTTTTTCATTACCAGTATTCTGGGTAAAGGAGTAATATCCGTTATCTCCAAATGCTTTTCTAACTAATTCGTTTATACCACCCAAGGTAAACTTATCAAGTGCGAACTGTGGTTTTTGTTCTGCAAGACTTACATCAACTATTTTATCAACACCAATATTCTGTGGTTGGAAGTTTTCAACGAGAGGAAGGGAAACATATTGCCTTACGGTGAAAATAAGTTTTTCATTCTCTCGGAACTCAACGTTTGGCACTAAAACTGCGTAAAGGTTTTTCAGTTGTGTGTCACCAAAAATAACTTGTAATTTCTGACTGTTTATTATTTTTGGAGCGGGTGGGTTACCGCTAATCTCTATTTGTTCGCTCGATACCTGTAAAGGCTTTGCAAAAGTAAATATTTGATCTTCTGTTGGATCTAACCCAACATAGTTGTTATCATTTAGTGCTGCTAGTATTCTATCAGCAAGTGTCACTATTTGTTTTACCTGTGATGGAGTAGGAGATGTTTGTTCTGTCGTTGTTTCAGTCTCTATTACGCCTGGGGCGGGTTCTTCTTCTACTGTTTGGTTAACAGCGGCGGTTGGTGTCGATGCCATTTTGAAGATGCATTTGTTTAGTTGCTGAACTGCCTGCTTCGCTGGTTCTGGTGCGTCAGCAGGAGTAGCGTCAATAAACTTTTTTACTTCTTGTGTTGTTGGCGTCTGAGTTCCGTTGTAAAGATAAAAGCCAACCTGCTCTGCAACTGCCACCAACTCTTTTATAAGCTCGTAGCGGTCTGGGTCATTTGTTACTAAAACTTTTACATTGTAAAGGTCTGGCTGACCGCTTGTTGCATCGAGAATATCACGGAGAGAAAAACTGTCTAAAAAGTTTTCTACTTCAATAAGGTTTGTGTGACTAATGGTTAGTTCAAACTCTTCATCAGCGGCAGTGGAAAAGCTGCCAGCAGCGACGGGTGCATCAGTTGCTGCGCCCTCTGTCAACTGTCTAACTGAAATACCATCAATACTTATTTCTGGAAGAATATCGTTGCAACTCATTTGTCTTCACATACCACCTTTGATTTTGCGTTTGGTGCTCTTGTAGTAAGTAGTTCTGCTGAGAATAGTGACTCGGCGCTTTGGTCAAGAAACACTTCAAGGTTTTCGGTTAGTAGGTTGTCTACGTCTTCTCTAATAATTTCTACTTTTAGTTGCCTCTCGGTTATTTCTTGCGGGGTTTTGGGACTTGTGTCCTCCAAGATAAACAACTTTGGCTGAGATAGTGAAGTGGTAGAGCCTGTCATTTCATAAACTTCAATCTCAAAGTCCTCAGTAAAGTTGGTGAACTGTGTGTTCTCTTCTTTAAGTATAAAAAAGAGAGGATCTTCCGCTACATAAACCGTGTCTTCTGATGTGCTGTAAAAGTATCTGTAAGAGCAGGTTATGTTTAGTTGAGGAATGGTCATCGCAGCGTTGTCTACAACCTGTGCAGAACTGGTGAATAGACCATTGATGTTGTTTGATAGAATCTCTAAGTCGAAGTATGGGGCTTGTTGAACTTGTGAGTTGTATGAGCCGAGAGGGGTCAAGTAAGGAGACTCGTTTAGGTAAATATCTTTTTTGATATTTTGAAAGTTTTGTTTACTCGACTTGAAGTTGGCTTGACCCTTTTCAACTGCTTCCTTAAACCTTGCATTTGTTTTTGGGTATTGCGTCTCGTCAAGAATACGGTCTTGGATAAGATTTTGTGTTTCTTCTCCATCGGCATAACCAATATCGTAAAGAACATCATCATCGTAAAAAGCGTAGTATTTTGGCTTGAAACGACCAAGTGATAAAAGCCTGCGACCCTCGGAGGTTAGTTGAACGTCAAAGACTTCTTCTTTTTTGTTAGAAAATGTCATTATTCGTTACCTCCACCTATTAGGTTTGTTAAGGCTTGCAGGGTAGCATTGTTAGATAGTGTTCCAGCATCTACTGCTGCGCCCAATGCTCCTGCTTGTGCGGTGTCCTCTTCAACTGTTTGGTTAACGAATGCTGGTGGCTCATCTGGTGTTGTTGGAGCAATAGTTGCTATCTTTTCTGATAGTTCTATCTGTGAGTCCACCTTAGCCAACTCAATGAGTGAGCAGAAGTCGTAAGGGTAGTTGTAAGAGTAAGCCAAACGCTTTTTGCCAAAGTCATCGAAGAATGGTAGTTCAGTCTGTACGCCAAAGGGTTTGAAGTCAAACTGCAAGTTGTCATCTTCAACAGCCTTTGTGATGCGTGAGTATTGGAACTCACCACGCTTTTTCACCTTGAACACGAAGAACTTCAAGTCGTCAAAGTCAAGTTCGTTGAGTGCTTTTACGTCGTCCTCAAACACAGGCTCTTTACCAGAGGCGAGAAGCGACTGAATGTTAGCATTAATGATGTCAACTGGTGTTCCATCTTCTGCTGTAAGAGAATCAAAACCTGTGCCAAGGTCAATAACAGCCTCTTGCTCAACCGCTGTTAGACCAGCGTCTGGTAACACACCTTGCCAAATGTTGGCGAGGTCTTGTTGAGATAGTGTGCGAGAGAACTCAAACACGTACATAACTGGCTTTCTAACATTTGACTGAATGTTGGCTTCTGTTAAGTCTGGTGGCGAGAATGTAACCCAATCCAAGAAAGGTGGAAAAACATATTCTTTCATTAGTCTTGCTTGACGAACCAGTTGGTCATCAGCGGAAGAAACAGACTTTCTATTTGCCTTCTTCAAAGTTTTTCTAACTGCATCGTTAGTTAATTCAAAGAAGCGAATAGGTTGGTCTTTTGTGTTGTCAACATAGTATGGAAGAACAACCAAGCCTTCTTTTAGGTCTCGCGATGTTGCAAGGCGACCAATGGCTTTCTTTTCTTTGGCGATTCCGAGAGCATCTGCGAGTGAGGCTGAAGAAAAGCCTCGACTAGAAACTTTTGTAAAACCATCGCTAATTTCAGCAAAGACGCCCACGCTACTGTAATCTGGAATTGTTCCATTTTGGTGCCACATACCCCTTGGGGCAGTTGTTTCACCAAACTGAGGACGGTTGATATCAACTTCTTTAAAGTTTAATATTGGGCATTCATATTTACTGTGGATAACGAGTTTCTTTCTTGGAGTATCAAATGATTCAAAGTCAACAACATCTCCATCCTCATTGAACTTGATTTTCTTTTCCTCTACAACGGCATCTACAATAAAACTTGAACTAATTTGCATGTCATCATCAAGCTGATTCAATGTAACAGAGGAAAGCGACTCAGCCACAAATTCTGGATCTCTTAATAAAACGCTGTATGGATTCTCAGAGGCTCTAAGATAAGAAATTTGCATCTTTGACACAACTTCTTCTAAAGTGTGTTGCTCCTGAGTAGGTGTAAAAGTGTAACGGGCGCGGGCAAAGCCATTGTAATATGGTGGAGTAAAAGAGGAAAACTTTCTAGCCTCAACGTGACCCTCAGAGGCTGTTGCAAACGCATTTGAAGCGAAGCCAAAAGCATCTGCCCTGTCATACATAATACAATTTTTTGTTGGTTCCAGTATGGATGTGGTATCAAGAAACACATCTTTAAATGGAGTAGAGCCTGTTATTTTTGGCAGTTGTTTTTTGATCTTAGTTGTAAATTCTTCAATAGAAGATATATCGGCGTTTGTTAATGTAAAATCCATTTGATAAGTTTTCGTTGTATCAAATGCAAATGTGTCCTTTGCTTCTCCTTCAAACGAAACAAGACCTCGCTTCAAAAAGAAATTGACAGTCTCTGCAAAATAGTTGTTTGCAAAAAGTGTGTAGTTTATTTTTGGTTTTGAGCCCACTGTGGTAAATGACCCCGTGGACGCTGCAAGGTGGTTGGCATCAAATTGTATATATTTTTCCTTGTAATTGCTGTAAGGGTCAAGCATTGCTTCAAATGGAACTCTTCTAACCAAGCCGCCGCCGCGAGTATTATTGTCAACGTTTGATGGTGTATCAAAGAAGCGATAATCTAGACCTAAGTATTTGTTTATAAATGGATAAGATGCAGAATATGGAGTAGGATACTGCAAACCAGCCTCAAACCACCAGAAAGAAGCTGTTGATATCCACTCATTTGTTATAGCATCCCCATAATATGTACTAGAGCCGGTATGAGCAGATGTAAATATTCTTACAACCTCGGCAGATGTGCCACCAAGAAGAGTACCAGTATATTCATACATTGGGTAATCAACGGCTAAACCAGACTTAATAGTGTTAAACAAAATACCGGGAGTCACATAGGGCTCAAAGAAAAATTGTTTTGGATTTTTAAAGCCCAATCCATCGTCGTCAAAATTCTCAAGAGAATCCACATAACTTTGGCTTAGTTCTTGTGCAAGTTGAACTGTGCGCTGTTGTGGGTAAAAGCCCTCGTATGGTAGAAGCTTCAATAGAGCTTTTGCTTTTAGTCCGAACTTCTTTACGCCAAGGCTTGTCTCAGTTTTTAGACCTGCAACGACTTCTGATAGTTCTGCCGAGGAATAGCGGTTTACCGAGAAATCTGAAGTTCCAGTTAAAGATAAGAAGCCTGACAGTTGTGCTGCAAAGTCAAATCCATTTGATAGATAAGTATCGATGTGGTCTGTAATCTTAAATTCCGCAACAATAGAGTGGTCTTTACCTCTTCTTCTCAACTCTTCAGCATAGTTGTCGTAAGAGTTGTAGAATGGGTTTCTACCAGATTGTGAGCCCACTTCCCACAAAGCTTCGCCAGTGTTAAGAATGCCACCTGTAACTGATGTATTTATCACAGAGGGTAGTGGTGAACCGGCGGATTCTGTAATAAATTCAATCGTTCTTCTTGAGTACAGAGGACCATATTTCAGCAAAGAACCGGCGCTGGCGTCGGGAAAAAGGTGAAAAGTGGTATATGAATTTTGTAAAATACCTGAACCGGATGGGTTGTTTGGACCATATTTGAAACCAGTGCTTGGATCTTTAGAATCTCCCTCTGGTTTTGTTATTAGGAAGTCATCTCTGGCATCCATTGACCAGCGAGACTGATATGGTGTGCCAGATTTACCAGCAAATGAACTAAAGGAAAAACCAAATACATTTGTGGATAGCACTTGTTGTCTGTCTGTTCGACTATTTCTCCACCATTTGTTATCAAAAACATCTCTTGCTCTTGTTAGCTGCAAGAACTGGTTATCTTTCAGTGGGTAAATACTTGTACGGAGAGCAATGGTGTCAACAAAAATTTGTGGTTCTGTGTTCTCGGCTGCAAGAACCCTGTCTAAGAAGGTTGTCTTGTTATCAAGACCATTCTCAAAGTTGGCTTGATTTTCTTGAAGTGCTGGCTGGGTAAAGCCCATTTTCTCATTTTCATAAGAAGTTTTCAAGTCAAAGTCTGCTGCCAGGAGCTTGATGTAAAGTGGGTCAGTTGTACTTACAGGCGTCTGCGTGACATTGTTTAGATGATTTATCAATAAAGTTTCACCGCGAATAACTAACTTGCTTGACGTTAAGAAAGAAATAATATTTGAGTTTCTATGTGCTCGGACGATTGGGTGAGAATCCTTGCGATAGGCTCTCCAAGATGCGTAACCATATGGTCCGTTTCTTCTTGAGTTTAACGTGCTGATAAGTTGTTGAGCGCCTATGAGTGGATCTGAGCCCACGGTTCTAGCATATCCGTCCAAGTCATATGCACCTATACCAAGTGATAATGGATAACCAAGGGTATTTTGTGAAGCTGAAACTGGATCTAATAACCAAAAGTTCAGCGGTACAAATGGGTCTCCCAAGAAAGTCGAATCGGATTCTAAAGGAGCGGAGAATTCGTCATAACCGTATATCAACGTTTCCTGTCCGACTGAAATGTCTGCGCCCTGATTACTGGCAGATAGAAATGTTATCTGTTCATTTGGAGAATATACGCTTTGAGTTTGATATCTTCTTATGTCCGCGCTTTGGTATGACTCTGTAATCCAAGCATAAGCCAAGTCAGTGGCGGGAATCTGAGTTTGAACATAGTAGTTGTCAAATACTTTTTTGTCTACAATGTTTGCGCCTGAATATTGTTTTCGTGTGTAACCATTGCGAGCAGTTTTGTGGAAAGATGCTGTAGTTGTTGAACCAGATTGGTATCCACCAAATGCAGATGGAATAATCAATAGTTCTTCAAGGGCGTCTCTTACGACCGTGTTACGATAGTTTATGTTGTTGTAGACGGACAGTTCTCTAGCGGCTGTGTCTAAGCCTCCACCCATTGTTTCGGGACCGCCAGGAGCATTGAATAAACTCCTAAACACAGTTTTATATTTGTTTCTCTCGGGCAAAGCGTAGTCGAATGTACTTGTTACAAAGCGTGACTGTGCAACACCAGGGTTACCTTCGATGGCAAGATATTTGCCATTAAATGCGCCTTTTTGACCAACGGCTTGAACAACTTCATAGTCTTCACGGAAGTTTCCAACTGTTGATGAAGCAAAGTTTTTTGGTGCTACACTGCCTTCTCTGCGGCTGTCGTCGGAACTAGTAACAGTTTGTACATTGACAATAGAAACGGGCGTTATATTGCCACTCAGGGGCTGCTCGGCACCTATTTGGTATACACTCACATAATTAGGAGTCTTTGCAGATGAGGATGCAAAGTTAAAGGAACCTTGGGCGAGGTCACGTCGGTCATCTAGAAGATTGAGCCTAGTTGCAATATTTTGTGTGCTAAAAATAGAACCAATAGAAGCTGATGGGTCGGGAGTTTTGAACTCCAAGGTTGGGTACTTCAATGGGTACTTGTTTCTTTCCAGAACGTGACTCTCAACAAGGTTTGGAGAATCTGACGCAATGTTTGTTGTTGCTGGAATAAGGTTGTCGATAATAGTGTCAACAACTGTGTCTAGCCATTTGAAGTATTTTGTAAACTTTTCTAGTTTTGGGTTGTTCTCGACCGATTCAAAGTAAAGTCTGCGAAGGTGGTCGAGGTCTTTGTAGTCAACTCTGTAACGGTTGACAGGGTTACCAATGAGGTAGTTGAAGTCTGTGATACCAGCAAATGCTTTTAGCATATCACCGGACACAGCGTCGTACATGCTCTTGCCAATGATAACAGAGTCTCTTGCTGCTGCTTCGTTTGGTTGGAATATTATTGTGGACTCGCCATCAGAGTTCACAACATTTATTGCGGTTGACTCTTCTGGGTTTGTTAGTCTAACTTTTGAGATAAACTCGTTCTCAAATACTTTTATATCGGTTGGGAACTCGTAGCCAAAGCCTGTGTAAGTTTTTGCTACTGCTGGACCGTAGTTGCCGAATGCATCAGCGTAGTCAATAGAAGCAGAGGTTGTGTCTACTACCGAGAACTGACCTGCGGCATCTGGTGATGATACAAGTTCAAAGTCCCATTCAAAAAGCTTTGTTAGATATTGTGGAACAAATGTTGTATCATCGCCATTTTTTCTGTTTGCGTTCTCAAAAGGACGAATACGACCTTCGCTGTTCTTGTATTTGGCATGGAGGTAAACTTCGTCTTCTTCAAGTGAGTCGCCGTAGAACTTGCAGTTGCCAATACGAGCATAGCTTCTGTGGAGAATAGAGCCAGTAAAGTTTGTTCTCTCTGCGCCAACGAAAACACGCTTGCTTTCAGTAGACATGCTATCACCATCAGCAGCAGAAATAGAGGCTGTGATGTTAAAGGAGTTAACTGTAAAGCCAGACTCTACTTGGTATCCTATTAATCTTGCAACATAATCTTGGTTTGTTGTTGATGCAACATTTCTTGGGTCGCCATCTGGCTCAACTACAATAGCCAAGTTCCAGTTGGTGGAATCAAAAATATCGTATGTGTCAGACTCTACCGCTGTGAAGTGCCCGTTAGATGATGAAAGAACGAACTTACCCTGTCTAACAGTTTTACCACCGTGAACTGCGTATGCAGCCATACCACAAACATCTGAACCTGCAAATGTTGTGTCTGTTGGGGATGAGGCATCAGCAGCGTGGACGCCAAATAGAGAGCCACTTGTGTCATAACCAATGTAAAAATCACTAGCATTAGTTTGTTGTGTTGGGAAGTAAATGTTACTTTCAATGGAAAATGCTTTGAAACCGCCTGTTACATAACTTTGGTTATTTGCGTCAGAGCCAGTAAAGTTGAAGATGCTTGCCTCGTTTGGCAAGGTTGTTTTGGCTACAAGGTTTTTCAAGCCATAGAAGTCAACTGTTTTATCTTTGAACTGGTCTATTTCATCTCTGTTCTCTATTGTTGTTGTGGTATTGTTAGCAAAGTTGCGGAGCCTAATAAGGTTTCCGTCAATACCATAACAATGGAGAAGGTTTCTAATGGACTTTTGTGTGCCCTTTGTTTTGTAGATGTGCAGCAAGTTGTTGTAAATGTTGCGGTAGACATGGTTTTTCAAGTCTGAAATAGAGCCGCTTACTAGGTTTGCTACTGTTGTTTTTTCTTGTATGTCTGCTAAAACATCGGAGCCCAAGAAACCAGAAGCGTCAAAACCACTTCCCTCTAAGAGTTTTTCATAGTATGGGAATATTTTTAGGTCTTGGGCTTGGTAATCTTTTCTTTTTACTTTCTCGAAAGAACTTATCTGTGCGTACATTTCATCGAACTTTGCGCCGATGATGTGTGAGAGGTATTCAAGGTCGTTTGTATCTTGGTCACGAATCCACTCTGGCATTAGCTGGTAGAAACTGTGGTAGTTGTTTCTATCGAATACTCGACCCTCTTGCACCTTGTCAGCTTCCAGTGAAGCAACATCTGGGTGGTTTGAGTAGATAATGGGGTCTGGAACTTCGTAAAAAGATGTGCTGTATTCCTCAATAGCTGAACCTGTTGAACGGGCTGTGCTGAGGTAGTTTAGAATACTTGCGCTTGCCACTCGACCAGAGTAGTCAAGAACTGTTTGGTCAATAGACGCAGTTGCGGTGATACCCTCATTAAACTTTAAGTAAAGACTGAGTGGGTGTGTTTCTGTGTTGGCTGTGTTTGAGCCACCGTAAACATGTGTGTTGTAGTTCAAGCCGATTTGTTTTGTTGTTCTTTTTGTCTTCCAGTAGCGGAACTCGTCAATGCCGCCCTTATAGTAATACGTTTGAGCAAAGCCAACATTACCGGAAACAGCATTAACCGTCGTAGTTACTGTGTTTGAGTCGGTTAGCTGCTCAGTGTAGACACCATCAACGTACAGAGTTGATACAAGGTTGTCGCTACTGTTCAGATCAAATGTCAAGGCATAGTGGTGCCACTCTGCATCATATCCGGTAAGAGTGCTGAACGTTGAAAAAGCCTCTGTGCCCCCTGCTGATGAAGACTTTGCTGCAATAAGCTGCACACCAGTTCCACCGGGATTGTTGAGGTAAATAACAAAATAGTTGCCAGAACTATCAACTGTTTCAAAGATACCGCCTGAAAAAGCTGAACCGTTTGGCTTCGCCCAAAACTCTACTGTTACACCGGCTTCTGCATCAAAGGAAAGGTTATTCGTCTGTAACGATGAAGAGTTGTAAACATTGTTTACGTTTGGTCCTGCTTTAATTTCAACTCTCTGAGTTGAACTCGCGCCTTCGTTTAGTGTGATAAAGCCCGTTGTTTTTGGGTAAAGGTCGTTCCAAATGTAGTAGTCAAATGTTGTTGACTCATTTAGAAACTTGTAAACCTCAGACTGTGAGCCGTCGTAAGGGTAGTCGTTGTAGATTCTTTGAATACCTGTTTCATAGTGATACTCGGCTAAACCATAGCGAACATAGTTGCCAAGGCTCGCTGAGATATCGACAAACGCAAATACTTTTTTATCAAAGTCGCTTTTTTGTTTTAGATCGGCAAGAGTTTTAAAGTCGTCTGAACCGCTAACGTTGATATTAGCCTTTGTTGACTTTAATGCTGTTTGTGATGTTGGTTTGAAAAACTTTTTTAGACTCATTTACTCAACCCTAAATTTGAATGTATCGGCTGGCTCAATATACTTTCCTTGTAAATAGAGTTTAAAGGAGATTTCATACTGGTAACCTGACTCAAAATCTGCAAATTCTAAGTCGGTGTAAGAGCCTGATACATCATAGGACATAAGAGTTTGTTCGTCTGAACCTGTGCCATAGGCAATAATCGTTTGATTATCAACCACTCTTTTTACTTGGTAATAAACTTTTTCTACTATCTCTGATTCTATGGCAGTTGTAGCTGTGGTGTAGATAGTTGGAGACCAATCACGTTGACGAATGTAGAGTCTTAGTCTTGCTTTGTCGCCAGTTGTGTATGTTGAGCGCAAGTTGGTCAGGTTGACAACATATTGTGCATCTGGGTTGTATGTCTCGGAAGCAAAGTCTTTTACGGTTATTGCAGTGCCTGTGTGGTATTCTGTTGAGCCAGAGAACCAAACATCATAAACCTCAGAGGCTGTTGTGTCAAGTTCTGCTGACGCAGTGTAAATACCAGTATCAACATAGCCACCTGTAATGGCTGTTGTGTTGATAGCGGAACCACCAAGTGTCTCGTAGAAATTTACATAGATAGCACCTGTGCCAACGCCAGGAATGTTTCTCAACTGCCCTCTAATGTTATTGTAGAGGTAGATGGTGTTTGTGTTCTCGGCAGAAGTTGCCAAAGATGAGCTTGCGTAGAAATTACCACGGTCGTCGCCCTCTGATGAGTTCCAACGTGCTTCTACTGCTGGTCTTTTGAAAAAATATTCGCTCCCTCTCGCAAAGAATTTCTTCGTGTAGTAGGAAGAAGAAGCAATGAGGTTTCCTGTGCCGCTTTCGTATGAAGAAGAAAGTTTGACCAAGAAGCCATAGTTTTGTTTTGTTCCTGCGAGCCATTGTTCAACAGTGTCGGTCACATCAATTTCAAGGTCTTCGATACCTGTTGTAAATGTTTGTGTTTGTTCTGGGGAAGTATGAAGGTCTCCACCAGCCGAAGTCCAGCTTGTGTATGTTGAGCCATCGTAGGATGCTGTGAGCCAGTTTGATACACCTGTGTCGAGGTAGTCATCCATGTCTAGACCGATGCCTTCGTCCCAAGAACGGGAAACAGCATTTACAGTCATAACAAAGTTTGTTGCGTTTGTGCCTTCGTGTGGGGCGTTGAAAAGTCTTAGGTAAAAGCTAACCGAACCAGAGGCTGGAATGTCTCCTGCTGTTCTTTTTGCAGCAATATCAGTTGTATCGAACTCGACTAGAACGCGGGAGTTCTCTAATGAAGCTGTGGAAAATGAGCCAAACAGCGAATAAACTTCTAAAACATCTGCTGCGCCCATGTTGGCGTCTGTGGCTCTTGAAGTTCTAATAGCTCCGTAGCCATTTGTTATTGTGTTATCTTTTGTAGCGAAGAACTTTTTGATTGCCATTAGACTGCCTCTGCGGTAATGCTTGTACTAAATAGTTTTATCTCAAACACATAGTCTTCTGGGATGGTGATGAATCTGCCATCTGATGTTGTATTTCTGATAAAGTCATATTCAACGTCGGAAAACGAACCGCCAGTTAGTGAGTAGAACTCCATTTTTAGAATATCGGTGACTTGCTCTGTGTCGTTCAATATTCTTATGAGTTCGGAAACATTTATTGACTCACCGAAGTTATATTTTCTTCTGTTGAAGTAATCCTCAGTGACTTCAATGGCTGTTGAGATGGCTTCAACATTGTTGTATGCTCTGTTGGATACAAATGAGAACCTTACACCGAAGTTGACTATTCTGCCATCTAGAATATCAACGGAGTCGGAAATGGTTTTGTACTGTGATAACCAAACTTTCAAGTTGTCTTTCACTGCTTGGCTTGTAGTTGTGAGAGCCCCTGTGTCGTCCTCGGAGAGAACATAAAGGTTAATAGACCTTCTTGGAGAAAAGTCGTCTCTTAGGGCAATTGCTCTCTTGATAGCCCCAAACTGTGCTGGCATTCTGTATGAGAAGTTCACATAGTCTGTTGGCGTAACAACTCTGCCTTGCGAGGACATGAGACCCATCACTGCTTCTCTAATCTCTTCGTCAGTTAGTGATAGACGGCTTCCTGCTATTTGCTCTTGGTTTTCAACCTCTATAGAAGTCCTTACCTCTGCTTTAAGTGTTTCATCGGTAGCCGCTGTTGAAAAAACATAAATTGCATCGTCAACATTTGTTAGGGAGTATTGTGGTGCTGAAATAAGGTCTGCTGTGTTTACACGGTATGTAATAGTAAGCTGTGTGTTTGATGGTCCAATACCAAACTTATCAGTAGCCTTTAAAACAGTTGGGTCAAGAATTGTTGAAGAAACATAGTCCTTGCCTTGTTTCTGTAAAACAACGTTTGAAGGGTCATTGATGCTGTCGAGAGTTGAGTCGGAATCTTCTTTTCCGTTTCCAAATATTAAACTAAAATTTTCATCCTCAAACTTTGTGACAAACCTTCTTGAAGCTACAACAGGTTTCATAACATTTATTGTATTTGATGCTGTCGAGCCCTGGTTAGGAAAGGATTTATACACAATGTTTTGTGTAAGCGCATCAACTTGGTAGTATTCATTGCCTTCTATATCAAATACTGAAATAACCTCAATAACATTGTCTTCTTCTATTTCTGTTGAGTAAAACTTTGTGTTGTCAGACTGATCTTCAACGTCTACATCAATAGTGCGAATCACGCCAGAGGCAACCTGTGCATCAACCTTAGCGGCATATTTTGTGGGAATGCCCGTTGTGTTATTTACCTCAGAAACAACAAACTCTACGTCTGCTTCGGTAAAGTCAATATCTTCAACAAGGCTAAACACCGCGCCTTCACCAGAACTAAAAGTTGTTCCTCTTTTTAGAACTGGGAGGTAATCTCTGTTTGGACCGGAGTTGTCAGCGGCTGATGGAATGTTCAAATATATGGTTACGACACCAGTTACATTTGGAGAAAGTGGGTCACTGTATCCCATTTGCCTTGCAAGGGCAATAATATTGTCACGGTTGATAGCAGTTGAGAGGTTGTTCTCGTTCGATTGATAATCAAGCTGAAATGACATAACGTCGCCAAGATAAGCAACGGCATCTAAAATAAATGAGCCAAATGAAGCGTCTGTGAAATCGCTGTATTGATTAGGGTAAAACCTTTTTGCATAGGTTACCAGTTCGTCTTTGATGGCGTCAAAGTCTCTCGCCAAATAGTTTATTTGTGGTTTGTTTGGATTTGCCATTATATACCTACCTCAATCAAGTCTTGTTCTTCTGTGTTTGTTGGTAAAATGACGTATTTTAAGAGTACCTGCAAAGTCTGCTCACTTATTGAAACGTCAAGTTCCGTGATAGCGATATAGGGAGCATATGTTGTTAGTTGCTCTTCTATCTCATCTCTAATAGAGACTTCTCCAAACTCCTCGTCAACTGCGGGATCAAATAAAAATGCTCGAAAACCACAACCAAAGTCAATATCGGTCAACTTTTCGCCCTTCTCGGTTTGCAGTATCATTCTTACATTCTGTTTGGCGTTTTCATTGAAAGTCTTTGTTAGGACATATGAACCTTGAAGTTCATCTGTTCTTAGCGGTATTGATGGTTGAAATCCTGCTGTCATTTTATAGTAACCTTGACAATTCTCCACAGTCCCTTAGCCAAGGGAAGTCTCCTGATAAATAGGCACTGAGAGAAGAAAACAGTTCGTTTATTCCGTCGTCGATTCCCTTGAAGACACCGTTCTTTCTCATAATAGGGATTATTTGTTTCGCTATCTCAACATTTGGAATAACATTTATGGTGTTAAATAGGAAAACAGGAACAAACACCGACTTGATAACGGCATCAAAATCTTTTGTTTTTATCAGGTCAATAATGAGCAATTCTGCAACTGATGCATCGGTTGGGTATGCGCTGAGTTTGAAAACATCTTTCAAAACAATGTTATTGAACTCGGCACCTTCTTGTAGCACTTTCGTATATTCTGAGGCTTTGTATGGGTTTTCTGCACTAGCTAGCACATAAGTTACATGTTCGTATGTCTGCGCTGCCTCCACTTCAACGGTTTTGAATTTCAAACCATCAGATGTGTTTTCAGTGACAACTTGGGTGCCTTTAAAAAGGTAAGGTTCCTTATAATAAAATGTTTTCTCAGGAAAAGTCTTGTCTAAAATGGGAGAGTTTGCATTAACAGGGGCTGGTTTTATGGCGTCAACCGAACATCTTACGCCAAGGGAAATACCCTTAAAAATGGCGTCGAGTGTTTCTCTAAATTGCACAATACTGATACCTTTGAGAGCCTGCTCTGCATTGAGTTTTGGAAACATAATACCCTTCATATAATTATCAAAATCATCGATAGCACAAACAAATGTATTCAATGAAATAGAAAGAAGATTAGCCCCCAATGTTGGCTTTAAAAGCGGAGAGGTTTCACCTTCACTAAGAGTAAAAAACATTTTTACAATCTCATCTACTATAATTTTTATTTGTTCCTCGGTGATATCTAATTCTGAAATACACTTTTCCATATCGGTCTTGCCTTTGGCGGTTACTCTGACGTATGGCTCAAAACAAAACCTTGGGTTTTTACTATATCCGGTGTCTGGAAAAACGCCAGTAGTAGAAGGTTGTGGGACTCCGACTTCGGGGTTTGTGATGCGGTAAAACTTTGTTTCTTTCTTGTTTTCACTCCATCCAGCCCATTTTTTAATTTGCCCATCTTTATCGAGAAAGGTTAGCTTCGTTGTTTTCTCCATCTTGAAGAACTGGTCAACAACTTCATCAAGAAAGTTTCTTTTTGTTATATCTTTATCGAAGTTGTTTAGTTCTGCAACTTTTGACTGTGGATTGTAGAGTCTCGCACTTAGTTTCTCAATGGCACGAAACACAGTTCTTTTTATTGCCACATCAGACAAAAGTCTTATTTCTGTTTCTGTTAGTTCATCGAAACGAATATCGGGGAATGTTTCTGAGACTAGGGCTTGTGAAATATCTCCTAGTTCGCCTCGGTCTACAAGAGTTTGTTTCACATATTGGAAAAACAAGTCCACTATCAACTCGTCTGTTGGCGAGATAATCTGGTAGTTGCTCATGTAAACAGGAGGTAGGATGGAAAAGAATATTTCCATTACGATGTTTTTTACTTTTATGTCTGCACCATAGCCGAATAGGGCAGATGCTAGGGCTTTACTACTCACCTGTAACCTCCTTGATAGCACCCAAAATGTGTTTTTGTTGCGTTTTTGTTAGTTTGGAACTTCCTAGCCAATCGCCAGCAAAATAGACACCATTAGCCTCAGAAGTTGAGTTCATTAGTCTTTGCGTCTCGTAAAACGCCTCGGGGGCTTCCACGACATTACCGATAAAGTTTGATATCTTCTTGGGCTCGTTTAGTTCTCCATCGGTAAGGTTTTTGTAGAAGTCTTTTAGACTTGCTTCAACCTTATTGATGAGTTTTTCCACCTCTGCTGGAACTGTGTCCTCAAAGAAAACATCGCTGAGAATATTGTCAGAACGCAAAAAGAACAAAACAGATGGTGGCTTGGGGTTTGTTTTTAGTTTCTTGATTATCTCCAAAATCTCTTTTGGTGATGGGTTCTCTGGTAGTTTTATTTTCTGGGCTTCAAGATATGGCTTGAAGAAGAAGTTGGAAACTTGTTCGTATGGCTTGCCAAGTTCTTCTTTGACCCTTGTATCAAGAACAAGTTGTGTGTCGCTATAAATACTATTTGCCACAGAAGACAACTGTGTTTTTTGATCTTGCGATAAGTTTGGATAGAAGCTCGTGTTTTTAATTGAATTCTCAATAACAGATAGGAACACTTGGTTTTGTGGGTTCTCCTCGTTCCGTATTTTAACAAGCTCTCCATTTTCACTCACAAACTTCTCATAGTCGTATTCATTATTTACCGTTAGTGGTTCGGAGAGTTTTGGCAAGTCTCTGTTTAGTGCGTTTACCCCTTCATCAAGTTCAACTCGGAAATCCCTAAGACCTATGTTTAAGTCGAGAAGAGTTGTTTCGCCGTTTGTATACTCATAACGAATACCTTCATTACTGCGTGTTATTTTTAGAACATATTCTTTATCAACAAGAGTCACATTTCCATTTGTGTCTTCTTGGGCATTTGGATAGTTCTCTAAAACAAAACTTTGGTATTTTGCAGGAAACCTTCTTGGGTCTGGCTCAAATGGTAACAACGCGAGAAGGTTCTCAGCCCAAGCGTAAAAATAGTTTGAGTTGTTTAGTTCACGAGATGCATCAAGAAGCGCAAATTCGGTTGTATTTATACCACCTACATCAAACAAAGCTTCCAACATTTGTGATTTGAACGGAGCAACAAGCGGGTTAATAATAACAAGTATCTCTATCAAGTCTTGCAAAAACTCTCTCTCAAAAGAATCATTTCTGAGCAGCTTTACTGTATTATTTTCATACTGAATGCCAAGAGCATTGCTGAATACTTGTGGTCTTAGGTTGAATTTTTTGCGATAATTTCTGTTCTCGGCATCACCGTTGTTTTTTCGGACTTGACTCAACCAATAGTTATTGTATAGAACTCCATAAGCCAAAGAAAGGTCTGCGGTGACAACATCTTCAAGGTCGGGTTTATCATCGAGAGAGCCAACAAAAAGCCTTCTGAGAGAACGGTAGTCGAAGTATGGCTTGATACGCAACTGTGTGACCAACTGTGTGACAGTTCCTGATAAAGCAAAGTTGGTGAAACCAGCCAAGAGTGTTGGCGCTGTGTTTATCTCTTTGATGAGACCAATTGTGCCATTTAGAAGCTCACAGAAACCGCTAACCCTTTCTTCCAACTCCTTTCTCGCCTCTTGTATTTGCTGCTCGGCTTGCTCGTCTGTTAGACCAGACCTCTCGGCTAAACGAAGCAGAGCGTCTTTGAGGGCGTCAACCGTTTCGGAGCCGTCAACGATAACTGGTGGACACTCTTCTGTGCCAGTAATCTGTCTAAATAGAGTTGCTGCGATAAGTGCATCATATTCGTAACTATCGTTTATGATACTAAGCACTGTGCGAAACTCTTCATCAGAAAAGGTTGCAGGATAAAAAACATTATCTGCTATTAATTTGCCTCTTGCAAAAATAAACTGTGGTGCGTCACCTCCCAACAAAGCCTTAAAGTGGGCTATTGGCATGTCGGTTGCCAACTGACTTATGAAGTCTGTCAGCAAATCTGCTGTAATAAAGCCAAAAGATGGTATTTTTTGAATAGTGTTTGTGGCTGTGGCAGCGTTTGAACCCGTTAAACCAGCGGCAGCAAGAGAGCCAGCTTGGTTGGACAAGGTTTGGTTTAGGCTTGATGAAGACTGATCAATGTCAGATTGGTCACAGTCAGAGAAGTCCGCGCCGCAGTCAATATCAAGTAGGCTCAAAATACTCTGAACAAATGCAACAATAAGGTCTTTTATTATCTTCACTAGCAAAGAAATCAAAAAGCCTCTTAGGCACTTGAACCAATCAAGAGATGGAACTTTTGGTATTTCTCTGGCAAACAAAAGTTTTGCGAGGGGGAAGTTGGGGTTTTCTTTTGCTTCCTTCTCCAAGAACTCTGGGAAGTTTGTAACAGTGTCAATGGCTTTTAGGGTGTTTTGGTAAGCGCCCATTGTGTCAAAGTTAGCCAAACAAGCCAACTCTCCACCACCTAACTTAGAAAGTTCGCATTTGAACCTGTCTACTGTTTTTACAACAAACAATGCCCAGTTGCCCTTGTGAAGAACCGTAGTGTAAAGGTCGTCTATTGTTTGAGCGCTCTTGACGGCAAACTCAACACAGCCGGTGCCGCCAAAGGCTTGTTCAATAAGTTCGTTTCTCCTGTTGTTCAACTCTCTAAGAATGGCAGACTTCTCTTCGTCTGTTAGTTCAGCCGTGAGAATATCCTTACCTCTTGATAGTTTTTGTGAAAAAGGCTTTTCTTTGTAGTATATCGAGTATCGATACAGTCTATCAAAAAATGTTTTGTATGTTCCTGCACCATTTACTTCTCGATAGCTGTCGTCATCAGTGGCAAGTATGAATGATAACTCTGGTGCTGAAAGTTGTGCTGTAAGGTCGTTTTGCCCCTTGATGTAGGTATTTATTTGCAAAGTTCTGTAATCAAAGTTATCTATAAGAACCTTATCTCCCGCTGGAGATGCATTTAGCCAAGTAAACTGTTCCAATAGACTGCCCCATTGTGGGACGTATTCTACAAGAATATTGTTTGCCTTTTTTCCCTTCTTTTTTTCTCTTACCACACCAACTGTGTATGGACCGTCAAGCTTATCAAAGTTTGTAATATCTTTCAGTTGCCCATTTACTAAAACAGACTTTTTTATCTTCTTTAGGCTCGATATACCTTCGATATAAAGTTGCCCTTTCATTAAAGCATCGCGAACAATGGTAGCCAAACCATACACAAGAGCATATTGTAGTTTTTTATCGGGAAAAGCAGCACGATAAATGTATTCTATATCAGTTGTCTTACTGGTTATCGCGGGGTCATCATTACCCTCTCTTGTATTAAGAAGTAGAATAACGTCTTTCAATATACTGTCAAAGTCGTCTATGCTTTGCAGGGTTTTGCGAATCTGTTTTGCGATCTCATCTTCTATTAGAACAACCTTACCGTTTTCTAAAAATATTTCGTCCACGTTGTTTGTAAGTGTATTATTCAAAGTAAGCGTAAGCAGTGCTCGTGGTGTAAGAACGGTTCTATCAAGATGAATACTGGAAATATATTTTGGAACTCTTGCCTGGGTGTGGAGATTTATTGTAAATGCCGCGTTAGAAAGTGCATCTAATGCTGTTGCGGTTATCTCTCCATATACAGCAGAAGACTTTACAAATGTAGGAATATTTTTTATGTTCTCGACTTGTTTGTCAACGGTTTTTTGCAGAGTAGAATCGTCTTCACTCACCCCAGCATAAATGGCTTTATCGTTACCGTCTGTCATTGCCGTTTCAAGCTTTGTTGCCATACGAGTCAAGTTTTGTAACCTTGCCTCAAATTCATCAGCGCCTATTTCTTTTGTTTGTTTATTATTTGCATCGAGCCTGATAATATCATTTAGTAGACTGTGAGCCTTATCTATTCCAAATGGTGTGCCTGTTTGGCTTTGCAACAAATCTTTTGTGTTAATGGGCTCAACCACTGGGTTTACTTTTGATGAAACAGCGAGTTTCAGTGGAATCTTATAAGTAAAAAAGCCCCAGCGTTGAGTGGTTGGAATCTTTGGGTTATAATCTATTATTAGTTTATCGGGTTGTCCCAACATTTCTAAGAAAAATTCTTTTGATAAGCCAAAGGATTCCACACAGCCGTCTGCTATTACAGACCTGAAAGTTTCATAAGATAGGGTCTCTGTTGCAAGCTCTTTGTAGCTAATGCCAAGTTCATTACTTACTTGATAAATGTTTTTATAAGTTCCAGTTTGTAGTTTCTCAAACTGTTCTTCATTTGGTCCTGCTGCAAGGGCGGCGGCGGCTCTTGCCTCTGGCTCAAAAAGTATTCCTACATACTCTATCTGCGAATTGGGGTTTGGGACATTACCTTCGTTTGCTTCACCAACCAATGGCAAGTAGAAGAAAGGCTGAACAATGTCGATTGTTTTGTCTGCCGAGTTCCAGTAACAAGCAGGGGTCTTTGAAAACATATTTGCGTTTGGAAGCGTTTTTGTCATTTCTTTAAAAATAGAAATAGCGACCATAGGATTGGTGCCAGCTAAAAAAGAACCGACATTGGCACCAAACTTTTCAACAACCTTTGTTTCGTTTAGGCGTTGAAATATTTCCTCAATAGAGAGGGTTGTAAAACCACCTTGTAGTAATTCAAAAACAATATTTTGTCCGGTCTCATCAAAACTGTTTACTGCTGATATGTCTTGTTTAAATGGTTGTAACTTCATTTTATGTCGTCTTATTGTGTGGGCTGCAAATATATCTACGTGCGCCGGGAGTTAGATAATTAGTTTTGAACTCAGCGTGCTGAAACTGTCTGAGGTTTGTTTCTACCGCTTGCATTGCATTGTCAACTGTTGTTAACAAGCCTTGTATAAATGAGTTTGGGTCAATGGGTGGTGTTGTTGGACCAACCGCCGAGCCGTGGAAGTGTCCTATGAACTGTGCCTGTTGTTGGACAATTATTTTTGTAATAACTGATATTTGTGTATCGAGGGTGGCAACATGTTCTAGCAACGCCGTCATCGCGTCCACGAGGTTTTGCCCTTTTACCATTGGCTGTAAGTCTGTGTTGCCCTTTGTAGAATTTGCTGCTGCAATGAGTTCAATGCCGTATTCGCCACCTATCTGTCTATTCTTGCTGTTATATCTATCAGGCATTGTAACCAACTTGATAGACTCTCTACTGATGAGGCGAATACCATCTGCTTTCATGCCGATTGCAGATTTATTTTTTGATGCTCCATCAATCGAACCCTTCTTTCTTAGAAGGTCACTAATATAAAAGTTATCGTCAATATCAGTCTTTTGTGAAACATAGATACGAGCGGAATCTAGTTTAAAGTTTGGAGTTGTCAAGCCTGGAGTTCCAGTTTGTTCTCCAGCTAGCTTCTCTTTTATGTATTCCTTGCCAACATCGCCGCCTCTGCCCACAACCAAGTCAAGGGTCGCTGCGTTTGTTTCACCAGCATGACCGGCTCGACCAGCACCAGGGTTATCTTTGCCAAACACAATGTATGCGTCACCATTTCTAAGAACTTTTTCACCAAGTAGTTGATTATATTCAAAAATATATTCTCCCGGCATTGATGAGCCTTGGACTACTTTTTCATAGCCATTGGGGAGGTTTGTAATATCGACTCTACTGTCTACTGCTTTTTCTTTACTCATTTTCTTAGTATTGGTGTTGGATTTTGTTTTGTTGTCTGTGCAGCCGCTGTCATTTTCAATGTTGCGTTATAAGCGTCTTGTGGACTTGAACCCAGGGCTCGTATATGACAATAGCAAACCTCAAACCTGCCATCTGAGTGTTGTTTCTTTCTTTCTTCTTTTGTCTGTTTGTCAATTGGTTTGTTTACTTGTCGTGCAGAGCCGTGAGCTACAATGCCGTTTTTTTTCTTATCGACGCCGAACGGCAGAACTCCGAAAAGAAATTTTTTGCCATCTTTTGTAGATTCCATTGCTGTAATCGGTATTTTCTCACCAGTTGGAAGTTTCACAAGTTTTTGTAGTTTTAGCAAAAGTTGATATAGGGCTTCCATCTGGGCTAGAGAGCCGGGTTTATACTTTTTTGAGGGAGGTCCGAATGAGCTTCCATTCAAAACCTCGATACTAATACACTGCCCATTCAAGGCACCCTGTGCAATAGACCTCTTTTCCAATGGAGTGTGTTGGCTTACACTCCCATCTCTATCAACTATAAAATGAGTATTAAGTCCATTACCTTTATTTTTTTTGTTTAGAATTCTAATGGTGCCCTTTTTATCAGCGCCAGAAGCAGAAATATGGATGACAAAACATGTAGTCTTTTTTCTTGTGCGAAGTGAGGCTTTGTTTCTAACAAACACGTCCTCATATGGGACACCGGGAACTTGACTTTTAAGAACTTGGTAATTTTGAACATCGTCGCAAGGCTGTTTAGCCACACCAACCTTTTCTTTAACAGTCTCAACTACTTTTTCAGCGGCTTTTTTCAATACCTCTGGAATAGTGCCTTCTTTTGTCGGTGGGGTCGGGGTGTTGCCAGATGGAGCAGGCGTCTTTGGAACAGCGCTGGGTTTGTTACAGTATTTGTCACGGTTGCTTGTGTCTGAGTTGGCTCTGGCGTCAGTTGTTTGGGCTGTTACATCACGAACAAACTTGCCTGTAGAATACACCCCGTCTGTAAAAGACACTTCGATAATACTATTTGCAGTAATATTCGCAGCCTCTCCGGTTAAAGAAACTTTTGTCAAGTATTGTCTAAAATTTTCTGGCGTTATACTTTTCGCAAGAAGGTCGTGAATAACATCAATGTAAACATATGCGGTCGCAGCTTTGGGCGACGTATCTGGAGAGAAAAGGTCTAAAAATGGAAATAAAGACTCAGTGTCGTTATCAATCTGATCCACAAAATAGACAATACCTGTAAGGCTTGTGTAATCGGGAACTGTAACTAACTTGTTTAGTTGGTCTCCAATAGACAAGCTGTCGTCTGTGTCTGTGACAAAGAAGGGTTGTCTTGGAAGCACCGTTTCTTTGTTCAGGGAGCCGCGCTTTATGTCGAGGAGATTTATTGTATTTTCAGCCATCTACTCATCTTCCTCCCCGTTGTCGTTGAGGTTATCGTAGATAGCATCAATGTCTGCTGATGAGATAGTTTCAGTTTGTTTACTAGTCTTCGCCATAAGTGAAGCAACCTTTACTAGCTGTTCGTTGGAACGCTGTAAGGTTTCTAGGTACTTGGCTACAACAAGACCTTGACGACCGTGGTCTGCCCTTCCTTGATGAATATCTTGGCTTATTTCATCAAGAGCAGTGTTGGTCGCCTCTCGGTCAAGTCTAATGTTTTTTATTGCTTCTTCAAGAAGTTCTTCATATTTCGCCATCGTTCCAATCAGACCTAAAGCCTCTATACCTCACTTTGAGCTTTGTGAGGACAGTTGCGATTTGTTTTGTGTTCAAATCGGTGATCTCCCTCATGTAAAGATAAATAGCTTTTTTATTGAAAATTTCTATTTGGTCAGAGTGCTCAAACAGCACTTTGATAGCGTTGATGACTTTTACTTCGTTTTCTTTCTCGGCTGCTTCATACCATTCATCGATGTTCTCGCGAAGATGGGCGAAGAACTCGGTACGGTTTCTTTCGTGCTCGTATGGTATGTGGTCGGTAAGGGGGTGTTCTAAGTTCTTTGAGTCGTCAATAGGAGTCTCAGTTTTTAGACGCTTGGTTGTTTTCTTTACTTTGTGGATAAACCAGTTCTTGGTAACGACTGAAAAGTAAGAGAAAGCTTTGGAGCCTTTGTCGGGGTCATACTTGTCGAGAATAGTGACCAACCAAGCTTTACATTCTTCACGGAGGTAATCGATGTTTGGAAGAGTTGTGAACTTGTATGTGTAAATAATTTTATCAACAAGCTCGTCGAACGCAGGATGAATAAACTCGATGTAGAGTTTTTCTTTTGTGTAGCGGTCTTTTGTTTTACAGTATTTAACTATAGCGTCCTCATGGACTTTTGTAAAATACTTTCTTTTAGTTCTCTTCTTCGGCATCGCCTGCTATCTCCTCTTGTATTCTTGCCACGTCTTTTAAGGTCTCGCTAAGAACTGTTGTGGCTGTGACAAGGTTTTGTATAATAGGGTCGCCGTAGTATGTTTCGCTAGCGTTGACAGTATTTACAAGCTCGTCAAAATCATCGACCTGTTCTCGCAGGTCGGAAATTCTTGCCTGAATATTGTTAAGGGTTTCGGCAAAGTTATAACAAAGGTATGACAGTGCTGCTGTCGTAGAAACAAAAATAACTACTAGTGTCCATTCAAGCATTTGGGTCAAACTCCTTTGTTCTTGCTTCTTCTTGCATTTGTTTTAAAACCTCTCGGTTTTCTTCGATGCCCTCTTTCGTTGCTTCGCCCACTTTTTTGTCGCCTCTTTGTTCTGTCTTCATTGTGGTGAAGTGACTAGGAATGCGAAAAACAAAGGGCGAGTCGCACTCTTCGCACTTGGTGACTATCTCTGACATAGAGTGCCACTCGTCCCAGTTTCTCAAACAAGTGTTACAGCGATAAGAATATTTAGGCATCTGTTCTTCCATAGTCGTCTGAAAGACGAACAACGTCGTCAAGCTCGGGAGTAGAAACCTCAAAAAGCTCTACGGGCGAATCGTCAGGTGCTGTAAACCTGTGAATTGTGTTTGGAATAATTCTCCAAGACTGCCCTTCTTTGAGTTTCATAATATTGCTTTCAAGGTCATTTCTTGAAAGGTCCAAGTGTAAAACACCCTTTGAAACGAATACTGTCTCGTCTTTCTTGACATGAAATTGTCTTGAAAGACGCTGACCTTCGTTAATCCAAAGACGTTTCATTACATACTTTTGTGTATGAACGATAATTTCTTCATGTCCCCAGGGTTTTTCTACGATTTTATGCATCGTCTTCCTCTGGTGCTTCTACTGTGGGTGGATTAATAACAACAAGATTATCGTCATTATCAAATGCCAACATAAAGCCGCGAAGAATAGCTGTAATATCTTCTTGGTTCATAATTGCCTTTTGTAGTGCCATCATAATTGCTCCGACAGCCTGATCTGATAAATTCATTACATAACTCCATTATTATTTCTATATTTTGAGCGCCCAGCGCCGTTCATGTATCTTTTTAGTTCGCTAAAGCAGTGGCTTATTCCAGCATCAATTTTTACTTGGGCTGTCCATCCAAGTTCAGCAAGGGCAAAGATGTTTGCTTTTGTTAAAAGAACATCTCCCTTGCGAGCAGGACGCTTTTCAAACTCTACTTTTGGAAAATGTTCTTTGATAATTTTTATTATCTCGTTTAGAGAAATGTTTTCCCCAGTTCCAACATCATAAACATTACCGTTGAATGGTTTCCCGTAATTCATTGCAAAGATATTTGCAGATACAACGTCTGTAACATGAACCATATCTCGTCGGTTTTTTCCATCCCCGTTCAAAAACGGAGTTTTGCCATTTTTTATATGGCTCATCCAATTTGCTATAGCTGTGGCATAACTGTCATTTGCCTGTTGGTCTTCTGAATATACATTAAAGTATCTTAAACTAACAGTATCTAAACCGTAGACTTTTGACCACAACTTGCATTCCATTTCCGAATACAGCTTTTGCAAAGCATAGGGGCTAACTGGTCCTTCTCCGTCGCCCACAACAGATGAAGAACTAGAAAAAATAACACGCTTGGCTCCTACGGAGCGAGCAAAATTCAACACATTTGTTGTTGATATAATATTGTTTTTTGTTGTCTCTACGGGGTTCTCAACACTATACAAGACTCTGGGAATACACGCCATGTGAAAAATGTATTCTGGTTTAAAGTTGAGGTAAAAAGGGTGAAATGACCGTCCATCAACACCGTGGTGAAGATCCTTGTTTATATCATGCCCATCCTGTAAATCAATACCTAAAACCTCATGCCCTTGTTTTTTCAGTTCAGAAAAAAGACGGCTACCTATGTAACCCTTGTGTCCTGTAACTAAACACCTAGCCATTATTTCCACCCCTTTTGTGTTACTATTGAATTAAAATCACATTGATACATATCTCTTGCCAAAGATGAAAAATTATATTTTGGCTCCCAACCCAAGACCCTTCTAGCTTTTGAGCTATCACCAAGTAGATATGGCACTTCATGTGGTCTTAGGTATTTCTTGTTAATTTTTAAATGTCGCGCTGGGTCACCAAGGTCGGCTGCTTCCCACACCTCATCTAAAAATTCTCTTACTGAATGTGTTTCCCCGGTTGCAATAACATAGTCATCTGGTATATCTTGCTGGAGCATTAACCACATTGCCTCAACATAGTCTTTTGCGTGACCCCAATCTCTTTTTGCGTCGAGATTTCCTAGTTCAACATACTCTTGATGACCAAGCCTGATGTTTGCTGCTGCTAATGTAATTTTTCTTGTTACAAAGGTTTCTCCACGTCTTGGCGATTCGTGGTTAAATAGAATACCGCTGGAAACGTGAAGACTGTATGATGTGCGATAGTTGCGGACTAGGTTATGTGCAAATACTTTGGCACAAGCGTATGGTGAAGCTGGCATTAGACGAGAATTTTCATCGTATCCAGCCTCTGGGACGTTTGGGTTGTCGCCGTACATCTCAGATGAACTTGCTTGGTAGAAGCGACATTTTGGATGAACATTTCTTATTGCTTCAAGAATGCGAAGAGTGCCATTAGCTATTCCAAGAACTGTATCCTCTGGCACATCAAAAGAAACTCTAACATGAGATTGCGCTGCTAGGTTATAAAATTCATCAGGTCTATACTTTAATAGTAGTCTATATGTTGCAGAAGCATCATTTAAATCCCAGTATTCCATTGTAAAACTTGGATTGTTATAAAAACTGTTAACCCTCTCGGTACAGATAAGAGATGTTCTTCTTTTTAGTCCAACAACAAAATAACCTTTACGCAACAAAAGTTCTGCCAAGTATGAGCCATCTTGTCCTGTAATTCCACTAACAAATGCGGTTTTCACTTTATTCCTCTAACGTTTGGATAACTTATTATAAACCAATCGCAAGTCTTTTTTAAACCTTCTTTTAGTGATGTATAGTATTCTTTTTTCCACCCTAAGTCAAGTAATTTTTGGTTTGAGCTTGGCTTTCTGTGTTGTCCAGATGGTTGGTCTGTTTGCCACTCTAACTCACCATCATATCCTAGAATATCACATATCATCTCCACGACTTCTTTGATGGAATATTCATCTGTGTTGCCAATATTGATTGGCTCTGGCTCATCGTAGTTTTCCATAAGGAATAGAAGAATACGTGCGATATCTTCTGAATAAGTGAACTCACGAAGTGGTGAACCATCACCCCAGCAGAATACAGAAGGCTCTTTATTTATTTTTGCCTCCCAGACTTTGCGGATAAGAGCGGGGATGACGTGACTGTTTTCTAAGTCAAAGTTATCATTCTCGCCATATAGGTTGTTTGGAATGGCTGTGATAAAGTTACAGCCGTATTGTTGTCTGTATGCCCTGGACATAACATCTACCATTCTTTTGGCATAAGCATAGCCAAAGTTGGAATGGTGTGGTGGTCCAAGGTGTAGCTGGTCTTCTGTGAGTGGATAAGTTACATAAGGTGCGTCTGGATAGACGCAGGTTGATAAGAGGGAGAGAACCTTGTTTGCTCCGCGATGATGTGCGTCGTGAAGTATTTTTTGGTTTATGTTTGAGTTCTCGTAATAGAACTGCGCCATTTCCTCTGTGTTTGCTTTGACACCACCAACTTTGGCTGCGAGGTGAATAATACCTTTGTCTTGGGGGTCAAACAGCAGGTTGTGGAACTGTTCTCTGTTTGGATATTCTGCTTCTGGTAGGACTCTCTTAAATGCAGAGCCTACCATCCCTGTGCCGCCTGTAATGATTGTTTTTCTCATTCTAGCCCCATTTAAACCACTCTTTTAAGGGAACTTGGCTTAAATTTTTATTCGATGTTCCCTTCCACGGTCGCCAAGGTCCATAAACACCAACCTTTTTAGCATCGCTCAAAAACGCTGCCCACCAAGAGAGTGTTCCATGTTCAAACAGTATATTATCACAACTACGAATAAAATTAAAGTCCTCAAGAACATTTTGCTTTTTACAAACTGGGTTATATTCTGAAAGGGTTTGGTAAAGAGAATTAAAATACTCAACCGACTCTACGAGTGACACTCTTTCGTTGTCAGCCACCTTTGTATGAAACTCAAAAGAAGACAACTCTTCAGGTGTTATTTGTTTCCAAACTGGAAAATCTGTTACAACATGCATTTCGTCGAAGTCAAACTTTTCAACAGCATCCTTGTATGCTATTGCAGTTGGTTTTGTATAGAACTCATTCTTCATAAAAAGACGGTCGCCGGTCCTTAAATGAACGGCAAGTGTTCTCTTTTTTTCTTTTACCGGGGGGAACCAGCCTTTTATTTTTTCCCTATTGGCAATAAAGTACCTGTAATCTTCAAAGTATCCAGATAGCAAAACATGGCTGTTCTTTGTGTCCAGTGAAAAAGCAGAAACATACTCGTTATCGTGGAGTCGGTGCGAAAAAGATGGAGGCTTCTCACAAAAAACAAAGCCAAGTTTTTGAAGGTGTTCTTTGCCGTAATAATTGGGAAAGGGTTGTACCAAATGTACGCTATCTTTTTTGTATTCTGCTAAGACCTTACCGGCGAGGGCTTGAAATAGGTTATTGCCAAACCCATTTGTAAGTTGAACGTATATCATCTTGGCTCTACCTGTTCTACCAGTTTGCCTTGATAATCTATTAGTTTTTGTGTTTTATCTCTGTATGGGAAATCTTTTATTGGTTTTGTTTTGTCAAACTCGGTAAATGGACGACATATGTCGGTTATGTATCTAACATCAACGCCTTGACTATTAAGCCAACCCTCCCAAGCATGTTCGGTGCATTCAAAATTATTGTCCGTTCTAGTTGGGTCTTCACCCTCCAAATATTTGTAGGCGCAATATTTTTCAAACACCTCCGGTGTTCCCAGCGCAAAAAAGCACAAGTCCCTGTGTCCAGAAGGTGTAAACCGAGTGCTATAAATAATATTTTCGTTTAGCTCTATATTGTTTCCAGAGATAACCACTTTTTTTGGATACATAGAGTTGTCTGGTCTACTACGAATAATCAGGTCGTACTTAAAGTTGTTTTGCCTAGCATACTCCTTAGCCATGGCAAAGCCTTTGCCAATATTATCTATTTGATTTTGCATTCTTGTTCTAAAATACCCAAGTGTCCCAAAATTTCCATCAGGAAGCTTTTCATGTTCATCAACAACAAGTGCTTTTAGATTGTCTCCATAGATATTTGGAACATCTTGTTCTATCTGCTCCTTTGTATAGGCTGTGGTAGTGTTATACTTTTGTTGTAAACTTTTACCACAAGAGTGCATTGTGTTTGTGGTTGTAGCATACACAAACACATCGGCATTATTGGGTTCTATAAGGTGTTTTATTTGATTGAGGGCATTAATTTTATAGTCTCTCATTTGTCCAGTTATTAAAACAGCGACTTTCATTTTTGCTCCATATATTCTGGTTTTACATTATCTCTGCAAGATTTGCAAAAACCCTCTTTAGGACCATCTTCTTTATGGTGTTCGCGCCAGGGCTTGTATTTGTCGCTCATAAAGATGTCCCACAGTTTTTGCTCCCTAATATTACCCATAACCCCTGACTCCTGCCCAGGAACGTCGGAACGCATAGCACAACATACCGTAACATGTCCATTGTAGTCGATATACATGTTATGAAATGGCTGTAAGCATCTCTGAGTTCTAACATAGTCTGATGCGATATCCACTGTTTCGCCCCTGGAGGAGCCATCTAGCTCAAAGTTTCTCGATCTTATGTGGATTGTCATACCTCTGTGTGACAAGTCATATTCTAATTTACACCCAGGTATATCGGTTATAACCTTGGCAGGGAGACCTAACTTTTTTATTCTTTTCTCTGCGCGGCGGCGCATTCTTTCGTGGTCATATTTTTCGTTATTTCCAAGATATTGTTGTATCCACAATTGGTCAAATCCAATATCGCACAACTCTTCAATATATTCTCTTGTCACGTAATCGCCGTTTGAATTTGTTCTAAGAATAGCATTTGGCAACATTTCCCTAGCTTGACGGACTCGCTTTAAAAACAAATCTTTGTGCGAAAGAGGTTCGTTGTACCTACTATAAGTTAACTCTCCCGAAAAATCAATTTCCTGAAGTTGCTCTAAAAGACTTAGGTATTCTTGCTCTGGCATCTCTTTGTTAGTAGACATTCTATCGATAAACGAGTTTGGGCAGAACCAACACTTTCGGTTACAATAAGAAAATATCTCTATTTCTATTAGTCTAAGAGCTTCTTTGAAATGTCGTTTGTTGTTCATAAAATGCCTTGTATTGTTCCAACCAGTTGTTTTGCTCGGTTTTCCCAAGTGTGATTAGTTAAAAAATCTTGTGTAGCAGTTGTGGTTATTTTGGAAACTTCAATAGGATTGTTTTTTATCCATTTTACCACATCAGCAAAGTTATTTAAATCTGGATCAAATTGAACACAGTTTATCCCATCCGTAAAAATATGTTCATACTCTCTTTCGACCCTTTGGCATAACAATAGAGTGTTAGACGCTGCCACTTCATAGTATCTAGGGGTGATATCACCAAATGCAGCAGCAGTAGCAATCCAAGCATTGGATGAATTAATGACTTTTGCGTATTGCTCATAACTTGGTATTCTTGATGGTCTATCATCGGATGAATACCAAAATACGTCTAAATTGTCTTCTTGTTGCAAAGCCTCGCCTATTTTGGTTCTTAGGTCTTTTGTTTTAAACGCTCCGGTTGGATAATGTTTGTTTTCATGCAGAGCGCCGCTAAAACCAATATCATATTTTTTTTCTATTTGACGACTCTTAAATATCTCTGGATCGAACCCATATGGAAATAACTCCGTCTTTATGCCTGTCGCCTTTTCGTATTTTTTATATTGTGGTATTGGGGTCAAAATACGATTAATGTTATTATAGATACAAAACTTTAATTTATCTCTCAGATTGTTTTGTGGCTTAAACAAAATACAAACAGAAGGGACGTTTAGATTCTTTACAATTCCAAAATAGCCGTGGTTAAACCACCCAAGACCAAATACAACAACATCTGGCTGAAAGTTTATTTTTGAGGTGTAAGCTTGAAAATCAAAAACTGGTTCTCTACATAAGTGAACTTGGGATATCCTTATGAGTTCGTCATAAACACCATCATAATATTTGTAGTTTTGTGACGTTGCAGTCTTTATAGTGGGGTCAAGGTAAAGTATTTTCATTTTGTCAAGTCCTTCACCCCAGGCGCAATATCTTGTAAATGACGAAACTTGCCCTGGTTGTGAACACCGCTGTCAACCAAATTAAAGTCATATATCTCATCTTGAATCATGTGGACAAACAAAGAGATAATTTCATTGTCTCCCCAGCGGTACTTGTATATGCCACCAGATTTATTAACAAAACCTATCCATTCCTTCCACAGTTGGCTTTTGAACATTTTTGTATCTATGACATATGTGTCACACCAATCTAATAGGTGAAAGTTATTATTGGCTGCTGGGTCTGTTAATAAGGAAGCCAGCTTTTCATTCTTCGGGGTCAGGTTTTTTAGTTCCAGAAACCTCTTTGTTAGCTGCCATAAGCCTACTCTGGTATCTAAGTGTCCTTGGTGTGGTCTACCATTTTTCAACCTTTGACCTGTCTTGTAGGCACCAAAAAGTTTATTTTGTTCCCTCAATATTGAGAACGGGTTTATATCAACCTTGCTATCATACCCAGACTCGTCATCATGTGTTAGGATAAAATCATACTGAGTTAAGTTAGTATCAGGATATCCATACATGTTGCTTGTAAAATTACACATGTGTAGATATCCCTTTCTATTAATGGGAAAGCTAGTTCTGGCATACCACAACTCTTTTCTGTTATAGAAAAGTTCTTCTTCTCTTATATTCTCCGGTGTTTTATAGGGGACAGAAATAAAACGAACATCTTGTGAGTTGTCCTCTCTTATTTCTTGTCTAAAACTTTCATCATCATATATGTCATCAAAATAATGAACATACACGGGATATCTATGTTTGTGATTAAAGTTATCCCAAAGTGATTTAAGGGAATGCCTAATACACTTTTTTCTTGAAGAAATATAAACTATACAAGCATTTTGTTCTTTCATTTTTGCCTCTGGCTGGTTTATTCTTTTGTGAAGTGTATTATAGGAGAATTTTTATCATAAGCTCCAATAATGTCCTCGTCTTTTATCACATAGCCAAATTCCTCTGCTGCTTCGCAAAATCTTTCGGTGCCATAAAAGTACCAGCGACCAGGGTGTGGTTCACCATCCCAATCATTAACACACTCTTCCCAGCTTTCATATGGACCAGCAGGTCTGTGTTTTGATTGGGTTTGAGAAGCACGCATCCTTGCGTTTTGATATTTATCAGGGTCAGCGATCATTATGAATAGATTTGTTCCCTCTTGTAATTTTGGAAAAAGATTTTTCAAATATTTGCGTGTACCAGAGTACGAAATATGACAAAAAACATCATATGAAAACACATAGTTAATCGACTGTTCTTCTAAGCCGTCACAACTAAAATCCTGATCTAAAACATACTTAACCTTGTTTGTGTCATACCCTCTTTGCTCTCCAAGCCACTTATTAACATTTGACCAAAAGTTAGTTGCCTCTGCGGGTCTGCACTCTAATCCCGTAATACTGTTTGCGCCGACCATCTGCGTCATCCATACGCCGCCATCAGTACCAATATCTAAACAGTTGGTATTCTCATTTATAAAGGGTTTAATGCATATCTCTGATATTTTGTTTAGGTCGCTGTACTCCCACTCTCTTTGTTCGGCTACGCTACCTTCCCAGCCACCGAGTCTATTTGAGCGACAAAAACCACCTCTCCACAATTTTTGAAAGCTGTTTATTTCTCTTTTTAGATAATCTGAATCTTTATCAATATAATGTTCTGTTGTTTCTTTCATGTTTGCTCCTTGTTTTTATAATAACCACGACAACACCCGCCTAGATGTTGATGCATGACATAAATTGCCTATTTCGCCATTCTTAATATAGCCTATAAACGAAGTAAGTTGAGAACTTAACGCATCTGAGTTGTTGATCCACACCCTTCTCATATTGTAGCATGTGTTATCAACCGCTGTATACTCATAGAGGCTTTTATCTATTAGGTCGGCTTCATAAAAATGTTCATTTGTTAATACCTCTATCCTTCTTCTTCTGAAAGGAAAGAGCCAACTACTATCTACACCTATTGATGCTCCGCTGAGTAGTTTTAACTGATACTTTGAATGTTCTAATGATATTATTCTGTCTACTTTTACTACCTGTTTGTGAAATAGATATTCAACCAAATCAAGATCGTGTACAGACAAATCAAGCGAAACTCCAACATCTGTTATTCTAGCTGGTCTAGGACCGAGCCGAGCAAAATTGGCTGATATAATATCACTTTTCCCTATACGCTCCTTCAGGGTTTCAACAACGGGGTTAAAACGCTCAACTTGTCCAATACATACTTTCACATTCTTTTTTTCAGATAAATTACAAATATTCTCAGCAGAAGCTAAAGATGGTGCAATTGGTTTCTCTAACAAGACAGGTATTTCTTCATTAATAAGCTGAACAGCTACTTTTTCGTGAAGAGAAGTCGGCACTGCCACAACAGCAAAGTCATACTTGTCGGTTAGAGCCTTTTCAAGAGAGGAAAAATTTGCTGCTGAGTTGTTGGGGTCTACCGTTGTTACGCTAGCTACATCAGGATTACCGAATAAAGCGCTAAGATGTTTAGAGCCCATAACACCTAGACCCACCAAAAGAGCTTTCATAGAACTTCTCCTATGGCAGATATAACAGCGTTTTGTTCCTCTCTTGTAACTTCTGGATATATTGGCAAAGCCAAAACCTCTTTACAAACAGCCTCACAAACTGGGAAGTCTCCTTCCTTGTATCCCAAAAAGTCAACGCAGGGTTGTAAATGGAGTGGGTATGGATAATATATTGCACACCCGATACCAAGGTCAGTCAAGTGTTTTTTTATTTCGTCTCGGCGGGGGTGCCTAATAACATACTGATTGTAAACATGGTAGTTGTTCGTCTGCTCATGTGGCTTAATAACTGAGTTTAGTGCTTTATCGTAATAAAGTGCATTTTTTCTGCGTGACTCTTGCCATTCAACGATATACCCCAACTTAACATTAACAACTGCGGCTTGTAGAGCATCCAACCTAAAATTCCCACCAAGATATTTATAAAAATATCGATTATCGGGGTCAATTCCGTGTTGACGCAACATCAACATCTTTTTATAAAGCTTCTCATTGTTGGTTGTAATAATACCGCCATCACCGAAACCCCCAAGGTTTTTTGATGGGAAGAAGCTGAAGCATCCTGTCGTCCCAAAAGAACCTGCGCGTCTATTTTTATGTTCTGCGCCGACAGCTTGTGCGGCATCTTCAATAACATGAAGGTTATACTTATCTGCGATAGACATTATCTTTGTCATATCACAACATTGACCAAAAATATGAACTGGTATAATAGCTTTTGTTTTTTCAGTTATTACTTCCTCAATGTGGTCAATATTGAGATTACAGGTTTCTTCTTCGATATCAACCAACACTGGGGTTGCGCCGACTCTAATAATTGCTTCTATCGTAGCAAAAAATGTAAATGGCGTAGTTATGACCTCATCACCACTGCCAATATCCAAAGCTAAAAGAGATAGTATTAGCGCGTCTGTACCAGAACTACACCCAACAGCGTGTCTTGTTCCGCAAAACGAAGCAAAATTTCTCTCCAACTCCTCCACTTTAGGACCGTTGATGAAACTTTGGGTTGCACAGATTTCCTCTATTTGAGGCGTTATTTCTTCTTTAATTTTTTCGTACTGTCTCTTTAGGTCGAGAAAGGGCACACTCATTTATTCATAAACTCCAAATACTTTTTTGCTACATTTTTCATATCATAACACGCATCAAAACTATTTTTAACTTTGTTATTAAAATCCATTTCAGGTGGGCTATACAACTTAGTTGGTTTAAAGTCCCATGGATGCTCTTGTATAACAATAGCGTCTGGTCCGGCAATTTCTTTTGTGCCGCCGTTGCTGCTACAAACCACCCTACAACCACTAGCCCTTGCATCAACGACAACATTTGGACAATGGTCAAGCCACGCCAAGTGCAAAAAATATTTACTACGCTTGTACAAAGAATACAAAATATCTTGTTTCAGATTTCCAACATAAAAGACATTTGGATCTTTAAAAAGATAATCTGGCTTACCTGCGACAACAAGGCAATCATTATCTCCTTTGTGTTGTAAAAAATATTCTATGTTGGCTTTCAGACGTTTGTGTGGTCGCCAGCTTGCGGCGCAAGACCAAACATTCTCGTATTTGTCAAGTTTTGCATTTTCTAGTGGAGAGATGGTATCTAGAAATTCCAAATCTGTGCCATTATGAATAACTGTGGAATTCTTGTGTTCTCCAAAAAACACCTCGGTGAGTTTTTTGTTAAAGTTAGATTGGAAAATAACACCTTGGGATTTTTTATAAGTGGCTAATATATTTTTATTCTGAAGTTCAAAGTTAGCTGCTGTGTTGAAATATATCCCATCTAACCTTTGATATAAACTTCTGGGTGGTAAATTGGAGCAGTCTTCAATAAAACAAAGGGCTACATCATAGTCCATCCCATTGTGTATAGTGTGTCCACTAGCAATAAACTTGTTATTTAACTTTGCCGCGAATGAGTTTGGACCAGAATTGCTTCCCAGGTTTACATTCTCTAGTCTAATCGCTAAACTGTTTTTTGCCATACCGTTTACCCGCTCTAATTCTTTTCATTGCAGCGTGCTGCTGCTGTTGTTTTATCTTATCCACGTTGAGAGGGTTGGCTCTGTTATATACATGTAAAATTTTATCAATGTATTTCACACGCTCTCGACACATCTCTAAAACAGGAAGCATAATAGCTTGGTCATAAGCCATGTGATAATGATCGCCATCAACATCAATGAAATCTTTTTTATCTATTTTATCCCAGACTTCCTTTTTGAATGTTCTGAGATGTGAAGCTCTCCAGGCATCTTCTCTAAACTTGTTGTTAACTATAACGTCTTCGGGATACTCAGATGGCTCAACGCCACGGATGCCCAATGGATAATACATATAACTGCCGTATGTACCCAGAGCACCCTCAGTCTCATATATTAAACTCAAGTACGTCAATACCGAACTTGAAGCTAACCAATCATCAGCATCTAAAATAATAATAACATCGTTTTTATCACATTGCAACAACTCTATTGATTCTTCAATATTTCGTAGTGCATACTTCTTTTTCTTGTTTTTTATTACTTTAAAGCGAGAATCATCTTCGGTTAGGCGTTTAAATACATCAACAGAATTGTCAGTAGAAACATCATCAATAAAAGTAACCGTATAGTTGTTGTATTCTTGCCTTTTAATGCTGTTTATACAGTATGGTAGCCACTTAGAAGCATTATATCCCGGTATGATAAAATGAAAACTTGTGTTTTCGGTAGTGGGTTGGGGTGCGAGACGATAGTCTAAACACATCTCAAAAAATTTCTTTTTCTGCTCAGAAAGATACTTTAAAATAGAGGCTTTGTTATCAAACCATGGTTCGCTTTTGTGTTGTACATTATCATTGATGATGAGGTCGCAGTCTAATAACTTAGCCTCTATTGTAAGTCTAGGACAAGTATCAAAACCAGATGGCAGAAAAATTAGACCCTTTGAAGAAGCTAGTTTTTCTAACATCTTCTTATAGGGCAACCCGCCCACAAGCTCATATTTTAGTTTGTTATTTTTTGCGTACTCAACACAGTCCTGTACACCTTTAACCCAAGAGTCAGATTGCAGAATTATGTAAGTGTCATCTTTCTTAGATGTATCCAAAGATGATATGTAGTCAAGTGTCTCGTCAGAAAAAGTAGATGAAAGAACGTACCCGTTATCAGACTTTTTCAGAAATGGAAACTTTTTCTCATATTCTTTCTGTTGTCCTGTTGACATATAAAATAGATTTTTAGCCTTTGCATAAAAAATACCAACCAACTTTCCATGTGGACTTGTTGAGCAGGAACAATGACCATCTATTTTTTCATGTTTTGTTTGAAGCCTATACTTACAAAACTTGTAATCGTATTCTATAACAGAATAGTTCGCTACTGTTTTGATTACCTCAAGCAACACATCTTTGTTTACATTTGCAAAATTACCAAAAACCCAGCGCTCATTTTTATAAGTTTCAACATGCTTCTTTGTTAAATGTGGGCTGAGAATTTTCTTATAGTTATAAAAACCGGACGACAACAGAGCATCTGTTGTTAGCTCTGCGCCGCCCGTATAGTGTTCAGAAAATGCGTCTGCGACTACTATTATCATAACTCTAATGTGTTAAACAGGTCTTCTATTTCTTGATCAAGATGGCTGTTTGGGTCAACATACTCAACAAACTCGCCAAACTTCTTTTCGCTTGTAAACTCGGAAATAATCCACTTTTTAAGTGTATCTGCCATGCCGCTATAAACATGATGTTCATTCTTCATTTTACGGAGAGCCATCTTATATGAGCCCTCTTTGGCGAATGCCCATTGTGAATCTGGCTGAATAACGCCTTCCCAATGGGCTTCTTTCTGAACTGGTAGGATATCAAATTCCACCTTCAGGAACTTTCCTTTCTTTTTCTCTTTGCCTTTCTTATCTTTCTCTGGCACGAACAAGAAGTCACATTGACCTGACCATCCAATAGTGATGATTGGGAGACCGGCAATTGCTGCATCGAAGAGTGGAAGACCATAACCCTCACCATGAGCAATATTGATAAAAGCTTTAATATTTTCGTGTCTGTAAAGCCCCTGCATCTCCGCTTCGTTCATATAACCGTGTAGGAGTGTCACAGAACATTTGCGGTCCTTGTAGGGGGCAAGGAGCGCCTGCAAACGCTTGTGTGTAAACTCTCGGTCAATGGTGCAATTCTTGTAGGAGTTCGTCTTTACAACAAGACCAACTTCTCGGTCGATGTTCTCTTCGACAAACCAGCGAATAGCGTTCTCAAAGTTCTTTCTTGGACCCCACTGACTGACTAAAAGATAGTTAAAGTCGTGCGGGAGGTCGAGTTCTACCTCTGCGGGGTTTTGTGGGCGAACAGGGTAGTTTACGACCTCTACCGGCTTCTCTAGCTTATAAGGGAATTTATTACCGTGTTGGTCCTGTGCTTCCACCACGGTATTGACAAAAACGTCCTTAGAATGGTTGCTAACAACGATTATCTTGTCCATAACCTCGTTACACTTCTGCAACCACTGTGGGGCGACCTTTGTTGTCTCAATACCGGCTGTGTAGCCAATATTAACAGGTGCCATTTTCTCAAACTCATTTGGAATAGTTACTTGAAGTGAAATATCAAAAGTAACCCTACCCTGAGTAGCTTGTAATAGTTTTGCTGTCTTTCGGATAGTTTCAACCAACCAAGAATGTTCCTCATCATCTTCAATAATATGGTTTGACTTACCCCACTCCAAGTTTAGGAGGTAGATATCAAAAAGGTCTGGGCGAGAACGAAGTGCTCTAAGTGCAAAGCGTGTTTGTTCGCCATATCCAGTTTGTGATAGGGCTGGACCCTTTACAATAATTTTCTTCATACTGTTAGCTGCTCCCATGCCTTGTATCCCTTGCGGGTATCCAAGAGCCATTCTCTTCAAGAACCTCGTCCATAAACTCTACCCAGCCTTTCTCAAGCTGCTCAAACGAGTAGTTCTTCTCGACGTGCTTTCTACCCTCGGCACCGAGCTTGCGACGTTGTTTGTGTGTCTTGTTAAACATTTCTTTAAGGGCAATAACAAGGTCGTCTTCGTTTATTCTATCTTCTCGGATGAAGGGAATTTCTTGTGAACCGATAACAGCTTTTGACACTGGTTCAACACCAATTCCAAAAAATTTCTTACCATCTGTAACTTGTTCTTGTAGTCCACCTGTCATGTTCACAATAATTGGTGTGCCACAAGCTAGTGATTCTAATGTCGCAAGACCAAAACCTTCGGCATCTGAAATATTTACTGTAACATCACATGCGTTATACAGTCTGGCAAGGTGCTCTGCCGCCATTTTTTGCCTACTGAATTTTACTTGACCATTATTCATACCCAATTCTTGAACAATCGCGTCTAAGTCTTGTCCATGAGGATCTTTAGTATCAGTATGCATGATGAGCATAGCTTTATCGTGACCCACTTCATCTAAGAATTTCTTGAACCAAAATATTAGAGACCCAGATTGTTTACGACGAGCGTTTCTATTGTTCCAAAAAACAATAAACTTATCTGCGTCTTCGCCAAAGTTATCTTGTCTAAACTTTTGTCTTTCTTCTTCTGGGAAAGGTGAGAAAGCAGGTGGCACAGCGTGAGGAATGTACTTACGCTTTACCTCTGGTGTTACCGTGGCAACAATGTCATCAGTAACTTTGCTGATGGTTGCGATAGCATCGTTAGAACGGTAGAACTTTCTATTGAACTTTGGATAAGGGTAGTTGTCCCAAACGTGATAATAAACTAGTGGACAGTGAGAACGAATCTCTTCTTCCATTTCCCATAACCAGCCCCAAAAGCGTGGGTCGGTCATTATCCAAACTGCATCCGGTCTTTCTACCCAAAGCACTTCGCGCACGAGGCTGGCATCACCATAACCCTTTGTTGGATAGATAATAAGATCATCTTTCCATTCCTCTGTTCTCATCGGTTGATAATTTACATGTTGAATAGCCCCACCAAAGCACACGAACTTGTATCGTCCGGTCTTTAGCAGGGCTTCTAGGAAGTATTTGGTTTGTGTGCCGACACCCGAAGGTGACATTGGGTGGTCAGATAAGACCACAATTTTTTTCTTTTGTATTTCCTCTGGCATGTTTATCCTATGTACAATGTGGAGTATTGAAGAACTCGCACTTTTGACAAGATAAGCGGTTCTTCATATGGTTTTGTGTATTCACATTGTACAAGGCTTTTTTCAACAAGTTAAGTGCATTTGTGGTTTTTCTTGGACCAGAAGTCACACGGAAAATCTCCACCTTTTGCCCAACCTTTGCTGTGCGTTTCAGCAGGGCAAAGTGTGTCTCAATCTGGTCAAGTGGAATGCCCATTTTCTGCGACCAGTAGTGCTTGTACAATGTAAGTTGGTAAGTCACCATACGATCAGAACGCTTCTTTGCATCCCAACCCCAAGAACAAGACTTGTAGTCAATAATGTGATACTTGCCGTCCTTGGTTTTGATAATAAGGTCGATGTACCCCTTGAACTTGTAAGCGGCGTCAGTGAACTCACCAATGCCTTCCATAAGGGTATCTTCTGCTTTTACAAACTCAAAGTCAGTTCCAAAGTATTTGTCAAAGCCTGCGTCGAGTTCTTCGATGATACCAAGACCTTGGTTGTAAAAGTCTGTGATTTGTTTCTCGGTAAATGACTCACCGTTCTTCTCTAGGGTTTTTAGTTCCTTGCGGAACACCTCTCCAAAGAAAAACTTTTTATCTAGTTCTCGACCAGACTCAAAATACTTTTCACATACGGAGTGAATAGCGGAGCCAAAGCCGGTAAAGATGTTGCCTTTG
>Ga0070753_1000099_pt1 | contig 57006 bp, 62 predicted proteins | sample VirMetDEL_Aug_31_FD_77441 | JGI IMG/M metagenome (GOLD analysis project Ga0070753, IMG submission 77441) | Aqueous microbial communities from the Delaware River and Bay under freshwater to marine salinity gradient to study organic matter... | ecosystem: Environmental > Aquatic > Marine > Coastal... | reverse complement strand
CTCCCTTATGAAAACACGCGGTCAGCCATTTCGATAACAGTGCGAGTGCTATCTGCTGGCGCACGATCAGTGATGACAACCTCAAGTGCTTTCTTGAGTGCTGTCTTGCGGTCAGGCATGAGGTCAGACATGTGTAGGAAATACATGACCAGACTATCCATGCCGCGAGGTGATATGGTGGTGGACAACTCGCCAGTCTTGAACGCTTGCCGAACCTCGACTGCGAACTGTGACATCTCTTCGGCGTCAGACTTCTTGAGTGTCGGATACTTGTTGGTGAGTAGCTTCTGCTCGGTGGTCTTGTCTAAGTAGTCAACCTCAATGAACACACCGAAGCGGTCAAGCGTAGCGACGTTCATGGGGCGGACGCCTTGATACCAGCCATACTCGTCACCCTGACCACGAGAGTTGGCCGTTGCGATGAATCGGAACAGCGCATGAGACTGAACCACTCGGCCACCGTCCTCTGTAAGCACAAGACCTTTCTTCTCTAGCGCACGTTGGATGGTGAACAACACATCAGCTTGGCCAGCGTCCATCTCGTCGAGTATCAGGAACGATGGCTGTTGCATGGCTCGTGGTAGGATACCCTCGACATACGTCGTGACAGGCACACCGTTCTCGACTGTCAACTCTTTCGAGCCAACCATGTCACTACGTTCGATGTTACTGTCGAGGTTGAGACGGTGAACAGGGAAGCCAATGCGAGCCGCGACTTGCTCGGCTAACGTAGTCTTACCTGTGCCAGTGTGGCCATGAAGCCAGAGGTTCTGACCGAACAAGTGACCAGACAGGAACTTGATTAGGTGGTCAGGTCTGAACTCGTAGTTGTCATCGACATCAGGACACAGGGGATGCCGCACCTCGTCGCCGTTAGCGTTGCGCCACACTAGCGTAGGTATGTCGAAGGCAAGTGCTTTGACCTTGCGTCCGAACACCTTGCCAGCGTTCTGCATGACGACCTCGTAGGTAAGGTCATCGTCAACGCCAGCGGTTGGCATGGCAGGGACATTGCTTGCAGACTTGGACAGCCTGTTGACTTGGTTGGTCAAGTCCATGACTTTGGATACTTGCTCATTGAACTGGTCAACCATCTGGTCGAAGGTTAGGTTGTTGTTCTGCTTGAGTAGTGCATCAATGGCTGGCTTGAGTGTCGGATCAATAGACCACGAAGGCTTTGGCCGTGTCTCTTGCTGGGCGTCTGCCTCTGCCTGTATATGCTCGTCTTCTTTGAACATCTGTTTGATTGCCACAGTGTCAAAGTTGTCAGGGTTGGTGGCATCCGACAGCAGATGGTCTATGGTTTGCCAGTCATTGCCGAGCGACATCAGTTGCACCGATGCAGACACAGCCTCAATGAACCTGTCAGGGTCACTCCTCGAAGCCATGCCGACTGCGTTCATCTGGGTCATTATGCTTTTGACAGCATCTGGGTCGGGGAATTGTGGTGCGTCGGTAAGTTGCGCCAAGCCCTGATCGACTAGCTCTTGGTTAAGTATTGCGATGCAAGTGTTAGCGTATAGAACTTCACTCACGGGTCTTTCTCCTGTGTTGGTTGGTGTGTGGTTGGTCTTGTCCTTGAAGGTCAAGGGTTCGTTGTAGGCGAAATTGACAAGGCCGTTGTCTATGGTGCGGATGAGGTCAGCGTCGTTGTCATGTAACGCTTTGTTGAACCCATAAGATTTGCCACTGCCTCGTCGTTTGAAGTGGCATTTGGTTTCGTCTTTCAGTGCCTCAAGACACAAGTCGAACCACTCATCTCGTCTGTCGTGGACAAACTGTCCGCTGTCCTTAGACTTCATGTAGTCAGTGAGTGCGGCGTGAATGAGGGACAGCAAGACACAGCGGTCAACACTGTCGATCCACTTGCGTAACTTAATGCCAGAGGCAACTGTCAGTGAGCGTCTTGCGTTCGTGTTCTCGACTAGGCTGTCCCAGTTATCGGCAACGAACTTTCGTAGTAGGTTGCGAGATGTGTTACCATCCAGCCGCCTGTATTGGACAATGAAGTCCAAGATTTTTGCTTTCGTAAGCATACGGTTTTCCCTTCGTAGTGTTTGGTGTGTGTGTTAGCCACTGATAGCCTCATCTATCGTGGTGAGTTGGTTGTTAATGACTATCCAACTGGTCAGGTTGGGGGCGAGTGCGCCGTTCAATTCGGTTACGAGTGAAGCGGCGAGTTGCTCAACCTCTTCGTAGCCTACGCTGTCGCCATCGACATCACAGGCATGATGGGGTTGATGATTTCTGTCGATGAGCCAGACGCTATACATCTGACAAATCCTCTATCCAATGAAAGAAGTCAGCCATCTTATCAATGGACAGAAAGATATGACTGGTGGGCTTTTCTCCGTTGGTTTCTGTTTCTTCTTCGTAGTCACGCTGTTCGTCTGCGTGGTATGAATCAATAATATCCGCAAGGTGAGGCATGACATCAGTGAGAGCGTTGTTTATCTCATCTACTTGCTCTCGTAGTCCGATGACTGATGCTATCAATTCACCGCCAACTGTATGGGGTTGGCAACTGAACTCGTTGGTCAGCCTGTATTCGATGTCATTCAGATTACAGGCCATACCATATAGGGGGCTGTCTTTTGTAACTGCCATCCGTTTCTCCATGATTAGTGAATACTGCGAGTGATGAACGCTTGGTGGGAATGTCGCAGATACCACCCACCCATTGCGAACGTAGTCATGCACTTGGTCATAGACTACATATCGGAATGTTCTTACCCGTTGCATGGACACATAGCCCATGCAAGGAAGATGAGGACGCACACCTCAACGGCGTAGCGTTTGATTTGCGTGGTGTCATTCATGTCAGCACTCCGTCTATGGGCAATGGGGTTTCACCTTCCCAACCAAATCCACTTTCTTCGACGACATAAAAGTCCCAGCCAGTGAGGTCGCCATCCTTAACACACTGCTCCATGTGGTAGAGCATGGCATCGTAGACATTCTCGCCGACCTCAAAGTTGTCGGTCAGCGTGACAGTCACCGCCTTAGTAGGCCGAGCGAATGTTCTGGATTTGATTTTGTTATGGTTACTCATCGGTTTCTTTCCTCTCTACATAGATATGAAGCGACCACATTGGCGGCTCGTATGGGTTGTCACCCACAACTGAACGCCATTCCCATTGGAAGTAGTGACCAAGATGCTTTTGCAGGCTGGTCTCAATGTCATTCAAGACTTGAGTGCTATTGTTGATGAGTTGGTCTTTGAGATAAACCTTTGGTATCTTCATTTCCATCTCCCCTCAACTGGCTCGTATGGTATGAACAGGCACTCGTTGGTGTAGTAAGTGCCATCGGCGTTGTAAGTGGTCGTGCCACAGCCAACCATGAACTCGAAGGCGGCCAAGAGAATGACTGCGTAGGCAATGATGCCGATTGAGATGTAGCCAAGAGCCTTTGCAACACGAACTCTTAGTGGTGGTCGTTCGTAGTTGAAAGGGATGATGATTTTTGTGCGGTTGATGTGTGTCATGTTATGCTCCCCAGCCGACCATAAGGATGTCGGCTACGATTACGGTGATGCCCCAGATGGCATCGCCAATTAGCAAGAGTTGGTCTATTGGTAGTTCCATCTGAGCCTCCTGTTAGATGTGTAGCAGATGTGTGACAGATGTCAAGCAGATTGCTTGAGTTGTGTATCGTAGAAGCGACGACGATGGTCATCAACCTCTATCGGTGCGAGGATGTTGCGAGACGAAATGCTTTCGCAGATAGCCTCAAACTCACAGGTCATTTGGTTGAACAAGAACTGCTTGCTCTCGCCATCCATTAACTGTGAGCAAGTGACTGCCCTCTCAATCCAGTAGGCAAGAGTGGCGCGAGATACTTCGACCAGCGTGTTGGTCATTGGCTTGCTGATGTGCCGCATTACACTGCCTCCTTGATTGATTTCCAGTTGACGGTGACGCTGGCATCGTTGTGGGCTTGCCACTTGCCAATGACACGACGAGTAATCTTCTCGACTACTACGCCACTGGTGTTGCCGTGAACTGCCTCGTCTCTATCGACATCGGCAAGGAATGAACTGAACGATTTGTAATGTGTGAACTGTTGCATAACAGCCCTCCGTTGGTTGGTGTGTGTAGGAAAGAGTTATTGCGAAAGGGTCATAAGCGTGGGTCACGACCTCTCCCCAACCATGTGGTTCAAGAGGCTCGCTGATGTCCAATGACTTGTTATGCCCTGTTTCGCAGTAACTCATCAGGCATGACTACTAGCGTCATACGACAGGGAAGGGGACACCGAAGCGTCCCCTTGTGGTTAGTCCCAGAAGTGACCGAGGTTTGATGCAACGAACAGCATGGCGGCTTGAGCCTTGAGGTGATAGTCAACCGTAGGCTTGTCGTCGTCGTGGTCGTTCCAGTGGTCATGGTATGCAAGCAAGGCATAGCCATGTTGTGCCAAGTTACCGACCCAGCTTTCGTAGGTGTAGTCAGGGTGGTATGAGTTGGTGTGTTCGGACAAGAAAATCATCCGTTCACCCAGCCACTTGCACAAAGTGGTGTCGAGCGAGATGCAATCTTGCCCCATTGGTGTTCCCCAAGTTGAGGCGTAGCGTTCATCTCTGCTCATTGGTGCGTTCATGTTGATGTTCCCTTCGTTGGTTGTTGTGGAAAATGAACTAAAAAATGCACAAAAAAAAACGAGGACAGCCGAAGCCATCCTCGCTAGTGGTTGGTGATGTTAGGCCACCATAGCCTGACCGATTGCAACGATAGCCTCGTAGCAGTCACGGTTAGCTTTGGCTTTCTTGGTGTAGTTAGCCTTGAGAGCAGTAGGGCATTTGCCAGAGGCTCTGGCATAGGCATCACAAACAGCCTTGGAAGTGTATTTCAGCCGCTTGTATTCGTTGTCCTTGGCACGACGAAGCACAAAGGTTGCGATGTTCCGAAGGTCTTGGATGTCAACCTCGAACTTGCCGTTGAAGAACGCTTTGATGTCGTCGGCAGAAGTGCGGTTGAGGTCGTAGGACTTACGGCCAACCTTGACACCGACGGCAACAGGGTTGGTGTAGTTCTTGGAAGTGAAGGTCTTGGTTACGGTAATTTTAGCCATGAGGTTATCTCCTTGAGGCAGGGTTGATTTGTTCCGCCGAGCCACAGCGGCAACGGCGACACCATTTACTCCCCCCTACCCCCTTTGGGGGGTCTCGACGACGAGGCCAAGTATCTGAAATGATTACCATTACCCTCTATCCCCCTGATTAAATGCTGATATGTCAGAGCATTTCCTAAACACCGTAGGATAAAACACCAGATATAGCCCTCAGAAGGCTACAGAACTATAACAAAAACAATGACTTACCTAGACCAGTTGTCACTTATCTGACAGATTGTTAGGGTGGGGGGCGGCTAGGCCGCCCCGCCGACGGCTTTCCTGTATGCCAGTCACCACCATTCCGATATTTTTCACCAAATTTTGAAAACGCTGTCTTATTTCTTAGACAGGGACGATTTGCTTACGCATGTCGCGTTATCGTTACATCTCAACAGTTCATGGGGAAGTAATGAGCGTAGTTAAGAAAAACCCGCACCCAACAAGGGGAATGGGTCTTCCAGCAGTAACACCGCAACAAGTTGACAGAGTGCGGCGTAGCGTTCTCGACGTAGTGCGTAAGAACATACCAGCAGTGCGAGAAGTCTTGGAAGGCAACCGCAAATGGGACAACCAACAGGTAAGACTGTTTGGCATGATGCTTAACAAAGTCATGCCCGACCTACACCACAGCTTTAATCAGCACACGGTAGAAAACAAAAGCGTCGATGAACTGACAGTCGATGAGCTTATGGAAATCGCACGTCAGGGCGAGATAATCGAAGGAGAAGTAGAGGATGGCGATAACGAGAGCGGAGGCGGCGAAGAAGCTCCTACAGATACAGGAAGCGAAGACGGGCTTCAGGGGGTTCGTGAAAGCGTTAGCGCCGAAGTTTGAGTTAGCACCATTCCAGGAGGAGCTTGTAGATGCGCTTGACCAGCTTGAGAGGGGGGCGCTCGGCCCTCGACGACTACTTATTACTATGCCACCTCGACATGGTAAGTCGTGGCTTGCGTCTACACTTTTCCCAGTCTACTACCTCGCACGGAAACCAAACCGAAATGTCCTTGCCACCTCGTACAACCAAGACCTCGCCAAGACATTTGGTCGGCAGACACGCGACCATGCCCGTGAGCCTATCGTCAGCCAAGCGTTTTCTGACTTTATATTGTCTGAGGAGAGCCGTGCTGTTGACGACTGGCGGACTTCGATGGGCGGAACATATTACGCAACTGGCATCGGCGGCTCTACGACGGGTCGTGCGGCGACGCTCCTCCTAGTAGACGACCCGATCAAAGCCCGTGAAGAAGCTGACAGCGCGACACAGCGCAACAAAACGTGGTCGTACTACGTATCCGCACTGACCACTCGTAAGCAACCAGAGCCAGACGGCACACCCGCCATAGAGATAGTCATCCTTACCCGCTGGCATCCTGACGACGTGGCTGGCCGTCTCATGGACACGGACGATTGGCGAGAGGGTGCATGGCATCATATTAACTTCCCAGCCATTCGTAAGGTAGATACACATGTCAAGAAATCTGTGGCAGAACTCCCAGAAGATGACCCGCGCTTCATTCCGCAGGGCCAACTCAGTAAGGTCGCCCCATCAAAAAGACACTACTATGATGAAAGCGAGGAAGCTCTCTGGCCTGAGAGGTTCCCACTTGACGAACTCAAAAAGCGAGAAAGGCTAGACCCCCGCGAGTTCGCATCCCTATACCAGCAGTCTCCGTTCATACAGGGCGGTAACATCATCAAGGATAGCTGGTGGCAATGGGACGATGATAAGCCAGACTGCACACAACTAATTATAGCGGCTGACACCGCGTTCAAGAAAACGGAGCAGGCCGACTACTCCGTACTCCTAGTCATGGGGCTTGACCGAAACGGAGACATGCACGTTCTTGATCTTATCAGGAACAAGTACGACTTCCCCGAACTGAAGCGTGTCTGCGTACAGGTCAATGCCCGATGGCGCGGCCACGGTCTACGCGGCCTATACATAGAAGACAAGGCCAGCGGCCAATCTCTGATCCAAGAACTACGCAACCAGACTGGCGTCGCCGTGATACCATACAAGGTCAGCACCGACAAAGTGTCGCGCCTAAACGCCGTAACCCCACTCATAGAGGGGGGCAGAGTATTCCTCCCACGTTCCGCCCATTGGCTCGACGACTTTATGCTTGAGTGTCAAGCGTTCCCTAACGGCACAAATGATGACCAAGTGGACGCATTGTCTATGGGTCTTGATGTACTATCACGAATGGGTGGTGCTGTTAGCGACATGTTCACTGGCTCATTAGACATCGGCTCGTCGCTAAACAATCAGTTCCAACCGCCGAAAGACGGCGACCAGTGGTGGCAACAGGCCGCCAAAAAAGAGGATAAGTGGATGAAGTCTTGGGGTGAACTCTAAATGAGATACAAAGACGTAAAGCTCGACAAGAACGACCTAGTAGTTGATCTGTCAAATCTGGCACAGCCACTGATGAACTACGAAGATGTCTCTGACATGCTCTCTGACGAGCAAGAGATCAAGCTCGTAGACTACGTGCGTGCCTTAACCAAAATGTCTTACGAGCGCATTAGCCGCCGCTACGACCATTGGCGTGACGCAGACCGCGCTCACGACGTATGGGTTCCAGCGGACAGCACCAAGTTCAGGGAGAAGGCGGTAGTTGCAGACACCCGCGCAATCGCCGATACAGTTCTGACCTACCTTATGGCCGCACTAGCTGGCCGTAACCCTATGTTCCAGCTTGAAGGGCTAAACAGAAAGTCCCGTAAAGCCTCACTTATCCTAGAACGCTTGCTACACCAGCACATGCGCCGCACAGCGGGCGAAGCACGTATCGCACAAATGCTTATGGACAGCATACGCTACGGCTTTGCACCAACCAAAGTTATCTGGGATCCACAGTCAAATACCAACCAGATCATCAACTTCGACCCACGCAAATGCTTTCCAGACCCACGAGTTCAGTGGGGCGACTGGGATCGTATGCAGTACGTCGTATTTACAGACCACATCTCAACCAACGCCCTCTACGGTTCAGGCCATTATCCCAAACTACACAAATACCCTGGCCTCCGCAGTAAGCACACCACCAACTTCAAGTCTGGCTGGGATGCACACCGCTGGGTGAAGGAAGAGGGCAAGGGTCTTAACATTAACCCAGAAGATCCACGCGGCGACGAGAACGGCTACCACTTTACCCTAGACGACACACGCATCGTAGACGAGGCATGGGTTCGGCTAAACGGTTATGAAGTTGGCCTGCCTCAAATAGAACAGCTTTGGGTTCTTATAACCATTCTCGACGAAGATGCTGTCATACGTATGCAACTAAACCCATACGGCAGACAGTTCCCTGTAGCTTTTGGCGGTCTCTATAACGACCAGCACAAGACCTACAGCCAGTCTTTATATGACCTTCTTTTACCAATGCACGAGATTAGCACATGGCTTCTACGCTCCCGTATCGACAACGTACAGGCGGCTCTAAACAATCTTATCTTCGTAGATCCAACATCGGTCAGCGTTCCAGACCTCATCGACAGAAACCCTTGGGGCGTTGTCCGAACGCTTCCAGGTACGAAGCCAGGCGACGGTATATTCATAGCAGAAGTACCAGACGTAACTCGCGGCCACTGGAACGACATCCAAGCGATGTCAGACCTAAAACAGAGGGTTAGTGCCGCCTCAGACGCCCAGCAAGGCGTTCCAACAGCCGATGGCATACGAACTGCCACAGAGATCCAAAGGCTCACTCAGCTAGGCTCACAGCGCCTTGGCGTGCTTGCCAGAGTTCTCTCTGCACAGTCAGTTCGTCCACTTGTTCGCATGATGACCGCAAACCTACAGGACGCTCTCGAATACGAAGGCTCTCTTCGTATGATGGACGGTCAGGCTCCTGGCGAACTTAGCCGCATGGTCAACGACGGGTATTTAGACTTCGATGTCTCAATGCTCCAAGGGGACATCGACTACTTAGTAGTAGACGGCACTCTGCCAGTTGAGCCGACCAGAAACGCAGAAACTTGGATGAACATGCTCTCAGTAATAGGTCAGTCTGGCCTCCAGATGGAATACAAGACAGGCCGCATCATCGAAGAAGCCATCCGTGCGATGGGCGTATCTGATGTAGACCAGTTCAAAATCAGTAAAGAGGAGGCCGCACAAGGGCCAACACCATCACAACAGATGGCGCTGATGGAGAAGATGCGTGGCGCTTCTGTAATGCCAGAAGAGCAAATGCAACGTGAAATCGAAAAAGGAAACCTCAGACCAGCAAGGGAGGCCGCATAATGGCAAGTCCAGCACCAGAAAGTCTAGCCAGTGCCGCGAACCTTACAGGCGCTCAGAAAGACTACATAAGAGCAGAAGCACTCAAGATCGCCAGACTACTGGTCGCAGAGCTTCGCGCCGAGTTAATTCAACACATCGGCGATGCCGCTACTCCAACAGTGGAAGACAGAGTGTTGCTAGACCTCGTAAAGCGAGTGTCTAACTTGGAAGAGCGCTACCAAGAGGACGACAGGTACGCCCTTACATCTGCTAAATTGAAGCATCTTATGAAGAACATGGGGATAAATTAGGATGGCTTTCACCCGCCCTACGGGCGAGCAGATAAATTTTCGCTCGCTGAACACAGGTACTCATCTTTTAGACACCTACCTAGAGAACTGTGAGCTAGGAGGACGGCCTCTTTACGACCTGTTGGGTGATCTCTTTGACACTAGCGGCAACCCTGACCCTAACATTTTTGCTTTCCGCATTGAGCCAGCAACGCAAAAATTCCAAGTCCGCGTTGGCACAAACGCTACCGCGCCTTGGAACGACGTGCCAGACGGCACATACTTCCGCCCAACTGGCCAATACCAGGTAGGCTTCGCCTACCAGAACCACGACCTGTTCACATACAACGACAGCCTTTACATCGTAAACGGCGGCCACACATCTGGCACACTCCCAGACCCTAACTACACGATGCTGGCGGTGGCTGGCGTAAACTCATCTGTACCAGCTACTAAGGTGCAGACTGCTGGTAACTACAATTCATACATCAAGCTGAACAGCACCGCGTCAGCTTATGAGATTACACCATTTGCAGACAGCAACATCTTCTATGGCCTCAACACAAACGGCAACGTAATCGAACTCACAACCGTCGGAAAAGACAAGGTTCTTTCTGACTACGGCCTTGTGCAAAGCCTGTACAACTATGCCAACGGAATTACAGACCCACTGGTGACAGACGGCTTTTGGGACAGAGTATACTCAGCGCCTTTGCAAACTGGTACTGCCCAGAGGGACTTTATCTACGGAGATATAAATCAAGACGACATGGACAGCGGTGCGGCATCATTCGCACATGCCACGCCAGATACCGACGACGTAAATGAGCTTGCAAACATCTTGCAAACACAGCCTGCCCACGTATACGACGGCACAGGGACTACACACCCGCAGGACTATTACTGGTTCTGGCTAAACACAATTAAGCCTTACATCACCAGCAACCTAGCCACATACGAAAACATGATGATCCCAGACGGTGCAGGCACAACACCCTTGTTCAGAGAGGTGGCTAACTCTACATCGGCATCATACGACATTAACGACTACGAAGAGTGGGTAATGTCTAATGGAAACTTAGACCTAGCGGTGGTCAATAATAAATTAGTGGTGAACATACTATGAAGATAGACGTATCAAAACTAGGCTATCGCTGGAAGGGGGAGTTGGACAACGCTACTTCTTACAAGAAGGGTGACGTTGTTCGCTCAAATAATGAAGTGCATGTCTTCACACAGGACAGTTCTTCAAACCACTCAGCAAACCTAACGAAAGTAGCGGTAGGCCAAAACGAACTGGCTAAAGGGCAGATTGCGGTAAATTCTACATCAGTTCCTACAGGCTATGACGGAATGGAGTTACATTCCGCTTCTAGCGGTGGCTCTTTCGTATCTGAGTTTCGCCACGGAAAGGAAAAAAACGGCACAAGGGCTGTCTCACTGATAAAAACAAACATGTCTGGCGCTCAATACTACCCTGGTTATCATCTAGGCGCGATTATGACAGACGGTACTGTCCGCCTGTGGGGCTATCGGGACTCTGGTGCGCTTGGGAGAGGCACAAACAATGTGAACGACATGCTCCCATCAATGGCGGGATTACCCAAAGACGCCGCTAGAATTAAAAAGGGTTGGTCTTTCCACATGCACATGTTTTTGCTGGATGAAGACAACAGGCTTTGGGGTACAGGAGTACGCTCATCTGGGCATGGAAGCACCTCCGAGTGTTTAGTTTTTAAGCCTATAAGCCACGAGGCTGGTCACGCAATACAAGAAGAGATCACAGACATAAGTGGTGGTAATGATTACTATGGCTATCATGGGTTCATGGCGCTTGGTGTTAGCGGAAAAGTTTACGCCTGGGGCCAACAGCGACAGTATCACTTCGGATTGAAAGACGGCAACGTAGCTGATGTCACTCAGCCCACAGTTGTTCCAATCAGCGAAGAACACCCAATGGCCTACATCTATAACCATGAGGCCACTTACTCCTCAAGTCATCTTGTCACTAGGGATGGCAAGCTCTACACGGCAGGACAAAATGCTCGAAACTTACATCCTTATGACACCTCCAATTTGGGACATATACTATTCGACCCTTGGGGTTCTGAAAATGCAAGAGTACGCTGGGTTCAGCTTCACGAGAGTAACAGTCACTGGGTCTCAGGCAGTCAGTACAACCATCACACAGCCGTAACGCTAGAGGATGGGAGATGCTACGTCATTGGCAACGGTCACGGCCAAGTCGGTTTTGGAACAGCATCTACAGATGCTGGCTGGGTTTACCAATGGCAGTTAGACCCAAGATACCCGTTCCATTATAATGTAGAAAAGCTGATGACCGTTAACGGCGGTTACGCCACCGCAATGGCTTGGATGAAGGACGGAACTCTACAGTACAGGGGTTACTCAGTTAGCTCACCTACCAACGCTAATGCTACAGAGTGGACTAAATTTGACAGCACAACTGCGGGGTATCTAGGGCCAGACATAGCAAATATCGTTGATATGAGAGGTAATGGCGGGGAGCATGGCGCTTTCTGGATGATCAGAACGTCCGACAATAAAATGATCGGAATAGGCAAAACAAATCAAGGGCCAGCAGGGACAGGAAGCTATGATAGTCAAGTCAATGGGGCTAGTCCATCGACTGCTAATAACACCCACATGGATTGGGTAAAGTGTCCTGCAAACTTAGTGGACTTCTCTTTGCACGGATACACCACCTCTGGCAATGGATATTCAACTGTTCATGCTCTTGACGATAAGGGCAGAACTTGGGTTTGGGGTTCTGGAAATAATGGTGCAACACAGGACGACGATAATGAATCAATTGCTATACCAAAGATGGTAACTTACTAGGAGGCATTAGATGGCAACCATTAACTTAGGCACAATAGGCTTTACGTTCAGGGGCGTATACGACGCCGCCGTAACGTATGCCAAGCAGGATATTGTTCGAGAAGGCGTGGACACATACGTCAGTCTTGTGGACAGTAATACTGCGAACACGCCATCTACTTCTGCTACTCAGTGGGCTGTATTCACTCAAGGCATTGGGCAAAATACAGGAACCAACAACGGCGGCGTTTGGTATTTTGATGGGACGAACGTAGTTTCTTTAGCACCTGGTTCAGCGAACGAAGTGCTACGCATCGGTTCAAGCGGAAACCCAGAGTGGGCAATAGATGACAGTCGTTCAGGTGTAAGGGTGGCTAACCTCCCATCTGGGCGTTCTCAGATGATTTACAACAAATACTACGGAGTTATGGAAGACGGTAGCCTACGTGCTTGGGGTTACAATGGTAACTACCAGCACGGCACTGGCTCTGCGACTAGCTCCAAGTCCTATCCTATCAATGTCGGATTCCCTCACGGCTTTGTGGGATGCCAGCTTGATGAGCGTAAATTAAGTAACAGAAACAAAACCACAGTGACCCTTGCCGTAACGCAAGGCACAGACAGCGGCGGCAACCCTATCTTCGTGATCGACGGCGTAGACAACCCTAACATCGACATGACTAAGGGCAACATCTACAAGTTTGACCAGACCGACAGCACCAACACAGAAGACCTAGTGTTTGAGGAAAGCACAGATGGCGGCGTAACCTGGTCTAGCTTAACGCTTAGTGAGATTGGTAACAATGATGTTACCAGCGTTTACACGGCAAGCGGTCTAACTGCTGGGACAGACCGAATTACTTACCTACGCATCGGCGAAGACGAAACAAATATGTATCGCTACGTCGGCTCCACAACTGGCTCAACTATGGGCAACACCATAACTCTAAACACGAACGGCTTTGTCCAATACTTTAGGCATCAAGGAGGTTACTTCTTTATGCACTATAACAACGCTACTGGCGTTATAGACAACAGTGGTAACGTATGGATGTGGGGCAACAATGGTAATGGTGTGTGTGGCACAGGATCAACAAGCCATCAGTATACACCATACAATGCTACAGCAAACGCAACAAACAGCCTTAACGGAAAGACGGCAAAGCTGTTTGGTCGTGAGGTTGGAGCAGAAAGCAACAACACATGTTGTTGGGTTCTATGCACCGACGGATCAGTGCATCATGCTGGTTACAGCGGTCACGGGCAAACAGGTAACGGTTCAGCCGCCACGAACTACTTTGTGCAAATGCTGAATGTTACTAAGGTCGTTGATATACACCAAAGCTGTGACAACACACCGTTTCTGATTATGCTGGAAGCTAATGGCGAACTAAAGCATGTAGGGTATGGCGGCACATACGGTAACGGTTCTAATACAAATAATTCTAGCGTACCTCTTACAATCTCCGCAGTAACTCAAAGGGTTGCAGAAATTCTGTATGTAGGCCGCCGCATGACTTTTGTCAGAGACATTGACGGCAACTGCTGGAACTGGGGTAATGACAACTATGGTTTCCTTGCCCGTTCTGGTACTGCTGGCAACTATTCAGCGGCCATCGTTTACAACAACAACGCATCTGGAACTGACTGCGTGTGTGAGGCTGTTGGTAATCCTGACGGAGACACATACGAAAGTAGCTACATCAGAACGGCAAGCGGCTTAGTTAAGTCATCTGGATACAATGGTTATGGCCAACTAGGAAACGGCAACACAACCAACGCAACCAGTTGGCAGGACTTAACTGGAACCGTTACCACATATTTGGCGCATAATGACTTTGGTACATTCCCTCAAGGCGGGTTCCCATCATTCAGCGCAAGAAAAATTATTAAATTACTTGCTATGGGTTCGGGAAGCTATGGCTTCTTCATCTGTTTGGACGACGAAGGCGCGGCTTATGGATGCGGCTACAATGGTAATGGACAGCTAGGAACTGGTGACACCACAAACCTAAATGCTGGGCAGATACATAGGTGGCTCGTACCCAAGAAACTCATAGACGTTTCAGTTGCTGGGTATGCCCAGTACGGACATACTTGGGGTTTGACTGAAGACGGCCACTTAGTCTGTTCTGGTTATAACGGCGATAGCTGTTTGACAGGTGACGATGCAGAGCGCCAAGACGTTCATAAGTACGTGGTATTCTAATGTCTCAGGTAACAATGACAAAACTTGAGCTAGAGCAACTTGTCGAGCGTTCCGCTCGCCGTGGTGCTAAAGAAGCGCTCGCAAGCATCGGTCTGCACGACGAAACAGCAGGCAAGGACATTCACGACTTGCGCCAACTTATAGATAGCTGGCGCGACGTTAAGAAGTCTGTCGTCAACACCTTCGTCAAGTGGCTCGTACTCGTAATTCTTGGCATACTCTCAGTAGGGGCTTGGACTAAATTTGACTAAACAAGAAGAAGCAAGGGTTCTTGAAGAACTCCTGTCTTCCAACGGATGGGGTATCCTCCAGCGGAAGATGCAAGACGAAATTCTCACAGCGGCTTACCAACTGGCTGATAATAAACAGTTGTCCGTTGATGAGATAAACTTCCGTCGTGGTGCTATGTGGGCGGCACGTCGGATGATCGAACTGCCAACTAATATGAAGATGCTTATTGATAACGAATTGCTGATGGAAGCGGCAACAGAGGCAGAACTTAAAAAGCAATAGAGCGCTACGGCCCTCACAGATAAGCTCGCTACGGCTGGCAGGAGAACAAAATGGCTACTGAACAAGATAAAGCCCTAATCGACCAGATGGCTGGTCAAAAACTTGGTGACGCAAACGCACAGGCTGGAGGTCAGCAAGTACCACAGCAACAGGAGCAACAGGCGGCTCCGCCACCAGAACCAAAGGATGCACCGCCAACCGACCAAGAAAAGGCGTCGGCGGCACTATCCCCCACTACAGAAGCTGACAACTCTCTGGAGCAGAGCGTCAAGATGTTTGAAGTGGACTTCGACGGTCAGAAGCGCAACCTAACAGAAGCGCAAATCCGCGAAACATTTAATCGCTACCGCGACTTGAACTACCGCCACGCTAACGAGATCAAGCCTATTGAGCCTGCGATGAAGTTCGTCCAGGACATTATGGCTCGCGCAAGGCAGAGCGGTAAGGACATAAGCGGAGACGATATGGCCCAGTTCTTACAAGCCGCTACACAGGCGTTTGTAAGCAACCCGACTATGGGTGGTCAGAAAGATCCAACCCCAGACAGTCAGGGGCAAAGTGTAACCAATCAACGCAATCTACAGTCTGAAATCGAAGACCAAATCAAGCGTTGGGAAGAAGAGAACGCTGTAACCTTACCTCCAATGTACCGCGATGGCTTTGCTCAGTTGCAGACAATGCAACAGGAAAACGCTCAGTTGCGCCAAATGATGAACCAGTTTTTAGCATCAGCGCAGGGCATTAACCAAGATGCGGCAAAGGCCGCCATGACTGCTGAACAGCAACAGCAACAGGCGTACCGCACATCAGCGGCAAATAACCTCAACAGCGCACAGCAGAAATACGGGCTACCAGACGCAGACGAAGACGACTTCTTTAACTTCGCCTTCGAGCGTGGCTTTACCATCGAAGACTTTATTGACCGCGACTTAACTGAAAAAGTTATGGGAGACTTCGCCGCAGTCAAAAACACACCTGAAATGGAAAGACTACGTAGTCTGGCACAACGTCGTCAGGCGTATACAGGCGCTAACTCATCATCCCCTGGGTCTCCAGGCGCTACAGCCAAGCCAAATGCCGACCAAGACTTTATGAACACGGTGGCAGAAGCGGCAATGCGAAAACGAAATATGTTATAAATATAAGAAAGGGGGACGACAGAAGTTCCCCTTTTTTATTTAATGGGATTGTACAGCCGACGCTACGGCCTCACACAAGCTGTGCAAAAGGGTAAACAAGAACCATCGTGCTGTACGCAGAGAGTTTGTAGTAGCCCAACCGACATCTTATGTAACCATCTAGCTAGTCAAAGGAGATAGATATGACTGCTATTACTGGATTGCGTGGGACTGGTCAGTTTACTACCGACTTCCGTCCTACCAATTACCGTGAATTGTTCACGCTTTTAGAACCAAATGGTACTGCGCCGCTTCAGGCTCTGCTTTCAATGGCAGGCTCAGAAAGCTCAGATGACCCTAAGTACAACCACTTCCGCGACGAGTTGCCTGATCGCACTCTGACTGTTGACGGTGCTATTGCATCTGCCGTAACAGGTTCTGTCGTAGTCGATTCCGACGACGATGAGAGCTTTGTTGTAGCTGGCGCGATACTCCAGAACCAGACAACTGGTGAGATCATGCACGCAACCGCTGATGCCAACACTTCAACACACACACTGACTGTTACTCGTAACATCGGTGGTACAACTCATCAGATTGCTGATGGCGACGTACTGGTGATTGCTGGCTTTGCGGATCAGGAAGGTGGCACTAGCCCAACAGCTATTAGCTTCGACCCAACTCTTGATTACAACTATACGCAAATCTTCAAGACTGCCGTACAAGTTACAGGCACATTGCAGAACACCTACTTGCGTACAGGTGATAAAGAGCAAGAAGCTCTGACTAAAGCTCTCAAGTTGCACATGAGCGACATTGAGCGGGCTATGTTCTTCGGCGTTCGCAACGAAGCTAACGGCTCGACTGCTTCACCAACTCGCTACACTGGCGGTCTGCAAAGCATGATCACCAACGTAACCGACGGTGCAACATTCGGTGCATCAGCAAACGTGATTACTGAAAAAGAGTTTGATCGTCTGTTGATCGAAGACATCTTCGCTTATGGTTCATCTGAAAAAGTTGCTTTCTGCGGCGCTCGCGTAATCTCCAACTTGATGGAGATCGGCAAGAACCGTTGGCAACCAACTCAGATCGACAACGCTTACGGCGTTTCACTGACCCGCTACACCACATACGCTGGTGATCTGCTGGTGTACATGCACCCAATGTTCCGTCAAACAGGCATGACTGAAGAAATGTTCGTTTTGGATATGGCTGAACTGAAGTACCGCTACCTACAAGGCCGCGATACCCAGCTTGTCCGCGACATTCAGACACCTGATTTCGACGGCGTGAAGCACATGTACATGACAGAGTGCGGCCTCGAAATGACACAGGCAAAAGTACACCACCGCATTAAAGGTTGGAACGCTGTAGCCTAGTCTATAGGGACGACTGTATTGTCCCAAAACACATACACTAAGGGCGGGGCAACCCGCCCTTTTTGTTTTGGAGCAAGTAATGGCAATAATTAAACCTGAAGATAAGGTGGCGGCGGTCAAGGCTGTGAAGAAGACTTTGGCGGAAAAGGCAAAGCCAGCACCTAAAAATGAACAGCGTAAAGACAACCAGATATACGTCTCGTCTGACGAGGAAATAGTAAAGCTGGAGATGGTTGTCAGAGGTGAGCGGTATCGCTCTTACTGGGATGAAGAGCGCGAGCATCTCTTCTTCTCTATCAGACCAGAACACATTGAAGCATTTGAAATGCACACATGGTTCCAAAGAGGTCGCTTCGTCAAACACGAGGGGTAAAACATGGCTATCGAAGTCCCACGCACTTACGACAAAATCGCTGGCGACAGACCAGCCAATACCGACGTAAAACACTACGACCCAGGTACTGGCCGAACAGACATGCCAGGCGCAAGAGACTTGCGTGATACTATTGATGCCAATACTAAAAACGATATTGAGCAGAAGTGGCGAGAGCATTGGGACGGGAAAGAAGCCCGTAACCGTTATTCAGTCAACAACCCACATCTTTCTGAGCCTTATTCAAACCTAGAGGCACTGATCTTCCAAGCGCTACGTCGTTATGGTGACATGCACCCAGGTACAGTCGATGGCGAAGTTATGATGATGTTCGTCGAGTTTGCCAACCTCGTTATCGAAGACTTGCGTGGCCACCCCTACTGGGACAACCCAGAAATTGATTACTACACGCACCCATCAGAACAACGCGAGATACCAGACAGCATCATAGTGTCTGGTCTCTTGTATCATTATTCAGTCCAGCAACAGTCAAACAAGATTGAAGCGTATGGGCCAATGTACTTCAAGATGATGAACCGCATCCTGTTCCAGCGGAAATTTGGATCTGGCAAGATTGAGGTTTCTCCAATGGACAAATCGCAAGCCCCAGGCGGCACGCAGGGATACGACGCTAGGAGACGTTAATGTCTACCACTTATGCGCCATCAGGCGTTAAGACCAAGGTATACCCTTACGAGGATTTTCAGGGCATCGACGCATCACGCGACAAGGGCGCTCTGGATACTGGTCAAAAGCAACACCTATTAGACATATCCAACGGCTTCGCTGATTGGCGTGGCTCTATTGTGCGCGACCCAGGTGCTACACAACGCACACCTGGCGACGCCGTTATAACACATGTTACATTCTTCGGCAGAGACTTGGCGGTATGGGCGCAGAAGGACGGCGGCGGCACAACTCTAAAGTCAGAGAGAGCCATTGAAAACCCTCAGAGAACTATCGAAGTTGGGTGGGATCCTGTTACGCAAACCATAGTTGACGATACAACTGGTAACGCAAGGCCAACAAGTAACTTCAGATACTACGACGTTATATTTGAAGACATACCAAACTACCCAGACATGACATCTCTTGCTTGGGGCGATGAAGCCACAGGAACTGCTGTTTATGTGCTTCGCATAGCTGTAGACAACACAGAAGTTCTCACGCCTACAGACGATGGTGGGTCTCCAGCAACAGTAGAGGTGGCTGTCGATGAAGTCTTTAACAGGGTAACTGTTTCTTCAAGCGGGACAGCCGCTGGAGACCTTACATACTTCAACGATTTTTTAGACGCACAGTCTATAAGCTACTATCTGTACGCAAACAGAACAGATGTTAAACCTCAGTCAAATGGACATGAGGCGTTTGAGGTATACCCGCAAACATCCATCGTTACATCAACCATCTTCAACAACAAGGTGGTCTTCGCCTCACGCGACTACCCTATGTTCACATACGATGGCTTTAAGTTCGAGCAAATCGAGGCAGATAGCGACCCGCGTCCTGCTTACGTAGTCGCTGTGCAACGTCGTCTCGCAACTGCTGGACAGCCAGGGCGACGCACCCTCATAGACTTCAGTCGCGTGGACAAAGAGGACATCTTCACCTTAGACGAAGACCCAGCCGCAGTACAAGTTACGCAAGCCTCAGACATCGACGTAGCCAACGTGATTGGTACAGCCGACGAAATCCGTGGTTTAGGGGTGTTTGAAAACAGCCGACTTGCTGTGTTCACTTTCGACCAGACATTGGTGTATCAGCTACATCCAGACTACACACTCTGGCAAATCGACGACAAAGCAAACATTAAAGTGGGAACTATCTCTCACAACACTATCTGCCAGGCTGGTGCTGACCTTTTGTTCTGCTCAAGAGACGGGGTTCACTCTCTACGTCGTTCAGAAACAAACGGTGTGACCATCTTTACCATTCCAATGTCCAACAAGATTGACCTCTTGTACCGCTCATACGTCAGAAGCGTAGATGATACTGAGCAAATATCTGCATACTTCGACCAAGACGAAGGCCAGTACCACATATACTTTCCAATATCTGACCTTATTTCCAAAAGACTTACCCTAACCCTCAACCCTATGGCTGGCGGTGAAAGTAAATGGTCTTCAGGAGACTTCCTGAATGTTCGCTGTGGGAAAACACTCGGCGGAGTAACGCTTCTAGGCACACCTGGCGGCGTGTGGGAGCAGAATAAAGTCGAAGAGGTTGTTCAATATAGCCCAGAAATGGTGGTCACTACACCCATTCTGTGGCAGGGCGCTATCAACGACATGAAAGAAAGTTACAGTTTCATCCTGCAAGCAACTGGTAAAGGTGAGCTACAGGTGGAAGCCTTCGATGAGCGTGGAAGATACATGTCATCCATGCAGTTCCTTATCGAAGATGACGGGGTGGACGACAAATTCCCCGATGTACCGTTAAGTAGACAGTATGAAAGGAAGTTCGAGCATCGTTATCGTGGGGTGCAGTTCCGCTTTACTACAAGAGGTAAGGGGCTTCTAAAAATAATTGGCTTTGCCGTTACAGTGAGGACAGGATAAATGGCACGACTTAGACAACAGCACCCGCAAAACTACGTTAATAGCGGGAACATTCATACAGATTTTGAGAACTTGATACGCTATATCAACTCTGCGGAGCTTGGAAACAAGACAATAAGCGAGTTGTTTGGCATCTTGTTCAACGAAGAGGGCGTATTCAGAGGCCCAGTCCAGATGCGTTTGGACGCACTGGTGGGTATTCAATACCGCATCGGCCAGTACAACGGTGAGGAAGAGGGGTGGGCAACCATCGCTGACATCGGAGACTTGCGCGGCCCTGCTGGTGCATCAGTAGGTAACGTCGAAGGCCCGTTCTTCTTCAACCGACAGGACATTGAGATTGGCGGCCCAGTAGATACGGTAACTGTAACTGCTCCTGGCTCTGCTTATACAGCCGCGCCAACTGTCACATTCAGCGCACCTAACGATCCTGCTGGTGTACAAGCTACAGGTACATCCACTCTCGGTGGTACAGCAGGCGACGAAGTGGTTTCTGTCACAATTACTAACGCTGGTAGTGGATATTCCTCTCCCCCAACTATCACGTTCACAGGCGGTAACGGATCTGGCGCTACAGCAACAGCCACTCTTGGATCTCCTGTATCTATTGTTGACTACTCATTCGACCCAGGCACAGCAGACATCGTAGTGTACCTCAACGGTATTTTGCTACACGATTTAACCTCCGCTGGTACTGCGGCACAGTATACATTTAATACCACCAACAACACTGTCACCGTACAGAATGTGACCCCAGCCCTAGCCAATGGCGACAAGGTTACTATCTATTCTGTACGTTCTCAGGCTGTGACAAACTTCCGCCGCGATGACCAAGAGATTAGCGGCACAACAACTCTGATCTCGTTCGTGCATACAGCAGATGAGAAGATCCTCGTGTGGCGTAACGGTGTCTTGCAAGAAGAAGGTGGTAGCGCCGACTACTTAGCGTCAGCAACAGCGAACACAATCACCTTCCTAGATCCAAGCAACCCATTGGTTCCAGGTGACAAGGTTACTGTTATCACAGTTGAGAACCAGTCACTGAAGACAGTTGCTGGCCTAATGTTCGAGGATGAGTACACAGACGCAAACGGTTTCATTAGGTACGCAAAGCTGTCAATCGACAACGATGACATCCCACAAGCCAAAGTAGCTAATTTGGCTACTTCTCTTGCGGGCAAAGCGAACATCACCAACTCACTAACATCGCCTACGTCGCCAGTAACTGGGGACTTGTGGCTGGACATCTCACAGGTTCCAGCAGTCCTCAAGTTCTATGACGGTGTGCAGTGGCTATCAACATCGCCAGAAAGCTCACTACCAACATTCGTCCAGTCCAATGCTGGGCAGTATGTTCGTGTGAACGGCACAGGTACATCGCTGGAATACGGTGACATCGACTTCTCCTCGCTCGTGCCAAAGACATATATGGGTGCGGCGAACGGTGTGGCTACTCTCGACACATCTGGTAAGTTGCCAGTAAGCCAGTTGCCAGAGACGTTCTCTACCGTAACCATTCCATTCTTTAGTGTATGGGAAGATAGTTCTGCTACCGTAACTAACAAGACCTACTTCATCACACGCCTATGGAAACAGACAATCCGCATCGACGGCATCAGCTTTAAGCTGGCTGGCGGCTCTTGCACAATCCAGCTTGCGGTTGATGGCTCGGTTGTAGGTAGTACGTACAGTGTATCATCGACAGCGCAGTCAATATCTCTGGCTACAATCATTGAGATCGACGCGACAACAGCAGGCCGCAGACTTGAGCTTGTTGTTACAAGCGCTACATCGGCAACCTCGCTTGAGATGGGCATCGCGGCGGCAACTGTCAACGTATAAGGGGGCTTGAATGGCTGACAGAAAAAACACCACCATGAGCGGCCAGCCTCGTGATGAGGAGAACTACGGCCTACGTGAGTTCTTAGATGACTACGGCCCCATGTCCGTCATCACCCGTATGCTACAAGGCCACGACGACGAGATACCATCAATGCCTTCTGGCCTTGGTGGTCTCGGCTTTGATGCAGTAGGCCCGCACGACAAGTCGATTAACGACTACAAAAGAGAAGAGCAAGAACACTTCAACGAAATACGCAAGAAGCGTAATCAAATCAGCGAAGACATTATGAACTCTGGCGACGAGGGTTTTGGAAAACTGATGAACGCCGACGAGTTACTTGGACACTACTCCTCAATGAAAGGCGGCGATGACACGCTACTATATGGCCAGTCTGGCGAGATGGTTATCCCTAATCGTGTCCAGCAAAACTTTCCAGAACTTGCTATGGCTGTGCAACTTGCCACAGCGCAATCAGGGCTAGACCCACAGCGCTACGTAGTCGGAAGTGAGCGTGGAAGTTATAACGAAAATACTAACATTCAGCAATTCAACGATCCCTGGTATGTCGATCTTTGGAACTGGGGTAAGGACACAGCGACAAACGCATGGGACAGCGCGAAAGATACTGTAACCCAAGCGGCACAGGACTGGGCAGATGATCCATTAGGCAGTGACTTAACACAGTCAGCTTTAATGGGTGCGGGTACTTATGGTGCGGCCAAACTCGCTGGCGCTAATAACGCTCAAGCACTTCAGGCCGCCATCGGCGGCGCGGCGGGGTACGGCCTTGCTGGCATGGGTTCTGACGCAGACATTTCTACAACGCAGAAAATTCTATCTGGGGCTATGGGCGGGTATGGCGCATACAACGCTTATCAACCGCCGCCACCAGAGCCGACATACACACCGTCTGCTCCGTTGCCAAATAACTACGGTCAGATACTTGATAGTGTCCCTGTTGGATACGGCGCTGATAATGAGCAGGCGAACCTGTCGATGACACTGCCGTCGGCTACTCCGCCCGCCTACACTGGCGCTCAAAAACCAGAGGGTGTTACCTACCTAGAGGAAGTAGACGATAGGGATGGTGGCACAAGTTATGTCGATGCTGGGCCTCAGTACAGTCCGACCTTTGGTAAAAGTATTTCAGCACAGAGCCGTCGTGGTGACTTGAGCGGCTTTGGTAGCAAGGTCTTATACATGTGATTAGGTTTATGGAAGTAGCAGATGTGGGGCATTGTGTTGATTTGGGTGAGCGGTTCCACCAGTCCTCGTACTGGAATTGGATACCATACTCAAAAGAAAGGACTGCGGAGTTCGGGATGCAAGCTGTTGCAGACCCAAACAGGCTTGCCCTCGTGGCAGAAGACTTGTCCAAAAATGAGATCTACGGCTTCTTCATTGCTGTGGCTTCTCGGATGTATTTTGCCGAAAACCACAGATGCTCTTCGGAAGAGATCATGTTCGTGTCGCCTGACAAACGTGGAGGTATAACTGCCCTAAGATTTATGAAGGCTTGGGAAGAGTGGTGCAAGGATATGAATGTATGCCACATGGCTTTCAACCCAACCTCTCATGGGCAAGGCGACAGGTGGGACGGCTTTATGAAGAAACTAGGATACACTAAAGCTGGCGAATGTTTTAGGAAGGCTATTTAGATGTTTGGAAGTTCTATGAGAGTTATGGGGCCACCCCCACGTCGCACCCAGATCAAGGGTCAAGACCACATGCTCGCCTACATCAACGACGAAGAAGCATCGCTCCTGAAAGCTCTCGGCGGCGCAGGAAAGCCTGTGCATGGCGTCCCTGCTTTCTACGACGAAGGCGACGCCATGGAGAGTTCTGGCGGCGACCAGTCAGCAGGCGCTGACGGACAGCAAGGCACTGGTAACAACAACGCTGGCTCTGGTGCTGACAACGATAGAAGCGGCAACCAAAGCACAGGCAACAACAACGCCAGCAACACAGACGACGCATACGACAATCAACAGACTGGGCAGGGCAGTAATGCGCCAAACGACCCAAGCGAAGATGATTGGTCGTATGACTATGACATGTACGAACCAAGTAATAATATGACTAAAGCGGATCAAGATCTCGTTGATGCCGTACAGGCAATGATGGACGCTGGTCGGATCAACACAAACTCAGACAGCACCAACCAGCAACTTTCTATCATAGGTTCTGGCTTAATCCCTGGCATATCCGTAGATGACAGGCTTCGAGCCATAGAAACGCTGGGTGAAAGAGTTGCGGCGGGCGAGCAAGAAGATGACCAAGGTAATAAATCCTATGACTTTAGTTTCTTGGGTGGGGGTAACTTCAACGACTGGAAAAACTACAACACGTCTGACGAAATCACCAACCAACAGATGGCAGAGGCGTTTGCAAAAGGCTTCAATAGCCAGACTGGCGCTCCTGGGTGGGATCCATTAGGTTTTGACTTAAACGTAGGCAAGGGCTGGGGCGGAACACGTTTGGGCATGTTGCCAAATGGTGATTTGACCATCCAATCTGGCGGCAGTTATGCGACGCAGAACTTGGCAAACGCGGGCTTGATGCTTGGGGGTGCTTATGTTGGCGGTGTGCCTGGTGCTGTGCTGGGCAACACGTCGATCAATATGGGCAATCCTCTAGGCGGCTGGAACAAGTTTGGCCCCAACGCCCCTCAACAAAACAATCTCGACGTAAACTTCAATGCCATGAACTTTGCCACTGGCCAAGTCCTCGGCCCATTGTTTAACAAGACAGTCGGTAAGGGTGTAGGTCAGAAAATTTATGACCAGACCAGCAACCCCCACCTAGCTGGCATGGGGGCCGTCGCAAGCGTGACAGCCCTCAACCAGGCCGTCAAAAAACAACTTGAAGAAGCGGGGGTTGATGGCACTGTGAACATAGCGTCTTTCGACAAGAACACTGGGCAAATGAACCCGAACGTAAACACTGGTAAAGGCACTGCGGCTAAAGGAACAGCCACAACCACAGTCCAGTCTGACTTGTCTTCCGACCCATCTAAAGATGGTAGCGTAAAGAACTCAGCGTCGCAGGCATCATCTTCGTCGTTCTCAGTTGGCCAAGATCAACCGTTCAGTAAGGGTTCAGACTATTCAAACGCAGGCATAACCTACGGTGGCTACGAGGACGACTTAGGGGCAAGCGGCAAAGCGGTAGACGCAACATCTCCCAATGCAAACGGCATGGGATTTGGCTCTACAGTCTCAACTGGTACGACGAGCAATACCACCAACAATAACAATAACAACGATGGTAGCCAGCCTGACAACAAATGGCAAACCTTACAGAATGATATTAAGAAAATCATTGAAGACGGCCAAAACACAACGGGTCAGAGTTACCTTTCCCCAATTTCCTACCTCTCGCCAGCAACTAGCGGTAAGGGCTTTGGTAACTATCTGACGCGAGGGAAGAATAGAGACTTCGGTTCTGCTACATTTAGAGCATCCACCAAAGGTGAGATTGACAGATCTAAAAGACGTAGTGGTTTCGGCAACATAATGTTCGCATAAAGGAGATAAGACATGGGTGACAGTCCAGGCGGCAACACAGGTGGAGCGCCACAAGGCCCACCACAGGGGTACGTTGCGGGAACAAACAAAACTGTCTCATGGGGCGGGCCTAAAAACCCGAACCAGCCTGATGGAGACGGTGGCGGGGGTAATAATAACAATTATAACCCCAGCGGTATGAATGTTCAGACCGACAACCCCAACAACAAGCCCAACTTCAAATACATCACCAACTTTCTAAGTGAAAGTCAGGCGACAGAGTATCGTGAAGGTGAGCGTAAGGACGTAGGTGATCCCTTCGGCGAGAAGAAGTTTATCGGTGATGCTTCATCAATTCTTGGCGACAGCACCGTTTTGTCTGGCGCATCCCCGTTCGGCGAGGCGAAACGTGGCCGTTTCCTTAAGGGTGTTGGAAAAGGTTATTCAGGCGAAACACCGATGGATCAAGTTGTTGAACAGCAGATGGGTTCTGCTGTACCAGGCGGTGAACCAGGTGTTGGCCAACAGGGTTTTGGCGCTAGGGCGCTGGGCGGTAACGACCAAGTAGTCGAAAACCTACCACCACCAGGCGCGGAACAAACCGAAACCCCTGTTTCTCAAGCGCAGTCAGACTTGCAACTTGACCCTAACATTCCACCATTAGGGCCAGGTCAGTCAGTAGTGCCAGACGTAAACTACGTCCTGCCAACTTCTGGTCAGCAACAGATTATCGCGTTCTCCCCGAACGACCCGCAAGCGATGTACACTGCTCGTGGCCCACTGTCCAGAAACCTGACTACTGCAAGAACTGGCTTCGGGATGAAGTATCTCTAGGAGACTATTGATGGCATACGGTGAATGGCTCGGTCAAGCGTACAACGGATTAGCTGGCACTGACGCACAAGGCAACCCTACAAAGGGTGGCCTTTGGGCGCAGACCATTGGTGCTGGCTACGATTATTGGCAAGCTGAAGAGCAGGCTAAAAAAGACCGTCAAGCATACGAAGCACAGCTTGCGGCTCAACAGGCTATTGCACAACAGCAGGCTCAGTATGCCGCCGCAAGAGCGGCGGAAGAAACCGCACTGCGTACAGGTATTGTGAACCGTTCACAAATGCTTGAAGCCGCAATCAACCAAGCTCGTTCGGCTATGGGGCCACTGCCTACAGCCACCCAAGGCGACATCAATACGAACTACCAGCAGATACGACAGATGTACATGGACGACCTAAACAGCACAATCGACAGGGTTAGTTCGCAAGGATACGCCGACGCCATATCTAAAGGCATGGATAGGTCTGACAGATTTAGAGATACCCAGCGTGACTTGTCACAGGAGTATGCAAGTCAACTGCGGAAGATTGATCAGGAGGCTTACAATGCCGCTATTAACAGAGTTGGAACTAATCAGAAGACGCTTATGGAGGGACGCCAAAACGTCTATTCAGACTTGGGCGCAGGCTACCAGAGTGGGATTGATAACCTTAAGAGTGTCATGCCTACGAAAGCGGATTCAGCTTACAATACTGCTCAGACAGCCGCTCAAGACCTTAGAAAAGAGCGTGGAGACACTGCTGTCGATAGTGCGGCAGGGGCTTCTTCGGCTCAATCAACTTTGGCAAACAAGTATTTCCCTAATCTCGACTACATGCTCGGAAACACTCAAAGCTATAACAACCCTAATGCGAAGAAACTAGCTGAACTAGAGCAACAGAACAAAGACTTAACGGACAGGTTAGCAAGGGCTGGGCTAAGTAACGGCGGGAAATAGACAAACAAATGGCTAGATTTTTCCAAGAAGCGCAGAAGGCATACAACGATACCGAAGACCGTATCTACCAGAAGCGCAAACAAAACCGTGAGGACTTCCTTTCCTACCGCAAAATGAAAGCGGAGATGGGTGAGGAGGTTACTGCCGAAGAGTTAAATGATTTCCGCCAAAGTCTGGCGGGAAGTGATGCGTTTTTCCTTAAGTCCTTACCATCTGGCGCACTGATGTCTGAGATGGCTGACCGCACCAACCAGCGTGCGATTGCAACTAGGCTCAAAGAAGACCAAGAGCAAGTTGGGTATCTGGAAAAGCAGAACGCGGCGTTCGATAACTTTATCGGGTATAACTTGGACGCTGGCGATATTACAGACCAAAAGGTAATAAATAAATTAAGGACTGATTTCATTAAAGGGTTTCCAGAAAACCAAGAGCTTGGTGAGCGGTTGTGGGAGCAGAATAGCGGACGCCTCGCAGAGCTTTTCACTACGAAGCAACAAGACACAGCCATGTCTTTTGCCGACAGTAACCTAAAAAATGTAAACTCAGTAGACGAAGCCAACAACATAATGGACGCACAAGGCGTGGCCGACTGGAAGAAGAAGGCCATAGTGCAAATAATCCAGAGGCGTGAGAACGATGTGACAAGCACTGCCGTCGCAAAAGCAGATAGCAACGTCGTCAACTATGATGGCTCTAAGCTCCGCTTTTTGTCAGACGACAGGTTACAAAATATCGCCACAGAGATTATAGCTGGCGCTGAAGTCCCTTACTCACCCACTAGCCAAGAGTATAAAGAACTACATGCTCGGCTTGTGGCGTCGCTCAAGCTACGGCGAGAACAGGCAGATCTTTCGCAGGCAGATGTAGATACTAGAGCCTTTGAAACAGCAATGAACTCCAAAGACAATCCCTTTGTTCAGTCTGTGCTGGCTAGAGGTTACGACGACGAAGACTTGCTTCAGACATACAACATGCAGGCAAGGCTTCATAACCAGCCAGAAGCCGCAAGTGTAGACGACAAAACATTCCAGTTCTGGAAGGAAGCCGCTGAAAGAGTGCAGGGTATCACCTATCAAAGTGAGTACGACGCAGAGCAACTCAAGGCGCAGGGACAAGCAGAAGCCGCGCTGAAGACTGCTGTTGACAGAATTGATGCTATAGCAAACCACCCTCTTATGAAAGAGGAGACGAGTGGCCGCTTTGCAGTAGAATACCTAAAGGCGCAGGGTTATGTTTTTGTGGGTGAACCAGTGCAGATAATAAATTCTCTGGTCAACCAATTTGGCGAGGATGCTTTGACTGGGAAAAGCCCAGAAAAAGCACAGGAAATGATAGCTTGGCTCAAGGGCAACGGCGCTGTACAAACTCAACAGCAATACCTCCTCCAAGAAAAAGCCAAGCACGTAACGAAAAAGATACCGCCAGGCACACGTATTGAGCAGTACGTGATTGATGGAGAAGTTGAGTACCTAAAATCTATAGACCAAAAGGTAGAAGCGATGCTTACAAAAATCCTTCCCTTTGGCGCGAGCGACGAGGAAATCGACAAGGCACATCAGCAGTTAAGAGACTGGCTGACGAAGCAGATTGATCTGGATACAAACATAGCACTCTCCTCTCCTGGTGCTTTCAGGGGCGATGAGATCCAAAAGCCGCTTGCGGAACTCAAGACTAAAGTTCTTACCTCTTTAGAGAACACCTTGAAGTCTCCAAAATCAAGAACACCTAGACCGCCAGCGCCACCGACTACACTCTTTAAGTTGACGCCTAAAGGGTATTACATAGCCAACAACGGTTCTGGCGGTGTGATAGATGCAAACGGCAACGCCGTCGTGCCTGGCCTTGCGTATACTTATGACCAGTCAACAGGAAAGCTAACACCATACGCACCGAACAACGCTACTGCACGTCAACTGCCTCAACTCTATACTGGCACAACTAGCGGTGTGTTTAACACTCCAGTACCGACCATGCAGATAAGACAGGTCGGGCAACAACTTGCTATGGTTCAGAGCTTGCAAGACCAAGTTCTTGGATTTTCACCAAACCCTAGCTACACCGTTCGCCCAGGCGGGCCATTTGATACGCCACTCGACTACGTAGCAAGTATTGTATTGCAGATGGGCGAGGCTTACAGGATGCAAGGTCAGCAGATTACTGACAGAGAAGTATACATTGCTCTAGGCAGACCATCGGGCGGACAGTATGGTTACGGCTTAACTGACGATACTTTTGACAATACAAAGCGCACCCCATAGGGACGACTACCGCACAGTCAAAACGATATTCTAGTTTCTCAAGGATCAACCACTGAGAAAACTGGAGTATCGCAGTGATTTTTAAGCATGATAACCATGAAGACCTATGGTCTTCAACACTAGGTTCAGACAATAACAACGGATACACATCCGAAGACTACGCATCGAACCTAAACGAAGACACCGCAAAAAATCTACTAGGCGACAACAGGTTCCTAAAAGATCTGTACGACTACTATGGTGCGCGAGACGGTAAACAATTCAATAGCTCAGACGAGGCTATCGAATATTACCTCAATGACCGCCGCTGGCGTAACAACAACTCCATCTCAATCGGTATGGATGTCTACGACGCTAACACACAAAGCGACGCTCAATCCCTCCGACTAGCAAGAATACAACAAGTATACGACGCCCTACCATTTGGTGTTGACGGTGGCTTTGAAGCCGTTGCAGAGACTGGCCTAGCCATGCTCGCCGACCCGTTAAACCTTATCGGCTTTGGCGCTGGTGGTCAGGCGGCACGACTAGCCGCTGGCACAGCCGCAAAGAACCTGACCAAACGGCAAATAACCAAACAGGCTATGGGAGCCGCAGTTAAAAGCGGTGCGAAGGGAGAAGCGGTAGCCGCTGGTATCACTGAAGGCATAGCAGACATCGGTATCCAGAACCGTAACGTAGCGCTTGGTCTTCAAGACGACGTATCGTATCTCCGCGCTGGCGGAGCCGCGCTGATAGGCGGCGCGACAGGCGGGGCAATGGGCGCGGGCATGGGTGCTTTAGGTGCTGTAGCCCCCAAAATACCTGGCGCAGATAAAATCCCACTGATAGGTCGCGCATTTGACGACACTACTAGCGGTGCAAACCAGCTATCAAAAGAGGGGCTAGACCAAATCAGCGCTCGCACTGGGCGCAACATGGACTTGAACCCAATCCGTCGTGGACTTGCCGACAGGGCAGTCCAGCAATCTGGTCGTCAGATTGACGACGGTCTTGTTGCAAGGCCAACCCCGCGTGGAGACTTGTTATCTGAAGACGAAGAGATTGATGCAAACAAGACCTTGCAAGAAAGCCTGCGCTCCACTCAAGAAGAACTGGAGATGCGGCAACAAGAAATTCAGGAACTTCGCAACGAGGGTGACACTGTTGGCGTTGATCAAGCGGAGCGTGCCTCTCTCCTTCCGCTACAGCAGAAGATCACACGCATCAAAAACATTATGGCATGGCCTCAGAACAGAGCCGCCACACAAGCGAAGATAGACGCTGAACGCAGACGCATGGCTGAATCTGGGGAAACCCAGAGTGACGAGCTAGATCGCCTCAATGCTTTCTACGAACAACAGGACACTGACTACAACAACTTTGTGAACATGGCTCGCGCAGAGCAAGCCAATGGTAGTAGCATGTTGTCCCAGCGGATTGATGATTACCTTGACCAGTCCCCAGAGCTTGTCAGCCAGCCAATGGAAATCGAAGGCGGCACAGTATCTGCTGGGTTGCCAGAAGCACAGCGGATGACACCTCTAAACCCGCCAGAGGGAGACACCCCAACTCCACAAGAGTTGCGGCCACAGTCATCGGATACAGCAGATACAGCTACCGAAACTCCAGATACAGCAGAAGGCGTCGCACAAGAAGTGGCGCAGGAAGCGCAGGAAGCCGCACAGATTTCCCCAGACGAGCGTATGGCTCAAATCAACTCACGTTTAGACGGGCGCAAGAAAGGCAGTGTTGCCTACGAGCGTAAGCGCCTTGAGCGGGAAATGTCTAATCTTCCAGAGATGCTGGAAGACGGAACGCAAAACCCAGAGCGCCTGACCCTCCAGCGCAGACTAGATGACATAGACAAGGAGGCAGTCGCCCTCAAGGAAGAGCAACAGTCACTTCTATCTCGCCGTGCAGAAGAGGCACAGCAGGCGGCTGACCAGTTATCAAACGCCGATGCACAGCAGGCACAGCCAGCAAGCATTTTAGAAGAGCGTCGTGCCGCAGAAGCCACTACATCAGAACCTCCAGAGCCAGTTGTGGATGTTGACACACAACTCAACGAGTTTATTGACAACGAGTTCCAGCCAACAGTACGCAACATTAAGAAAGAGTTTGCGTCTCTAGGGTTAAGAAAAGAACAATCAGACGCCATCATTGGCGCAATGCCTAAAGGCAACAGCAAGGAAGCTATTGAAGCTCGTCGCGGTATTTTCCGTGACACGGTAAACATTGCTCGTGGCCAGAACGCTTGGCAAGGGATACTCAACAGATCCGTAGGCGAGGCTGGCACGCCAGAAGCGTTGTTTGATGAGGGTATCGCACAGGCGTTGGTGGAAAGCACAGTTGGTGAGGGTCTACACCCACACACGATGCAAGCCTTCCGCGATTGGCGCAACCGTTCTGTTGCACGCTACGCTATGGACTTGGACAACGAGTTCATGGGTCTTGCCACCATTGAAGATCTACTAGACGTAACACGCAACCGACACGGCGAAGGCGAGTTCTATAACATGGTCGCCGAGTTCTGGGCTAACGCACAGAAAGGTATCCTGCCATCACCAGATGACGGTATGCCGCAGTTCGTCCGCCAACAAATCGCCACTCTACCAAAGGAAATGCAAGTTGAGTGGAACGCATTTAGAGAAGCCGCCGTCCGCAACCTTATGAAGACAGGCAAGCTAAACGCGGACACTGCGAAGCGTTTGGTTATGGGCCAAATAGACGCGATGCTTGACCGCTTCTTGCAAAAGCAGGCTTACCAAGCAACCGATCCAAACGGGAATGTCTACAGCGTCCGTCACCTGGCAACACGGACTACTAACGCCATAGACCTTGACGAGCGTGCCATCAAAGATGGACACGGCGAACACATTGGTCGCGTCCAACAAAATCTAAGAAACGTGACAACTGGCAACGGTAAGCCAGGATCTGGTAGAGATCTTAGCTCCCGCATGGTTGGCCGCGTTCAGTCTATATTGTCCGCTTCTCACGAAGGCGGCTTCTCTGGAAGAACATTTAATAAAATACGCACCGTCCGTGATGGCAAAGAGTTCATCTACAACGCATCAGAAAGCGCACGTCGCCTTAATGAAGAAGCAGTTATTGGTTCAAACAAGTCAAAGGCACGGGCTTTGGACGAAGTTCACCGCCAGCGTAGTATCGAAGCGGCAGAGCGTGCAAGAGACGAAGGGCGTCAGGGTGTGCTTGATCCAAGAGATCTTGAAGACATCCAGAAAGAAATCAGACTTGCCGAAGGCGCAGTATCAAGAGCGCAGAGAGCTTTCGATGAGACAGTAAACGAGGGCGTTCCAAGCGAAGACCCTGCGTACATGGAAGCAGTCAGAGAAGGCCGCGACATCCCTAACGAGGGGGAAAAAGAGGCGTCTGCTAAATTACAGAAAGCGCAAGAGCGACTGAAGGCCGCGCTTGATCAGGCGAGAAGCGTTACAAACTCTCAGGAAACAAACCCAGAGATTGTTAAGGCTAACCTGAAAGATGTGTACGACCCACTGGTTTACACAGACAGGGCAACTGTTACGGCGAATAAGATTGAGAAAGACCGCACGACACCTGTCCGCCGTTACTACGACGTTGAAGCCCGCTTGGCTGGTATACACAAAAACATTCGTAAAGCTGAACGTGCGGGCAATGCGTCTGAGGTCATGGAACTTAAGCGCGAACGTGCAAGGCTCAATAAGCGCAAAAAGGAAATGCTTGACCAGATGTCATCATCTGACAAGAAGCGTATCCAAGCCGACGATACACAAGCCGCAGTAAGAACGCTGGCAAATTTACATAGCGAAATCCGCCGTTCTCGTGCTTCCGCACAGGATGCAGAAAGTGCGTCAGACATACCAGAAACTGAACTGGTGCGTGAGGTCGAGGAAGTCTTCAACGTAAATCTTAACGAAGAAGATATGGCGGCGGCTGAATACTACGCCAACCAAGAAGAGCTTGCCGCTCTTAGCTATCAAGAAATGCAAGGCGAGCTTGCACATCTGCACGACAACAAAGAAGGCATGTCACCAGAAGAAGTGACTGCCACAGCTAAAGAGATTGTGCAGTCAGCGCAAGAGAAGGTTCAATCTAAAAAGCCACAGTCACGGCCAAAGGGTGAGCCAGAGCCTCACATCGTCCAGATCGGAAGCCGAGCCTACAACATGGCAAAGGATGTCCAGTACCAAAAGGTATCTGGAGGAACTACTAAGTTCTTTGTGAACCAGCGCGAGCTTGGTTCTGTAAGAGAGTTCGTAGATGAGGACGGCAAGAAAGCCTACCAAATCATTCGCCGTAACGGCGACACTGTTACATCAGACATGGCGTTCACTCGTAGTGAGCTTTACAAGAAACTCGCCAAGTCTGTGAAGAAAGAACTTGATGAAGTTCTTTCTTCAAAGGGAGTGGTTGAAGAACGCTCTACAGCTACGTTGCCGACTGAGATACCTGACTACCACAACACTCAGCGCTACGCTGGCTCCGAAGATGCACCCCTGACGGTAACGTCGTATGACCCAATCACAGGGGCTACGGAGCAAATTCCTGTTCGTACTGGCCTTACACAAGACTTGCTACCAGAAGACAAGATTTTGTCTTTGCAAATCATTGATCCGAAGCACCCAGATTACGGCAAGAACAAGGCTGTCCGTGTTCTTAACATGACCAGCAAAAAAGGTGCGCCACCACAAACAGATCTGCGTCAGATCAGCGGCAACCTTAAGCCTAACCAATTCGTTATCGGCACAGTCAACCATCTTGATGCTCGTGGCGCACCCGTAAAGTCAGGGACTGTTGCGGCCATCAAGACATTCCGTCCACTTGACCCAGACCAAGAATTTATAGCTTTTGGCGGCCAACGTATGACAGGACGGCAGGCTGGTGAGACAGAAAGCCTTGTGCCAGCAGAGGTTCTTGGCCTTGAAAGCTCTCCCCGTTCAAGGGAGAACCGCGCAGTAAACCTCAAGGAACTGGACAATATAGATCTAACGGACGAGAACACCCCACCACTACTTAAGCAACTTGGGTTGCCTGAAAGCGTGCGAACTGTCGGCGACTTACAGCGCTACGTAGCCGACATGGAAGACGTAGAGTGGAGCAAGTTCAAGAGCCTGGAAGAGTTCGATCAGTTCACTTCAGCCTTAGAGGCTGGCTACGAAGCTATCGCTAAGTTTGCGCCTAACGGCGTCAAGCTACCGAACCAATCTCGTGTCCAGTCTTACAAGCAGTTAAACGAAGCGCTCTCTGGAAAGGATAGCAAGGAGATCTCAGAGATACTGACGATCTTCAACATGATCTCTGGCTCAGAAAACAGACAGGGCGCAATGCTAGAAAGCGCAATGCCTGTATTCGACAAAGCAGATAACTACGCTTTCAAACAGCCAGGCCGCCACATGGCCACTGACCAGCAGAGCAACACCATCCTTATTGGTAGGTCAAACAAACAGACAGACGCTCTTAACTTTGCCCATGAGATGGCTCATTGGGCATACATGAACATGCTGACACCAGCAGAGCGTATGGAGTTCTGGAAGATTGCACGCGGTTACGTAGGCGCTGAAGGCGCTGATGTGGCCGCACTGAAGAAGAGACTTCCTGGTATTAGCTCATCTGAAATGCGTAGCCCATCAGAGTTCTTCGCTAACCAGTTCGCTATCTACGTAGCAAACCGTCGCCAAGCGGCGCAGGGTAGCCTACTTACCCGCCTGTTCAGAGACGTTGGCAGAAAGGCGGAAGCCTTGGTTCGTCGTCTGCTTGGAATGGATGGCCCTCTGGATGAGCAACTGGTCGAAATGTTTGACCGCATTATGCCAGACCCAGACATTGCCGCTGACAGCGTGTCCGCTGGTCGGCCACTTAAGAACCAGTTTGAGGCTCTTACAGTTAAGGGTGAGGGTACATCTGCCGCACGTATGGCGGCTAAACAGCTACATGATTTGCGCGAAGTTCAGATTGAACTTGAAGAGGCGTTGCGTGTGGGTGGTGCGGTAGGCCACGATGCACGCATCCTTGCCGACGTACTTGAGCGTGCGGCTAAGAAAGTCTACGGCAAGTTTGGTGGTCGTCCAGGTGAAAAGACGCACGCTAGTCGTACAGACATCAACGGCAACGTAGTCGAGGGCGGCGTGCGTGTCACAATGCTAGACAGCTACAAGAACGGCAAGCCACTATACGACGGAAGTAAGACTGACATCACACTCCCTAACGGGAAGGTGGTTAAGCCATTCAAGTACATGTCCAGCCGCATTGCTCGTGGTCGTATGCTTGCTCAGTCATACCGCATCATGCGGTTCCTGAACGACGAGAGCTTCTCTGGGGCATTAAACAAGCTAGACGCATCAGACCTCACAGACCAAGAGATCAATGCAGAACTGGCGCGGCTTATCGCCACTCAGGAAGATGGCGGCCTGATGTCTATACCAGAAGAAGTCGTCGCAAACATGAGCGACAACAGCGGCACATTAGCAAGCTCGTTTGAAACAGAAGCCGCTATTCTTCGCTCTATATCAGAGAAGACAGACGCAGACGGTAAGCTATCTGCCCTAATGGTTCAGCAAGCTAACGACATGATCATTGCCCTTGATAACGGCATTGATGAGTTTGTCCGTATCTACAATACGAACTTTAGAAACACTGACGGTCTTGCGCCACAAGTCGATAAGGCTGGTCGTGTCTACAAGGGCGGCAACTTAGTAGCCCAGAAGTATGTAAAGCGGGTAGAGAAGAAGGCAAAAGACCTAGCCGTTAAAGTGGCGCAGTCAATAAACACAGCAGAATCTGAAGTGTTCGGTAACGCATCAGTTCCTGACGTGAACCCAGTAGTCACACGCTCTCCTAAAGAGATGCACACTAAGGAAATTCTAAAGCGTCTGGCTGATAACAGAGACGATACACCACAAAACAGAGAGTTAAAGCAAGAGTTGTGGAGCAGGGCAAAAGCCATGCCTGACAACTACGAAATACGGATAACTCCGTCGATAGCTAAGTTCCTCAAGGAAGTGGATATTGAGGACAATGGCGCAGACGCGATTGTTCGGTTCAATAAAGCTCTGGAAGAAGGTGACTACGATCTCGCAGAAGCCGCCATCAACTTCGTCGTCACGATCCGTAAGAACCCGCTACCAGTTAAGACGAGCGTGGTTGGCCGCGCCGTTGATATTGAGGCTCGGCAACGTAGCACCCCAGACATGGAGAACGGTATTCCTGGTGACGCCCCTGTGGCGATCAAGGAAGTTCTTGGTAAGATCACGCACCGCGATAAGAAGGTTGAGTACACAGCACGTACCATGTTGTATCGTATGCTCAACATGATGGGCAGAACAGCCACAGATCTTGTTGAAAACAATACAACATTTATGACTGCCGAAGATCTATTCAAGCTGTCTGGTGAGCCTATGCCATCAGGGGCGAAGGCTGGATTTGCTGAGACTGCACGCTTGAATGGTGAGCCATTCAATGTGATGCGGAAACAACTCCGTCAGTTTGCTATCGGTATCAGTCAAGGAAACGCAGACCCAATAGATGTCATGCACGAAATTGGCCACATGGTTAGCCGTGCAACATTTGATAGCGCTGACAGAGACCACATGCTTCAGGGCTACAACGAAGCACTCCAGAAAGGTGACAAAGCCGCTCTCGACATTGCAGAAAAGTATTCGCGCATCGACAACTACAAAGACACAGACATCGCAGAAGAGTGGTTTGTAGACGGTTTCGGTAAGTGGATGACTGAGCGTGTTGCAAAAGGAAACATATACGACGTGCGTCACGGCGACGGTTCCTTCTCTCAGCTAACCGTTAAAGGGTATCTCTCGCAGATGGCAGACAGGCTGTATGAGTACGTTGCTTATGTACTGAACGGTCTTATTGGACGCCAGACCATACGTCAGCAGTACCGCCAGATGCTCTATCATGGCGATATGTTCACATATAAGCGTGCAAGCACGCCTATAAAAACATCTGTCTCTACCTACGAGTACCCAACAGTCAGCCCATCTATGGCTCGGCCTTACGTTCGTGAAGTTATCAACAGCATGAGCCGTGAAAAACAGCTTATGTTGCGTGAGTTCTTAGGCGCTGACATCGACGACGACTTAGCAGACTTCGTTACCTATCACGGAACGCCAGTCATGGATCAGTTCGACAGGGCGCGTAACCCAGATGTCTATTTGATTCCAAGCGAAGATGGGCAGTTTGGGCCAGGCTCATACACATCTACCAACTATAGCTATGCCGCTGGCTACACCGACAGGACACCTATTGAGGCTTACCGTAGGCTGGCAAGCAACCTAGAGGGTGAAAAGCTGGAGGTAGCAGAAGGTCTTATCAAGCAGATAGAAGAGGCCAACAAATATCTCGAACATTTTGAGTGGCTCTCAAGAGTAGGAAACAACCCCGACAAGGCCATGGATCAAATCGCGCATTTGAACGCGAAGCTAGAGAGCGCGAAAGAAGCCTTTGCTCGCCTAACGGGTAATAAGAAGATGGCTGGCGTAATACCAATGTTCACACGCCGTAAAAACCATTTCGACATTAGAGAAAATAAAATGTTTAGCTACAGCACTGGCGAGCCTTCAGACATACAGCCAATGCTGGTCACGGCACAAAAGCGCGGGTTCATCTCTGAGGAACAACACCAGTTTATAGCCGACTACTTACGCCAGGGCGAGGTGGATGGCTTGGATTTCTACGAACTAATTACTGGTGCTATGAGCGACCCAAGTACATACGCAGAATGGGGGAAAGCAAATGGCTTAAGAGCCGCTGACAGGGTTTATGGACGCAAACGGTTTGCACAATTCCTGAAAGAGCAGGGGTATGAAGGACTTATTGGGGAAGCCGCTGGTCGTTCAGAGTTGTCCGAAATAATCACGTTCGACCCCAACCACATGAAGCATGTAGACGCTGACTTCTACGACAGTGATCGTCGTGGAATGTACTACAGTGTGCTTGGGGAGCCTGGGACATTGGCTACGACAGGCAACGCACTTGAAGGTATGATGCTCAATGAAAGAGCAATCAACCTTGACGACATGGTTGGCGTGAGCCGCCAGCTACAGGAAGCTGGAGTTCCAGACCTTGTTGCACCTATCCGTAGAATGGTGAGAAAAGAACCTCTCACTGACCAAGACGTTGATGCCGTTAAAAAGAACTCATCAATCTTTGGGTGGTTTAGAGAGAACAGCCAGCGCTTGAGAGACTACGGCGCTAAGTGGATGGGCGACTACATAAAGCCAGCAAATGGCGTTGGGATATATGAGCGTCACGACGTTGATCTGTCAGACAAGGTTATGCCTGTGTTCAACTTGCTCAAAGAGCTTGATGACAACAAAGGCTGGGCGAGGCGTTGGGGTAGAAAGTCACTGGCTTTCTTACCTAACAGAGTAACATCTGGCGTTGATTTACAAGCACAGCCTCAGTCTCACAAACGCATCATTGATGCAATCCGTAGAGGCGAGAGTGAAGTGCGGAAGCTGTCTATAAAAGAACAGCGTGCCGCTCGTCAGCTTATATCTGCGTTTGAGGCAGAACGCGAACGCATGGTTGAGCTTGGAATACCAGTTGGTGACGCTCGTCGTGGGCCTGGAGACTACTATGTGCCACAGCAATGGGACATAGAGCTAATCAGACAGAACCCATCGAAAGCAAAGAAGGCTTTTGCACAGTTCTTCTTTGAGGAAAGCCGTCGCCCAGACTTTGAGGACGCATCTCTTGACGCTAATGCCGCGCACAGAAAGTCTGAGGATTTCATAAACGGCTTGCTCGACAGTGACGGCGAAGTTTACGGAGACGACGTAATACGTCGTGCCGTCGGCGACCCGTTCTACAATCGCGTGATCAACTTACAGCCAGAGCAGTACGACTTCATGGACACATTCTTGGTCAACGACTTAGAAGGTCTCGTGTCTCGTTACTTCGACAGCACAACACGTAAGATTGCGCTGACTGGAAAGTTTGGCGTGGGCGGGCATGGCTTCTCATCATACATGTCTGTAGCTGAAACTGGCGTTAAGGGTGCTGTTAAAACCCTCATGTCCAATAAGAAGGTGGTCTATCGTTACAGACAGTACCAAGAAGAAGCGCCTATTGAGCAGATGCTAATACCAGCGTTGAAACTCTCGGAAGACCAGACAACAGAGTTAGTAGAAACAGCTAAGAAAATGCTCAAGACAAAAGAGCATACAGTTGATGAAGTAAAGAGAATGTTGTTGTCTCACTACGACCCTGCTGATCAGGGCGATGCCAACCTGAACATAAGAATCGACAGCATTGTCAACGGTCTTAAGGACTTCCCTGACGGCTCTATCTCAGCCACCGCCAAGAAGCTGGCTGAAGATATGGTGGATGTTCTGAACAAAAGGCCGCTCAAGAAGTTCTCTGAAAACCAAGTCGCATACAGAGTGTCAAGAAACGTCAAAGCGTTTAACTCTATATCTCTGCTTGGCTTTACGACGCTAACATCTCTTGGCGACAAGGTTCTGCCTCTGATCCGCTCTGGAAACATGAAGGCATTTCTATCGGCTCAGAAGAAATACTACGGAGACCCATCTTATCGTGCCGCCGCCAAGAACATCGGTGTCGGTATTGAGAACTTGTTGCACGACCGTATGGTTCAGATGGCTGGCGAGGGTTCGCAGAAGCTACAAAACAGCTTCTTCAACTTCACACTACTAACTCCCTGGACAAATATGAACAGGGAAGTTGCTGGCATCGTGGGGTTTGAGGCTTTCAAGTCTGAGATACAGAGAGCAAGAAGGCTCGCCACTGCTGGTAAATACGACAGCAAATCTTACAAGACAGCAGTAAGGTTCCTGACACGATATGGTTTGACAGGGGAAGGTGCGTCCACCGACTTCTTGGACATCAAGTCGCCAGAGCTTACAGACATTCGTGACAGCGACATGCAGGCAAACAAGGCCTTGCGTTATGCCTTACTGCGCTTCACTAACGAAGCCATCTTTACACCGAACCCTAACGACATACCTATCTGGGCGCAGACGCCTTGGGGTTCCATGTTCTTCCAGCTTAAGAGCTTCCAGTTGATGATGGCTCGGATGGGTAAGTACGTCATCGACGAAGGCGTCAGCGGGAACCCATACCCAGCGATGTACTTGGCCACTGCTGGCGTAGGTATGGGCTGGATGAGTGCGGCGGCGAAAGACCACGTACAGGCTCGCGGCGGTGAAGACAACGAACAGCGTGCATTAAGAGAGCGTCGGTTTACTGACACCTCCTTCGGGTGGCTGGCTAAAGGCGTCGGCGTCGAAGAAGACAGCATGACTGACGAAATAGCTGGCAACTACTTTGAAGGACTGCTTGCTATTGGCGGCTTGGGTCTGTTTGCAGAACTCTTATACAACACCGCAGAGCAGGCTGACAACGGGGCTTACGGCAAGGTTCGTTTCGCAGGCGCTATACTAGGCCCATCAGTAGGCGTAGCCGAAGACGCTTATGATGTCCTCATCGCTGGCCCCGCTGGGTACATCAACGACCCTGAAGGGAAGAACGCTCGTCGCCGTGAGGCTGTCCGTTCCGTGATGGGTAGGGTTCCCATTGCTGGAGGTATACGAGGCTTCAAGGAAAGCGTTGTTGATGCTGTTGCTGGAGAAGCTGGTAGCAAGAGGAAGCAGTCAAGCAAGTTCAACGCTGGCTTTGGCTCAAGTGGATTCGGTAAGGACGGCTTCTGATGATGTGGAAGGCCGTACTACTAGCGTGCGTTATAGGCGGTGAAACAGAGTGCATAGAACTGCACGACCAGCTCGGCCCCTACAAAACTCAAGAGAAATGTGTGGAACGCATCTACGAAATGGGGCCGCTCGTCCACAAGCACATGCCACCATACGTACCAGTCTCATACAAGTGCATCCCCTTAGTAAGAGGGAGGTTGTCGTGAGTGATAGAATGAAGCGCCTGCTCGCGCTCAACCTACTACCAAGACTAATGATGCTGACCAGCACTGCCATGTCATGGCGTTGTGCTGAGTGGTTCATGTCATTGGAAGATCCAAGCGCAAGTCAGAGTGCTTTCTGTAGCGTTATCATGGGCGTTTACACAGGCGTTTTCGGAATATGGGTAGGGCATGAAGGAAAAGGGGCCAATACAAAATAAGCTGGATAACAACCAGTGTCCACGATGCTACTGCAATCTACCGCCAGTGGAAGTGCATGGGCATGTGCAATGTCAAGTTTGCAATCTCTACATCTCAGAGTGTTGCAATGGAGAAACAGGAGAGACAGATGTTATCTGCACTAATAGGGCCAGTAAGTAGTTTACTGGATAAGTTCATACCAGACGCTGACACCAAGCAGAAGTTGGCGCACGACATAGCGACGATGGCACAAAAACATGCCCACGAAGCCGCGATGTCTCAGGTCGAAGCTAACGTAGCGCAAGCCAAGCACGCATCCATGTTCGTGGCTGGAGCTAGGCCAGCCATCATGTGGATATGTGCGCTCGGACTACTAACTAACTTCTTCATCCTCCCACTGGCTGAGTGGGGTACGGCTGTGTTTGCTCCAGATATTCCAATGCCAGAGTTTGAACAACTGCAATCAGGAGAACTGATGAGCCTAACCCTTGCGTTACTGGGTCTCGGCGGCATGAGAAGCTGGGAAAAATCTAAAGGCGTAGCCAGGAAGAACATGAAGGATGAGTGACTTCAAGTTATCTGAACGTAGTCTCAACAAACTAGAGGGCGTAGACGAGCGCCTGAAGCTAGTTGTGCTTACAGCAATCAAGCACACCGACATAGACTTCGGGGTAATCTGCGGACTACGAACAGAAGAAGAGCAGGCAGAGCTTGTTAAAAAGGGTGCGTCACAGACCATGAAGTCCAAGCACTTGGAGGGCAAGGCCGTAGACCTCATGGCGTACATAGGCTCTCGTGGCTCATGGGAACTTAATCTCTACGACAACATCGCCGACGCAATGAAGAAGGCGGCGAAGAAGGTGAAGGTTCCAATTCGCTGGGGCGGTGCATGGCACATCGCCAACATCGCAGAGTTTGACGGGACGATGGAGTGGGCGGCTTCGAGTTATATTGATGTCCGTAGGGCAGAGGGTAAGCGTCCGTTTATTGACGCTCCGCACTTTGAGATATGGGGTGACTAATGCACGGCATAAAAGGAACACGGTCAGTCGGTAATGTTAGCAAGGCTGAAAGGCCAACACATTATGCGAAGGGTGGTCAGTACGGGAACATGCTGGCAAAACCATGCCCCTGCATACTGAACAAGGGAAAGCTGTCTATTCGTAAGTCGCCAGCCGCAATCAAACGAGGCGCATAATGACAAGAGGTCTTTGGGATAACATTCGTGCAAGACGTGCTTCGGGTAAAAAGATGCGGAAGAAAGGCCAGCAAGGTGCGCCGACAGATGCGGCTTTTCGCAAGGCGTCAGCGTCATCTAAAAAGAAAACTACTAAAAAGACTAGGAGGGCATAATGGATAGCAAGTGTAAGCAGGAGCTTTATAGAGACGCGGCAAAGTCTTTCGCAAAGCCAGACCAACGCCTGAGTAGTAACAGGACAATGCACATTGCCAAGTACGTTAGCAGGGGAAAGCAAAAGAAAACCTGTGAGCCAGTAAGTGGCAAAAAAAAGCTAGGGTAGGAAAATGGTATGGAGCCAGTCACAGCCGCTGTTGCGGCTTTCAGCGCATTAAAAGCAGGCGTAGCCGCAGGCAAAGAGATCACCTCTTTGGCCAAAGAGATTGGTACGCTCTGGAACTCCATCGACGAAATCACCCATCAACACAACAAGAAAAAGTCCAGCGTCTTCCGCAGTGTCGAGGAGGAGGCTCTTGACACCTTCATGGCCAAGAAGAAAGCAGAGGACTTAGAGAACCAGTTGCGAGAGATCATCATCTACTCTCGTGGTATGGGGGCTTGGCAAGAGTTAATAAGACTACGGGCAGATATAAGAAAGAAGCGAAAAGAGGATGCTCTTGCCGCTAAAAGAAAACGTCAGCAGATGCTTGAAGTAATAGCTATTGCGGCAACATTGATAGTCGGATCAGTCGCGCTATTTATTTTCGTAGTAGCTTTGCTATCGGCAAGAAACTCATAGGTTATTAGACAGCCACCAACTATCTATAGCCCTAGTTAGCTCTACCGCATCCCAATTTTTATTATCAATAACAAGATCAGCCCTAATATCCTTTAGGTTTATAGTGTTCTCAGACGAGTGTTCCCCTTCTTTCTCGTCGTTGCGAAGCAACACGATCACCTGGCCGCTCAACTCCTGCACCGCTTTTAATTCGTTCGGAAACCTCAAGTCGTCTACCACTACGTTGTTGTTCAAATTGAGGTTCTCTTCGACGATCCTTTTCCACCTGTTCAGCCATAAGTTTTCGCTGATCAGGGAGCGTCCCCATTCCGTTCCAAGACTTTGCATCGCCCATCTCGGTGTCTCCCCATCAAGAATGTCACAAGGCTCGTCCTTTAACTCACCCTCAATGTGACGGTCATCAAGTCCCAAGCTACGCATCATGTCCTTGATTGGCTTGGCAAATTTAACTTTCATAAAGCCATACTTGGCACATAAAAGGTCGGCGGCCAGCGTCTTACCAGACCCAAGCCTGCCAGCAAATCCTATAAGTTTAGGTCTCATTGGTCATCCCTAACCTCGCCTGTAGTAGTTCCTTTTGCAAGTGCCGTAGCTTGTCTACAGCCTTACGCCTTTCAATTATGTGCGACACGTCGTCTTCCAGCCCCTCCAGCCCAAAGTAAGAAAGCTCCCATTCAATATCCTTAATCCTATCCCTGACCATAGTGATGCTATGCTCAAGGTTAATTATCTTTTTGCTCATTGATGTGCCTCGCCTGCCTTATCAGTTCATCAAGTGACCTGTTGAGTTCTTCCTCTCTTTTCTTCCGTGCCTGACCCTGTTGCATAGACAGGACATCACTTGCCTCGACACAGAGTTTCTTAAATTTCTGCGTAACCCACATATCGCCACAGCTAACTATCTCTGGCGGTATCGGGCCTTGCCATCCACTACGCTTTGGCATGTGGTTCGTACCTCACCCAATCCAAACAATTATCCGTACACCCCTTACCGCACGTCCACTCTGCGCTAGTAGTTGAGGCATGGCAGTTACCACACGTCCGCATGGTTCTTTCTGGTTCAGCGCCATGCCAACATGCGTCTCGCTTGAAGCAACCACGACATCGCCAGTCGGCCTCATCAGTAGAAATTTTCTGGCCAAGTCCATTGATAATGTCCTCAACCTTTTGCTTCAGTGCGTTGTAGAAAAATATATCGAAGTCCACCCATTCATGGTGGTAGTCAGATGTGTTCTTGTTGTAGCTAACGAGGACTGCTCTATCCATACTAGCCAATCCCATCAGGTACTGCATTTGGGCGAAGTACATAGGGTGGCTGTACTTGACACCCTTCTTGGAGAACTCTTTGAACTTACTATCGTTCATAGACTTAATCTCGACTATCGCCATGCCATCATCCGTCTCGACGATGCCATCTGCGTTTCCCATACTGTTCCCGTGGTAGTCAGTATAACGCCACTGCTTACCAGTCATGGGGTCTTTATCCATGATATGGACACCAGCCTTTGCCATATCGCTGATGACTACGTACTCTATCCTGTGTCCGTCTCGGAAGATGCGTTTTAATTTTGGATCGGGGGGCGTGTCAGGGTATCCCCTGTGGCTGAACGACAGCATAGCTGTGCAGTCATGCCCTACTGAACTTGCGCCTATGTAGGCTCTAGGCTCTTCGCGCTTGTCTTTAGCAAAGAACTCGTCAATTAGTTTTGTTATGTCCATTCAGCTTTTCCAATACAAGAAAGTAGGAGTGAAAAATACGTGCATGTTTTTGTACACGACGGGCAACACCTTTCTGTTGCGGTACTGGCATACGACTACTAGCGGACAGGATAAACATGTCTTTGAGACGAAAGGTATTTTCACACCAGTTCACAATATTTATATGAGTTGGGTGTAGTTTATGGTTATGCACTATATCTTGACACTTAAATACAAGGATGCCCTTCGGCTGTAAAATTCTGTGAACTTCTGTGAGCGTGGCTTTGTAGTGATGCTCAAGTTCGTCGTATCTCCAGTAGCCCCCATACTGCCTAGACATCACCATGTTCCCATTGCCATTACGTCCGTTCCTTACGTAAGTAAGAAACGGTGGGTCAAACACTACTGACTGAAGGGAGTAACTTGGTATTGGTAGGTTGGTGCTACAAGCTGGCGTAACGCCAGATACTTGTGGGTCTATATCAAACTTCAACTTAGGCTCTTGTATAACCTTGTAGAAGTGTCCGTTGCCATAGGTTATGTCGGCATCAAATTTACACAGACCATTCAGCATCAGAATGTCTAGCAGTATTTGTGATTGATTATCTGATACTGATCTAATCATAATAAAGAAGAGGGGGCTTTCACCCCCTCTACCCCCACCAACAACTAAAAGGGAACGTCGTCGTCGAGGCCGCTCTTTGCGGCTCCGTTCATCTGGTTAGCAACCGCCGCACCTAATGGGTTTTTGATTGCTTCTGGGTTAAACTCAGGGTTGATGCGCTTTGGGTCTTTGTAAGACGCGACCTTATTGCTGGTCTTACCGTTGTAGGTGTCTTCCTTTACATAGATGCCCACCATTAACCCCTTGAGAACAGAAAGGTCTCCATCAGGGAATGGGTTATCTGGGTCTGGGTGGCCGCCCCAATGACACAGAGACTTGAGTTGCGACAAGCCGATCTCTGCGTTCTTCGGGTGGTTAGGATTGTGGACGATAATCCAATCGGTGATGGTGCGTACACCATCGACCTCTTGCATAGACACGACTACTTGCTGTGCGCCAGTTCCCTTTTTTGTCTCGCCCTTCACGTTGGTAACTTCAACAACGTGGTTGCCAACAGGTAGGATACTGCCACCATTAGATACCTCAATGTTCTTGAGGTTTAGATTATTGAATGTGAAACTCATGCTTCGCTCCTTTTTTCAAATTCCTCATCATCCATATCCATCTTCTTAAACAGATTGACGATGTTTCCAGTTTGCTCGACTGCTCTCAGTCTTCGCTTTTCGTCCCTGACCTTGCCTTTCCAGCCGTTGTATTCTTCTGTGACGACGTACCGAAGAACCTTCCCTTCGCCTGCGGAGTGAGCGTCAGATGTGTGACGTACCCCACAGAATACGTTGTCGAAAATACCTGGAAGCTGTTGCTGTGCTTGCTTGCCAGCCACCATTGGCCAGTATTCAACATTGCCACTGTCATCCTGTCCCTCTTTAGCCAGAGCGGTAACGAGGAAGTGGCATGGCATATCACGCATAGCCTTACACGCACCGATCAGGTTCTTTGCGTGGTCGGAAAAAATCTGGAAGCCATTAACTTGCTTGCCAGCTTTCTGTGCGTCCGCTTCTGCGACCTTAGTCGCATGAGCCATGCTCATGTCGCTGAGTTCAGTCAGGCTGTCGATGCCTATCCACTTGTATTCACGACCTTTGAAATCATCGGTACGCATCCACTTGAATATATCGACAAAGCTGTACTGATTTTTGTCAGGCTCGGACGGGTTGCCCCATGATGTGAACGGCAAGTAGTCAATACCAGCGTCACGAATTGAGCTAAGTCCGCTCTCGCCTGACAAGATAAACCCATTACCAAAATGTTTTTGGTAATGGATGAACTGGGTTGTCTTGCCCCAGCCATGATGACCATACAGCAACGTCTTTCTATACGATGTCGTATGATCAGAAGTGTTTAGTGGTTGGAACATTACCCAAGACCCCCTGACTTTACTGTGATTTTTACTGGCCCACCCTTACGAGTAAGCGCTGGCAAAAGCTCTCGCTGTTGCTCGTCGTCCAGTGACTTGAACTTGCGCTTGTCGATTGAGTAGGTGCGGCGCACGAACTCTGGAAGGGTGGTCGATGATGCGAAGATGGTCTCAAGAACTTCCTTGTCCCAAGTCCATCTCTCTTGTCGATTGAGTGTGACCATGTAGGAGCCAGCTTGCTTATCAAACTCGCCAGCATCTGCTGGAAACTCAGCCTCAATCTTCATCTTTAGGGTTTCTGCTTTTTCAGATAGGCGTTCTATCTCGGCGGCGATCTGACCGTATTCCTCGGCCAGTTTAGCTAGACCTTCAGCCTCGGTCTGCCGCTCATAATCTTCCCATGTTTCCATACAATTTTCTCCGTATCAGTGTTGGTAGTTGTGGCTAGGAGGGAAGGGAGGAAACCGAAATAAAACCCCCTAGCCACCTTGTTACAATACCAAATACATATCTAAACACAACTGTCTTATATGTGAGAAAATGTATGAAAACTAAGACAACTGTTGTGCCTAGATGTATTATGATTGTATTCAGATGTATATGAAAAGGAGATAGCAATGTACACGTTCAACGTCCGTCGGCTAGTCGAGGACTGCGGGGGTGTTACCGAAGTGGCAAAGGCCACAGGGAAGAGTAGGACGCAACCTTATAGATGGGTCAAGACCAACAGTATCACCACCGATCTACTAGCCAGAATAGTTTATGCAAACCCAACCATCAACTTACACAGATACTTAGAAGAGAACTCACATGAACGAAGAGATGAAGAAGTGGCGTGAGGCGCTACATAATGCGGCAGTAGAAGCCGTTGAGAGAGGGTGGACAATCATCCCCCTCTCTCTTCAGAGCAAGAAGCCACTGATTGGCTGGAAGAAATACCAGACGCAATCAACCACCATAGAAGAGGTGGATGACTGGTTCGATAATGGTGTTCGTACAGACAGTGGAAACGTGGTTCCAAATTTTAACATCGCTCTGGTGACAGGTGCGATAAGCGGCGTCATTGTTCTTGACTGCGACAACCAACAATCTGTTGAGTACGCAGAGAAACATAGCCTGACATCACCGTTTGTGGTTCATACCGCTCGCGGCAAACACTTTTACTTTGCCCACCCACAGCATGGACAACGGTTTGCCAACAACGTCGGCGGCGTCACACGCAACTGGCCAGAAGTCGAGGGCTTAGACCTTCGTGGTGATGGTGGGTACGTTGTAATGCCACCATCAATCAAGATGAAGGACAACTCTGTCCAGCACATATACCACATGGAAGTAGGATACGGCCTAAGTCTCGACGACATGGAAGACTTTGTGTGGAAGGGCGCACCTGACACGGTTCAAGCGCCGCAAGTTGGAGAGTTCGCTTTCGGCAATCTCAGTTTAGCCAATGTAAAAATCACACAGGTAGAAGATACACTGCCAGTGTATGACCAAGTGAAGCGTCGTGTAGCACACTTAGGCCACAAGTTACGCGAAGGTGATGGCACTGACGTATGGATGGTTCGTTATATTGGGCAGAAGGTACGTCAAGGCATCGTTAACGGAACACTTTACACTGCTGTTCGTAAGTTCCACGACGAGTTCTTCGACGACACTGGGTACACAACAGACCAGACAGAGGCTTGGCTGACACAGAAGATACGCAGTGTCATTGATATGGATCGTCGCTCGTACCCTGATGACTACGATGCTGATGGTAATCGCATAGTCACGGCGAAGGAAGCTCCCAAGCTAGGTCGTCTTGTTCCTATTCGTGGCAGTGACATCGACAGGTTGATTGAAACACTTGGCGAAACTAGCTACTGGTCAGACCCAGTTATCCCATCAGAAACAATCACACAGGTTGTTGGCTACAACGGCCACGGCAAGTCGTTCTTCTTGCAGGGTATGTTGGTTAGCATGGCTTCTGGCAACGAGAGCTTTGGGCCTTTTGGTTCAAAGCCTGCGAAGGTTTTGTATTTAGACTACGACAACCCAAGCCGCACTGTTCTGTACAGATTTCGCAATTTTCTTAACATGTTTGGGGATTGCGGTGAGAACTTTAACATGTGGTCGCCATCACTTATATCAGCAGACGATGGTGGTGAGATGAACTTAGGTACGGAGCAGGGGTTCAGACTACTTGGCGACTGGTTGGATGTGATCAAGCCAGACATCGTAGTCATTGACACAGTTCGCAACGCCTTCGGTGGATTGGAAGAAGCAAACGCCGCCGAATGGTTCAAGGTAAACCACGTCGCCAAATCTGTACGTACTAAGTACAAGTCTAGCGTAGTCTTGGTTCACCACCGCAACAAACCAGGTGAGGGTGGTCTTGGTCGTGAGGCTGGATCAACTGCACAGCTTACCGACATTGATACACAGGTCATGGTGACACAGGTGTTCCGTGACAAGAACGTATCAAGATCAAAGGCTGGGTTACACGACGCAGATGTAACTGTGCGGTCATTCGATGGCACAGAATATACAGCTACGAGTTACCTTGAGGCACAGCTAGAAGCAGACAGCCGCCTCAAGATGGTTCAACAAATTTCCTTTGGGAAAGTTCGTACTCAGACAGAGTTGCACCGCACCTACTACATAGGTTGGGCGGAACGGCTGGCGGACGGAAGCGAATATGTTGTGCATACCCCCAGCCCGAAGCAACAGGCTGTATGGTTACACATTCACAAGTCGATGGGGGTTGAGGATGTAAGTCGTTCATTGTCTATCCCACGATATGAGGTAGAGCAATGGTTGAGGTCAAGTACAGTATAGTTCAGAACAGTTCAGTAAAGAGACAAGCCCGTCTAGGGCTTGGCTCTATGACTGTCATTGACCTCTGTCGAGGATTATACTGATTGGGAGGAATCTGGGTCAAGAGAGAAAATGTATGGAAACATCGCGCACCCCTGACGGGTGCGCTCCTACAAAACAGCAGAGGTGAGTATGCACAAGAAGCCGATCTCGAAAAGAGATAGGCAAGCACTCTCTGAAATGCTGGATGATGGATACACATATAAGCAGATGGCCGCCTACATGGAAGTCTGCACCGACACACTGAAACGAATACTCGTCCGAGAGGGGCTTGCTGAATTTGACGGAGCGAAATACGCAATCGCCCCGTCTCACAAATCACAACAGACTACTTGGGAACGCAAGTGCCTCAAGTGCAAGAAGTCTGTCACCCTGCCCAAGTGGCAGTACATCTGTGACAGATGCACAGCAATCAATGAAAATCTGGGGTTGTCCGACGACTACATCTTTTCCGACGTAGCCGACACAACTCCTATGTCAGAACGCAAAGAGAGCTACGAGTTCTCTGCCTCGTCGTCACCCAAAGGCGGCAGGCCAAAGTTCATATTCGGGAAAGGTGTGAAGAGATGACTAGATCAAAGAGAAAAGGCGACGGGTACGAACGCGAGCTTGCCAAGTGGTTGAACCACTGGCTGTTCGGCGACGAACAAAGGGTTCAGCGAGCGCCGCTGTCAGGTGGGGGAAGCAACCCATTTGGCGGTGGACTACCAGACCTAAACGGCACACCTTTTGTATGGGTAGAAGCGAAGCGCACAGAGAAGTTCAGCCCCTATGCCGCAATGGAACAGGCCGAGCGTGGCATAGAGAAGTCTCGTTCCCCCGACATACCAGTTGTCATATCCCGCAAGAACCGAATGGACACCAGCGAAAGCCTAGTGGTCATGCGTCTTGGCGACTGGCTTCCACTATACAAAACATTCCTGTGGGAAATGGGTATCGAAACAGAAGAGCCGATGGAAGTTGTCATCGAGTTCACACCCGACATGGACGACGATGAAGAGAAGGTTGTGTCACTATCAGAGCGTAGAAAAAAACTAAAGCTAGTGGTGGTGAACAACAATGGCGAAGAAGAGGTGTAGCGTTTCTCTATCTGTTGGCCGAGGCGAAAAGCTCCCAGCAAGTAAGGGTGCTGGTCTCACAGCAAAAGGTCGTGCCAAGTACAACCGAGCCTGCAAGACGAAGCTCAAGGCTCCACAACCTGGGGGCGGTAAACGACGTAGCTCTTACTGCTCACGCTCGAAGGGACAGATGAAGATGCACAAAATCAACTGTTCAAAGACACCAGAGAAGCGCATCTGCGCGGCTCGTCGTCGGTGGAAGTGCTGATGGAAAAAAACACGGAAGCTCTAGCGAAGGAAGAGATTAACGCTTGGCTTGCCGACACATTACAGCGGCAGGCCGACGTAATAATAACATCAGATGTCAGGCGTGTAACTGACATCTGCCAAGACCCAGACCGAGATGAGATAACGGTAATGGCTTGGACAGATTTCGACGAGATGAGTGTCGGAGAGTTCTTCGACTACATAGAAGAACTCAACTCGTCGGGACACGGGGTATGGGTAGAAGGCCATCACCCTGACGGTGACAGGTCTGACCTGTTTGAAACGTATGATGGACACGTTGCGGACGACTACGCCCTGTTCTTCATACACAATTTGGAAAGCATCGCAAGCTAACAAAGGAGATCTCTAATGGCTTATGATCGTCGTACAACTGCGGCAAAGAAGAAGACCGCAGATAAAATGAACAAGACAGCCAAGCGTGCTGGCCGCACAACCTCTGCGGCATCTGGCTCTGCAACTGGCATCCGCAACATGGCCAATAAAACGGCTCGTGGTCGCGGTATCCGTCGGGGCTAACACCTTATCCAATGGAGCGGCATGTCTGCCGCTCCTGCGGAAAAACAAAAAACTCAGACGAATACTGGTACTGGAACGACAGCAGGAGCGGTAAACGAAAAAGAGAAACCCAGTGCAAAGTGTGTCGTGTACAACACAGGCACAACTCACAGCGTTCTTTGCAAGGCTACTTAGCACGTAAGGTTTCCCAACTGAAGAGCGCACGTCGTAAGCAAGGCGTACAGTTCGACTTGACACTAGCCGATTGCGTTCAGCTTTATCGGGAACAAGGCGGTGTCTGCGCTATGACTGGCCTAGTCTTGTACTACGGACAGCCAGCCACCGACGATAAGTGGTTGAGCCAGAACATAAGCATAGACCGCATTGACCCTGACGGTGCATACTGTAAGGACAACGTGCAGTTAATCTGCACATCCATCAACTTCATGCGCGGGAGATTGCCTGTTGAGTTATTCATTGACCTTTGCACAAGAGTTGCTGGACGAAGCGATGGACGGAGTGGCCGACGTAGAGACGGACATGCGCCTAGCGATGAAGCCGACGATAGGGATTTTATCGCCTAATGGCGACGCCGCAAAGATCGTGTCACCCATCATAGAGATGATGCCTCACGGCATCGCCATCCATTTCGACAAAGAGACAAGAGTTTATCTAAGCTACATCAGTGCCGCCATGCTGGGCGACACGCTATCTTCAAGTTCATTTGAGGTGTTAGGCGCACCTATTGAAGAGACTGCATAACCTCGTACCAAAACGGCACAGGGGTACAGTGAACCCACTTAGCAAAGTGAGATTTCTCATGGCAATAATACGCACGATAAGATGCTACATGGTTGTCTGAGTGGTAAGCATCAGGCATACACAAAGGCGGCCTAGTGAGGCCGCCCTTTGGTATGTTTGGTGGTGAATCAACGAAGCAGTGCATCCGATACATAGTGTTGTGCGTGGTATGAAACCGTAGCCAATGCTCATTCATCAATCCACAAGCAAGCTGGTATGTCCATCGGTAGTTGGCTTCCGTCTCTGCAACCCACTTAGTCATGGGGTGTTTGACATGGCTCAACAGTTTGCCAGCCTTACTGTAAGGCGCACACATACCATCCATCCAGCTACCATGTATAAAGTGTGCGTAAGACAGCATCTGGCCTGTCTCGGTAAACATCTTAGAGACGTGCTTATCGCACAGATATTTTGCCGACTTTTTGGGACACATCGACAGGTGAAATATGTTCATGTTTCACTATCTCCAGCCTGTATCCCATCACCTCAAGCACAGCCTGTACGCTATCCAACCGCGCACCGTTCTTGTCCATCCACCGTTTGATTGTGGCATAGCCAAGACCAGATGCCAGTTCCAGATCATGTAGATTGAAACCGCCTTCGTCGATAAGCGCAAAGGTCTGCTTGAGAATGGGATTTATTCTGAGGGTGTCAGCCCCAACGGACAAGCCTGTCCGTTGCGGCCTACCGCCCTTTGGATTATTTACCGTCATGGACGTTACAAGCGCCAAGCGCTTTACAAGCCTTGACCATTTCGTCCATGATCTGACGACGCGACTTATCAAACACAATACAACAAGCGTCGATGTATTCCTTCGCCTTGTCGCTGATCTTCCCAGTGTTGTCGTTCACCACAACAGCGGTCTTCCCAGTGTTGTCGCTCACTGTAGAGCCATTCTTAACAAATTTAGCAGAAGAATTTTTACGAATACGCACAAGGTCTGGGCGATAATTTTTAGAGTTCGGATCGAAGTTCGTGACTGTCGAAGTCGAGATACCAAACGACTGTGCTATCGAAGACTTATGCTCACCCCTCTCAAGGCGAGACTGGATTGCAGTAATAGCGTCACCGTCAATGAAAACGTGTTTTTTGTGAGTAACCATATCAAGTTCCTTTTTATAGGTTGGTGTGTGTATATCAACATATATATATCTTATCATATCTATCAAGCATTTTTGCTTGCCAGAAACGTGACAATAACGTGTCAGAGATGTCAAAGGGGACACAACGATATGTCTTGTAACTCGTTGTAAAAAAACAAAAACCCACCACGAATGATGGGTTTAGATGTGTTGTGGCTCCCCGGGACGGACACAGTAAATGACTACGAATACAAAACAAATACAACAACTTAGAATAAAAATCAAAGTTGCCGTGTGTCAGAAACGTGTCAGGCATGTGCGAGTTGGCGTCTGGATGACAGCACGAAATCCCTTGCCCTGCTTTGCACATAACCTCTGTACCGCATGGTCATGGATATGTCAGCGTGTCCCAAAAGATATTGCAAGTCACCTAAATCTGCCCCAGCTTTTGCCGTTAGGTAAGCAAAGGTGTGTCGTGCATCATGCACCCTTATGGGCTTGATTGTGCAATATGCACAGGCTCTCTTCAGTGCTTTGTTAAGCGTGGCTGATGCACTCCGATTGTCATTCCAGATGTCCAACCCTCTGCTTGGCCAGTGATTGACAACCATATCCTTAACGTCGTCAGTCATCGGAACATCTCTCGTCAATGTCTTCTGCTTCATCTTGTTAACTCGTCTGATCTTGACGACGCCGCCGACAAACGACGAGCGTTCCAGCTTCAGCATCTCGCCAAGCCGTGCGCCAGTATCAAACAACAAGACGAAGTGGGGATAATACTTAGGCTCTTTCGTCTTGAAGAACTCAAGCACAGCGATAACCTCTTCCTCATCCAGATGCACATCTCTGGCATCATCAACTTGTGGCATGGGTATCTTGCAACACTTCCAGCCATAGCTTTCTTCTGCATACTTAAGTATGGCTCGCAGTTGATTGAGGTAACGCTTTACACTGTTAGGCTGTAAGCCCATCATGGTGTCGAAGACGAACGACTGTATTTTGTGAGTGGTGATGTCAGTCAACAGCACCTTGCTCCAGTAGTCAGACAGCTTATCAATCTTCCTATCCATGTCCAGAGACAGACGACCTTCTATCTGTTTCCATTTACGGTAATCATCAATGGCATCACCGACAGTCTTGTTCGTCGGCTGATTGAAGTTCCTCGTCAGGATGTTACGTTCAATGTCCAAGCGCATTTGCTCTGCCATACGTCTTCCATCGGGGTGGGATGTAGGAATACGGGTGCTTTGACGCACCCGTTTCCCAGCTAAAGTTCCAGCGATATGCCAGACATCACGACGTTTTTCCAGTTTTAACATGGTAGCTCTCTCTCAGTTTGGTGGTGTGTGTGGGGTAGTTCTCAGGGTGTATCGCCCAGTCTTTAGGGATACCAGAATAAATTAGGTAGTCTTCTGCCGAACACTGAGACATAGTGATTTTATACTCAGCCATAACCTCTTGTCGGTTAGAACATTTCTTCTTCTGCATCACGCTACGTACATGAACCTTTGCAGTGCTTTCTGTCACCTCAAGCACAAGTGCAATATCTTTATTGCTTTTGCCTAGCGCCAGCATTTGCATTGTCGCATGTTGTTTTGGTGTGTATTTCACTAGATCATTAGTCGGGCAACAAGTTTTCGGTGGTGGTGGTATCCCCTGTTGGCTTTGATCTGGCTCTCTAATCAATCTATTTGACAATAACTTGCAAAGGTTTTCCAGCATATCAACTCTTTGCGTCAGCAATCTTATTTGATCTTCGTATTCCAATTCTTTTGTCACTTCCATAATAAGCTCCTCGCGTTTGGTGTGTGTATTAAATGTAAGACACATTGCAGATGTCTTCAAGGTATATTGTTGTGGCACGTTAGTTGCATTATATTATCGTTATCGACGTGCAACTTCTCTTTTGTGCGTTGGTGTGTGTTGGGGTAGAGGGTGGTTCCTCTACCCCTTTTTCTTTTCATGCCGCCATCAAAGTGTTATTGGCGACAGCATCGAACACGCTACTGAAAACACCACCAGTCTTAACGTCGTTGATGATGCAACCATTCGGCAACTCAAGGTTATCCCCTGGCGAATGAACGACGATCATGTAGCACGGCTTCTGGTCAGCACCCTTCGTCGTCAACAGACATGGCTTGCCGAACTTAACGATGTCGTTAACCCAGTTTGTATTCACTTGCTTAAACGTCTTCATACTATCGACGCAGGGGTCAGGTATCTCCTTGCAGTAGTATGGACGACGAACCCTAATCTTTGGCGTGGTGTGTGGCTTCGGTGCGTTCTGATGCACAGGCTCACCCAACTCGCCAAGCCTATCGTTACACACTACGATCAGTGTCCGAACTTCCTTCGCATCCATAGTGGCTACGACCTTCTCGATCATGGTTAATTTATCCATTGTCTTTTTCCTCTTCGATTGTGAAAGCCAAAAGCGGGTTGTCTAATGTGCATAGCCAACTCAACTCATCTTCAACAAAATCCAATGCTTCGCTTTGTGTCTCTGCGCTCTCTGCGCTAACGTAAACACGAACGATAACTTCTCTCAGATCAGTCATTGGTAATCTCCTTTGCATCCTGTGAGAAATAATCCCGATGAACTGTGTCGGCATTGTATTCTGGTGGGTATTCAGAACCAGCATGTTGCTCTGCTATTTCGTGAGCCAACTCCTCTGCATGATCCTCGCTGTCGGCAT
>Ga0070753_1000098_pt1 | contig 57116 bp, 66 predicted proteins | sample VirMetDEL_Aug_31_FD_77441 | JGI IMG/M metagenome (GOLD analysis project Ga0070753, IMG submission 77441) | Aqueous microbial communities from the Delaware River and Bay under freshwater to marine salinity gradient to study organic matter... | ecosystem: Environmental > Aquatic > Marine > Coastal... | reverse complement strand
CTTCCAATACTTTATTAATTTGCCACTCTAGCTCTGCTGACCCTGCTGCTAACCCTGCTGCTGACCCTGCTGCTGAATCTGCTACTGCCCATGCTGCTAACCTTGCTGCTTTTGCTGCTGCCCTTGCTGCTTTTAATTCTTTATCGTATTTATTCATTTTTTCCTTTAAAATTATTAATTAACTTAAGCTATTGGCTTTCTTACATTTCACAGATATATTATCACAACCTTATTTAATTGCAATTAAAAAATTTACAATAATTAAATATTTGCCTAATTTCAAAGGTTTATTAATTTTTGGCAGTAATTAAGAGTAATTAGTAATAATCTTTAAATTAAAATCGTAGTATTTAATCTTGATTATATGGAGGAAAAAATGCTAAGTAAAGATACTGAATTTAGATTAGACCTTGCCATGACTGATGACAAAGTTGGTGGCGAAATTGCGGCCCGTGTAGAGGTTACATCCGCTCCTGTAGATGCTGCTGCTGCTCAAGCAATTTTGGATATTCTTGACCGTGACAAAGAAGCTTCTATTGAAGAAAGGTTGTTTGTTGGTCTTGCTGGTGACGGAAATGGTTCTAGTGGAAAAGAGCTTTCAAAGAAAATTGTAAAAATGGCTGATGTTCTTGAGAAATTTATTGCTCTTGATTCCCTTCCTCCTCTTGATCCCGGTATTCCGGCAGCTCAAGCTGCTTTAGATAAAGCTAAAACCGATATGGGTGCTGAAGAAATGAGCGAGTCAGCAAGGTATAGTCTAGAACATTCTCTTACTAGCAAAGATGCTGCTGACGAATTTAAAACATCTTACGATGCTATGGTAGCTGCTATTCAATCACTGTAAGTAGGTGTAAATGAAAAAATCTGAAAAAATTCGACAGCTTATTGCCAATATGAGCAAGAAAAAAGATAAAAAAACTGATGTTGATGCCAACAAAGATAATAAAAAAGACTTAGGTTTTATTAAAAATACTATAAAAACAATTGAAAAAAAAATTGTTAGAAAAAAATAAGATTAAATTTCATAATTATTTTTTAATAATTTTAATATTTTATCTCTAACATCGTATATTTTATCGTGCTCATTAAAGAATATCAACCTAATATCAAGACCTTGTGTCAAGGTATATAGATTGATATTCTTGTAAAAATTTAGTATATTCATTATGTAATGAGGTTTTTTTTCTTTAAAAACTCTGTCTAAAGCAAATTCATCTTCAGGAATTAAGAAAAAATGTGCGGCACCAAAATTGTGATTAATTTCTTTTTCTTTTCTGACAAGTGAACTAAAATCTTTTTCAAGGGTAGAAGGGCCAAAATCACGCTTTACATAATCGTAAAAAACTTGCATAAGGGAACCCTCTTTCAAAACAAAAGAGTTATTGTTATCATTTAAAATTTTATCTTGCATATTAAGATGGTCTTGGTAGTGTTTAATACCATAAATTTCACAAAGGTCTTTGTTTTTTTCTTTTAAAAATTTGCGTATTTCTCTTGTAACAGAGGTTTTACCACTTTTTTCAATTCCATCAATATATATACATCTTATTTTTCTTTTCACACATATATAGTATCATATAATCGTCATAATCTTTAGTATGATAGGAGTTTTTTATGAAGTTATCAGCTAAGTTATTAAAAAATGTAGCAAATGTCAATTGTTTTCAATATATATCACAATGGGATATTGCGGAAGGCTCTGCTCAACGCTTGTATTTTCAAATAGTTGACAAACTCAAAGATGATTTAAGGTATTTAAGCCAAGCTACCTTAATTGACTCAGTAACAGTAACATTTTTAAGCATTGATGAAACTACAGAAATTGTAAAGTCTGCAACTCAAGCATGGGCAGATGACAAATCAGTGTGGTATATTGACCTTACAGCTAACGAAGTTCCAAATTCTGGAGCTGTTAAATTTTCTATCACAGAAGACGGTGTTGAAAGCAAATTCAAAGTAGACCAAGCAATTGTAGTTGATCTCTTGGAGAGTGGTGGATGTTAATTTATAAAATAACAAATAAAATTAATGAAAAGGTTTACATAGGACAAACTATACAATGTCTAAAAAAAAGATGGTCACAACATAAATCAGATTCTAAAAAATCAAATATGACTATACATAAAGCCATGAGAAAATACGGGATTGAAAATTTTACTATTGAAGAAATAGGTGGTGCCAATAATATCACAGAGTTAAACTACCAAGAATGGTTATTAATACATAAATACAATAGTTTAGACAGAAATATCGGTTACAATAATAGGTTTGGAGGTTTAAACTCTAAATTAACCGACAAAACTAAGCAAAAACTAAGTAAGATAGCCAAGAAAAGGAAAGAAAACCCTAACCAAAAAAAAGTTATTAATATAAAAACTGGAAAACAATGGAGTTCTGCAAAAGAATGTGCTTTGGAATGCGGCATGAATTATAAAAGCTTAACTAACAAGTTATCAGGTAGAGATAGAAATAATACAAATTTTAGATGGACTAAAGAGCCAAATAAAAGCAAACCTTGGATTGGTAATCATCATAAAAAAATTATAAATAAAAAAACTGGCAAAATATTTAACTCTATTAGCGAGGCTGCCAAAAAAAATAACATAAAAAGAGTTACTTTAAGTTGGAAACTTTCAAATCCAAGTAAAAACAATACTAATTTTGACTATTTCAAAAAAGGGGGTTGTTAATGGCATTTATATCTGAACAAGATTACCCCAAAGGGTATGGGAATAAGACATATCCGGTCTTAGCCAATAAAATTAGTAATTTAATTAAAAGAGTTGAGCCAATTTTAACACCTGAAAAATTGACTTCAAGATATTTAAAAGGTATTGATCTTTCTCAATATAATGACGATGATTTAAAAGACAAAATCAACTTAGCCATGAGTGAAGCTGAAATTTTAATTGATGTTCCACTTACACCCATAAAAATTAAAGAAAAACATCCGTTTGATAGAGAGTTATATAGAAGTTTTATCCATATTATGACAAATAAAGGTCCTATTATTCAAATTGACAAACTCTCGATTCAAAGTTCTAATAACAAAAATATTTTTGAAATACCGCCAGATTGGATTGAGGCAGCTCGTTTTTTTCAAAAACAAGTAAATGTAATTCCATTAACAGTTGTTGGGGCAACTGGAGTTTCTTCAGGTCAGCCTACAGGGGCGGCTGGATTGGCTTTTATTGCTGCTATGAATGGGGGGATTAATTGGGTCCCTTCTTATTGGGAAGTAGAATATACTATTGGTGTATGTGCCGAAGAAGGTCAGATTCCAATGGTTGTAAATGAACTTGTTGGCGTAATTGCTGCAATTGAAATTTTAGGTAATTTAGGTGCTCAAAATATTAATACGAGTGTATCAGTATCACACGATGGTATTTCTCAATCTAGTTCAAATCCGGGTCCGGCTGTCTACCAAACTAGAATTGGGGAACTTACGGCTAAAAAAGAAGAGCATGTAAAAAAAATCAAAAAAATATTTTATAACAAATATTTTGTAAGCAATATTTAATGATATTATATTACTATGTACAAATCACTTTTGGAACAAATTGAGAAGTTAGAAAAAGGTTCTCGTCAGAGAAAGATGTCTTTTAATCCTGAAACTGATGTTCTACCAGAAGAAAGAAAAGATGTAGAAGATTGGTCTACTACTCAAATTTCTTCTGCTAAAGATACTATGCCCGAAATGAACCCAAATGCTAGGTCAAGACAACTGGCAAAATGGGCTTCCCTTACACAAACCAAAAAACACCCTGAAACCGGCGAAATGATGTATCTTATGCACCGTGGTATGAGTGGTGAAGAGTTTAATAAGCTACAAGATTCTGGTTTTAACAAAGACTATTTATCAGGTTGGACACCTGATTATGATGTGGCTGCATCTTTTCAAAATGTAAATGTTGGTAGTGATGCTGAACTTGATGAAGATGATAAAGAAGAATTTGAACAAAAAGGTTATGCTGATGATTGGACCGGCATGAGATATTATGGCGAAGAAAAATTGCCTAGAAAAACACTTTCTGCTTGGATACCAGAATCTCAAATCCATCACATTCCTCAATCTATTGGTTCAAAAAGAGATTATGATTTTGATTCTTTTGACAACCCTTTTAAAGAAGAAGAAGAGCAAGGAAGAAAGGAAAGATTTGAAAGAACAGTCGTCCCTAAAAAAAGCGAAGAATTTGATAAAAAAAATAAAGAAAATTTTTTACTTGAAAATACAGACCATCATTACTACTATTCAATACAGCAAGCGGCTGAAGCTGAAAGTGAAGCTCAGGGTAGAACTATAGAACCTGAAGAATTTGAATCTAGTTTATCTGATGAAGAAAAAGAAGATTATAGGCAAGAAGCCTTGCAATATGCTAATGAAGATTATGAAGATTGGAAAACTGGTAAATTCGATAGTGAATACCAAGAGCCGGATAGCCCTATTGCTCCTAGTGCTTTTAAAGACCAAAAAGAGGTTATGGTTAAACCACATCAGCTTATGATTGAAAGTGATGAAGAAAGAAACCAAAGACTTGCACCAAAAACACCAATTCAAAAAATTAATGAAAAAATTAATGCCAAAGGTGGTTTGACTGATAAGCTTGGCGTTCCTAAACTCGCAGCTTCAGAAAAACAAATTTCACATGAAGAGGCAAAAGATATGCTTAAAGAATTAGTTATAAAAAAATGTCAAGAATTTCAAAATGTTAATCCTGAACTTCTTGAAAAAAACATTACTAGAGCATTTAAAAATGGAATTAGTCTCCTAAGCCTAATTACCGGCTCCCATTACATGAGTCCACAAGAGTTAACTCAAGAGCAACTTAACCCTCCAACTCAAGAACGGTCAATTGCTTCTAAGCAAATAAAAAAGCCTAAAATACAATCTTCTTCAAACACAAGTTTTCGTGCAAATCAAATTAGAAATTTTTTAAAAGCTATTTCTATGAATGAAAGTTCTGGTGGCATTAATACTGACCATGAGACAATAAAACACGGTATCCATGCTGGCGATGCAGCTATTGGAAAATATGGTTTAATGCCAAATACAATTAAGGAAATGGCTGGTAGAATGGGCAAAGACAGTCCTTATTATCGTTATTCAAAAATGAAAAATAATGAAATTGTAGAAAAAATAAATAAAAACCCAGAACACGAAGAACAAATTGCAAATTATATGGCAAATCATCTTTACGATAAGCACGGTGGAAATGAAACACGAATGGCATATTCTTGGAATCAAGGTCATAATTTGACAGATAAACATTTTAACACAACTCATAAAAATTACAAAGACCACGATTATACCCAAAAATTTATTAAAAACCGTAAAAATCTTGAAAAAACTCCTTATGTTGCCCAATCTCCAGAATAGTGATATTATATATAAAAGGAGATTCTATGGACAACAAAACTTATCAAAAATCAGCACTTAGAACTAATGGACCAGACCGAAAAGGTGTTTTTGCAAGAGTCAATGGCCATCATCCAAAAGAAATTGTAACATTTAACGAAAATCCACCAAGAGATAAAATGCAAGACCTTCTTCACGCCTCTATGGGTCTTGTTACTGAATCCGGCGAATTCCAAGATGCACTCAAAAAACATATTTTCTATGGCAGAGAGTTAGATACGACCAATCTTAAAGAAGAGATTGGAGACTTGCTCTGGTATTGTGCTATTGCTCTTGAGGCTTTAGGTACGGATTTTGAATCGGTTATGGAAACTAATATCAATAAGTTACAAGCTCGTTATCCAGAAAAATTCACCGAAAAAAAAGCTGAGAATCGAGATTTGAACAAGGAAAGAGAAATTTTGGAAAATGGACAGTAAAGCTAAAAAACTATTATTAAAAGAATACACCAAAGAAGCTAAAGATAGTGAATGGTGTGATTTAGCTTTTTCTATTATAGTTTTGGAAAGCTCAATGAGATCAGAAAAAAACTCTAAATGTTTGAAAATATTAAAGTTAAAATTAAAAATATTTGAAGCAGAAAAGTCATCTAGAGTTTTTGAGGCTTTTGACATGCAGCGTTTTATAAGCAAACAATTTCAAGATGTTGACGAGTTTTACATTTGAATAATCAAATGTTTATTTAGAAAATATCTGAAATAATCTTTATATTGTAAAGGAGAACGCTGTGGAAATTAAAAAAGACGAAATCAAAGAAGTTAAAAAACTTGGTACTTTGAATGGTTCTGAGGTCAAACTTGTCACCCTAAAGGGCGGTTTTCACATTGGTTTGGGTAAAAAAGCTAAAAATAGCAAAAGTTCAGATATTTTAGCTGTCGGATCACATCCAGCCTTAGTTTCCCATCAAATTTCTAAAAAATTTAATGACAAATTTGAGCAAACCATGAGTAAAAATGAAGGTGAACCAATTTCTTTTGTTAAAGAATACTCTCACAACCTAAGCTCGGCTGACAAAGTTGTTCTAGGGCTTAATATTTTTGCAATTAAAAAAAATGAAGAAATTGAGTTTAAAATTACCAAACATAATTTTGAAATTTTTTCAATTCAAGCAAGTGAAAATGGTGGTGAAATTACTCTTAAAAAAACTGAGAAAAATGCCGCTAGACTTAAAAACTTAAACAAAAAAGAAATTAGTAAAAGTCTTGAAAAAACAATTAAAGAATATGCCAAAGAAAATAGCTTAATAATTAAAGAAAATTTTTAGGTTTAAAATGGTTAAAAAAACAAAAATACCATTTCCATTACAAGAAGTTGGGATAAACTTAGATTCTCAAGATCAGTTTATTAAAAGCCATGGTGTTGAGTTTGAACATTGGGTAGCAATACCTTCGCCAGTTGGTTTAAAAGATAGAGGTGACTACAGAAGAAGTGATGATTACGATATAATTACTTCAAACGGTATGATTTACAAACTGGCTGGGTGTTTTACTGCTGCAATAGTATCAAATTCTAAAAGTAAAAGACCAAGTGCTGGAGGTGTTGTAGATTATTCTACTGCTAGACTGTTAATACCAAGATTTTATACTAAAAAAAATATTGATGATAAAGAAGAAATTCATTTGGCACCGGGAGATAGGGTTTTTATAAAAGGAAAAAAAACTCTTGTTTCAAACTACCAAAGAATGCAGTATAACCCCGGTGGATTAGACAGAGCACAATTTCCTGTTGAATCAGTGCAGCATTTAATTGATAGCCAAAAAAAAGAATATAAATTTGGGTATCATTTTAAAATTCAAGATGGCCATATAAAATGGATTGATGGAAAAGATAATCCGGGCATAGATGTTGAAACTGGCAAGGGAAGAATTTATTCTATGAGATATAAATATAATGCACATTGGTACATTACAGAAATACCAAATGAAGTAAGGGTTACTCAGGGAGTTGATGAAAATGGCAAAACATTTCCTGAGCGTATGCAGTACAGTGCAATTATTCAAAGAGAGTATGTTTATTATAATCAAAACAATGATGTTGCCGAAGATCAGGGGTCAAGAAAAAGAGTTAGGGATATTGAAGAACCAAAACAAGCAATACCTGTGCCAAATGAATATAAAATTAAAATAGATAAAGATAGTTAATATAGAGGTTTTTATGCTTAATAAAATTTTTAGAAGAAGATTAGACGGAAGAAATGTTGAAGATAGCCATACTATTGATAACATTGAATATAACGAATTTGCTGGTGCCCAAAAAAACTTTGAAGTTGGTCCTGCTTTAGAATATGTTAGCGCAACTACTGTAGCCACAAAAATATGCCCCGGCGATCAGCTTTTTCTTTTTAAAGCAACCACAGGTCTTGGGTATGCAACTCTTGGCGATGACAACACTATCACTACAGGCAGTGCACCATCAACAAATACTTTTCCAGTTTTTGGACAGGTTTATACAAAAATTTCCGCAGCAGATTATAAATACATTATTGGAACTGCTGATATTCATCTTTATGTTCTTAGAGATGATACACAAAAAAGAACAAATTCATAGAGATAAAAAATGAACAAACCAGATGAATTAGTTAAAGCTATGTTGGGAAAAGATTTTTTTGAAGTTCTTCAGAAATCTGATGTGTACAAAATGTACAACAGAAATGCTACTAGCATAAACGAATTTTCTACTGGATTAAAAATAGTTCCAAGAACAGTAATGTCATTTTTAATTCAAAATTTAACAAATTTAATGGTTGATGAAAATAAAAATTTAGAATTACCTTTTGCTTCTGATTGCTATATGCAGGTAACAAAAAAAGATCAAGATACATTTCAAGGATATATTTATTCAAAAGGTCAAAAAATAAATGAATTTAAAAACAGATCAATACCGGGTATTGGCCTTGTGTTAATGACAACATTTGAATTATATGATGTTGAAGATTTAAAAAATACAAAAAAAGAAGAAGAAAAAACATTTGACGTAAGTAAATTGCAACAAATTATTGATGATAGATTAATGTTACACTCTTTAATTTCAAAAGTTGTTGACCAAAAACTTAGCCACAGAGATGCTGTTGAAATTTTGGTTAAAGAAAAAATTGCTCAAGCTCTTGCTACGGCTAAAACAGAAGAAACTGAAGAAAAATATTTAAAAAAAGAGACAAAATCAGAAAAACTTAAAAATTTTCTAAACAAACAAAAAGCTAAAGAAGTACAAAGAGAAGCTGAAATTGAAAAAAGAGAAACAATTGGGTGTCCTGATTGTGGAACTAGTTTATACGATGGCGGCAAAAATTTAACGCTTTGTATATGTTATGGCGAAGATTGGAATAAAAATATTAAGATTAAAAAAACTGAATCTAATATAAAAATGAAATTTCCAAAAAATATAGATAAAGAAAATGTTGAAATGCTATTAAATACATTGAAATATATTAATAAGGAATAAATATGAAAGAGCTTATGACTTATGTAGCTGTAGATACAGATGACGTAGGTGAAAGCATTGGTAATGCCGTGCTTTCTAATGACGTTAATTCTTTATCATCAATTTCAGAAAATATCAACTCCGGTGTTAAAGTATTTTCTCAATGGGCTGAGTACAATGGTGGTGAAGTTATTAGTAGTGGCTCCGATGAGGCAATTTTTCAAGTCCCACAATCAAGCATTAAAGATTTAGAAGAGCTTAAAGATACCTACACCAAACAAACTGGTTTTACTATTTCTATTGGTATTGGTGAAAATGTATCTGACGCTGCAAAAGCTCTTATTTACGCCAAAATGAACGGTAAAGACCAAATCATGGATTACTCACCAGAAATGGAAAGAGCCATGAAAGAATCTCTTACCGGAGATGTTCAAAGACTAGAAGGTGGTGTTGGTGACGAAACTGAACCAGAAGATTTGCCTCAAGATGAGCTTGAAGAAGGCACTGAACATGAGTTAGAACATACTGATGATGAAGAAATTGCAGAAGAAATTGCTACTGACCATTTAGAAGAGTCTGATGATTATTATTCAGATTTAGAAGAAATGGAAGAAAAAGATGCTGCCGAAGAAGCTGATCAAGAAACTGAAGAAATTGAAGTTCCAGCCGATGAAGTTGATGGTGACTATGGTTCTGAAGAAATGGCCGAAGGCCAACCAGAGCATGAATTAAATATGGATGAAGATGAAGAGTTTATCCATGATGCCCAAGAAAACAGAGAAGATGAAGCTGATGAAGATATAATTGAAGCTGATGAAGAAAGTGTGTTTGAAGATGAAGCCATGGAAGATATGGCTGATTCTGATAATCCGGCTAAAGAAGATATTGACCTTGATGGCCAACCTGATTTAGAAGAAGAGCATGGTGAAATTACACCTGACGAAGATTTGGACGATGATGGTGATGTTGAACATGAAGAGGCTATGGCGGCTGAGTCTGGCGAAACAGAAAAGTATAGTGATACCGGTGATTTTAGCGATGAAGCTCAAGAAGATGAAGGGCTTTCTAATGCTATAGAAGAACAAATGGGTGAACCTGAAGAAGTCATGGGTGAAGCTATGGCCATTGAAGAAGAGATGGAAGGTGATGACTTTTCTAATGTTGAAGGTGAAGAAAATTTAGACCATGAAGCTATTAAAGATGTAATTTTTGAAAGTCTTCAAAATTTTAAACAAAATAGAGATTATCTTGAATCAATTGCTCAAGAAAATCCAGAACTATATCAGTCACTTATTTTTACACTTCAAGCTATGATTGAAATGGCTAAAGAATTTGGCTATGGTGAGGTTGAAGAAGATATGGCTGGAGCTGATGAAGAAGCTATGATGGTTGAAGGCAAAGGTGAAGAAGAGCTTAATCCTGATGATTTTGCAGTAATGGAAGAAGGTGAAAGTGAAGAAGAACTTAATCCTGATGAGTTTGCAGTAGAAGAAGAGGAAGAAGAGGATATTGAAAAAAATGAAAACTTTTTAAAGCTTATGTATAAAATGCACAGAGTTTCAGAAATGCTTAATGAATTAAAAAAAGCTGATGAAGAAAAAAGCATTGAAGAAATGAAAGAAGAAACTAAAAAAAAACTTAAAGCTAAAACAAAAGGAAAAAGTTCTAAAAAAAGAAAGATTTCTATAAAAAAACCTATAGTTCCCGGCAAAAAAGAAAAGAAAAAACCTAAAAAAACAAGTAATGACGGTTCCTTTTGCGCTAGATCACATCAAAAAATGAGGGCTTCTGGAAAAGACTGTCGTTCCAATGAGGACAAACATTCTCCACTATGTTCAGCTAGAAAAAAGTTTAATTGCAGAGGTAAAAACGAAGAAAAAAATAAAAAAATTGAAAAAGCCGAAAAACTCAAAGAGTTTTTAAAAAAAAAATATCAAAATGAAGAACTGGAAAAAAGCAGATTAGGTACTGCAACAAAAGAAACAACTAAAAAAATACGCACACATCGTCATTTGCCGGGAACTATAAAAAATAATTATATAAAAGGTACTGACGAAAATGGAAATACTAAATGGACAAACGCTTCTTCTGGAAAGGTTAAAAATCAAATTACAGGAGAAATGGAGGGGGCAGGAGGTCCCGGCCTTAGAGTTAGAAAAGATGTAAAACCTCAGAAGGTTTAGTGTGAAACTTGAAATTGAAATAAAGACAGAGGGAGATATAAGTAATCAAGCTAAAAAGGTTATTGAAAATATTAAAAAAGACCTTCAAGCAGCAACACAAGCAATTGGCCAAGGGGCTTACCAGCAAGCTCACAATATTGCCGATCAAAAAATGTCTACTGAATTAAGTGGTATTTATAAGAAAAATTTGTATATAAAAAAATTATCAGAGAATGCGGTTGAAATTGGTATAAAAGAAGAAGCTTTTTGGATTGAAAACGGAAAAAAAGGTGGTTTTATGGAAGAACTGCTTAATCATAAAAGCGGCTCACCTCCAAAAGTTAGTAAGGAAGGCCATAAATATAGAGTTATTCCGTTTGAAAAATCAACTACTAAAAAAAGTACCTCAAGTTCTGGTGAAGCTGCAATAAATGAGCTTAAAACTTTTTTAAGAAAAGAAAACATAAGGTATAGCAAAACAAGAGCTTTAGCTTTAGATGAGAAAGGAAGCCCCAGAATTGGTAGAATACATAGTTTTGACATAAAAAAAATGAGAGAAAATGGTAAAAAAAGTGTTGAAGGACTTTCTCGTAATCTTCAGGGGTTAAGTATTTATCAAAATTTTAACCCACAAACTAAAAGAGTTGAAAGAAATATTATGACTTTTAGAGTAATATCAGAAAAACATAGAAATTCTGGTAAATGGCAGTACCCAGCTAATAAACCCAAAAAAGAAGTCATGAAAGATGTGTTTAGGTGGGTTGAGCAAACTTGGCAATCAAAAATTTTGCCAGAACTAAAAGCAAAATATGAAAAAAAATAATGATATTATATAAGATAGACATAATTAGATTGCAGGGGGTAATTTATTTCTATATGGCAAGGTGATGTTTTCTTTAGAAGAATCATTGAACTTATATTAAACGATATTAGAGAAGAGTCTTGGTTACTTGATGATATTTTGTCTGATTTTGTAAATGACCCTATGCTATCGGGTATCTACGGTCAAAAAGAAATTGAAAATGCCAGAAAATGGATACAAGAAAACGAAATATCTATATTTTTACCTCACAGAATGGATATGGAAAAAATGCCATGTATAACAATTTCAATAGGCTCCAATGCTGAGGATAAAAGTTTGTCACGTTTATCAGACCAAACACCTTTTGTTCAAGAATATCAACCAAATGAAGTTGGTGATGTTGTTCAATATATAATTCCCCCATTTGCTTTTACATCTTACAATCAAGCCACAGGTTTTTTTCAAACTCCTTCCGAAGTTGATTTAACAATTATTCAGCCGGGAATGGTAGCTTTTGATGAGGGTACAGCGCAAGGGTGGGCTATAGCCAAAAAATCAAATGATGGTTTTTTTATTGCTGAAGGAACTGAAATTTCTGCATCTCAAATTGGCATACTTCCAAACTATAGAATTTTTAGAGCAAGAAGAGAGGTTGCTACTTTTCAGGAAAGGATTACGATAGGATGTCATGTGCATGGCGATCCAAATGCCTTGTTGTGGTTATATTCAATTATGATGTACGGCTTTTTAAGGTATAGAGAGGGCGGCTTGGAAAGTAGAAATTTTCAATTATCTAATATTGAAACTAGTGATATGGTTAGAAACGATGCTTTTCAAAATATTGGTGAAAATGTATATAGTAGATTTATTACTATGACAGGTCAAGTTGAGAATACATGGGTAAAAGCACCTAAAGAAATTATAGAAGTGATTAATATTGTTGATTTTGAAAACATAGAAGGGGTTGGACTAGTTATTTCTGATGAAGAGGGTGGCCAAGTTCCTGAAATTATTGATACGGAATGTGAGTTTTGGGCTTCAACTACACCTATAAAAAGTGAAGACTAAATCTTTAAATAGAGGTATGTTATGGACGATTTTTTAAAAAATAGAGTTGATAAATTGGTTAAATCTATGAAATCTAAAGTTCAGCATGAAAATGCTGTCAAAGATGTTTTAGATTCTGATAGCATTGCGGAAATGAGTTTAGATTTAATTGCTACAGATAAAACTTCTGCAATGAAAAAAAAAGATGATGAGTGCAATTGTAAAGATAAAGACAATTGCGAATGTGATGAAATAGCTCCTTGCGATGATGAAATTGAAAAAGCTGAAAAATTTGTAAAATCAGTATTGAATAATTTTAAAATAATTTCAGATGCTTATCTTAAAAAAATGGAGGAATTTCCGTATAAAGAAGCCAGAGATAGGGCTATGGCAGCTTCAAAAGCCAAAAAAGCAATGAAAGATTCTAGAAAAGAAAAAAACCCTAAATATCCATCTAAAAAAGATTTGGAACATCCAACATCAGAAGATATTGAAAGAGCCAAAAAACAAAAAGTTCCAAAAACAAAAAAAGGTCCTGAACAACGTAAAAAGACTCGTAGGAACGATGATAGCCATAAACATCCTACCGATGTAAAAAACCCTAAATATCCATCTAAAAAAGATTTGGAACATCCGTTCACAGAAGAAAAAATGGCGGCTTCTGAAATGGCCAAAAAACAAGGGGTTCCAAAAGGAGCTGATCCAAAAACACATGAAAGATGTGTGAAAAAAGTTAAGAAAAAGGGACATGATAAACCATCGGCATATGCTATCTGTAATGAAGCTGGTGCTGGAATGGATAAAAAAGAAGGTAGATGTTGGGAAGGATATGAACCTACGCCCGGTAAAAAACCTTATTCAGAGGGGTCTTGCCAGAAAAAAAGTGAAGGCTCAGAAAAACCATTTCACGGATATAATAAAAAAAGACACTCAAAAGAAGGCGGTTTGAGTGAAAAAGAGAGAAATAAAATTAATAGAGAAACTGGTTCAAATTTAAAAGCTCCTGTTTCTTCTAAAGAGGCTAAGAAATCACCTAAAAAAGCGGCAAGAAGAAAATCTTTTTGTGCTAGAATGTCAGGGAATAAAGGGCCTACCAGTAAAGATGGCAAGCTAACACCAAAGGGTGCTGCCCTTAAACGGTGGGATTGCTAATAAGTTATTGATTTTATTAATTTTTTGTTTTAAAATATTGTAATTGTATTAATCTTTATAATATAAAATTAGGGGATTAGAATGTCTAATAAAAACGAATATTCACCGGTAGAAGTGGCGCAAATTCTTCTCGAAAGACTAAAAAAGAATATTGAAAATAATCAAGAAGTATATGAAATTCTTGAAAAAGCTAAAAATACAGCTCATGAAATTGAAGCTGGTTCTGAGCCAAATAATGATGAAGCTGAATGTCCTGAATCGCTATGCGCTGAAGGTTCTTCTTCTGAAAAGTCAGAAATGTCTGAAGACCATATTATGGAAGATACACCTCTACAGGGTGATGATGATTCAGATTATGATGAAGAAGATGAAGAAGATGAAGAAGATGATGAAAAAGATGATGAAGAAGATGAGTATGAATTTGCAAAGTCTGAAGATGGTATGTTTTCAGTAGAATATAAAAGACTTGCTAAAGCCAAATCTGACGAAGGTTTTAGTGATTCTGGCAAAAAGGAAAAAAGAAAAAAAAGAGGTAATTACAAAGGAAATGTACCTAAAGAAAAAGGTGTTCACTTAAAAGAAGGTGATTACACTGGTGATAAAAAAAGAGCTGAAAAAAAATTTTGGCAAAGAAAGAAAGAAAGAAAAGATATTGCAACCCAAAAAGAAAAAGGTAGGGAAAAATATTACGGTGATAAGTCAAGAGAATTAACTGAAGCTCAAAAACAAACTGGATGGGGGCAGCATCAAAAAGACCCTTCAAAAACTTCTTCGGAAGGTCAAAGAAAGGGTATTAAAGCGGCCACTGGAAAAGATGTTAATGTAGAGCCAGAAAAAAGAACTTCTATTAACAGAGAATCTCAAGCTAACAAACAAGATAAACCACCTATTTCAGATGTGTCAAATTTTCCTAAAAGCGAAGGTTTAATGGATAAATGTGGCGAAATGAGAGTTTATAAGTCTGAAGATGGTATGTTTTCAGTAGAATATAAAAGATTGGCAAAAGAAGAAACACGACCACTTTTTTCAGGTTCAGGTGCTCAACAGGCTAAAGGATTTGGTTCTATTTTAGGAACACCTCCAACCCCAACTCCAACACCGACACCAACACCAACTGTTGGCAAAGGTGAAATTAAAGAAAAAAAACTAAAAGATTCTGACAACAAAGTAAAAGAAATTGAAGGCATTGATTTTGATGATGAAAAGAAAAATTCACCAAAATCTGAAATGGAAAAATGTGGCAAAATGAAAGTTATGAAGTCTGAAAAACTTTCTAACTTTCTTAAAAAAAAAGAGTCTAAGCTAGAAAAGTTTTTCTCGCCAAGTGCTTTAAGTGCAGGGCTAAAAGCAGGGAGAGGGTCAAGGCAAGGTAATGCACAACCAGCTCCGTCACAAGGTTTGGGTGGTTTACAGTCTTTTGAGCAACAACAGGCTCAGGCTCAAAAACCTCAAACTCAGATGACCGATAAAGGTATGATGTTAAGAGGTACTCCACAGCAACGTCAAGAATCTTTTGGAAATGAGTTTGGTTTTGGTGCTAGAGGAAATCAAACAGTTATGCAAAGTGGGGCTGGAAAAGGTACGGTAACACCATTTCTTTCAAATAAAGGAAAGCAAGATGTTAAAAGTTTCCAAGAGCAAAGAAATAAAGAGTGGAACCAAGCTGGAACAGATGCTACTTTAAAACCTTTTTTAGATAGATTAACTGGCCAAGAAAGACAGGCTCCACCTCCGGGTGTAAAAGTACCAGCCCAAAGGCCAGAATTGCCAGCCGGTGCTAAAAAAATAGAATCGGACATCCCACAGCCTAAATTTAAAAATTTTGGAGAAGCTTTTAGGCATTACAGAAACCAAAGATTAGCTGGTACAGGTGGGGATGAATTTTCATGGGGCGGTAAAAAATATCACTCTTACTCAAAAGGCGACTTTAACGATATGGCGGCATCAGGTAAAACAAACAAATATTACGATGCTTACAATAGAAAAGCTGTTGCTTCAAGCCCAGCAACCCCTAGTACTGAGGCTCCAAAAACAAAGCCGGGAATGGGAAATAAGCAAGATTTTGGTGCTACAATGTTAAAACCATCACAGCCTTCTTTTCAAGAACAGCAAAGAATGATGAGAAGTGAAGATAGCAGTATTGAAAAACTAAAAAAACATATGGAAAAACAAAAAACCTCAAAAAAAGAAGGGGTGTAAAAATGGCAGAAAGAAAAAAAAGCAAAAAAAACGAAACTGAAGCTGAAAAAATTGAAAAAGCTAGAAAAAAAAGAATTGCTCTAGCTAAAGAAATGAAAAAAGCTGAAGAAAAAACTGATGAAAGAGAAAATTTTAGAAAATATTTTCTAAAACTTAGTAAAAAATTAAGCCTAAATAAATCTTTAGAAGAAGTGGTTTGGATTCATTTGAAAACAATTAAACACGATAAAAAAGAATTATTTGATAAAGGCATTAAACATTTTGGATATAAGATTTAATTATAAAGGAGAAAAAAATGGCTCAAAGACTTTCGACAAGTTTTGTCAATACAAACATTCCCGGTGCCTATCCAGAAGTAACAGTTAAGTCTACGCCAGTTGGGATTACCAGTACTGGAGATATTGTTATTATTGGTGAAGCAGAGGGTGGTGCAGACTACACTCAAGAAACATTAAAGGACAACTTTTTTACACCCACTCAGCTTGACAGGGTTTCTGCTAAGTATCTTAGAGGACCAATTGTTGACGCTATGAGAGCTTTGGTTTCTCCTAGTAACGATACAGAAATTACCGGTTCGGTAGGGAAAGTTTATGTTGTTAAAACCAATAGTGGTACTAAAGCTAAATCTGAATTACAAGTATATCCATCTTCTGTTAGTGGTTATTTTTTTGAAGATGACGTAACAGTATATGCTGATGCAGCTCCTCCAAAAAAAGACCCTCAAGGTGATGAAGGGTGGTATTATAAAAATGATGGAGATGGCGGTTTTAATAAAATTAATTGGTATTTTTATGCCGATAGTGATGCTATAGCTGTAACAGTTGGTGATTTGAGCAGTTTATATGCTGTAGCAGAAGTTAGATCAGATTCTACAGATAATTTTCATTTAGCATATTATACAATTAAACAAAATGATGGAAATGATGCAGGAAGTTGGTATAGGTCTAGACAAGTTTACACTCCAATAGAGCCGTTTGATAGGAATAAAAAACATTTATTCTATGTTGGAACTGAACCAGATGCAAATATTCACCCTGAACTAGATAGAGTTGAATGTCAATTAAGTTTAATATCAAGCGTTGGACCTAATGATCCATCTGAAGAAATTTTAACAACCGTAATAGGAACTAATTCAGCAGCAATTGTTGATTCGGTTGAAATTTTAGTTCAAAAATTAGGTATTATTGCCTCAAATTATCAAGATGAAAAAACATTATTAGTAAGAGAAAGTTACGGATTGTTAGAAAGTTCAAATTATGGTGTTGATGGTAATAAATATTATTATCAAGTAACACAAGTTGAAAATGAAGTAGGGCCTTTTAAAGAAAGTTCTTCTCTTTCTTTTAGTGACCCATCCATTTACGATGGTTTAACTTTTGCAATTAGAGAAAATGGTAAAGCTGCCCAAACAATTCAATTAGGAATTGGTGGACATTCAAATATATCTGAAATTGCTAGTGAAATTAATAGTTTACTACCTACTGGTTTAAAATGTGAAGCTAATTTAGATTTAAATTCTTTAATAATAAGTTCAAAAATAGATTTATTAGCAAACAAAAAAGGTTTTGGAAAAAGTTTTGAATTAATTGATGCAGTTGCAGGAGACCTTTCTGTAATTGGTTTTTCAGAAGAGCTTGTTGTATCATCTCAAGAGCCAGAAATTGAATTAAGTGTAAAAAGACAAGATACAAATACCAACGAATCTTTTGCAGTAGAAGCTGAGGTTGCTATTACTGTTGGTTATGATGGGACAAGTGCAACACTTGATATTTCTAGTGGCGTTCTTTCTACTACTGTAGTTGGTGGCTCTGGTTCTAATTTATCAATTAATCTTAGTGAATACACTACAATGTCTGACCTTGCTTCTTTTATTAGTTCGCAAACTGGATATTCTGCAAGTTCTATTGCAGCTTCTAACAATCTAAGCCCACTTAGGCTTGATGAAGTTTCTGCTGTAGGAATTGCTTCTTCAGAAGGAAGTGAGCCGGGAAGAGTTAAAAAAGCTGCTTACAATTTTGCCCTTAAACTTTCTGAAAGTTCTGTAGTTGACTTTGAATTTGCTGTAGGTGCTGGGCTTCCTGCTGAAACAGCTCAAGCTAAGTATCTCGCAGGCGGTACTAAGGGTGCTACTACTGCTGCTGACATTGTAAATGCAATACCAGCTCTTGAAGGTATTAAAGTAAATTTTGTACTACCTCTTTTTTCAAGAGATGCTGCCGATGATATTGCTGACGGTCTTACCGACAGTAGTTCAACATACACAATTGATGCTGTTAACTTTGCTGTTAAGTCTCATGTACTTGCTATGTCAACAGTTAAACTAAAAAGAAACAGAATTGCAATGCTTAGTAAAGATGCTAGTTATGCTGATGTTAAAGCTCACTCGCAAAGCCTGTCTTCTTTTAGATCAATTGTTTGTTTTCAAAAAACAAGTCAAGTTGATGCACTTGGAAATGTTGTAGAATTTCAACCATGGCATACTGCGGCTATTGCAACAGGTATGCAATCGGCTGGTTTTTACAAGTCTTTAACTAATAAGTTTGCTAATGTAATTAGTTTTAAAGACCCTGCTGGGTTTGATTCTGGTAATCCGGGTTCTGTTGAGGATGCGATTGATGCTGGTTTAATGTTTTTGCAAGCTGAAACTGCTGGTAACAAATTTGTTGTAGATCAAACCACTTATGGATTTGATACTAATTTTGTTTACAATTCACTTCAAGCGGTTTATATGTCTGATGTTCTTGCCATTCAACTTGCTGAATCTCTTGAAAGATTTGCAGTTGGTAAATCACTTGCTGATATTACTGCTGCTAGTATGGCTGGGCATATTTCTAAAGTAATGGAAGTGTATAAAAGACTTAAAATTACTGGTGCTTCTGACGATGCCCCACTTGGATTTAAAAATCTTAAAATTAATATTAATGGCCCAATTGCTGAGGTTAAACTTGAGGCTAAACTTGCTACTGCAATCTTGTTTATCCCAATTCAACTTGAACTTAGCCAGATTCAATCAAGTGCAAGTGCATAATTAAAAAATAAGGAGAAAATAATATGAGTAGAACAATGAACGGAGCAAGAGCAAAAGTTAGAGTTGGCGGTCAGATCGTTGGTCTTTTTGATTCTTGCCAGTATGGTGCTAATATTGGAACTGAGCCTATCCATTTGTTAGGTAGATATTCACCAGATGAAATTTCAATCACTAGTTATGAAGCTGTTCAAGTGTCTTGTTCTGGGTTTAGAATTATTGACCAAGGTGTTCATGTTCTTCCAGCAGCTCCAAAACTTCAAGACCTTTTAAATTTTGAAAATGTTCAGCTTGAAGTTGAAGATAGGCAAACTGGTGCTAATATTATGATTGTTAAAAACTGTGTACCTTCAAATTGGGGTGAAGCTCAACAGGCAAAAGGCACTACAAGATTCAACATATCGTATATTGGAACTGTTTTGAGTGATGAGTCTGGAGATCAAGATGAAAGTGATGGGGCAACTTCACTTCCATAATTTCAATACTTTACATATTTTTTTAAAAAAAGGGAACTTTTTGTTCCCTTTTTTTGTTTTAAATGTCGCAGAATAAATAGCCCGGAAGTGATTGTAAAATATCCAACGGAAAAAGCGCAAGCAGAAGGCGGTGTATTTAGCGAAAAATTCTTGGGGCATTCTAGGCCTTTATATAAAATATATGATTATGGACATAGAAAGTAAGAACTTTAACTTGTTTTTTTTTATACATATGATATTATGTACATATGAAAAGAAACTGTATATTCACAAACAAACCAGCAAATTCAAAATTCACCATAGGTTCAGATAAGCAAAATTGGGCAAAATCAGTGCCTTGCACTAAAGAATATCTGGCAGATAGGGGTGATAAACCGCCCACAGAGCTTGAAATTAGACTTGTAGAGCTGTTTTATGAGCAGGAGCTATGTCGCCTTCGTATTGATGAGTACGATGCTCAAATGGATGAAATTAGGTCTATAATGAGTAATAAATTACCCAAAAAAGAAAGAAGGAAGATAAATGAACAAAAGCCAAATTGGGAAGATATTGGACCGGTAGAGCTTACAGAAGAAGACAAAGAATGGTTAAACGCTCCAATGGGGCCAATTGAAGGAAAAGGTGAAAGCTACATAAAGGAACCCGAAACAAAGTATGAACCAGAAGAATGTCCAAATCCTGACTGTCCTTCAATGTTGCAAAATGCACCCGGAATTGGGCCATTTTGCCCTAACAAAGAATGTGATGTAAGTGATGGTCCTAATGTTTGGAGAGCTAAAGAATTGACAAAAGTAGAAAAGCCTGTTAAAGTAGAGAAGAAAGTGGTGAAGAAAAAAACTAACAACCTATGGGACTAATATGGCTAACTATTTGAAAAAAGAAGAAAAAAGAGAAGACGTAGAAGTATTTTATGCTTATGGTGAAGACGATGATTTTAATTTTGCAGGTGAGCAATCTTTTAGAATTTCCAAGCAAAGTGATTGTTTTTCTTGGAAAAATGCCGAAATTGACGGAGAATATCGTGATGGAAAGATGTTTTCTAAAAGAAAAGGCATACATAAAAAAAAATACAAATTTGAAGAATATTAGGAGAAATTAATGTCAGAAGAAGGAAAGTTTAAATTATTACAAAGAACGAAACTTGAAGACCTAAATGACGGTACTGTCAAAGAACTTCCTGAGTCTGACCTTTGTATTCAAACAGAAACTCATATTGTTCAATTTGAATATGCTGAAGAAGAGCAAGATAAAGAAAAATTTACTATTAAACCGGGCGTTTGGACTTTGGTAAATACTTCAGTTGGTTTAAGAACTAAAAAATTGGAACTTAAAACCCATGACCTTCTTGAGTCGGCCAGTAATACTCAACTTATTAAAAAAGAGTCTAAACTTTTCTTTGATAAATTAGATATTTACAAAAAATACAATAAAGACCCTAAACGGTCAATTTTACTCTACTCACAACCGGGCATGGGTAAATGTCTAGGTCCAAATCAAGGTGTATTAATGTACGATGGCTCAGTTAAAAAAGCTAAAAATGTAAAAGTTGGTGATTTGTTAATGGGGCCAGATTCAAAACCTCGCAAGGTTTTAATGTTACATTCTGGTAAGGATAAAATGTATAGAGTAGTTAATACAAAAGGAGATTGCTATACGGTCAACAGTAACCATGTAATTTCTTTAAAAAATACAGATACAAAAGAAATAGTAAATATTTCAGTAAAAGAATACTTAAAAAAATCTGAAAGTTTTAAAATAAGAAACAAAGGATATAAAACAAAAGCTGTAGATTTTAAGCATAATCATAAAGAGCTGATTGTAGACCCTTATATTTTAGGTCTTTGGCTTGGAGATGGAAGCTCCCACTCTATATCTTTAACAACCATGGATGATGAATTGGCAAAAAAATGGTCTGATTATGGGGAAAAATTTGGTTTAAAAACTAACAAATGGACAAAACCATTAAACAAAGCCTCTACTTACAATTTGTCTAGCGGTAAAAAACACGGCAAAAAAGATAGAAATATTTTGTTAAATTTTTTTCAAGAATTAGGTGTAATTAATAACAAAAAAATACCACAAGAATATAAAACATCTTCTCAAGAAAATAGACTTAAAATATTGGCAGGGTTAATTGATTCTGACGGCTATTTAACATCCAATACTTATGAAATAGTACAAAAAAATGAAACGCTTGCAAATGATATTGTTTTTGTAGCAAGATCACTTGGTTTAGCTTGCACAGTTACGGATAAAAAAATTGACGAATCAACATATAAAAGAGTAAGAATTTTTGGGGATATAGATAAAATACCAGTTTTATTGAAAAGAAAAAAAGCCGAGCCAAGGAAGCAAATAAAAGATGCTCTTGTAAACGCTATAAAAATAGAGCCAATAGGGTTTGGTGATTACAATGGGTTTACAGTTGATTCAGATAATTTATTTGTGCTAGATAATTTTGTTGTAACCCATAACAGCTCAACAATTGCTAAAATTAGCCAAGAATTTACCGAAGAAGACAAGGGAACAGTTGTTTTATTTTGGGATACATCTGATATACGAAGTAGTACAGTTTCTAAGTTTCTTTCAACTGGTTCAAAATTTTCAAAAGATTGCACAAGAATGTTGTTTGTAATGGAAGATATTGGCGGTGGAAATACCGAAGGTTATCACGGCCCAAAAGGAGCGGATGCCAGCTTGTTAGAGCTTCTTGATGGTGCATCGGTAAGTTTTAGGCTACCAACTTTTATTATTGCAACAACCAATACACCAGAAAACCTATTGAAATCATTAGCTGATAGACCCGGACGTTTTGACCAAATGTTTGAGCTTGAAGGGCCAAATGCCGAAGAAAGATTTAAGCTTGGTACTTATATTGCTAAAAGAGAGTTGTCTGGTGACGAAGCAATGGCACTTAAAAGTAAAGATGCTGATGGCCTAAGTATCGCTCATATTTCTGAGATTGTGATTAGAGCCGAACTGCATGATAAAACATTTGCTGAAGTTATTACTGAAATGAAAGAGCATAAAGCAAGAATTGAAAGGGCATTTGAAAAAGCTAAAAAGAAACAAGTAGGACTGATGGGATAATGGAAAAAAAATGAAAATAGTTTGCATATCAGACACACACAATCGTCATAAAGAAATTGACTGTGGAAAGGGTGATATTATCCTTCATGCTGGTGACGCTACTGGCCGTGGTCAATCTGGTGAAATTGAGCCGTTTTTGAAATGGTATGGTTCACTTGATTTTAATTGGAAAATCATGATTGCCGGAAATCATGATTGGGGCTTTGAAAAAGAACCTGAAAGATTTGAAGAAATGTGCCGTAAATATGGTGTAATTTATCTTAATGATTCTGGTGTTACAATTAAATGTCCGTGGACCAAAGAAGAAATTAAAATTTGGGGAAGTCCAGTACAACCAACTTTCTGTAATTGGGCTTTTAATAGAGATATTGAACATTTACCAAATGGCGACCCATATCATGGGTTTAAAAAACATCCATTAATTAAGCCACATTGGGATATGATACCTAATGATACTGATATTTTAATTACTCATGGCCCACCATATGGAATTAGAGATACAGTTCCACGTTGGCATGGTATTAGTGGTGATGTTGAGCACGTTGGATGTCCACATTTGATGGATACCATTGAAAATAGAGTTAAACCAATGATGCACGTTTTTGGACATATTCATGAAGAATATGGGGTTTCTTATAAAAAAAATACTATGTTTGTAAACGCATCATCGTTAGATGATAGATATATTTACAGTCACAAACCAGTGGAGATTATATGGGAAGACGGACCAAAGCACAAATAGAAGAAGATGAACAAATGACCTGTTCTAAACGAGGGTGTAATGATGTACATGAAAAAATCTTCATGTTTTCATCTTATCATAAAACAGCAGTAATGAAAGATTTAGAAGAACTTCCATTTTGCGAAAAGCATTTTAGGGAACTGGAAGCCAAGTTAGAAAAATGAAAGAGTGTAGTAAGTGTAAAGAAAAAAAAGATTTATCTTTTTTTACAAAATTAAAAAAATCAAAGGATGGCCTTTCATATTGGTGTAAAGAGTGCAGAAAAAAAGGTCAAGATAAATGGGTTAAAAAAAATAAAGAAAAAATAAAATCATATCATAAAAAAAATAAAGAAAAAATAAAATTATATCATAAAAAATATTATGAAAAAAATAAAGAAAAAATGAAAGAAAATGCTGCAAGATGGCACAAAAATAACCCTGAAAAAGTTAAAGAAAAAAATAGAAAAGGTGTAAAAAAATGGAATGAAAAACACTCTTTTAAATCAAGAATTATAAATCTTATTAAACAAAGTTTATATAGAAAAGGTTTTCCATCAAATTTAAAATGGGATAAAATAGAGTCTGATATATTAGGTTGTAATTATGACTTTTTACAAAATTACCTAAATAAAACATTTAAAAAAAATTACAATATAGATATTAAAGATGCAATTGAAAAAATACATATAGACCACATAAAGCCTATATCTTCAGCGAAAACAATGGGTGAAATTTTAAAGTTAAATCACTATACCAATTTGCAATATTTATACGCTTTTGATAATGTATCAAAAAGCAATAAAAAAACATTTAAGTTAAAGGAAAAAATTGAGGTTAAACTTAAAAATAATATATATGTAGAAATGAAAACTTTAATTTCTATAGAAGAAGAAGCTAAAAAAATCAAAAATCAAAAAATATTAAATTTAATTCAAGAAGCTAAAAAAAATGTAAATTGGAAATTGCTGTAAAAAGTTATGATATTATATAGTTAAAGGAGACTTTAATGACTGTTAAAAAAGTAAAAACCCCAGCTAAAATGTATTGCTCAAGCCCAAATAGGCTTAAACAAATTACCTCTCAAACTATGGATGAAATTGCCGAAATTGTAGGGTCTAGCTATGGGCCGGGTGGTAAAACAACACTTATTGAAAGCGAATATCCCGGTATTCCAAACAAGAATACCAAGGATGGCGTTACTATTTTCAGTTCTTTAGGTAGTGCTGATCCTTATAAGCACTTGATTATTGAACAAACTAGAGATGCTGCTAAAAGGACCGCCAACGAAGCTGGTGACGGTACAACTGCGACTACAATTATCTCTGCCACTATGGTAAAGTCTCTATTTAGATATTGTGAGGCTAATCCCAAAGAGTCACCTCAACGTGCCACTAGGGTTATGAATAAAATTGTTAAAAATCAACTTATTCCCAAGGTAAAAGATCAGTCAATTGAAATTAGTATGGACAATCAAGGCTTGCTAAAAAAAGTAGCTCAAGTATCTGCTAATGGTGATGAAGAAATGGCTGACGCTGTAATGGAAGCATTTGACAAAGTAGGTTTTGGAGAGTCTTCTCACGTTACTATTCAAGAACTTTCAGGGCCAAGCGGTTATGAAGTAGAGCTTATTGAAGGACTGCCAATTGCTATTGGCTTTGAAGAGTCAATTGGCAAATTTCATACAGCATTTATTAACGACAAGGCCAATCAACGCTGTAAACTAGATAAACCGTTGTTTCTTTTGTTTGATGGTATTGTAAACGATCTTGTTTCTTTTTTGCCAATTATTGAAGAACTTGGACATAAGTTTGTAAATGAAGGAAACTCTGAGTTTAGCAATCTTGTTCTTGTTTCACACGGCTTTTCAGAAAATGTTTTGACAAATCTTGCGTTTAATTTTAGTAATCCTACAACATTAAATGTTGTACCAATGGCTACGCCAATGACTAATATTAAAAACTCTAGATTAGAATTTTTATACGACCTATCGGCCTTTACCGGAGCTAAAATATTTGACATGACTAATCAAGTAGCTAAAGCTACTATTGACGACCTTGGTAACGGAATGGATACGTTTGAGTATTATAGATTTAGAAGTACTGTAGTTGGTGAGCCAAGCGAACTGGATATCGAAGAAAGAGCAGATGAGCTTGAAACTCAACTTAAAAATGCTGCAAGTATTGCTGAAAAGCTTGATCTTGAAGAAAGACTTGGTAAGCTAACTAATGGTATTGCCAAACTTAAAATATACGGTGCATCTAACGGTGAGCTTAAAGAAAGACATGATAGATGTGAAGACGCTGTGTGTGCGGTAAGAAGTGCAATTGCTCACGGTGCGTTGCCGGGTGGTTGTAGAGTATTAACAAATTTAGTATTGTTTTTGGAAACTAGTTACTCTGAAGATGATAGAGACTACAATCTTGTTCAACAGGTCTTAATTCCAAGTCTTATGGAACCACTAAGAAAACTTCTTGAAAATGCTGGGTACAATAATGAAGAAATTGAAAAAACTATCATTGATTATTTTCAAAATCAGGAATATGTATATGATATTGAAAACATGGAGTTTGGCGACCCTGAAAAACTAGGAATTTTTGATGCTACTATGGCAGTAGTGCAAGCACTTGAAAACAGCGTATCTATTGCTAGTGTTATGGGTAATCTTGGTGGTATTGTTGCCAGCCCAAGAGATAGTCAGCTTGAACTTCAGGCATGGAAAGAGGAACAAGATTTTAGAAGGGCAACTGATCATGCTGATGAATTTATTAATGAAGCTAATTTGAGAGCGTAATGTCAGAAGAAATAGAAAAGCTAAAAAACGAACTAGTTTTAAAGCCTTTGAATGGGCCAGAGGAACTTAGAAATTGGATGCATATCTTTTTAGATATTAAGTTTCCAATGGGTACTGTATATCCCGGCTCCACACATGGCCCGGTTGATGCCATGTGGCGCATCTATGAGTTGATGAAAACAGGTGATAGCAGGGATGTTCCACAGGTATGTATGCTTGCATCCCGTGATTCTTATAAAACCTTATCTGCTGCGGCCATTGAAGTATTGTGTATGCTTCATTTTGAAATCTCTGTTGCTCATGGTGCAGCGATTAAATCACAATCAGAAAAAGCAATCCAATACGTTAACTCGTTTTTTAGAAAACTATCGCCATATCTTGAAGCAAATGGCTGGCGAAAGCTGTCTGATAGTAAGGCAAAAATTGAATGGCTCACCAGCAAAGGTGATGCTATTTATTTAAGAATTGTTGTTGCTACGGTAGCCGGGATGAACTGTGTAAAAGGCAATACAAGTATAAAAACTAACAAAGGTAATTTATCTGCTAGTACAATATATAAAAGACTAAAAAATGGTGAAGATTTTCTGTTCTGGTCCCATAATCACAATAAAAAATATGAAGAATATAAACCTGTTATCTGTACGCAAAAAAATAAACATAAAAAAATTATAAAAATTACTACATCTAACGGTATATTGGAGTGTTCTCTTGATCACAAAATATATATTAAAGGCAGGGGATATGTAAAAGCTAAAGATATAAAAGTTGGAGAAAAAGCTTTTCGTAAAAATAGAGATGCTAGTAGTGCGCTTGGTTTTGAAAAAGCCAAAGAGTTTATAGAAAAAAAAGGGTATAAACTAAAAACAACAAAAGACAAGTATAAAAACACTAATACTATACTAGAGATGACCTGCAAGGATGGTCATTTAAAAAAGTGTTCGTTTAACGAGTTTAAAAACAAAAAAAGAAGAGGGTGTTTAGCCTGTAAGTCTATCTCTTTTGAAAAAATCAAGGCTTTTTTTGAGTCTAAGAAATATAGGGTTAATATCGAAAAAGAGAGCTATAAAAATACCAAGCAAAAAATACAAACAATATGCGATAACGGTCATGAGTATAGTGTTAGCTATCATGATTTTAAACATAAAAATGCTAGGTGTAGCCAAGGTGATTGCCACAAAAAAAGACATGATACAAATTTTGTTGTAAAATATATTCAAGAACAAGGTTATAAAACAGATTTAAAACAATACAAAAACCAATATGAGCCAATAAGCGTAATATGTCCAAATGACCACAAAACAATGATTATGTTTAGTAATTTTTACAACCATGGAAAAAGATGCAAACATTGTTATAGACCTTATTCAAAAGCACACCAAGAAATTGTTGGGTATATAAAAACTATTTATAAGGGAAAAATAGAAGTTAACAATAGAGATATTATTCATCCATTAGAGATTGATATTTATATTCCAGAGTTTAAATTTGGAGTAGAATTCGACGGTCTTTATTGGCACAGTGAAAAAGTAAAGAAAAATGCTAAAAAAATAAATATAGAAAAGGCTTGTAAAATAAATCAAAAAAACATAAATATACTAGCTATATTTGAAGATGAGTGGAGTGATCCTTTAAAACAAGAACTGGTCAAATCTATGATCAAAAGTAGACTGGGTATTTATGATAAAAAAATGAGGGCATCAAAGTTAGAAATAAAAAAAATTAACAAGAATATAGGGTTTAAATCTTTTTTTGATAAATACCATCTAGACGGCCATGTACAAGCAAGTTTCGCATATGGCCTATTTGATGGGGATGAACTTGTTTCATGTATGTCTTTTAGGGTTCCCTTCAATAACAAAAACTACTGGGAAATAGCAAGATTTGCGACTAAATCAGGCCTTAAAATATATGGAAATGCTAGTAAAATAATCAAGTGTTTTATAAAAGAATATAATAAAAAATTGATCACATACAGCAATAACAGATTGAGCCTTGGAAATACTTATCAAAAATTAGGGTTTAAAGAAATTACTCAAACAACAGAGCCTAGCTATTATTATACCGATTTCCAAAAAAGATTGTGGCGATTTAAGTGTAGAAAAATAAATGACCCGGATATACTAAACAAATATCCTACAGAAAAAGCACAAGCAGAAGGAGGCGTGTTTAGTAGAAAGTTTCTGGGGCATTCAAGAGCTTTGTATAAAATATATGATTACGGACACCGGAAGTGGAGTTTGGAATGTTAGAAGAAATAGAGATTTTAAAAATAGAAGAAATAGAAACTTCTCAGTCTTTTACTACTTATGACTTTGAAGTTGAAGGAAATCACAATTATTTTGCTAATGGTATATTAACCCATAATTCGGAACATGTTCCAATGCTGTTTATGGATGAGATAGATGTTGTTCAAGACCCAAGAGCATTGGAAGAAGCAAAAATGATTCCGTGTGTTTATAAAGGGTATTTTCCGCTAACCGTCTATCTTTCCACTCGTAAGTATGCCGGTGGATTAATGGAGAAAACACTTAAAGATACAGAACGATCTGGTGGAGAAATTTTACGTTGGAACATTATTGATGTGACTGAACGTATTCCAGAATCAGAGGCCAAAAAAAATAAAGAAAAAGTAACAAGATATGTTGGTAGGGAGCTTCCATTAAGAAATTTATCTCCTGAAGAGTTTGAAGAACTTAATGAAGAATCAAGACATAAATATGAAGCGGTAAAAGTTTATTCGGGAATTGCTGACCATCCGATGTTATCGGTTATGAAAAACTCTCTTGTAGACCGACCGCAAGATGATGTAGGCGATCTTTATAAACCTATCTATGCGGTTCACAATAACTTTAAACAAACCTCGCCTGAAATGGGTGAGGCACAGTTATTGTGTAACAAGCCAAGCTCTAGCGGTCTTGTTTACCCTAGATTTGATATTGTTGATAATGCTATTAGTATTGATGAAGCTTGGAAATATTTGTCAGGTGAAAAAGTTGAGAACAAGACCCTAGATGAATTAGTTCAATTTATGCACAATCTTGGAATTGAATTTTATGGTGCTGCCGATTGGGGAAATACTGACGAAACTTCTTTGGGTGTATTTGCCAAAATAGCTGGTGGAAAATCATGGCTTGTTGATATTACTTCAGCTCCAGACATGGAAATACCTGAAATTGTTCAAAAAGTAAAAGAGCTTACGGAAATATATAGGGTTAACAAATGGTTTTGTGACTCGAACTATCCAGCATATATTAAAATGCTTAGAAAAACAAAAACATCCCAAGGTAAAATTCCGGCAATAGGCGTTAAAAAAGGTGTGGAATCTGTTGTGGATGGTATTACTGTTGTTCAATCTAAAATTGTAGATGCAAACAATAATAGACATTTTAAGGTACTAAAAACACGTAATAATGAACGTGTTTTTGATGCTTTTGAGACTTATAAATGGAAACTTGATGGTAAGGGAAATCCTATTGATGGTAAGCCAGAGCATGGTAAAGATGGAACTGCTGATATTATGGATATGATTAGATACTTTTTTTATAGTATGTTTGGTAAAGGCTCTAAAGTTTTGTTCAGTTATGATCTTGAAAATATTAAAGGAAGACCTAGAGATTTGCAAAACAAAATCAATGACTTAACAGGCGGTCAAAAACATAAGTCAAGGAAATCACAGGAAAAAAAGAGTATTTTTTTTGATGTATAATAATAATCTTTAATAATATACAAAGGTAGATTAATAATGTCCAGAATGAATTTATTGCTAGATTTAAGAGGTTATGATGGTGAAAATACAAACACCGCCAACACAACTTTTAATAGAAACCTTCAATATATTGGGGTAAATTTAGATGATGAATTAATACAAGAAGCAACAATAAAAGCTAACTCTAGAAGACTTTTGCTGTCCTCTTCTTTAGTTAGCGGATTTCAAAACAGTGCCGAATATCCTGCGACCCCAATTCCTGCTCAAGAAACGCTGACTTTAACCACTAACGATGATCTTGATTATATTTATATACCAAAAAAAATAGTGCCAAATACTTTAATGTTGTCCATTGGAAGATTAATGGCTTTTGCAGGGCAAGATTTTGATGTTCAAGTAGAAGATAATAGAACAAAAATTACTTGGAAAAACTCTTTGGCTCAAGGCGGTGTTGAAAGCCTTGAGCACGGTGATATTATAAATTTTTCTTATAATTACATAAATTCAGCTTCTTCTGATTCTGTAGATTTTTTAAATTCAGGGCTTTTTATTCCATCAGAAGAAAGCAATATAGATTTTTTTAAATTTGTTTATATTGAAGCAGATAAAAAATGCGATGTTGCAATTAATGGTATTGTGCAAACTACAATTAATCCATTTTTAATTAATGGAGTAATGAAAAATGGTTTTTTTCTAAAAACCACCCAAATAAACGATGTTATAATTATAAATAAAAATGATGATCCTGTAAATGTTTATTTTATTGCAGGGAAATAGTAGAGTAAATTATGTTTGATAACAAAGAAGATTTAGAAAAACTTGCAAAACGTATCGCAAAAAATCGGGATTCTACACCCAAAAAGAAAACTTTATTTGCTTTATCAAATGAAATTAATGAACAACTTCAAAAATCTTATGATACAAATTTTAGCTCAGAAAAATCACTTTCTGATTTAGTTGGGTTCTCATCAGGCTCGCTAAAAAAAGTAAATAAAACTAGTGTGCCTAGAATTGCGTTTACCGAAGACCCGGTAACTAAAGACAATTATTTTGGTCTTTTTAAAAATAAAAAACGCCTACTTCCAGATTGGACTATTAAAAGAATTAGACAAGAAGACCATCTTATAGCTTCTATTTTAAGAGCTAGAGGTAATACAATGTCTATGTTTGGGCGTGTAAGAAAAGATAGGTTTGACATTGGTGTTGAGTGTAATATAAAACAAGATTACGAACAAATTCTAAAACCAGATCAAAGAATTAAAATTCACGAAAGAATTAATCGTGTATTAAATATTTTAATGAACTGTGGAAGTAATGAAGGTGTTTCTTCAGAAGATAAAATGTCAATTTCAGAATGGTTTTATGTTCAAACTATAAATGGATTATCTTTTGGCAGGTTTTGTACAGAAGCAATATATGAAGAAGATGATTTTGGAAATAAATTTTTTCATAGATTTAGGCCGGTTGATGCTGGTACAATTTATAAAGCAGTTAAGCAAGGTGAGTATGCTGATGATGTAAGGCGTTCATCTATTAAACTTCTTGAGGAAATGACCGGTCACAAAATTGACCCTGAATCAGCTCTTGCTGGAAGTTATTCTTGGATACAGGTTTTAGAAGGTACTCCAAGGCAAGCTTTTACTCAAGAAGAAATGTTTGTTTGCAACCTGTATCCTTCAACCGATATTGAGCATAACGGATATCCGGTAACACCGCTTGATACTATCATGCAAGCTGTTACAACACATATTTCAATTGAAACCTATAACAGGCTTTATTTTGCAAATGGTAGAGCTACAAAAGGTATTCTTGTGGTTCAATCCGATGAAATTGACCACGCCACTATTGAAGGTATTAAACAACAGTTTAATGCGTCAATTAACAGTGTTGGTAATTCGTTTAGAACACCTATTTTTGGTGTATCTTCTGAAGATAATGTGCAATGGGTTCCAATGAATCAACAAAAGAAAGATGGCGAATTTCAATTTCTTTACGATTCTGTTGCTAGAAATATCTTATCTGCTTTTGGTATGTCTCCTGATGAACTACCGGGTTATGGTCATCTTTCAAAAGGTACTAATCAACAATCTCTATCAGAAGCAAATAATGAATATAAACTTACTGCGGCCCGTGATACTGGTATTAGACCATTAATTTTAAAGTTTCAAGACTTTATTAATGAAAAACTATTCCCACTTATTGATCCAGAACTAGCTCAAATTTGCACTATAACTCTTTCTGGCCTTGACGCTGACACTAGGCAGGATGAGGCATTGAGATTGCAGCAAGATGCGCCTATTCACATGAATATGGATGAAATTCTTGAGTATGTTGACAAAAAAAGTGTTGGAAAACATTTAGCTGGTAAAGTTGATTTTAATGAAAGATATCAGGTAGTTGTAGATAAATATCTTGAAACTTCTAATTATATGGGACATAAAATTGACCCTGCTTATATGGTCGATCCAATACTTAAATATAGAAGAGATGGTTTTTGGTTTCAGCAAATTGAAATGATGATGCAATTAAACCCTCAAGCTGTTCAGGCATATTTTGCGTACAGGCCTGATGCTGTTGAGATGTTAAAAATGCTTCAACAAGATATGTTAGATGAAGATATGGAATAGGAGATATAAAAAATGGCCGCAAAAACCGATTGGAAACAAAAATATTTTGAATTACGTTCTAAATATATGAACGCTGTAGATGTTGCTTTTAGACTTGGAATGCAAGAAGGGCAAAGAGAGTCCGAAATGCAAATGTTACAACAGCAACTTCAAGAAGCTCAAATGGCAGCAGAACAAGCAGCTATGGGTGGTATGCCGGGTGAAGAACTTCCACCAGAAGAAATGCCACCTGAAGAGGCTGCGATGGAAGAAGAGCTTCCACCAGAAGAGATGCCGCCAGAGGAAATGGCTGAAGGCGATGCTCTTGGTGAAAGCATTGATGAGCTTGAAGGTTTAGTTGCTAAAAATGAAAAAGAATTTGATTTTACTAGCATACTTAAAAAATTGCACCAATATAGCGAAAACAATTCTCTACAAAAAGATGAAGAAAAAGATAAAAAAAGCAAGAAAATAAATAAAATTCTTAAAAAATGGGATGATGAAGATCAAGAAATTGATGAAGATGGTTCTGAAGAAACCGATGAAGAAGATGTGATTGGGCAAGCATAACTTTTTCTTGACTTAATGTGCAATGCATGATACCATATGTACATGAGTGATTATGGCTATCAAACATATTCAGCAAACAAACTTCTGGCAGATTGCCAAAAAACCGGTGTCGAAGCAGCAGTTCTAGCTGCCTCGCCGGGTTCTGGTAAAACCACGATATCACATATTGTGATATCAAAATATCTTAAACAACATCCAAACGCTAAAGTTTTAGTCCTAACTCACGGGCAAAACCTACTTAAAAATCAATATATTGAAAGTTTACAAAACCCCCATGTTGAGATCGGCTATACTTTTGGTGAGTTTGGCCAAGATGTCCAAGTACAGATTGGTCTACCGCAAGCTATCAAAAAATACCCATATAATTTTGTTGATTTACTTATTGTTGATGAATGCCATGAATTTTATTTAAAAAAAATGGTTCAAAATATTGTTAAAAAATTAAAGCCTAAACATCAATTGTTGATGACCGGCTCTCCATCTGAATTCAATAGACTTAAAAATTTTGGTAAAAAATATGAGTTTACATATATTTCTGGCGAACAACTTATTAAAAAAAATGTTTTTGCTACAGTTGATATGGATGTGGTAGAGGTAAAATCCAAAAAACAAATTAAAAATGTAATTGATCAAATGTATAAACAAGCTAAAAGAAAAGGTTTTGATTTGTCAAAACTTATGATAGCTTGCAAAAGAATTTCTGAAGCCAATGTCATAGCCGATTATTTAAAATCAATTGGTAGAAAAGTAGCCGTTTCTAATTGTAAAAATGATCGGAAAAGCGAAATGGTTAAAGATTTCAAAAATGGTGATTATGATACTTTAATTGTAATTCAACGTGGTATTTTAGGGTTTTCAGATGGCAATATTACGGGCCTTTTTGACATGAGATGCAGTAGCGATGTTGATATTTCTAATCAATTATATGCTAGAGTACTAAGAAAGCACCCAAAAAATATCCGTAAATTTTATTTTAGATGTGCTGAAGGAAGTCCAAAAGTATTCAATAAAGAAGTAATTATGCTTCACAAAATCAAAGCTATGATGCGTACTGATATGCTTAAAAGATATGATGGTACAAATATGGAAGTGAGGATTGCATGACAGATGTAGAGATTTTAAAAGAATTTAGAAAAAGATTTGAAAATTCAGTTTTATATGATATGAATGTTGGTAATTTATTAGAAATTATTGGTTTAGAAAAAATTAAAGAACATTTAAAAGAACAAAGAGGATATAGATTGGTAAAAATTAAAGATCATTGGAGGCATAATGATTAAATATCTATTTCTATTTTTAATGAGTTTTTCATTAGCAGCAAATGCTAATTCACTTTATAAAAGAAAATGTATGTCGTGTCACGGAAAAAAAGCCGAAGGGAAAAAATCACAAAAAGCCCCCAGACTTGCCGGGCAACACGCATGGTACATTGAAGATCAGGTTAAATTGATTCGAGATAAAAAACGCACAAGCGGTTACTCAAAAAGAATGTATCCATTTGTAAAAAAACTAACCGACAAAGAAATTAAAGAACTAGCTAAATATCTTGAGGAATTAAAATGAGTTATGATGTGCAAATTACTGTAAATACTGGTTTTGAAGATGTTTGCGTTGAAGAATGTGGTAATTACACTTATAATGTATCAGAAATGTATTATGATGCCTTTGATTTAAAGGAAGGCCTAAGAGGTCTCCATGATATGGGTTGTGAAAGTGCTAGAAAACACTTGGCTGATGCAATTGAAAAAATAGAATCAGACCCATCTAAATATAGAAAAATGAATCCTAAAAATGGGTGGGGTGATTATGAAGGTGCCTTAAACTTTCTAAGAAGAATTAGAAAAGATTGTGCAAAACACCCCAAAGCTAAAGTGGGGATATATTAATGAAAAAAAAACATATTGTTAAAGCAGTTCTAATAATTGGATTTTTACTTTTTTTAAATTATTTAGAGTCAACGGCTTGTAACAAAAAAGGCTCAATTGCTGATAAAATTAATTGGGCAGGCCATAACTGCCCCAAAAGTAAATAGCATATTTGATTTTAATAAATTTTATGAAATATATATTATTATTTTTTGCCCTTTAATTCAAAATGGGGAGCATCAAAAAAAGAATGGTCCTTGATGTTTCCATCGTCATTCCAATCAACCCCACTAACCAAGTCTACGCTCATAGCTTTGGCAATACCAAGAACTTTTCCAGCAAACAAAATAAATCTTTCACGATTGGACCAATCTATGGGGTAAGGTACTACGTCAATGGCATGAGAATAGCCGTCTGCCTGTTTAAGATGCTTAGAATTCATTGTCTGTGATTTTCCAGTTCTTACCAGCTCCTCTTGCTCTTCAACTGTTCTAACTCCTTGTAATATGGAACAATCAACATGTTTTATTACTTCATTAAAGACTTTCTGAATATCAGGATGGCAAGTCTCCAGTTTGGCCTTAGATTTGGCACTATAGCTGTAACCCATTGAAATCTCCTTTTTTAAGTGTTTTTTTTGGTGTTTTTTGAATATTAAAAATTTTTTTTATGTATTTACAAATCATTTGTGATATTATATAGTTATATGATAAAGATTACAATAGAAAATCCAACCAAATGCTATCTCGAAACTTTTACCAAAGAAGTTGTTGATGATTTGAGAAAAAGCCTGACTTATAGTGATACGTCAGCTCAATTTGCTTTGCAAAAACTCAAAAAAAACAGGTGGTTACAGCAAAACAAGCCTCATACCTATGATTTGAGAAAAAAGGAACTGGAATCCAAACTAAAAACATGTATGCTTAGAATGGAATCGAACCAGAAATTATACTTTCACCCCGGCTCTTTACCATATTTGTCTGGGTATAGTTTTGATATACACAACCGTATTAGCTATCCAGAGCCACGCAAAATGCCGTGGAGAAAGGCTTTGCCATTTGAGCTATATCCATACCAGAAAAAATCTGTAGAACGTCTTATTCAGGCAAAACATGGCTGTGTAGAGCTTTGCACGGGATGTCACGTTAAGGGACAAGAAATATTAATGTATGATGGTTCTTTAAAAAAAGTGGAAGATATTGTTGTTGGTGATTTGTTAATGGGGCCAGATTCTAAACCTCGTAAAGTATTAAAACTACATAGAGGCAAAGAAAAAATGGCAAAAATTATTCCAGTTAAAGGGGAGTCTTTTATAGTTAATATGGGGCATATATTATCCTTGCAAAGAACTAATAATCAATCTCAATATCGTATAAAAAACAAAAAAAGAAGAAGTGATTTTAAAGGTACAAATCCAATTGTAAATATATCAGTAAAAGATTATTTAAAACAAACAAAATCATTTAAACATAGATATAAACTATATAGAACAGGTATTGATTTTAAAAGCAAATTAACCGCTATCGACCCCTATATATTAGGTATTTGGCTTGGCAATGGGAATTCAGATGGTCCAGCTTTAACTACAATGGATTGCGAAATTAAAGAAAAATGGATGGAATACGCAAGGCAACTTGGTTTAATGATAAGAGAAGAAGTTATATCAAAAAACAATTTGTCTAAAACTTATTACATGTATAATCCACTTAGAGGAAAAGGGTTAAATGCACTAAAAAACAATCTAAAACATTACGACTTAATAAAAAACAAACATATTCCAAAAGATTTTAAAATAAATTCAGAAGAAACAAGACTTAAATTATTGGCTGGTGTAATAGATTCCGATGGATACTTAGGAAATAATTATTATGAAATTTCTCAGAAAAACAAAGAATTATCCGATGATATACTTTTTATAGCAAGATCACTTGGTTTTGCAGCTTACCAAAAAAAAGAAAAAAAGAAAAGTCAAAATGGAATCGAAGGAACATATTATAGAATTACAATTTCTGGTAATATTAATAGAATACCAGTTATATTAGAAAGAAAAAAAGCAAAACCCAGAAAGCAAGTAAAAAATGTATTAAGAACAGGTTTTAAAGTAAAGCAATTGCCAGAAAATGAATATTTTGGCTTTGAAGTTGACAACGATAATTTATATGTTATGGATGATTTTACCGTTACCCATAACTCAGGTAAGACAGCTATTATTTTGACACTAGCCCGTGAGCTAGGTCTTAAGACCGTAATAGTTACACCTAGTAAGTCTATATTTCTAGAAATTTTGGAGAAATTTGAGCACCATTTTGGCAAATCTAATGTCGGAGCTTATGGTGGCGGTAAAAAAAGATTAGGTAAATTGTTTACAGTGTGCGTGTCAAAGTCACTAACAATGCTTAAACCGGGTACTGAAGCCTATGATTTCTTTGCTAATGCTGATGTAGTAATTGGCGATGAATCTCACACACTGGCGGCTGAAACTCTTGAAACAGTATTTCATGGTGTACTAAACAATGTTCCATACCGATTCTTTTTATCAGGTACTCAGGTTAGGGGTGACGGAAAAGACAAGTTGCTAGAATCAATTATTGGAAAAAAAGTATATGAACTACCAACAAAGGAAGCCGTAGATGGTGGGTACATTTGTCCAGTAAAATTTTTTGTTTTTGAAACTACAAGCAGAGACAGTAAAAACTATACAGACCCACTAAAAGCCAAAAGAAAACAATTTTTGTACAACCCAAACATTGCCGATATTGCGGCTAAAATTGCTAACTCAGCTTGGAATCAAGCTCAGGAATCAACATTAATCTTGGTGGAGGAATTGGAACAGATTAGGATGTTGGTTGACAGGTTAAATGTTCCCTTTGAATATGTACATTCTGCATCAAAAGCTGATGCTGCTAGATTTGGTCTGGAAACTCGGAAAGTCGATGAAGCAGTTGAAGCTTTTAATCTTGGACAAGTAAGAGTTCTTATTGGTACAAGCTGTATTGCAACAGGAACAAATATGTACTGCACACACAATACTATAAATTGGGTTGGCGGCGGTTCTGAAACCAGAACTAAGCAGGGGGCTGTTGGTAGAAGTGTCCGTATTCTTGAAAACAGTAAATACAAGGGCTATCACAAGCCCAAGCCTTATTCAAAAATTTATGATTTTAGAGTAAGCAACATAAGTCTTTTAGAAAATCATTTGCAAAAAAGACTTTCTATGTATAAAGAAACAACAAATGAAATAAAATTTATAAAGGTGTAACATGAACAGAAAGAAGGTCAACGACCCGGTTTTCTACAATTTAGCAAACAGTATTGCCAAAATACTAGAAAAAAATAATAAGGGCAAAAAATTAAATAAAAAAGAGTTTACTGCCCAACAAAAAGCTCAAGTTGAAAGAATAATGGAACTGGAAGAAATTTTCAAAGAAACCATTAATTTTTATAAACAAAGCGACAAAATATATCAAAAATTTTTAATATTTATTAAAATTGAAAAAGGAAATATTCTTACAGCTAGGCCATATTTTAGAGAAGATTCAAAAACATTTGGCGAATTTATTTCGCCAGCATTTAAAGAAAATGATGTTCAGGAAATTAAAAGATTTCATATTAATTATAAATTTATGATGTTTGTAATTGAAAATTGGCGAGGTAACTTGCCAAAAAAAGCCGCCAATGTTTGGAAAGAACATCAAAAAGTAAGGCAAAAAATTATTGAAAATAGTATGCCATTAGCAATCAATATGGCTATGAAATTTTTTAAAGCTACACCTAAAAATCATTTAGGTCTTATGGATATGATTTCTTCATCAGTAGCCGGGCTTTGTACAGGTGTAGATAAATGGGTAGGGCCATTTAGAACAGTTTTTAGAAGTGTATGTATTGCTAGAATGAAAAGTAATATCATGGACTTATACAATCAAACTTCTCTTCACTATTTTCCATCTGACAAGAAAATTATTTATAAAGCTAACTTATTAAAAAGTCGTGAAAAGATTGAAGACCCTGAATTACTATTAGAAGCCATTAATCATTATCTAAAAGAATCTGGTGATAAAAGAGTTCTTCAAGATTATGAACTTAACGATATACTTAATGGTTCAAATATTTGTAGTATTGAAACTGAAGTCGATAATGAAGGGTTTACGGTATATGATACTTATATAGACAAATCAAGTAATGTAGAAACAAAAGTAGCTAAAAAAGACGCATTACAAACGGTTTTATATGCTTGTCAAAAATTAAAATTAATTGAACAAAAAGTAATAAAGCTTAAAGGAGTTGACTTATGAATGAAAAATCATCTTTTAATGGTAATTTAATTTTGAAACCTCACAAAAAAATCAGGCAACTTGAAGAACATCAGGCGGTCACAGGTTTTGCCATAACAAAACAAAAAGTTGGAGTTGAAGGGCTTGAACTTTTAGTTGACGCAGCTATTGAAATAGGCAATAATATTAAGTGGATTAATAAAGGTACAAAAATTTATTTTAAAGAAGAAACTTTATACACTAAGGCTTGGGCCAAACAAATTTTAGAAAGCGAAGAATTTCCTGACGGCTTTATTGTTGGTGAAATGAAAGATGTAATTTTTATTAAGGATAAAAATGACTAAGTATAAAAAAAGGATTGAAATAAATGCCAAATAAACACACTTTAAAGTATGTCAAAAATACTATAGAAAAAGAAGGGTATAAATTACTTTCCAATGAATACGAAGGTCAACTACAAAAATTAGATATAGAATGTAATAAGGGACATGTTTTTCCGATGTCTTTTAAAGTTTTTAAAGAAGGTCACAGGTGTTCTTATTGTGCAGGAAAAAGACAATATAACATAGAAGAAGTCAGGGGTTTTTTTGAAGAAAAAGGTTACAAACTACTATCTACAAAATACAATGGCAATAAAGAAAAATTAAAAGTTTTAGGCCCAAACAACAAAGAATATGAAACTACACTGTTTTCTTTTAAAGTAAATGGGATAATACCTCATTTAAAAAATAAAATATACAAAAACGAAGAATATTGTAGAGAAATATTTGAGGATATCACTGGTAAAAAATTTCCAAAAGAAAAACCTGATTGGCTTGTAAATGATAAGACAGGAAAAAAATTAGAATTGGATGGCTATTGTAAAGAATTAAAGTTAGCTTTTGAATACGATGGAAAACAACATTTTCAAAATACTGATTTTTTTAAAGAAGATTTTTTTACAATAAACAATAGAGATGAAATAAAAAACGACATTTGTAAAAAGAATGGCATAAAATTAATTAGGATACCATTTTATATAAAAGACAAAAAAAGTTATATAGAAAACAAAATAAAATTTAATAAATATTTATATGTAGGTGATCCACATTTACAAATAAATAATTTAAAAGATTGTGAAAAATTAATAGATTTTATAGTAAAAATAGCAAAAGAAAATAACGTATCTACAATAGTTTTTTTAGGAGATTTGTTCCATACCCACGGCGTAATTAGAATAGAAGTATTTGATTTTTGGAAAAAAACTTTTAAAAGAATACAAAAACAATATGACGTAATAGCCTTAGTAGGAAATCACGACATGATTTTAGGGCAATCAAAAAATGCTGGTTTAAATTCTGTATCTCTTTTAGATGAGCAATACAAATATAACATAAACATTATTGACGTACCTACAGAAATAGATAATATAGGCTATATGCCATACTATGAAGATTGCAAAAGTTTTTTAGAGGATTGTAAATATCTTTACGAACAAGGTGTTACAGGTTGCCTTATTGCTCACCAGACGTTTACTGGTGCTCAATATGAGAATGGGTTTTTTAGTGAGGAAGGAATTGACCCTGCGTTAGTTCCGCAACAAGAAATTATATCAGGTCACATTCACAAAAGCCAGCAAGTAGGAAAATGCTTTTATCCGGGTACTCCTAAATGGGATACAATGGCAGACGCTAATCAACCCAAAGGAATTTGGGTATTTGAACATGAAGACACTGGTGCTGTTAAATCAAAAAAATTTTTTTCAACTGAAAATATAGTTACACCAATTACCTCATATGAGGTCAAAGAAGGTGAAGAATTACCAGCACTTAATCCAGATGCTAGAAACTATGTGGTGCTTGAGGGTAAAACCGCTTGGATTAATAAAGTTAAAAAAGAATTAAAAGGTAAGGCTAATGTCAAGGTAAAACCAACTGATGTTAGGGTTGCTAAAGATATTAAAGATACTTCTATAACACTTGAAAAATATCTTGAGACAGAGTTTCAGCCAATTGAGGGTGTTAAAAAAGAAAGTATAAAAGAGTTTTTGAGGGAAGTATGAAAACAGAAACCGTAAAAGCTATGCTAGAGGATATGAGAAAAATTACTATGCTAACTGGTGAAATCTCTAGTGTACATCAGGAAAGCCTGCAAAAATGGCCGTATATTGTTTTTGATGATGTTGAAGGTGTTGAGGTTAAATATGATTTAACAAAAGCCACAATGCAATCAACAAAACAAAATTTAGTTGAGTTTTTTGTTACGATGCCTAAAGGATATGAGAAAAAAGGTGTCATCGAAAATTTTGACGCTAGATGTAGAAATTTAGTTTCATGGGTGTGGCAAATGTTTTGGGTAGATATTGAAGTCAAAGTATTTGTTAATGGTGTAAGGCGTTATTCTATGTTCAAACCAAGTCAAGATAAGCTAAAAGCACAACCCCCTCAAATTGGGCCAAATGGACAGTTATCGGAGGAATAATGGATTTAAGTAAAATTGACAATGACTTTACAGATGAAGAAGTTAAAAAAATTAATACATTTGTTGACAACGGTTGTGTTGGACTTGAAAGTCTGGTTAAAGACGAGCATAAAGTAAATGGGCTATTTGGCCTTTATATGGCTGGAAAGACTTATGTAGAAATAAGTAAAATCTCCAGAGTAAAAAAAGACCTAGTTCTATATATGTCGGCCAAGCAAAAATGGTATGAGAAACGCATGGAGTATCTTAGTGATATTCAAAAAAATATGGTAAAAAAACTGACCGACACTAGAGTAGAAAGCCTCAATTTTATTGCCAATCTTATTAGTGTTCACCACAAATACTACGGCGAAGAAATGAATGAATATCTTAGAACTGGAGACAGAACGATTATTGAGAATTTAGACCTCAAACAACTTAGTCAGTATTTTAAAAGTATTGAATTATTAGAAAAAATTCTCAATCCTACTAATGTAAAAACTGGTAGTGGTTCAAATATGAATGTTAATGTAAATGCTTCAGATGGTGCTACGCTAACGCAAATAAATAAAAATACGTTAGAAATTAAACCGGGAAATACAGGAACTATTTTGGAGGCATTAGTTAAACATAAAGAAGAAAAAGAAAAAGAAAATTAACTTTTTGTTTGTAAAAAAAGTTTTTTTGTGATATTATACATTATACACGTACCTCACACAAAGGAGATTTTATGAGGCTATTTATTGCAATGCTAATGCTTGCTATTTCGTTAACAGTTAACTCAGCAGAAATTTCAAAAAAAGAAATTACCTTAACCAAAGATAACACTCTTGTATTGAACAATGCTTTTACCGGAAGTTCTGTTTCTAAACTGATTGGTCAGGCTAAAAAAATGAATGCAGACCTTAAAAGTGGATATCCTATCTATTTGTTTTTGGACACTCCGGGTGGAAGCATTCAGGCTGGGCTTGAGCTTATTGAATTTTTACAAGGCCTTAATAGACCTATTCATACTGTAACTCTTTTTTCAGCTTCTATGGGATTTCAGCTTGTACAACACCTTGGAAAAAGATATATTTTAAAATATGGCGTTCTCATGAGTCACAAAGCATCTGGTGGGTTTAGAGGGGAATTTGGTGGTGGAAACAGCCAGATTGATTCTAGATACGGTCTATGGTTAAGAAGACTTGGGATGATGGATCAACAAACAGTCGATAGAACTAACGGCAAAAAAACCCTTAAGCAATATCAGTCAGAATATGATAATGAACTATGGCTAAATGGAGATGAAGCTGTAAGAAATGGGTATGCAGACGAAGTGGTTTCTGTTAAATGCGGTCAAAGTTTGGTAGGGGTTAACAGTAAAAACATTAGATACTTTGGCTTTAATCTAAAATTAAGCTTTGACAATTGCCCAATTAGAACATACCCTGTAAGTGTCACGGCTTCTGTGAGAACTAATAAAGGATATGTATTGCTTGATGACTTTATGGCAAAAAGTGGTAAATTTGGTAAAAAATGCAGGGAAAATGATTCTGAAGCCAAAATAGGTTGGAATAACGAAATTGTTCAGGGGCCTAAAAAAGCAGAGCTTTGTTTGATGGACAAAAAGCTTACTCTTGAAAAAATTGAGCAAACAATTAAAGAGCAAAAAACCAAAATTGCAAATAGCAAAAGAAATATTGTCAAAATGAGTTTTAGCAACTTTATTTCGGAAATGTAATGCCAAGAATAGTCTATGCTTGTGGACATTGTGCTGCAATAACAAAAAAGTTTTATAAATCTTCTAGTAATATAAAAGATAACATAGAATGTGTATGTGGAGAGAGGATGGTTCGCCATCTCTCTTCCCCATCTCAAAAAAGCAAAATAGTTGTTGACAATGGAGTGCAAGCAAAAGCAACAGAGTTAGACAGAAACATTGTAGAAATTATTAAAGATAGAGAAGAATCTCAATTAAAAAGAAGAGGTGATTCTGTACTGGAAAATTTAAAGTGAGTGAAAAAACATATAAAATAAAATTTAAACATAATAATGAAACAGTATTTGTTGGCGAAAGTGTTGGAAAAAAAATACTTAAAAATGAAGAGGTTGTTACATTTAATGGTTTATACAAATATGTAAATGAAACCGATGCTATGTATAAAAGATGTCATTACACTCCAAATTTAACAGAAATTGAAATTGAAGAAGTTTCAACAGAGGAAATGATTAAACAATGCTTAAACTAAAAAATTACTCATTTTCAGGAATTGGTAGGTTTGTTGAAAAACAAACAGTTGACCTCGAAAGTCGAAGTCACCTAATTCAAATTGACGGTGAGAATACAAACACAGGAGGCTCTAGTGGAGCAGGGAAATCAACAACAGTGGAAGCACTCGCTTTCCTTCTTGGAATATCGGATATCCCTTCGACACAATTGCAGAGTAGGATTACTAAATCGCCTATCTGGGTTCAAGGTGAATTTGAGGGAGGGATTACAATTACCCGTTCCAAAAAAGATGGACTTACCATTGAAACACCAGAAGGAACCGTATCTGGAAACAGCAAGCTTGCTGAAGAAAAATTAGATGAAATTATCGGTGTAGACCGAAATCTATTAAAAACAATGTGTTATAAACGCCAAAAACAAGGTGGCTTTTTTCTCAATTTAACACCAAAACAATCCCATGAATTTCTTGTTCAGTGTTTGGACTTAGGTAAATATCAAGAAAAAATTGAGAAAATGAATGAGCTACTTAAAGAACAATATAAACCAAGAAAGATTAAGCTTGAAAGCAGCATTACTGAAATTAAACATACAATTAATCAACTTAATGATTACTTAGCACAAAAAGAAAAGCCTCAAGAGCTTACATTTTTTACAACTGAAGATGAGATTAATCTAAGTATTGATGTACTAGAGCAGGCTATTCGCAATGAACATAGGCAATATGAAAATAATGTTGCTAGTTTAGGTAAAAAACCAGAGCCAGTAGAATCTGAAGGTAAAGCTCTGTTACTTGGTCAGGCTCAAAATATTGAAACAGAAATTTCACAATTAAAACAAAAAATGCACAATAATCTTGCTCAAAAAGAGCAAGACATTCAACAAATGACATCGGCCCTTTATAAAATTCAAAAAAAAATTGACGATGCTCAAAATGCAAAGTGTAAAGCAATTGAAAAAGAAAATGAAATGAAAAAACTTCAAGAACAATACCAACATATTGAAGCTGGCACTTGCCCTACTTGTATGCAAAATTGGACTTCGGAAAAAAAGCTTGTGGAAATTAGATATGCTATTGCCGAAATTGGTATGAAAGTAAATAAACACAAAGAAGAAATAGTTCAAATTCCGCATTATATAGAAATGAAGACAAAAGCTGAACAACTTTTGGAAGCTAAAAGAAACATTAAAGTAAATCAAGAAGAAACTAAACAACTAGAAACTCTTGAAAATAAAAAATCTGAACTTATTCAGCAAACTAATGACCTTGATAAAGAATATTTAAAAGCTATAAACGATTACAACCAGAGATATGCTACAACAACATCTCTATATAAAGAGAAAGAATCTGATATGATGGCTGAAATTGTTAAGCGTAAAAATGATATTCAACAAATGAAGACTATTAAAGACGCTTACCAAGATGCTCTTAAAAACTACGAAAGAGACCTTGAAAATATCAATATTAAGATTCAAAATTTTAAAACTGACCTAGAATCTAGGCAAAATGAGCTTAATGATATTGATCAAAAAGTAATTTTATCAGAAGAATCAATTCGACTAATTAAAAATTATACTTTACAAAAATTTCAAGATACGCTTGGTTATATTGGCAACAGAGCTACTGAAATCATCAACATGATTCCTAATATGGTCAATGCTGTAATTTCTTTTGAAAACGCTAAACAAACCAAAACGGGGTCTATTAAGAACGAAGTAAATGCTGTTATTAATCTTGAGGGCGATTCTAAAGTGCCTATAAAAACTTTGTCTGGTGGAGAGCGTACATCGGCTGATTTTGCTGTGGACTTAGCTATAGGTGAAATGATTGAAAGCATGACTCAAAAAGGTGTTAATTTATTAATTATTGACGAAGGTTTTGACGGCCTTGATTCTATATCTAAAATTGAATGCTTAGAGATTTTAAAAAATTTAAATACTGATAAAAAAATATTAATGGTTGATCATTCTTCAGAAGTTAAAGAAATGGTTTGTGATATTATAAAAGTAAAAAGAATTAACGAAGAGAGTTGTGTGGCATGAGTAAGGACGAATTAAAATATAGAATGGAAAAAGATATGAGGCAATTTCTTGAAGATATTGACAGCCAATGTTTTAAAGACCAGCTTGAAAGCCTTAGTAACCTTATGAATAAATATGTACATTTAAATACTTGCGATTACATAATGGATCATTTTGATTTACGATCTATCATTGGTTCTGCCAAAACAAAATTTTCAATTGATTCAATGCCAATTTTTCTTGGGCAAAAAAGAAAAAAGGTAACTCAAGAAGAGTTGCCGCATATGATGATGGTAGAGGCTACTATTAGATGGTTAAATAAAAATAATTGTTTAAAAAAAATACCTAAATTTGATAAACGTGAGGATAAATTGTAATGGCTAAAAAAACTATTGACGAAATTGTAGAAGAAAAACACCCTACTTTTGCAAATGCAATAAAAGAAATTAAAAACAAAGAAGAGCTTGATAAGGCTCTTATTATTTATCTTAGGCAAAAACAAGATTTAATTGTTCAAAAAGCTAGGGATGAAGAGCTTATTGCACTGATGGCTAAAAAAGCTGAGTTAGCAAAGCCTTATAATCAGACAATTAATGCTTTAAAAAAGATGATGGATTGCATATATAAGTTTGGTCATAAATTTGAGGCTGAATTAAAATCTGAATTTGAAAAAAATCTTGTAGCTTATGCCAAACAGCTTGCCCAAATCAAAGCTGAAAAAGAGGCCGATAAATCACTTAAAGCTGTTTCAGAAGCTATTGCAGACATTAATGAAGATTACAATCCAACAATTAAAACATTAGAACAAAAATGTGAGTATGTATCTTGGTATCTAAAAGAAAGGTTTGACGATAATGCCCCGAAAGTAGAAATATGATATGCCAAAAAGAAAAAATAAACCCAAAAGGTCATTGGATAATGTCCATGAAGAGTACGATGAAAATGGTCGCTGGAAACAAGAGCGTAATCGTGTAAAAGGTGCTCTTAGGCAATCGTTTAGAATGTCTCCGCAAATGTGGGAGACATTACAACGTGCTAAACATGAGCTGCCGCCTGCATTAAAGAAAGATGGGACACCCGGCAAAAGACCTCAAGTAAGATATAAATGTGCCATCTGCGGTAATATGTTTATGCAAAAGTATATTCAAGTAGATCATTTAATTCCGGTAGTACCTTTGCATAAAGTTGAAGCCGATATGACATATGATGAGATGGCAGATCGTATTTTTTGTGATAAAGATAACTTACAAGTTGTGTGTAGTACGCCTTTAAAAAAAAATAATGGTAAACCCAGTTGTCATAAGATAAAATCTGATGAAGAGAATTTTATCAGAAGAGAACTTGTAGAAAAATTAAAAGAAAAAGAAGAAAATGTCGATATTAAAGATGAAATTGAGTTACTAAAAGTAGAGTACCAAGTTTATGTAACTGAAAAAGAAAAAAAGCGATTAGCTAAAGAAAAAAGAAAAGCTGAACGAGAAGCTAAAAGAAAAAAGAAATAATATGCAACAAGACAACGAAATCGTAAAAAAAGTTAAGAAACTTAGGGACAGATATCAAGTTGAATTAGCCGACACTGAAGAAGAAACCATGTCTTTTCTTGATGAAATCAATGATTTAATACGGTCAATCTTTAATGATTCGTCCATGTCGGTCTATGATGTCTTCAGTCAAGATAATCTTAATAAGTGGAAGGAAAAAAAATTTGTTCGATGGTTTAAGAAAGTTGTATTGAACAACTATATGAATGTCTTTTATTTCGCACTGTTAGCTACCATAACCGGATTTCTTGTAAGTGAAGCCCTTGAATTTTATGCAATTGATGGGGCAATTGATACCAAAACATATGTAAAAGCAATACTCACAGAAGTTTGTTTTGTATTTCTATCTGGTTATCGTTCTGATAACAAATGGCAAGCAGCAGCAGTTGGTGTACTTAGAACATCCATATTCTGCCTGATGCTTTTTGTAATTACTTCAAAAACATTTATAGACAGTTCTAAAAATGTTGGGAATACAAATGCTATTACTCAACAAATTGTTATAGTAGAAAAACAAATTGCTCAAAAAGAAAAAGATATGGAATATTATCTTAAAAAAGATTGGCCAAAAAATTATTCTGCTACTCGATTAGAAAAAGAAAAACTTGTAAGCAAACTGATAAATCTTAAAGAACAACAAGCCAAAGGTGCCAATGAAAAAGTTTCTGAGTTAATCCGTTATAAAGCTTATGGAAAAGCCGCATTCCGTGTTTTGCTTTTGTTTATCTCAGTATTAATTACTCGTAGAATTTTTCACTTTTAATTTTATCTAAATTATGATATTATAGATAAAGAAAAGGAGAAACTCATGTCAATAACAACCTTGCGTGAAATTTATAAACCCTTTGAATATCCCAAGGCATTTGAATATTTTGAAAAACAACAAAACGCACATTGGCTACCATCAGAAGTTGCAATGTCAAAAGACATTAACGATTGGACACACAAGTTAACAGAATCAGAAAGACTTGTTGTTGGTCAAATTCTTAAATCATTTACACAAACAGAAATTAGTGTTAACGACTATTGGAGTACAAAAGTTAGTCGTTGGTTTCCAAAACCTGAGATTTGCATGATGGCATCGGCTTTTGCAGCAATGGAAAGTGTTCATACAGTTGGTTACTCATACCTTAACGACAGTCTCGGATTAGACGATTATTCAGCTTTTTTACAAGACCCTACGGCCTTAGCCAAGCTAGAGAATTTAAAGTCTGTAAAAGGCAAGAGCAAGCGTAACATTGCACGTTCTTTGGCTATTTTTAGTGGTTTTACAGAAGGTGTAAACTTATTTAGCTCATTTGCTATTCTTATGAACTTTTCTCGCTTTAACCTACTGGAAGGTGTTGAGACTATTGTAAGCTGGTCTGTACGTGACGAGTCATTACACTCTGAAGCTGGATGCTGGTTGTTTAAAACTTTTATTGAAGAAAACCCGGATATCTGGGATGATGAACTTAAAAAAGATATTTATGAAGCTGCAAGGGTTTCTGTTAAACTTGAAGATGAATTTATTGACCATGCTTTTAGTTTAGGTAAAATTAGAGGTTTAGACCCTGTTGACCTTAAAAACTTTATTAGAATGAGAGCTAATGCCAAGCTTTATGATTTGGGTTTAAAAAGTAATTGGAAAAACATTGATCAAAAAAGTTTAGATAAAATGGCGTGGTTTGACGAGTTAAGTGGTGGGCAAAAGTTTACGGACTTTTTTAGTAGTCGTGTGACCGATTATGCTAAATGTGGTTTTACAGTAGATAATTTATTTGAGGAAATGTAAATGAGTTTAGAAAAGGAATTAAAAGAACTAAAAGAAAATAGGTTTGCTCCAGAGTGGATGACTATTGCCGGTTACACAACAATTTCAAAGGGTTACAGGCTTAAAGGAGAAACTCCTAAAGATATGTATTGGCGTGTAGCTAATAGTGCGGCTAATTATTTGTTTAGAAATATAAAAAAAATTTTTAATTTAAATAAAGAAGAAATGGCTAAAGTATTTTTTAAAGCCATGTGGCTTAACTGGATGTGCCCTGCAAGCCCTGTATTGGCCAATCTAGGCTTGGACAGAGGGCTTCCTATCTCATGCTATGGAAATGACACTGGAGATTCTATACAAAGAATTATGGAATGCGCTAGTGAACTTGCATTGCTTACTAAAGGCGGTGGCGGTGTTGGTATGAATCTTCAAAGGGTTCGACCTAGAGGCTCGTTAATTAAAAACGGAGAAAATGGTACTTCAGAAGGTATTGTTCCTTTTATGAAAATTTATGATTCTACTGTCATAGGTATTTCACAGGGGTCCACTAGGCGTGGGGCAGCTTCTATAAATTTAAATATTGACCATGGAGATTGGCATGAATTTGCTAGAATGAGGAGGCCAGAAGGTGATATTAATCGCCAGTGTGGAAATTTACATCACTGCACAGTAATTAACGACATTTTTATGGAAAAAGTGTTGGATGGTGATTATGACGCTAGGGCAAAATGGGCAGAGCTTATGAAAGCTCGTATGGAAACTGGCGAACCTTATATTATGTACAAAGATAATGTAAACAAAACAAACCCAGAAGCTTATAAAAAACGTGGGCTTGAAGTTGACATGACAAATATATGCTCAGAAATTACGTTGTTTACTGATGATGACCATAGTTTTATTTGCTGTCTAGCATCAGCTAATTTAGCCAGATATGATGAGTGGAAAAATAATTCTATTAAAGGACTAACGCTTCCACAAATTATGACTGTATTTTTGAATGGTGTTCTTGATGAGTTTATTGATAAAGGGTCGAAAATTCAAGGGCTTGAAAAAGTTGTAAAACATGCCAGAAGAGGTCGTGCTATTGGTATTGGTGTACTTGGGTGGCACACCCTTCTTCAGTCAAAAAATATGGCGTTTGAAGGGTTTCAAACAATGATGTTAAATAGTGAAATATTTAAATTTATACATGAACAAGCTGTAGGTGCTTCAAGATATTTGTCAAAAATATTTGGTGAGCCATTGTGGTGTTTTAATACCGGAATGTACAATAGCCATTTGATTGCTGTTGCGCCAACACGATCTAACTCAATTATATCAGGTGACGTATCACCGGGTATTGAGCCAATAATTGCAAATGCTTACGTTGATAAAACGGCAAAAGGAACTTTTACTAGAAAAAACCCATTTTTTATGGTAATATTAGAAAAGTATGGCAGAAATACCGACAAGGTATGGAAAGATATTGCTAGGCAACACGGCTCTGTTCAACATTTAGATTTTCTAACAGACGAGGAAAAAAAAGTATTTTTAACAGCTTATGAAATTAATCAAATGGCAATAATTCAGCAGGCAGCTCAACGACAAAAATTTATATGCCAATCTCAAAGTCTTAACTTGTTTTTTCCAGTTGATGTAAAACCTAGCTACTTTAATAAAGTACACATAGAAGCTTGGAAACTTGGTGTTAAAACACTTTATTACTGTCGTTCTAAAGCCGGTATTCAGGCAGATGTAGCTAGTAGAAATGATGAATGTTTGTCTTGCGAGGGATAACTTGTGATATTATATTTGTAAGACGAGGTATATTATGAACAATGACAAATTATGGGATAGAGAATATCCAACAGAACAAGAAATTTTAGAGCAAGAGAAATCTTTGTATGAAGAAGACGACGATTATGTTGAAATGGAATATGAAGAAATAGATGAAGATAGTTTTTCTCTGGATGCTTTTGATGATTTTGAGGAAGAAAAAAATATAATAGATAACGCTCGTATTCGACTTGAACAAGGTCGTCTGTATGAAATGCTTATTAAACATGATTTGTTTGATGGTGTTGACGCAGACCCTAAAGCTGTTTCAAATGTTCAGCAAGAAATTAAAAGTTTTATTATGGAAAGACTTGAAATTCTTCTTGGTATGAGAGCAGAAAAAGAAGTGGAAGTTTATAAGGTAGAATCTCAATTTAACGACATGGAAGTTCAAGCTCTTAAAATGGTAGCTTCTAAAGTTACCCAAGGTCAAAGCGCAAAAGTTCCAGAGCCTAAAAAAGAGCCTAGCCCTTTGTCTCCTGTGCAAAAACAGGAAAAAACAAAAGGGTTGAATACACTTGGTAAAAAAATAGGAAAACAACCGGTTCGCCATAGTTTAAAACCAAAAATTAATAAAAAAGTTGTTAAACAACAGCCAAAAAAAAGATTAAAAAAAGAAATTGTTGATACAAGCACTAAAGATATGAGTGTTGATGAAATTGCAATGAAAGATATTAAATATCTTGAAACACTAAAAAACATGCCTTTAGAAAAAAAAGCTGAAATTGTGGCTGAAAGACATAAAAAGCCCAAAACAAAATCAGCTATTGCCGGTGCAGGCTCAGAACAGCAGGCTCAGGATATTATCAATTCACATTATCAAACAAAAACATCTGTAAATCAAGAGGCTAGTCATTGGATGGCCTTGCTTAAAAAAGCTGGTAAAATTTAAAGGAGAATACTATGACTCAAGAAACTAAAAAACCTAAAGCAAGTGAAAAACTAAAAGCTCTAGAAAACCAACTAATGGCCACCGCCAGAAGAACTGGAGAAATGGAGCTTATTATCTACAACCTTTCAAGAGAAAATGAAATTCTTAAAGATGCACTACAGCTATTGCACGACAAACAAGAGTCTGTAATTGCATTGCTTAGAGAAGGGCAGGGGTTAAGTGATGATAATATTAACAATAAAGTAACTGACCTTAAAGTATTGGCTCTTAAACAAAAAGTAGATGAGCTTGTAGAAAATGGACAAGCTGTTGCAGTTGAAGAAGTTGGCGATAATTCACTAGTTGTTTCCCGTGAACTTAACCAAAAAGGTGAGGTCGAAAATCCAAGGCTTCAATTTTTAACCTCTAGACTTGTTGACGAGCTTAAATCCAAGTTTGTCGGAAAAAAAGTTGGTGATTTAATTGAAAATGATGGAGAAACTCTTAATATTGAAATTATAGAAATTTATAATTTTGCAGAGCAAAAATTTGCAGGCGACCCAACACCTGAAGAGGTTCAAGAAGCAACGTCAGCAGTGCAAGATTTGGATATGCCTGAAACTTCTAGTGAAAAAGAAGTTGCCGCAATACAAAATAAAGAAACAGAACAAGAAGTAACTGCGAGGTAATTATGACTAAAAAATCAAAAAAACCCACTACAGCCGAAAGATTAAAACTAATAGAATCACAATTTTTTATTATTAATCAAAAATTAAATGATGTTTTACAAGAAAACAAAAGCTTAAAAACAGCATTAAAAATGGTTGGTGATAAACAGGAATGTGTGGTAGAATTGTTAAAAGAAAAAAAAACTATCAACCAAAAAAATATAGACAAAAAAAATAATGAATTAAAAGAAAAAGAGTTGGAGCAAAAAATTAAAGGATATTTAAAGGAAGGAATTTTGGCAAAAGCAGAAAAGGTTAGTGAAAATTCTTTTTTAATTTGCGATAATTTAAAAGATAAAGTAAAACAAAGATTTGTAATGCTAAATTATACCGAAGAATTTAGGAAAAAATTTGTTGGCAAAAAAGTAAATGGAACAGTCACTTTAGATTACAAAGACAAAGAAGGCTCTGTAAAATTTAAAATTTTAGAAATTTATGATTTTACCACAAAAACTGCGGAGTAATTATGGCTAAAAAAAGTTATAACGAAGAACAAATTAGCTTTATTGTACATCAAAAAGTAGTTTCAAGAAGAAGTTTTGACGAAATTGCAATGAAATACAATAAAAAATTTGATGATGATTTAAACGAAGTTGATGTCAAAACAATTTACGAAAGATATAAAAATCAAAATGTTAAAGGTGGCGAAGAGCATAGTTTAAAACAACTTAAAGATGTTGCCAGAGTAAAAAAAAGCAACTCTATTACAGCTAAAGAAAACAAAACAATTTTACAACTTTGGAATGATAGAGATGACATACTTGATGCGGTAAGGGCAGCAGCTAAAGAAGTTGGTAAATTAAAAGTTCCAACGCTAAAACGTATTAAAAGCAAAAAGAAAAAAGGAATGACTAAAGAGCTTCTTTTATCCGACATTCATTTTGGAAAACTTATTGAAGCTGGTGATGTCGATTCTTTTAAAAAACCTTTTAATCTTGAGATATGTAAGCAAAGATTGCAAGAGATTGTAGCAAAAACTATTGGTGAAATTGAGCGTGATAGCAAAGAGTACAATATAGACGAAATTGTAATAGCCCTTATGGGTGATATTATTGAAAATTATTCAATGCACGTATTGGAATCTGCAAAAGGTTGTGAGTTTGGTAATGCCAAACAAATTTATGAAGCTTTAGTTAATATTTTTAAAATTGTTATTGTACCACTTAATCAACTTGGTATTCCTATTAGAGTTGTTGCTGTAACTGGCAATCATGATAGAGATGGTGTAAATAGAACTTATCACAATCCCGGTGAAGAAAATTTTACACATATTATATATAATACAATTAAAGATTTTTGCGAGATTGGTGGTCTAAAAAATATTGAATTTGTAATTCCTAAAGAGCCTTGGGCTGTAATTAAAATATATGGAAATACTGTTTTGTATGAACATTACGACAACTGTAAAAATGCTGATAGAAAGGGTTTAGAGGCCCTTATGGTTAAAAGAAGTAATCAACTTAGTATGCCTTTAGACTATATGCGTGGAGGTCACTTTCATGAACCCACAAGTTTTAGAAATGGAAGAATACAAATTAACGGTTCTTTAACAGGAACAGATAGTTTTGCCTCAGTTTTGGGGTTTAACGCTGAGGCTTCGCAAACCTTAAATAGTTTTGTAAATTCAAATAGGCGATATAAAATGTATAAAAGCTTTAATATTTTGCTTGAATAAATAAAAGATTTTAAATACTTACACTTTTTTGCTGAAAAAGACTTAATCTTTATATTGATGCTGATAGAAGGAGTAGATGTGGGTAAAAAAAATCGAAACTATACTAGTCAAGTATATCCAGAAGAAAAACAGGGTAATATTAAAGATGCAAATAAAAAATTAAAAAGTATAATAAAACAGTTAAATAAAAAAATTAAACAGCTTGAAGAAAGTAACAAAACTTTAAGAAGATCGTTCAACGAAAGTTGCGAATATATCAGCAGAAAAACAAAAGATGAAAGTTTAGAAGATATAATTCAAGATGTGAAAAAAAATAAAGAAGAAATATGCCCTAAATGTGGTAAAAATAACAAGGAAGGATTTAGCGTTTTAATTTTTCCTAAAGTGAAAATTCTAGAATGTACTTGTGGTTTTAAAGCAAGGAAAAATAGAGATGAAAGAGACTGAAGAAGTTAGAGAGTTAAGAGGGAAAATTTTAGGGATGGAAATGGAGTTAAATATTATTTCCAAAGACCTTGAAAAATTTGAAATTCAACTTTTTAATAATTTAAAAATAAAAAAAGAAATAGATGAAAACATTGCTTTCTTAAAAAAAGACAGGGTTACAGTTTCTCTTTTGGAATATAAAAAAATTAAACACCAAAAAGAATTAGTTGAAATGAGAATTAAATATTACAACAAAAAAATACAGCCTTTAAAAAATATTTTAAGTTATAAGGAAGATTTTCACAAAAAAGAAATAGAGCGTTTTTACGAAATTTACCGGATGCAGTTTAAAAACAATATATTGGAGTTTTCTAGTGACAGAAAAAAAGCATAAAATTTATAATGTAAAAGATTATATTGATTATCCTAAAGCTCAAAATAGTATAAGCAAACTTCTTGAAAAATACCCCGATGGTGTAAGCGATGAAATAATTGCTAAAGCATTAAATATTAGCGAAGAAGAAGTTGAAGAAATATACCAATCAGCAATCGAAAAAATCAAAGCCAAACTAGGCGTTTAAATAACCTTAAAATTTCTTTGTTTTTAATGGCCTTTCTCTTGAAAGGTCTTTTTTTCTATGATACTATGTGTTCATGCTACCTCCCTGTTGTGGGTTTGTAGTCGTATAGGGGCCGAAGTAGAGCACAGGTCGCAACTGTAACCCATAAGGACTACTAAAAAGGAGCATAGGGGTGGTCATACAGTGAGCCACCTCTTTCTATGATATTATAAGGTATAAGTATGGATTTAAAAATCGGAAATTATGCAAGCTATTTGCAAGTCAGAGAATTTAAAGAAGAATTCAAACCACTAAGAACTCAGGATATGGGCAATGGTATCTATATTGATTTTGATAAAGATGGTAGAATTGTAGGTATCGAAATTCTGACAGAAGTTAAGCCAAGTTACTATGATGACTATAAGGAAAGAAAATAATGCACTATTTAGGATTTGATTTAGAGACAGGCGGCTTTGATAAATATAACCATACAATTACCGAAGCTTATTTTGCTATCTGGGATAAGAAATGGAATCTATTAGATGAGCTTCATCTATATCTTAAAAATGACAATGGTAAAATACACGGCGAAGAGCAAGCTTTTAGGGTTACTGGTATTGATCCAGAATCTCAACTCCTAGACCCAAACACACTCACTTATACAGAAGGTAGAGCCAAGTTATTAGAAATGCTGGCTAAACATAAAATTCCTAAAAAACGCACTCATTTTCGTTATCTTGGTCAAAACATCACATACTTTGATATTCCATTCATGGAAGCTCAAGGCTTTCTAACCGAAGACCAAGCCAAGAAAGCTGGCATTAATCACAACCCATTAGATACAACAAATATTGTTACATGGCTTAAAGATATGGAAATGCTGCCTAGTAATGTTGGTAGTATTAGTAGTTTGATTGAATATTTTGAATTACCTAAAGGTAAGGCTCACCAAGCCAGAGATGACGTTCATATGCAAAAAGAAATTTATATTAGACTTTGCAATCTAATAAAAGATGCCAGTAAAGCCAATTTATTGAGTCAAGGTCAAGATAATGATTTACTTAAAATTGTGGAGTTTTAATGGTAAATAAAAAACCATATTCTGAATTAAATTTAGCAGAAAAAGTAGATTTTTGGAATAGTCATTACCAATGTAATTGTGATTATTACGACCTAAACTACGGTTGTTCTGATTGTCAAAACACTGGTTATGTTTATGACAGTATGGAATGTGATGTTATATTAAGCCTAGATTCTGAATTAAGAAAAGCAATAGACCTTTTAGTTGACTCAGCTAAAGGATTGGGTTACTATGGTGAAAAAGAGGCTGTCGATAAAATATTGGGCTTTTTAAAACAAACAGGTTATAAATATGAGTAAAATAGAAGATGGAATGGGGTTTAGTGGTTTGGTTCCGACTAAAGAAGAAAAACTTATTGAAGATCAAGCTATTGAGCTTCAAAAAAGACAAACAAGAATTTACAAACTAGAAGAAGCTATTAAATATGCTTTGTCTCAAAAAGAACTTGATTATGGCATGACAGGTAAAGATGTTTTTGAATTTAAAATGAGAAAAGTTTTTTCTATATTAGAAGAAGGCTTAAAAAAATGAAAAAAAATGAAGTGATTTCCAAACTAATAGATTTTCACGAAGAAACATTCCCCTCAGTAGGCAGGGGCATGTCTCAAAAAGAATATTTTTCTGAACTTTTAGATTTGCTAGTAGGAGAAGGTATGTTGCCTCCCCATGATGGTAAGG